>Ga0209490_10004589_pt1 | contig 12688 bp, 7 predicted proteins | sample MAT06_FD_187209 | JGI IMG/M metagenome (GOLD analysis project Ga0209490, IMG submission 187209) | Freshwater microbial communities from Lake Fryxell liftoff mats and glacier meltwater in Antarctica - MAT-06 (SPAdes) (version 2) | ecosystem: Environmental > Aquatic > Freshwater > Ice > Liftoff...
TTTGGTTTTATCTTTTGTATCAATGATAACTTTCTCTCTATATCCGGTCTGATCATCGGCAACTTCTTTGAAAGTAATACCTTCTATGATAGAGTCGAATTCGATTTCCCCGTCAAATTCAGAAAGGATGACGGCATTATATGGATCCCACTTACAAAGTGCGTCACCTTTACCGATTTTTTGCCCATCCTTCACGTTCAAGGTTGCACCATAAGGCACGTGGTTTGAAACCAAGGTTTTTCCGGTTTTAGCATCATTGATTTTGATCTCGCCAGACCTGCCCATTACCATAGAGACAGGTTCACCATCTTTGGTGGTGGTATCAATCCATCTCAATTCCTCATCAAATTCTACGATACCTTCAAACTTCGCTGTAATACTCGCCTCAACTGAAATGTTGGAAGCAGTACCACCTACGTGGAAAGTTCTCAAAGTCAGCTGGGTACCAGGCTCTCCGATGGACTGGGCGGCAATTACACCGACAGACTCACCGTTTTGTACCATTCTACCTGTAGCGAGGTTACGTCCGTAGCACTTAGCACAGACACCTCTTCTAGTTTCGCAGGTAAGTACGGACCTGATTTCAACTTCCTCGATCGTAGATTCATCTACTTTCCTCGCAATCTCTTCAGTAATTTCAATCCCGGCAGGAACGATAAGCTCCTCAGAAATGGCATCATATACATCATGTACAGAAACCCTTCCTAATATCCTTTCAGAAAGTGGCTCAACGATTTCGTCGTTGTCTTTCAAGGCCTGTACAACGAGACCTCTCAAAGTTCCACAATCCTCTTCGGAGATAATCATATCCTGAGCCACGTCAACCAGTCTTCTTGTCAGATAACCGGCATCGGCTGTTTTCAATGCAGTATCTGCAAGACCTTTACGTGCACCGTGGGTAGAGATGAAGTATTCCAATACATCAAGTCCTTCTTTGAAGTTGGATAGAATTGGGTTTTCGATGATTTCACCGACAGACCCCTGAAGGTTTTTCTGTGGTTTTGCCATCAGACCTCTCATACCACCCAACTGACGGATCTGCTCTCTAGAACCTCTGGCTCCTGAGTGCATCATCATATAGATGGCATTGAATCCCTGCTTGTCCTCTTCCATCTGCTTCATCAGGATGTTAGTAAGGAAGGAGTTCGTTCTGGTCCAGATATCAATTACCTGGTTATATCTTTCGTTATCTGTGATCAAACCCATCAGGTAATTATTCCAAACCTGATCTACTTCATCTTTTGCTTTCGCTATCAATGGATCTTTTTCAACAGGGATAATAACATCATTCAATCCCATAGACAATCCACCGGCATAAGCCATTTGGAATCCAAGGTGCTTGATGTCATCAAGGAATTGCGCTGTTCTTGAAACACCACAAATTTTCACAACTTCCGAAATGATCTGCTGAAGTTTTTTCTTGGTCAACAATTCATTGACAAATCCTACCACCTCAGGTACAAATTGATTGAAAATCAATCTACCTGCTACAGTTTCAATGATTTTTTCAACCAATTGGCCATTTTCATCTCTTACATGCACTTTACATTTGATAAATGCATGTTGGGAAATTTTGCCCTCATTCAAAGCAATGATGACTTCTTCCTCTCCATAGAAAGTCATTCCTTCTCCAAGGACAATTTCTTCAGGAGTTGATCTCTTTCCTTTGGTCACATAATACAATCCAAGAACCATGTCTTGGGAAGGAACCGTAATCGGTGCCCCATTGGCCGGGTTTAGGATGTTATGTGAAGAAAGCATTAAAGTAGAGGCTTCCAATATGGCCTCATGTCCAAGTGGTACGTGGACAGCCATCTGATCACCGTCAAAATCGGCGTTAAATGCTGTACAAACCAATGGGTGAAGCTGGATTGCTTTTCCTTCGATCAATTTTGGTTGGAATGCCTGAATACCTAATCTGTGCAAAGTTGGGGCACGGTTCAGCAATACAGGGTGTCCTTTCAATACGTTTTCAAGAATATCCCAAACTACAGGGTCTTTTCTGTCAACAATTTTCTTGGCAGATTTTACTGTCTTTACAATACCTCTTTCGATCAGTTTCCTGATGATAAATGGTTTGAAAAGCTCAGCAGCCATATTTTTTGGAAGACCACACTCGTGTAGTTTCAATTCAGGTCCAACGACGATTACCGAACGGCCTGAATAATCCACCCTTTTACCGAGCAAGTTTTGACGGAAACGGCCTTGCTTGCCTTTCAACATGTCTGAAAGAGATTTCAAAGCACGGTTACCGTCCGATCTTACTGCGTTTACTTTTCTTGAATTGTCAAATAAGGAATCAACAGCTTCCTGAAGCATCCTTTTTTCATTCCTCAAAATGACTTCAGGGGCTTTGATATCGATCAATCTCTTAAGACGGTTGTTTCTGATGATCACCCTTCTGTAAAGGTCATTCAAATCAGAGGTAGCAAACCTACCCCCATCCAAAGGAACCAAAGGTCTCAATTCCGGTGGAATGACAGGAACCATTCTTACCACCATCCACTCTGGGCGGTTTTCGATTCGGGTTCTTGCTTCTCTGAAAGCTTCAACAACTTTAAGCCTTTTCAACGCCTCAGCTTTTCTTTGCTGTGAAGTATCAGTTGCTGCCTGATGTCTCAAGCTGTAGGACAGGTCATCCAAATCCAATCTGGACAAAAGCATTTCGATTGCTTCTGCACCCATTTTGGCAATAAATTTATTTGGATCATCATCATCAAGCATCTGGTTTTCTTTTGGAAGCTTGTCCATGATGTCCAGATACTCGTCTTCAGTCAAAAAGTCAAGATATTGCACACCATCTTCTGCCTTAATCCCAGCTTGAACGACTGCATATCTTTCGTAATAGACAATTTGATCCAATTTTTTGGTTGGAAGACCCAATAGGTACCCTATTTTGTTTGGAAGGGATTTGAAGTACCAGATATGAGCAACGGGAACCACCAATTCGATGTGTCCCATTCTCTCTCTTCTTACTTTCTTTTCAGTAACTTCAACACCACATCTGTCACAGATGATACCTTTATATCTTATGCGCTTATATTTTCCACAATGACATTCCCAGTCTTTTACAGGACCGAAAATCCTCTCGCAGAACAAACCTCCCATTTCTGGTTTGTAAGTTCTGTAGTTGATTGTTTCGGGCTGCGTTACTTCACCATGTGAACTATCCAGAATGGATTCTGGAGAGGCCAAACTAATAGTGACTCTGGAAAAGTCGTTATTTAGTTTTTTATTTTTTCTGAACGCCATAATTGTCGAAGAGTATGTGAAGGGCCTTTCGGCCCATTGAAATTTTATTAATCAAGGGTAATTTCTAGTGCAAGACCTCTCAGCTCATGAACCAATACGTTGAAGGATTCAGGGATATTTGGCTTAGGAAGGTTTTCACCTTTTACTATTGCCTCATATGCCTTGGCTCTACCCACTACGTCATCAGATTTCACAGTCAAGATTTCCTGCAACACATGTGATGCACCAAATGCCTCAAGTGCCCAAACTTCCATTTCCCCGAAACGCTGACCACCGAATTGAGCTTTACCACCCAATGGCTGCTGCGTGATCAAAGAATATGGACCGATAGACCTTGCGTGCATCTTGTCATCCACCAAGTGGCCTAACTTCAACATGTAAGTCACCCCTACAGTCACCGGCTGATCAAATCTCTTACCTGAAAGACCATCGTAAAGATAAGTCCTGCCATAAGAAGGTAGATTTGCCAGATCCAGTTCATGGGACACTTCTTCCATTGTGGCACCGTCAAAGATTGGAGTAGAATATTTCTTTCCAAGCTTCATACCTGCCCAAGCCAGAACGGTCTCGTAAATCTGACCGATGTTCATCCTCGAAGGTACGCCAAGTGGATTGAGTACGATATCCATCGGAGAACCATCTTCCAAGAAAGGCATATCTTCCTCTCTTACGATTCTGGCCACAATACCTTTGTTACCGTGACGTCCTGCCATCTTATCTCCTACTTTCAGTTTACGCTTTTTAGCAACATAAACTTTTGCAAGCTGTACGATACCTGCAGGAAGTTCATCACCAACTTCATGGGTAAATTTATCTCTCTTAAACCTGCCTGAAATTTCATTTCTGGAATTCACATAGTTCTTAACCAATTTTTGGACAAGGACATTTGTGTGAGCGTCTTCAGTCCAGTCATCCAATATGATATCCGAAATCAAGTTAGCCTCTTCAGGAACATTGTAATTTGACTCGTCTCTGTAAGGGTTTTTCGAAGGGAAAAGATTTTGCTCAATGTTTTTCAAGTTTATCTTAACACCTTTACTGATAATCTCATCGCCGAATTTATGTCTGACACCTTGTGAGGTTTTCCCGTCCAGAAGAGTAACCAATTTATTGATCATCCTTGCACGGATTCCAAGAAGGTCTTTCGCATATTTACCTTTCAGTTTTTCAACCTCAGCCTTTGATTTCAATCTAAGATCTTTGTCTTTCTTAGGTCTTGAGAAGAGTTTGGTTTCGATCACCACGCCATTCAATGATGGAGAAGCTTTCAAAGAGGCGTCTTTTACGTCACCTGCTTTGTCACCGAAGATTGCTCTCAACAGTTTTTCCTCAGGGGTTGGATCTGTTTCACCTTTTGGAGTGATTTTTCCAATGATGATATCTCCTTCTTTCACCTCAGCGCCAACTCTGATAATACCATTTTCGTCAAGGTTTTTAACGGCCTCTTCAGAAACGTTTGGAATCTCAGAAGTCAATTCTTCTTCACCCCTTTTGGTATCTCTTACTTCAAGTTGGAATTCCTCAATGTGGATCGAAGTGAACACATCTTCTCTTACTACCCTTTCAGAGATTACGATCGCATCCTCAAAGTTATATCCTTGCCAAGGCATGTAAGCGACCATTAGGTTTTTACCTAGGGCCAACTCACCATTGTTGGTAGAATAACCTTCAACAAGGACCTGACCTTTGATTACTTTCTCCCCTTTTAATACCAAAGGGGTAAGGTTAATGGTAGTATCCTGATTGGTTCTTCTGAATTTCACCAACTCATATGTCTTGTACTCGTCACTGAAATTGACCAAAAGGTCATCCTCAGTCAAGTCGTACTTCAGGGTGATTTTGCTTGCATCTACATATTCTACAATGCCGTTAGCTTCAGCCAATACCAAAGATCTAGAATCTGTAGCGGCTTTAGCTTCCAAACCGGTGCCGACAATCGGTGCCTCAGGCTTCAATAACGGTACAGCTTGACGCTGCATGTTGGATCCCATCAAAGCACGGTTAGCATCATCATGCTCCAAGAAAGGAATAAGCGATGCCGCCACGGAAACAATCTGATTGGGAGCAACATCCATGTAACTGATTTCCTTAGGTTCTAGAACCGGGAAATCACCTTCAAATCTTGCTTTTACTTTTTCGTTGATAAAGATTCCATTGGCATCCAATGGTGCATTTGCCTGTGCGATGTTGTTATCATCCTCTTCCTCTGCGGTCAAGAAAACAATATCATTGGCATTCATGCTGACTTTCCCCTCTTTCACTTTTCTATAAGGAGTTTCCAAGAAACCCATAGAGTTCACTTTAGCGTGGACACAAAGAGAAGAAATCAATCCAATGTTTGGACCTTCGGGAGTCTCGATGGTACACAAACGACCATAGTGCGTATAGTGAACATCACGAACTTCAAATCCTGCTCTTTCTCTTGATAGACCGCCGGGACCCAGTGCTGATAACCTCCTCTTATGAGTAAGCTCCGCAAGTGGATTGGTCTGATCCATAAACTGCGAAAGTTGATTGGTACCAAAGAACGAGTTGATCACAGAAGAAAGTGTACGGGCATTGATCAAATCAACAGGTTTGAAATCTTCGTTGTCACGAACGTTCATTCTTTCTCGGATTGTTCTTGCCATACGCGCAAGACCAACTCCGAATTGACTGTACAACTGCTCGCCTACTGTACGTACCCTTCTATTGCTCAAGTGGTCAATATCATCGACAACCGCTTTGGAATTGATCAATCCGATCAAATACTTCACAATGCTGATGATATCCTCGGTGGTCAAAACAATTTTTCCGGGATCAATTTGTAGTCCTAATTTTTTATTGATCCTATATCTACCAACTTCTCCAAGGTCATATCTTTTGTCAGAGAAGAAAAGTCCATGAATTACCTCACGGGCAGTGGCCTCATCAGGTGCTTCGGTATTTCTTAATTGACGATATATAACTTCAACTGCCTCTTTTTCAGAGTTAGAATTATCTTTTTGAAGGGTATTATATATAATGGAAAAGTCCGCTACGTTCACATCTTCCCTGTGAAGAATGATGGATTTGGCTCCTGATTCCAAAATCAATGATATATCTTCATCTGTCAGAATGGAATCCCTTTCCAACAAAACTTCATTTCTATCTATCGAAACTACTTCACCTGTATCCTCATCGACAAAATCTTCCACCCAAGTGCGCAATACCCTTGCAGCAAGCTTTCTTCCTGAGACCTTTTTAAGGTTGTTTTTTGTAGCATCAACTTCTTCGGAAAGACCGAACAAATCAAGGATTTCCTTATCTGACCCAAAACCTATGGCCCTTAACAAAGTCGTAACAGGAAATTTTTTCTTCCGGTCAATATAGGCATACATGACATTGTTGATGTCAGTAGCAAATTCAATCCAGCTACCTTTAAAAGGAATAATCCTAGCGGAATACAACTTGGTACCGTTGGTATGTTTACTTTGAGCAAAGAATACACCTGGAGATCTATGAAGCTGGGACACAATTACCCTTTCAGCTCCGTTGATTACGAATGAACCTTTTTCGGTCATGTAGGGAAGGTTTCCTAAGAAAACTTCTTGCTCGATAGTTTCGAAATCCTCATTGTCTTCGTCATGACAAAGAAGACGCAATTTTGCTTTAAGTGGAACAGAGTAGGTAAGTCCACGGTCGATACATTCCTCAACACTGTATTTTGGAGGATCGACTGCGTAGTCAATAAATTCAAGGGTAAAATTCTCCCGGGAATCCGAAATTGGGAAATTCTCAGAAAATACCTTGAACAGACCATCTTGTCTTCTTCTTTCAGCAGGAGTATCCAATTGGAAAAAGTCTTTGAAAGATTGTAATTGGATATCTAAGAAATCCGGATAGTCTTTGACTATCTTAATAGATGAGAAACTTTTCCTTACGGTTTGATTCTGGATAGCCAAGGCAGTATAAGTTTTAGTGATAATAAATAACTAAATGCGACAATTTTTACTTAGAATAGTACAATTTATTACCTGTGCACAAACAGGAAAAGACCTGACTATGCAGTCAGGTCCTAATTCATAACCTTTACCTTGTAGGAAAGGTTATTCAAATTACTTAATTTCTACTTCAGCACCTGCTTCTTCAAGAGACTTCTTCAATGCGTCTGCCTCGTCTTTAGCGATACCTTCTTTCACAGCTTTTGGGGCTGAGTCAACCAATTCCTTTGCTTCTTTCAAGCCAAGACCGGTCAATTCTTTCACTAGCTTCACAACGGCCAATTTCTGACCGCCAGCAGCTTTCAAGATTACATCAAAAGAGGTTTTTTCTTCTACTTCAGCAGCACCGGCACCGGCACCACCCGCAGAAGAAGCAACAGCAACAGCAGCAGCCGCAGGCTCGATGCCATATTCGTCCTTCAATATATCAGCCAATTCTTTTACTTCTTTTACAGTCAAGTTTACTAACTGATCAGCAAGTTGTTTAAGATCTGCCATTGTATTAATATTTAAATTGTTGTTTTTTTTTAACTGATTTGATAATTGTATTTTTTATTCTTTTTCAGAAAGTGTCTTAACCAGTCCTGCCAATGTATTCTGTCCACTTTGCAGTGCAGAGATAAGGTTTTTGGCCGGAGACTGAAGAAGTGCAATAATATCTCCAACAAGTTCTTGTTTGGATTTCAAGGTAGACAGCATGTCTAACTGATCCTCACCCAAGAATATCCCTGAATCAATCGAAGCGCCTTTGAACAAAGGTCTTACTTCCTTTTTACCAAGTTTTTTTCTGAAATCAAGGATTACTTTTGCCGGCAGGTTACCTGTCTCTTTGGAGAAGATAATGCCTGAAAATCCTTTTAGAGCCACCTTTGAAAACTCAGTATAATCTGCATCAAGGTTTTCTAACGCCTTTTTGATTAGCGTATTTTTGAAAACTTTATACTCTACACCTTTATCAAAACAGGCTCTTCTGAAGGCATTTACCTGAGCCACTGTAAACCCTGAAGCATCAGTGATGTAGAAGTAGGGATTTTCCTTAAACTTCTCGGTAAGACCATCGATTATTTCTAATTTTTCTTCTCTAGTCATGATTAAATACCTTGAAAACTTCCTTTATCTACTTTTACTCCCGGAGACTGTGTACTTGACAAGTGAATGCTCCTGAAATATGTTCCTTTTGAAGAAGATGGTTTCAATTTTGAGATAGTATTTATCAATTCCTTCGCATTTTCCTGAAGTTGTTCAGGGTTGAAAGAAACCTTTCCAATACTTGCATGTATAATTCCGAATTTATCTACTTTGAAATCGATTTTACCTGCTTTTACTTCTCTAACTGCTTTTCCAACTTCTAAAGTAACTGTACCGGATTTTGGATTGGGCATCAGACCCCTGGGTCCCAAAATCCTACCAAGTCTACCAACTTTAGCCATCACGTTAGGCATGGTTATAATGACATCAATGTCAGTCCAACCTCCTTCAATTTTGGCTATATAGTCGTCTAGACCTACATAATCTGCACCAGCTTCTTTGGCTTCTTCTACTTTATCAGGTGTACATAACACCAATACTTTTACGTCTTTACCTGTGCCGTGAGGCAAGGCCACTACACCTCTCACCATTTGGTCAGCTTTTCTTGGATCGACACCCAGACGGATATCGATATCAACAGAAGCGTCAAATTTTGAGCTTGTAATTTCTTTGACGATAGAAGAAGCTTCCTCTAGGGAGTACAGCTGGCTTGAGTCGTACTTAGAAAGAGCTTCTTTTTGCTTTTTTGTTAACTTAGCCATAATTGTATTTTTATACCTCCCAAGGGGCTTTACCCGAAACAGTGATACCCATACTTCTAGCAGTACCTGCAATCATTTTCATGGCAGATTCCACTTTGAAAGCGTTTAAGTCAGGCATTTTCACCTGAGCAATTTCCTTTACCTGATCCCAGGTGACGGAACCTACCTTTTTCCTGTTAGGCTCTGCTGATCCACTTTTTATTTTCGCGGCCTCAAGCAGCAAGTTTGCAGCAGGAGGCGTTTTTACAACGAATTCAAAGGTTTTGTCAGAGAAAACAGTAATCAAAACAGGCAATACCTGACCTATTTTATCTTGGGTACGGGCATTGTATTGCTTACAGAACTCCATGATGTTCAAACCCTTGGAACCAAGAGCCGGACCAACCGGAGGTGATGGATTTGCCTGGCCACCTTTCACCTGTAATTTCACATAACCTGTGATTTCCTTAGCCATTTCTTAATCTTGTTTTTCTACTTGTATAAAGTTTAACTCTACCGGTGTATTTCGACCGAAAATCTTGACCATAACATTCAATTTCTTCTTGTCTTCAAACACCTCTTCAATAATACCCGAGAATCCACTGAATGGACCGTCCATTACTTTGACAGTCTCTCCAATTATAAATGGCGTATCTAACTTCACGGCAAACTCATCAATCTCTTCAACTCGTCCTAAGATTCTGTTGATCTCCGATTGACGTAATGGTTCAGGGGTTTTGGAAGCTCCCCCCTGGTTTGTTCCTAAGAAACCGATAACACCCGGGATACTTGTAATAACATGATTGGCTTCACCATGTGTCAAATCCGCATTGATCAAAACATAGCCGGGAAAGAAATTTCTTTCACGGACTCTTTTTTTACCATTACGCATTTCGTAAACTTTTTCGGAGGGTATCAAGACTTCAGGAATAAATTCCTCAAGTTTTTGGCGGACAATTTCATTATCCAAGTAAGACTTGGTTTTTTTCTCTTGTCCGGCTACCACCCTAAGTACGTACCACTTATGTTCAGCCATCAGTATTATTCAATTAGAATAGATCGTAAAACCATTTCATCAAATTCTCGAATCCCAAGTCTATCGCCCCGATTACAAGGGCAAAAATGAGAGACGCGACTATAACTAAAACAGCGCTGTTTTGCAAAAACGAATACGAAGGCCATGTGACCTTGTTTTTCATTTCGTCGATTGATTCGATAACAAAACTCTTAATATTCATGGTTTACTACATTTTGTGCACGGGCAGAGAGATTCGAACTCCCATCAACGGTTTTGGAGACCGCTATTCTGCCATTGAACTATGCCCGTAGAATTTTAAGTCCCCAAAAGGAACGCAAAGGTAGTCAGAAATGGGATGAGATACAAATGCGATCCTAAAAATTAATCAGGATCGCATTTGATATATTTATAATTCTAAGACGGTTAGTCAAGAATTTCAGTCACCTGACCGGCACCTACAGTTCTACCACCCTCACGGATAGCGAAACGAAGACCTTTCTCAAGTGCAACTTTACTCAATAAGTTAACTTCAATCGTAACGTTATCACCTGGCATAACCATTTCAACGTTTTCAGGAAGCATGATCTCTCCAGTTACGTCTGTTGTTCTCAAGTAGAACTGTGGACGGTATTTGTTGAAGAATGGAGTATGACGTCCGCCTTCTTCTTTTGAAAGAACATAAACTTCAGCCTTGAATAGAGCGTGAGGCTTCACAGAGTTCGGCTTACATATGATCATACCTCTTCTGATTTGAGATTTTTCTATACCTCTCAACAAAAGACCAACGTTATCACCTGCTTCACCTCTATCTAGGATCTTACGGAACATCTCAACACCTGTTACTGTAGATTTCAATCCCTCAGCACCCATACCGATGATATCAACAGAATCTCCGGAATTGATTATACCTCTTTCGATTCTACCGGTAGCAACAGTACCACGACCTGTGATTGAGAATACGTCTTCTACAGGCATCAAGAAATCTTTGTCGATCAAACGCTCAGGAATTGGAATAAACTCATCTACAGCGTTCATCAATTCCATTACTGTAGCTTCCCATTTAGCATCACCGTTAAGTGCACCAAGAGCTGAACCAGCAATCACAGGGATAGTATCTCCATCGAAGTCATAGAAAGAAAGAAGTTCTCTGATTTCCATTTCCACAAGCTCAAGAAGCTCAGGATCGTCCACCATATCAACTTTATTCATAAATACAACAAGTGCAGGAACACCTACCTGACGAGCAAGAAGGATATGCTCTCTTGTCTGAGGCATAGGTCCATCAGTGGCAGCTACTACAAGAATAGCTCCGTCCATCTGGGCAGCACCTGTAACCATGTTTTTAACATAATCAGCGTGTCCAGGACAATCTACGTGAGCGTAGTGTCTTTTCTCAGTGGAGTACTCAACGTGAGAAGTGTTGATGGTGATACCTCTTTCTTTTTCTTCCGGCGCGTTATCGATGGAAGAAAAATCTCTTAATTCAGAAAGACCCTTTTTCGCCAAAACTGTAGTAATGGCAGCAGTCAAAGTTGTCTTTCCATGGTCTACGTGACCAATCGTACCGATGTTAACGTGCGGTTTTGAACGGTCAAAGGTTGCTTTTGCCATGCGTGAAAATCCTCTGTTTTAGTTAAGGTTATAAATTATTTTAATTTTTAAATGTTTCAGAGCCAACGACGGGAATTGAACCCGTGACCCCTTCCTTACCAAGGAAGTACTCTACCCCTGAGCTACGTCGGCTGGTAACATTCGCTCTGCTTATAATAGCATCGAGCGGGAGACGAGGCTCGAACCCGCGACCTGCAGCTTGGAAGGCTGCCGCTCTACCAACTGAGCTACTCCCGCTTTTGAAAATGCTGTGCAAAAGTAATAAATTATTTTGCATTTCACACTTTGTGGGGGAAACAGGATTCGAACCTGTGAAGACATAAGTCAACGGATTTACAGTCCGTCCCAGTTGGCCGCTTTGGTATTCCCCCAACTGTTTTTGGTCAAGAAATAAACCTAAATAGGGTTTTGATATTCTTAACGGATTGCAAAATTATACCCTTTTCCTAAACATTCAAAATTATGCCTGAAAATTTCAAAGTATTTTTTGAAGGCACACATTAATCTCATAAAAATCAGTGGTTTAATTTTCTTCCAAGTACTGGGAGAGGAAAAATTCCTTATACCTTTTGGCAAGTTCATCCTTTTCCAAGGAAAATAACTCTTTCGCTTTGTCCAAAACACCGGGCTCATCAATGAACCCAAACAAGCCCATAAATGCTCCTATCCTTACATAGTTTGACGTATTTTCCTTTGCAATTCTGTATAAATTATTGATGGCTGTTTCTTTTCCCTCTCCTGGATTTTGCACAAAATATTCGCTGTAGTATCCCAAGAAATAATAAAGCGATTCTCCCGTTTGTTTGCTGAGATTATAATGGTACCATTCCGATTTGCCCGGAATAAGATTGGTTGTGTAATATTCAGCTACCGGAACAAGCAACCTGATGTTTTTTTCGCTTTCAAACTTTGTTGCTAATTCCCCTCTTTCGGCATTGTTTTCATTCTCCAAATATGCTCCCAGAGCTGCTCCGGCCACGTAATAGGAAGGATGATCCATCCATTTCAGAAAATAAGGAGAATATTTGTCGGGATCTACCAAACTCAACATTTCAATAGCCCCCTGTCTTACGGTA
>Ga0209490_10004593_pt1 | contig 12678 bp, 9 predicted proteins | sample MAT06_FD_187209 | JGI IMG/M metagenome (GOLD analysis project Ga0209490, IMG submission 187209) | Freshwater microbial communities from Lake Fryxell liftoff mats and glacier meltwater in Antarctica - MAT-06 (SPAdes) (version 2) | ecosystem: Environmental > Aquatic > Freshwater > Ice > Liftoff...
GCTGAGATGCTGCTCACCCGCCCTGGCTTTAAGCGCTTTAAGCCCAAGCGCCGCGTCGCCGAGGGTGCCGCTGACCCACAATAAATCGCCAACCTGCGCACGCGAGCGCAATAGAGCGCGCTTTGGATCTACGAAACCCTGAATACCCACGGTAATCGACAGCGGGCCACGCACCGTATCGCCGCCGACCAGCGCCACATTGAACTCGCGCGCCAGCTCAGAAAACCCCGCACAAAACTGATCTAACCAAGTGCTATCAAAACTAGGCAACGATAGCGACAGCGTCGCCCACGCAGGCTCAGCGCCCATCGCGGCGAGGTCGCTTAAGTTCACCGCAAGAGATTTATAACCGACATCTACAGCCGATGTGGCAAGTGGAAAATGCCGGCCCGCAATCAGCGTATCCACACTCACCGCGAGGCACATACCCGCTGGCACCGCCAATAGTGCTGCGTCATCGCCGATGCCAAGCAGCACGTCATCACGCGCAACCGCGTGGCGTTTAATGCGCTCGATAAGGGCGAATTCACTCATTTAAAGGGCGCGCCGATACTCCACGGCGCGGAGCTGCTCCGCCACACGATCGAGCACCCCGTTCACGTAGCTGTGGCCACCTTCGGCACCGAAAGTACGGGCCAGATTAATAGCTTCCGAGAGAATCACTCGATACGGCGTTTCAAGCGCATGCATCAACTCCCAAGTGCCCAAGCGCAACACCGCGCGCTCCATTTCATCCACCTCCCCGATCGGGCGATCGACATGCTGCGACAGCACCGCGTCAAGGCTGGCCGGGTCATTCACGATGGCCTTCAACACATCGCGAAAATAGCCTTCGTCGCAGCCTTCGAAATCTTGTTCCTCTTTGAACTGATCGGCGATCGACCCCGCGCTATGGCCGGTCAACTGCCACTGATACAGCCCTTGCACGACGCGCTTGCGCGCTTTGGAGCGGGCCTGAAAGGCCGGATCAAAACGCTGCTTGCCGTGTGCGCTCATGCGCGAATTCCAGCGCGCAGATTGACCATCTCAAGCGCCGCGAAAGCGGCATCCGCGCCCTTGTCACCGCCATGGCCGCCCGCGCGCGCAAACGCCTGATCCAAACTATTGGTGGTCAAAATACCGTTGATGATGGGCACGCCAGTGGCAATCGAAAGTGCGGCAATGCCGCTAGCCGATTGACCCGCTACCACCTCAAAATGATAGGTATCGCCGCGCACCACGCAGCCCAATGCAATGATGGCGCTAGGATTTAGCGACTCGATTACCCATTTGCACACAAGCGGGATCTCGTGGGCGCCCGGTGCTCGCACCAGCTGCACTTGGTCTTCCGCCACGCCCAAGCGGCGCAGCGCATCGGTGGCTCCCAGAATCAAACGTGCCACGATAATCTCGTTAAAACGCGCCGCCACAATGACAAAGCGCCCGCTCGGTGCGGTCAAATGACCTTCGATGGTCTGCATTCAATCAATTATCAACAGCCAGTGGGGCCACGTACTCTAGCACCTCAAGTCCGAACCCCGATAAACCGACATGGTGGCGCCCACGACCCAGCACGCGAAGCTGGCGCGCGCCTAAATCAGCCAGAATTTGCGCGCCCAGACCGGTGCGCCGCCAGCGCGGCTGCGGATCGTCATTTGCCTGTTGTTCACTGAGCTGAGCCAAAAGTGCTTCCGGATCGGCGGGATCGTTAAGCAGCACCACGATGCCCGGCCCTTCACTCGCCTGAACCTGCTCCAACGCTTGCGCCAAAGAAATGGTTTGGTGCACGCCTGCGATTCGGAGCGTATCGGTCAACACGTTTTTGACGTGAACGCGCGTGAGCACCGGTTGGTCGGCACAAATCACGCCTTTGATCAGCGCAAAGTGCAGCGCCTTGTCGATCACATCGCGAAACGCCACTAAGCGCCAGCGACCTGATTCGGTGTCGATTTCCGCATCGTGAACGCGCACCACGGTTTTCTCATTGTCCAGCCGGTAGCGAATCAGATCCGCGATCGTGCCGATTTTAAGATTATGGCTGCGCGCAAAGCTGACCAGCTCATCGCGTCGCGCCATGCCGCCGTCGTCGCTTAAGATTTCGCAGATCACCCCGGCGGGTTCAAGGCCTGCAAGACAGGCTAAATCAACCGACGCCTCGGTGTGACCCGCGCGCGTGAGAACCCCGCCCGGTTGGCTCATCAGTGGAAAGATATGCCCCGGCTGGGCCAAATGGCGGCTTTGCGCGTCGGGTGCGACGGCGGTGCGGATCGTGTGTGCGCGATCGTAAGCCGAGATGCCGGTGGTGACACCTTCGGCGGCTTCAATGGACACGGTGAAGTTGGTCGAAAATTGGGAGCGATTGTCATCAACCATCAGGCGCAGCCCGAGCGTGTCGCAGCGCACTCGAGTGAGGGACAGGCAGATCAAGCCACGGCCAAAGCGCGCCATAAAATTGATGTCCTCGGGTTTGACCAACGCGGCCGCCATGACCAAATCGCCCTCGTTCTCGCGATCCTCGTCGTCGACCAGCACCACCATGCGGCCCTCGCGAATTTCCGCTAGAAGCTCTTCAATCGGTGCAAAGCTCATCGGGTCGCCCCGATCACTTCAAGTGCGCGCAGCGCGTAACGTGCCATCAAATCGACCTCCAAATTGACCTTTGCAGCAATGCCAATGCGCCCAAACCGCGTATGTGCCAGCGTGTGCGGGATCAGGGTCACGTCGAAAAAATCATCGCCCACCGCGTTCACCGTCAGGCTTACGCCATCGACCGCAATCGCGCCCTTTTCAGCGACCATTGCCTTAAGAGCGACCGGCAGCGAGAAGCGCCAGCGTTGAGCGCTCAGATCATCGATCACTTCCACCACCGATGCCACCGCATCAACATGGCCGGTGACAAAGTGCCCGCCGAGCTTGCTCGACGGCGTCAACGACGATTCTAGGTTGACCAGATCGAGCGCGCCCAATTGCCCTAAGTTAGTGCGCGCCCACGTCTCTGCAGACACGTCAAAGCTCACGCTGCCGGGCACAAACTCAACCACCGTCAGACACACACCGGAGACCGCAATTGAGTCACCCAAGCTGATCGGCCCGAGAGCCGCAGCAGATGCGCTCGGCGCGACATAACTCACCTCCAGGCGGCTGGCATCGCGTCGCGCGACGTGTCCTAGCGCCTGAATCAATCCGGTAAACATGAAATCGACCACCTACTTATTTCACATGCTTGCGTCATAGGACTTAACTATCCTCACTATCGGAACCAATTGTTAGCAATCGTTGTCTTCGAGTGCTAATTTAGAAAATGTACCGGGGTCATTGAACCGATCCCACCATTTGCGGAGTTGAAAATTATGTCCCAAGCCCTTGTTGCGAACCATTTTCCCATTCCAAGCGCCCTCGGCAGCCTGGATGCGTATATCAATGTCGTCAATCAAGTCCCGATGCTCACCCATGAGAGAGAATCGGCCTTGGCGGATGAATTTCGCTTGAAGAATGATCTCGAGGCCGCACGCCAGCTAGTGCTGTCGCACCTGCGTTTCGTGGTGCATGTCGCGCGTGGCTACGCCGGTTACGGTCTAAACATGGGCGATCTCGTGCAGGAAGGCAATATTGGCCTGATGAAAGCAGTTAAGCGCTTCGATCCGGCGGTCGGTGTGCGCTTGGTGTCCTTTGCGGTGCATTGGATTCGCGCCGAAATGCACGAATTCATCTTGAAGAACTGGCGAATCGTCAAAGTCGCGACCACCAAGCAGCAGCGCAAGCTGTTTTTCAACCTGCGCTCGCAGAAAAAGCGCTTGGGCTGGATGAACGCTGAAGAAGTCGCAACCGTCGCACGCGAACTCAAAGTGGATCAAAAAACCGTCGTGGAGATGGAAGGCCGCATGAACGGCTTCGACTTAGCGTTTGACCATAGCCAGGACGACGACGATGCGCGTCCGTCACCGGGCCAATATTTGATCGATCATGGGGCGGACCCGGCGTTGAATCTTGAAGGAAGCGATTGGGATGAACGCAATCTTGAAGCACTCGAAGCCGGACTTGACCGCCTGGATGCGCGTGCGCAAGATATTATTCGTCGCCGCTGGATGGTCGAAAACAAAGCCACCTTGCATGAGCTTGCAGACGACTATAAAGTCTCAGCGGAACGCATCCGCCAGATTGAAACCCAGGCGATGAAGAAACTTAAAGTCGGGTTGCTAGCCGCGGCATAAGTAGGGGCAGGCCCCTACGGGTTAAACGGGCTTTGTTTGTGGACTACGATTCGGATCTTCACCACCGCCGATCAATTCGTTTGGATGGCTATGATTACGCTCAGGCGGGTGCCTATTTCATCACCATTTGTACTTAGCACCGTCTGTGTTTTTTCGGTGACATATCAGATGGTGATATTCATTTAACCGACGCCGGGGCAATGGTGCAATCGGTATGGGATGCGATACCAACGCATTATCCCAATATCGGGATAGATGCATTCATGGTGATGCCAAACCATATCCACGGCATCGTGATTATTCGACCCGAAACGCCCACCGTAGGGGCGCCCCCCCGTGCCCGCCCATCAGATTCAGGGCAGGCACGGGGGCCTGCCCCTACGAGCAACGAAACGGCAAACGATCGCGTTGAAACGTCACTATCGGATCTGGTTCATCGGTTCAAAACCTTGACTACCAAACGATATGTTGACGGGGTGAAACAGGCTGCATGGCCTGAATTTCCGGCCCGACTTTGGCAGCGCAATTATTACGAGCACATCATTCGCAATGAGCCGGATTTATCGCGTATTCGGGAATATATTGTCAATAACCCGTTGCAATGGCACTTGGATCGGGAAAACCCAGCCGTAGCCAGTTTGTAGTGATCGCCGAACAGTACAAGCGCCATCCCGACGTAGTGGTGTGCACCCTAAACGTCGATAAAGCCGGTCAAATACGGCACCGCGCGACCCGACAAAATTACGCGCTCACCCTTGACGCGGCAGTGCACTTCACCGCCGCGTTTAGACAGCTGGCGCCCAATCAAGCTGCTTTTCTTCAAGCGCTCTGCCCAATACGGGGCGAGCGAGCAGTGTGCCGAGCCGGTTACCGGATCTTCATCCACGCCAACCGCCGGTCCAAAAAAGCGTGACACAAAGTCGCAATGCGCGTCACCGAGTGCGGTGACGATCAACCCACGACATTCGAGGCGTTTGATCGCGTAAAGATTTGGATCCAGCGCACTGACCTGATCGCGATGCCGCAGCACTGCCATAAAGTCGTCGCGGGTTTGATACAGCTCGTCAATTTCCACACCAAGCGCCTCGCTCAGGCCGTCCGATTGGGCGATCTGATTGGAGGTGCGCGACGGGAAATCCATCGCCAATAAATCGTGGTCACGATACACGTCCAAGCGCCCGCTGGCGGTCTCAAAATGTACGCGTGAAAGGTCGGGCCGCAGGTAATTCATGACCACGTAACCGGCCGCGAGAGTGGCGTGTCCGCACAGAGTAACCTCCGTTAACGGGGTGAACCAGCGCAGCTCGTAGTGATCGCCCACGCAGCGGAAATAGGCGGTTTCAGACAGGTTGTTTTCAGCGGAAATGCGCTGCAGCAACTCATCGCTCGGCCAGAAATCCAGCGGTACCACGGCGGCTGGATTGCCGGTAAAAAGTTCGGATGCAAACGCATCGATTTGGTACAGGCTCAGGCGCATGGCTTATCCTTTCAAGTTTGAAGATCTGGCAAATCACGATACAGCTCGAGCGCGCGCGGATTGGCAAGCGCGTCGGTATTTTTCACCGCCCTACCGTGGACCACATTGCGCACCGCGAGCTCCACAATTTTGCCGGATAGCGTGCGCGGAATGTCGTGTACTTGCAGCACTTTTGCGGGAACATGACGCTGGGTGAGGTTGACGCGGATGCTGTGTTTGATGCGCTCGATCAGGCTTGAGTCAAGCGCTAGACCCTCGCGCAGCCGCACAAACAGCACCACGCGCACGTCGCCCTGCCAATCCTGACCGATGCAAATGCTTTCGAGCACTTCCGGCACCTTGTCTACCTGGCCGTAGATTTCTGCCGTGCCGATGCGCACGCCACCCGGATTGAGCGTGGCGTCAGAGCGCCCCAAAATGATCACGCCGCCGTGTTCGGTCAGCACAGCCCGGTCGCCATGGCACCACACGCCTGCGAACTTGGCGAAATACGCTTCGTGATATTTGCGGCCATCGGGATCGTTGAAAAACTCGACCGGCATTGATGGAAATGGCGACATGCAGCACAGCTCGCCGGGCTGATTGCGCAGCTCCACGCCTTCATCGTCGAGGATGCGCACGTCCATCCCAAGGCCACGGCATTGCAACTCTTCGCGATACACCGGCAACAGCGGATTGCCCAGCGCGAAGCACGACAAAATATCGGTGCCACCCGAAATCGACGACAGCAGCACGCGGTCTTTAACGCAGCGATACACCCACTCGAAGCTGTCCCCGGACAGTGGAGAGCCGGTTGATAAGATGCTTTTCAGCATCAACAGCTTGTGTGACTTACTCGGCTCCAACCCAGCTTTCTCGCAGGCCGAAAGCCATTTGGCCGATGTGCCAAAAACGGTGATTCCAAGTTCGTCGATGAGATCCCACAGAACATTGCCGTCCGGATGAAACGGCGAACCGTCATACAGCACCACGGTCGCGCCCACTGCAAGGCTCGACACCAGCCAATTCCACATCATCCAACCACAGGTGGTGAAGAAGAAAATCTTGTCTTCGCGCTTGAGATCCGTGTGCAGCACCAGCTCCTTGAGATGCTGTAACAGCGTGCCGCCAGCGCCATGGACGATGCATTTTGGGACGCCGGTGGTACCCGACGAATACATGATGTACAGCGGATGGTCGAACGGTAAATCAACGTATTCAAGCGGCTTGGCTTCGGCTGCAAGAAAATCCTGCCAGCGCACACAGCGCGCATCGTTGAGCGGATCGGCGTCGATATACGGCACCACCACCACGCGCTCGATCGAGGCAATGCGCATGATCACTTCTTGCAGGGTGATCCGCGTGTCGACGCGTTTGCCCGCGTAAAAATAGCCATCGGTCGCAATCAGAACTTTTGGCTGGATCTGGCCGAACCGGTCGAGCACGCCTTGCGCGCCAAAATCCGGCGAGCACGATGAAAAAACCGCGCCGAGCGAGGCGCTGGCGAGCATCGCGACCACTGTCTCAATGCGGTTGGGCATCAGCGCAGCCACACGATCACCGACGCCGACGCCCTGCGCTCGCAGCGCTTGCTGGCAGCGCGACACCTGCGCGCGCAGCTCGCTATAGCTGATTTCTTCGGTCAATCCCGTCTCGGATCGAAATAACAGCGCGGTGCGCTCGTCCTTGTTGCGCAACAGGTTTTGCGCAAAATTAAGCCGTACCTCTGGGAACCACTTGGCGCCCGGCATGGCGTGCGCGTTGACCAATGCGGGCTCCCAATCGCCATGTGCGCGCACACCCACAAATTCCCATACCGCGCGCCAAAAAGCGGCCGGCGAGCGCACCGAAAAATCGTGAAGAGAGCCGTAATCTTCCACCGAATGTTCGCGCTCCTGCACAAAGCGTACAAAGCGGCTCAAGTTCGCGCGTTCCATGCGCTCCGGCGACGGAGTCCAGAGGGGCTTGCTCATGCGGGGTTGGTGTCAGGCGTTACCTTAAGGAGATCCGAGTCTAGCAGGCGCCCGCAAGGCCTTAAGTGCGGACTACACTTCGACCCCCGGTTGCTCCTGTTTAAGCGTTGCCCAACTCTATGAAAACTTCGCCGGAAGCCACAATTTTCTCGAAAGCCTTGGACGAGGCGACCCGCGATCGGCAAGATCCGCTCGCGCCGGGCACCGTGCTTGGTGACTACCGTATCGTGCGTTTGCTCGGCGCGGGCGGCATGGGCGTGGTGTACTTAGCCGACCAGTTCGCGCCGGTAAGGCGCCAGGTGGCGGTCAAGCTGTTGCAGTTCGAGCTGCAAGATTCGCTGGGTTTGGCGTATTTCAACGTTGAGCGACAAGCGCTCGCGCAGATGCAGCATCCGGCAATTGCCCAGGTGTACGACGCGGGCACTACCGCGCAGGGCCACCCGTATTTTGTGATGGAGTACGTCGCGGGCGATGCCATTACCCTAGCGGCAGACGCTGAATCGCTTGACCGCGCCGCGCGCATTGGCCTTTTTATCAAGCTGTGTATGGGCGTTAATCACGCCCATCAAAAAGGCGTGGTGCATCGCGACATCAAACCGTCTAACGTGCTGGTGCAGAAAGTGGATGGCGAGCTTCAGCCCAAGCTGATTGATTTTGGCGTTGCGCTGGCCGCCGGCGCGCAGGACGCCCCGTCGACCAGCGCCCGCGACCGCGTCGGCACGGCGGCGTATATGAGCCCCGAGCAGGCCGGCGCATTCAACATGGACGTTGACACGCGCACCGATGTGTATTCACTCGGGATCATGCTGAAAGATCTGCTGACCGTGCGCGTGATGCCGAAGCCTGGATTTGCCAGGCCGCCGACGCTGTCAGCACAGCCGCGGGATGTCACGGAAATTCGCGCACATACCGCAGACACGGCGCTGGACGACAGCGCTCTGGACCCTGAGCTGCGCGCGATCACTAGAAAAGCGACGGCTCAAAACCGCGAGATGCGCTACGCCTCAGCGGCCGCGCTTGCCGATGATCTGCAGCGCTACCTGCGCCACGAACGGGTGCTTGCCTTTCCGGATTCACGCAGCTATCGATTGCGCCAACTGGTGCGGCGCAATCGGCTGGGCATTGGTGCCGCGGCGCTGGCACTGGTCGGCATCATCGCTGGCACGATTGCCGCTGGCTATGGCTTGATTGAGGCGCGTGAACAGCGCGCGGCGGCGCTTGAATCAGCCGACCTCGCGCGACTCGAAGCAATTAAAAGCGCGCAAATTGCAAAGTTTATGACCGAGGTATTTGAAGGCACCGATCCGGTACGCGCAGGCGCGCTCGACAAGCAGTTACTGCGCTTAATCCTTGATGAAGCCGTGCAACGCGCCGCGCGCGAGCTGAAGGATTCCCCCACCGTGAGCGCGGGGATCAAGCACTCGCTCGGTCGCGCGTATCGCTCCATTGGTGAGGAAAAAGTCGCGCTCACGCTGCTGATGGAGGCCGAGGCGCTTTACGAGGGAGCGTTCGGAAAACTCGACCAGCGCACCTTGCAAGTGGCCACCGAGCGTCTGCAAACGCAAGTCGACCAGGGCGACATCAAGCAGGCAATCGTTGAATCGCAGGCGCTCTACGCGTTAAGCCTCGCCCGCTATGGCGCGATGAGCGAAACCGCGCTGGGCTTGAAGTACATAACCGGCTACGCGCAATGGATGTCCGGGCAACCGAAAGAGGCCGAGCAAAACCTCCGCGAACTTCTGAAAATGCGCACGGCCCTGAGCCACGCCAGCAAACCCACCACGCCAAACATCTGGCGACTGCACTCCAACCTGGCCGCCATTTATGGGTCAACCGGGCGCTTTGATGAGGCGATGCTAGAAATCGAACTGTCCATCAAGCAGCTCGAAGAATCCTTGGGCGCCGACCACGCCTCAACGCTCGCCGATCGAGTGGTGCGCGCGTCGCTCAATCAGCGCCGCCAGCGTTCGGATTTGGTGATCGACGATTTGGGCCCAAGGATTGCGCGAATCCGCGAAGTGTTCGGGACGGTGCATCCCACCACCGTCGCCGCGATTGCGAATCTCGGCAGCGCGCTGGCTGAAAGCGGCAAACTCGATGAAGCCGAACCCTATTACGTGGAAGCTTTGGCCACGGCACGAAAGCTCTATCCGCCGGGCAACATCCGCATCGCCTACACGGAGCATAACTTTGGCAACTTTCAACGACGACGCGGCAATTTTACAGCGGCCGTTGCGAGCCAGCTTGAGGCCTTGAAAATAGCTGAAGCCAGCGAAGCGAGCGACCCGGTATTTGTTGGCGAGCTGTATTCAAGCCTTGCTGCGGCCTACCTATCGCTTGGGCAGCTCGAGCAATCGCGCGACTACCGACGCCGCGCGATCTCCCTGTTTAGTGACAACATGGGCGCGCAGCATCCGCGCACGCTTGATGAAATCGCCGATGCCAAAAAATCCAACTAGGGTGAACGGCACAACTCAAGTGGTGAACAACCAACACATGAGGGCCGATACGCGGGAAAAGCTGATTTAATCGACAGCGTATTTCGCGAGTGAGGCGGTCAACGCATTGCTCGCGTTTCGGTTGTCATTTGATCTACTGGGGGAGTTGCACGATGCGTGTCGCACTGTGGAGCGTTTGGCTGTTAGGCCTTGCGTTGGCGCCTAGCGCGTCGGGCCAAGAGTTGCCATTCGTCAACTGGGAAAATCATCCAGTTCACGCGCTGGATTTAAATCCCGAGCGCACGATTTTGGCAGTCGCCCACACCGCGGATGCGCGCGTGCAGCTGTTTGACGTGACCGGGCTTGAGCCGCTGGCAATTGGCCATGTGGCGGTTGGGATCGATCCGGTTGGCGTGCGCTTTCGCAACAACAGCGAACTGTGGGTGGTTAATCACGTGTCCGACTCGGTTAGCGTGATCGATGTAGCCACGCGCACCGTGCGCGCTACGCTGCAAACTGCCGACGAGCCGTTCGACGTCGTGTTTGCCGGTGGTCGCGCCTTTGTGAGCTGCTCGCAAGCCAACCAGATTCAAGTGTTTGACGTATCTGACCTCACGCGCGCACCGATCAGCGTGCCCATTCTGGCTGAAGATCCGCGCTCACTGGCGGTCAGCGCCGACGGGCGCGAGGTGTACGCGGCGATTTTTGAGTCCGGCAATGCGACCACTATTTTGGCCGGTGGGCTGGTGGACCCTCAAGCAGGTTTACCTAACGTGGTCAGTGATTCACGCGGGCCGTATGCCGGGGTTAATCCGCCGCCCAATCGCGGAAGCACGTTCTCGCCCGCATTAAATCCGGTGGCGCGGCCGCCAGCGGTGGGCTTAATCGTCCGGCGCGGTGCCGATCAGCGTTGGCGCGACGACAACCAGGGCGACTGGACGCGTTTTGTCAGCGGCGATCTAGCGCAAGCATCCGGCCGCCGCGTGGGCTGGGATCTCGCCGATCGCGATATCGCAGTGATCGACAGCTCGGCTTTAAGCGTGCGCTATGTGACCGGCTTGATGAACATCGGCATGGCGCTGGCGGTCAATCCAGCCAGCCGCGAGCTGACCTTGGTCGGCACCGATGCGCACAACGAGATCCGCTTTGAGCCAAACGTCAACGGGCGCTTTGTGCGGGTGAATCTGGCGCGCGTCAATCCGTCGGCGGGCGGCGCAAAGACGCTGTCGGATCTGAATCCGCAGCTCAATTACGCAACCGCCACCTTGCCGCAAAGCCAGCGCGATCAAGCCATCGGCGACCCGCGTGCGATCGTTTGGCGCGCCGACGGCGAGCGCGCGTGGATCGCCGGTTTAGGTTCCAATAATGTGGTTCAGATCAACGCCCAGGGCGCGCGCGTTGGCGCGCCGATTCGCGTGGGCCAAGGTCCGGTGGGCTTAAGCCTTGATGAACCACGCGCGCGGCTGTACGTTTGGAATCACTTTGACGTGTCGCTGTCGGTGATCGACACCCAAGCCGCAAGAGAGCTTCAGCGCATCGCCGTTTTCAATCCGCTGCCCGCGGCGATTCGCGCGGGCCGCCCCATGTTGTATGACACCCAACGCACCTCGGGCCTAGGCCAGGCATCGTGCGCGTCGTGCCATATCGATGCGCGGATGGACCGGCTTGCGTGGGATTTAGGCAACCCAGCCGAGCCACCCGCGCGTTTCGACCAAAACTGCTTGCGTTCAGTTTTACAGGCCCCGTGCGAGGACTTTCACTCAATGAAAGGCCCCATGACCACCCAGACCATGCAGGACATCATCGGCCACGAGCCCTTCCACTGGCGCGGCGACCACGCCGGTATTGAGGCGTTTAACCCGGCTTTTGAAAAGCTGCTGGGCGACGATCAGCTGCTTACCACCGCTGAAATGCAGCAGTTTGAAAATTTCCTGGCGAGTGTCACCTTCCCGCCGAATCCGTTTCGCAATTTCGACAATTCGTTGCCAAATAATCTCGCCTTAACCGGCCAGCGCACCAGCGGACGTTTTGCGATGGCGGGCCTGCCGCTGGTCAACGGCAACGCCGAACGCGGCCTCAATTTGTACACGCGCGGGCTGCTGGATGCGCCGTTTCAGTGTTCCAGCTGCCATTCACTGCCCACCGGCATGGCCGCCAACGGCCCGCTGCTGCTAGGTAACGTGCCGTTTCCAGTTGGCGGCGTGGTGATGCCGCATGGCCCGCTCGGTGAAAATCGTTTGGGGCTGGTCAGCACCGATGGCTCGACCAATGTGTCGATGAAAGTGCCGCAGCTGCGCAATCAATACGAAAAAATCGGCTTTGAATCGACCCAAACCGACAATGTCGCCGGCTTTGGCTTTTTGCACGACGGCTCGGTCGATTCACTCGCGCAGTTTCTTTCAGCGCGAGTTTTTTCGGTGGCGTCTGACCAGCAAGTCGCCGATCTGGTCGCCTTCTCGATGGCCTTTTCAGGCTCAGACTTCGGCGCGAATCTACCGATCACCAGCGTGCCCACGCCGCAATCGAAAGACAGCCACGCCGCGGTTGGCAAGCAGCTGACCATCAGCAATGCCACACAACCCGCGCGGCTCGCTGAAATGATCGGCCTCGCCCAGGCGCGT
>Ga0209490_10004594_pt1 | contig 12677 bp, 8 predicted proteins | sample MAT06_FD_187209 | JGI IMG/M metagenome (GOLD analysis project Ga0209490, IMG submission 187209) | Freshwater microbial communities from Lake Fryxell liftoff mats and glacier meltwater in Antarctica - MAT-06 (SPAdes) (version 2) | ecosystem: Environmental > Aquatic > Freshwater > Ice > Liftoff...
AATGGCTCTGTTGCGGTCATGGAACCTCCCGCGATCGCGATCGCCTTGTCACCTCAGCGACTCAGTCTAGCAGACACGTTAGACAATATTAGCTATCGCATGATTGGGCTGGGGTTTCCCTTGATTACCATCGGCATCATTGCCGGAGCCGTCTGGGCAAATGAAGCGTGGGGTTCCTACTGGAGTTGGGATCCAAAAGAAACTTGGGCGCTGATTACCTGGCTGGTGTTTGCTGCTTATTTGCACGCTCGAATTACCAAAGGATGGCAAGGTCGTCGTCCGGCATTGCTAGCAGCGGCGGGTTTTCTGGTCGTTTGGGTCTGTTATTTGGGCGTAAATTTGTTGGGTAAAGGGCTTCATAGTTACGGTTGGTTTTTCTAACATGGATGAGTTTCAACCTTTGGATAATGATGAAGTGCTGTTCGTCAGCTTGGGTCGGGTGCTAATGGCAAACCCGACCTTTAAAGTGGGTGAATTTTTAGATGCACTGGCACAGGCAGTCAGCGATCGCGAAAATGATTGGGTCGAAGAAAACGAGGGCTGGTTTAACGACGGCTTAGAATGTCAAGCCCTGCGGTTTAGCGGTCAAGGCTGGCAGCGCGGTAGAGTTCGCATTCGGCTAGAATTTTCGCCGGATAGCCCCAAAGCACGACTGCCTGAACGACGCATGAATGAACAGCCACGCCGACTAGGAAAATTAGAGCCTCGCTCTGATGCTCCCCCGCGACTTGATCGCGATGATGTCTATCAGTCAGGGCGATCGGAGACAAACTTGGAAGACTTTTATGGTAGCCCGGATGATGATTACTAGCCCCTAGCTCTCTCTTAAATGAGTCACCTCGCAGCAGAAAACTCTCTTCCTTCCTGGACAGTTCTGCACGCTCATTTGCATCAAAGCCTGAAAAGAAGGCTCTTGTTAAAGAAAGGGTCGCGGGTTTTAATGGCAGTTTCCGGTGGGCAAGATTCCCTTTGTCTGGCAAAGCTGCTATTGGATTTGCAACCCAAGTGGGGCTGGGATCTGGCGATCGCCCATTGTGATCATCGCTGGCGACCAGATTCAGCGGCGAATGCTTTGTTTGTGCAAAACTTAGCTCATCAGTGGCAAATTGACTACTTTGAGCAAACGGCTGAAGTGGTTGTATCCAGTGAAGCAGCGGCGCGTGAATGGCGCTACCATAGCTTGATGCAAATTGCTCAGCAGCAGGACTACGACACCATTGTTACGGGACATACCGCTAGCGATCGCGCCGAAACATTGCTCTACAACCTGATGCGCGGCAGTGGTGCAGATGGATTGCAAGCTTTGACCTGGACGCGATCGCTGACTGCGAATCTTCAGCTAGTTCGTCCATTGTTGAGCATCACTCGTGCCCAAACTGCCCAGTTTTGCCAAGAAATGGGACTGACTATTTGGGAAGACAGCACCAACCAAAGCCTAGAGTTTGCCCGAAATCGCATTCGCTTAGAACTGATTCCCTATTTGCAAGCGCACTTTAATCCTCAAGTGGAGCAGGCATTCAACCAAACAGCAGAATTGCTGCAAGCCGAGGTGGAATACCTGGAAGCAGAAGCCAGTCAATTGCTTGAACGGGCAGAATGGAGTATTGAGGGACAGGCTTATCGATTCAATCGCCGAATTTTACAGACAGCACCGATCGCAATCCAACGCCGTGCTGTTCGTCAACTTTTGCAACAGAGTTTGCCGGAAGCTCCGAATTTTGAACAAATTGAAAAATTAGTTGGGCTGATTTCAGCCGCCAATCGATCGCAAACTGATCCGTTCCCAGGAGGTGCGATCGCTCAGGTAGACGGAGATTGGATCTGGCTACGGAGTGCTAATTCTACGGATTAGTCAAACTGCTAATCACTTGACGAATTTCAGTAATTGCCTGCTGTTGAGAGTCGGCTGCTTCTTGTCCCTGTGCCATGCTGCCTGCGATCGCCTCCAGCTTTTGGCGCATCCCATCGGTAGTATCCTGTATGGGCTGAAGCATCTCTTGATAAGTTGCAACTTTACCGATCACTTCAGAATCGGCTTTGCGGCGATTTAGGAGTTCATCTTCCAGGCGCTTTAACTCATTGCGTTTAGCTTCTTGATCCGTTGCCTGATTATTGACAATATTTTCCGTCTGTTGAATTGCCGCTTGTATCTGCGTAATTTGAGCTTCAAGTGCCTGTAACTCATCGGCTTGCTGCTGACGTTGAGCATCAATTTGAGTCAAGATCGGTTCGAGGTCGATCACGCTCTCATTGCTTTCTGGGTCGGTGAGTCCTTGACGACGGCGAAGAATCGACTGATGCTGGTTAAGAAACGCTTTCCGCTCCTGAAGACTGCGACGCTGCCCGACCAGGGTTTCATACAGCATTTGATAGCCATCTTGTTCGTCCGACATCTCATTTTCTAAATTAAGGCGATCGTACTCATTTGCGGCATCAACTTTGGCTTTGATGTCGTCAATTTCTTGTTGTTTCGATCGCAACTCTTCTTCTTGACTTTCCACAAAGCTTGAAAGCTTCAACAGTTCGTTTTCTAGATCCTGAACCACCTTTTGCAGGTCATCCATTGGCATTTTTTCTAGCGCTTCCACATTCACATGAAACCCAATCTTCACATGGTCAGAGGTTGCTGCCAATCGATAGACTTGCTGATGCAGTTCATCATGGCTATGAAGCTGGCTAGACAGCAGTCTTGTATAATCTTGCTTACCGATCAGTGTGGTCTGCTGAGCTTTTAATTCTGCTTTGGCTTGCTCTAAAGCGGTTTGAGCTTGATGCCACTCTTGCCAGCGATCGCGAATATTTTGTGCCTGTTGTTCAATGTCATGATTGCTTTGATCAACCTGCGATCGCTGCTGTTCTAAAGTCTGCCAGTGATGGTTCAGCCGCTCTTGATGCTGAGACAAAATTTCAAAAGAGGCATTCAGCGAGTCTCGCACGGGTTCCACGGGGGAAACGGCTCCCGTTAATCGGTTTAATACTTCCTGCAATGTGCGTGCTTTATTATCATCCAGGACGGTAGATTGCTGCATCGTTGCCTGCTGCTCTTCCAGACGGCGCGTTTCACCCCGCAAATGATCCCAAGCACCCTCCAGTTCTTGGCGATTGCGATCGTAGGCTTCTTTTTGCTGATTAATTTCTTCTTGCGAAGCGATAATTTCTTGGCGCTGCTGCTCCATCTGCTCAAAGTCTTCTTCCATTTGCTGAAGCTGTTCCCGCCGGGCTTCCATTTCCATTTCCCGACGGTTCAGTTCTTGGCTTTGATAGGTCAGCGATTGCTTCCACTGCTCAATCTCTTCCTCTTGGGTTTTAAACTTTTCCTGTAAGCGAGAAAAGTTTTGCAAGATGCTGACTAAAGGACGACTCGCTTCTTGGAGTCGCTGCACTTGCCGATTGGCTGACAGATCTACCAAGACTAAGGCACCCGATCCATAACTGTTCGCTTCATCCGAAGGAATCACTTCGTCGCCAGAAACTGACGACCAGTTTTGCTCTGATCGTTGACAGGCAAGTAATCTAAGTTCGGCTTTGCCACCACCACCTAGCAACCCACCGCTTTTCTTTTGTACTTCTGCTAGATACAGCACGCCAATAATCCCCTTCTTTGTCGTTGCCTAACTAAACTCAACAAATGCACTCGCTAAACTAAGCCTAATTCACAGATTGCTTCAGCAGCCTATGGCTTGCTGAATTTGCTAAGTTAGCAAACTCATCCATATATAGAAATATCCCCACCGTTTTTTGGGTCGTCGCGATCGCCCTACCCTGAAATCCATTAATCACATCCAGAAGGCAATAACGTTTTAAAGCATCATGACGCAAATTCATCTGGATGAACTGTCTGAAATAATAGACCATAGAACGAGACTGCCTGATTAAACTAGCTTGCCTAACCCAGTTTGCAGGTGATCCAACATGACTAGATATGCACTTTGCACTTATGTGAAACAGCAGGGTATTGAAAATACTTACACGTAGTAAATCAATCAAGATTTATTTGATCCGTTCAGTTAAACACAGAAACCACTATCAGTAGCAGCATTATGGCAACACGAGGACATTTTGTGCCTCAGCAGAAATAATATCCTAACAGGTACCAACTGAATGACATGGATAAATCATGGATGATTCCAGAGAATTCTGCCAGAACTTGGCAGAATTAGTTATCAAACCTAAATTTTATTAGAGGCACAATTTAATGACTAAATCTTTCAGCTTTCGACCTTTAACTTAACATCGCTTGTTAGATTTACTAAAAAAATGTAACAAGCGAAGGGGCGATCGCTCTATCAGTTTATTTCTAAGTGAACTCTTTTAAAAAAACAGCCGAACGCATATGCAGGGCAAACTCAGTGAAATCGATATTCGTAGTATTCTACAACTCATTGAATTAGGGCAGCGAACTGGAGAGCTATTCGTAGAAGCCTATCCCTCCCAATCTGCTGCGGTAGATTCGGAGATGGCTCAGACGATGGGGACTCAAAATGCCGCTTCCAGTGAGCAATTTTGGTTTGTTTTCTTTTTGAATGGGCAAATCATTTATGCGGTAGACCCCGATGCCCGGTTGCTGCGTCTCCGGGATTACCTCCAGCGTTATGGGGCGGAAAAAGCGCTAGATCCCTTGATCAAAGGGGCGATCGCCACTGCCAACGCTCCTGAATACAGCTATCTTTGGGCGCTGATGGAAAACCATACCTTAACCCCCGCCCAAGGTCGCAGTATTATTCAAAGCATGGTGCGCGAAACCTTATTTGATCTACTGAGCCTGCACCACGGCACGTTCATATTTGAAATTGGACAACCTCTGTCTCCCCAACTTACTACCTTTGAAATAGCCCCCTTGTTGACCCACACGATGAAGCAGGTGCAACGGTGGAAACAGTTTTATCCCTATATCTGTTCCACAGAGCAATGTCCAATCATTACGAATGTCGGTGTTTTAGAGGAAGCGCTATCAAACCGCACCTTTAATAAACTTTCTAAGTTTGCGGACGGAAAAACGACTCTGCGGCAAATTGGTAGATACCTTAACCGTGATATTTTAACGGTAGCTCAGGCAATTTATCCCTATATTCAGCAGGGCGTTATTCAACTCACCACTCCAGAGATTACGGTTCAAAATAACCGCAAGGCGAATGAGTTAAGTAGACAAGCAAATGACCCCTTGCACTCTAAAATTCGTCCGCCTAAAATTGTTTGCATTGATGATGGAGTGACTGTTCGGGAAACAGTGAAACAAATTCTGACTCAGCAGGGCTATGAGGCGATCGCGATCGCCAATCCACTCGAAGCATTGAGCCGCGTCTTTCAAATCATCCCCGACCTGATTTTGTGCGACATTACCATGCCTGAACTAGATGGGTATGAAGTCTGTGCAATGCTACGCACCTCTACTCTTTTTCGCCAAACGCCTATCATCATGCTGACGGGCAAAGATGGATTTATCGATCGCGTTAGAGCAAAGTTAATTGGAGCCACAGACTATTTAACGAAGCCATTTGGCGAAAATGAGCTATTAATGTTAGTCGAAAGCTATGTTGGTTTAGCCTATGCTGAACGTCAACAATCATCAACTCAATGAACGGTTCACCCACAAGATGAAGTACAACTTGAAGAACAAAGGTAATTTCAAGACCATCAACGCCACTTAACTCGCAAATGGGGGTACTTTAGTTAGTAGCAGCTCAAGGTAAGCGGCGATTCGCTTTTCCCGTTCACCTTCAAACCGGCAGGCAGGTAGAAAGCATGAGTATAGTTCTGGTTGTCGAAGACAGCGTCACTCAACGGGAAATGATTAAAGACCTCCTCAAAGGAAGTGGTCTTGACGTTTCAGTTGCAAGCGATGGCGTAGAAGCGCTAGAGCAAATTGAAGGGAGTTGCCCTGACTTGGTTGTTCTAGATATTGTGATGCCCCGGATGAACGGATACGAAGTGTGCCGTCGCCTCAAGGCTGATCCTAAAACCCAGAACGTTCCTGTGGTCATGTGTTCTTCAAAAGGAGAAGAATTCGATCGCTATTGGGGTATGAAACAAGGAGCCGATGCATACATTGCCAAACCATTTCAACCCACGGAATTGGTTGGAACTGTAAAGCAATTATTACGAGGATAGGGAGTGAGAAAATGGTAGGAATTCCAGATTTTCTAACGGGCAGAGGGCACGATCAGGCACCCGAATTTGAGGAGCTTGAGAGTCCTGAAGGTGAGCTACATTTGCGATTTTATGTCTCTTCAGGAACTGAATTTGCGCTGCCTGCCATTGGTATTAAAGAAGTTCTTTCTCCCCCTCCCGATCGAATTACTCCAATTCCGAACGTATCCCCCTTGCTTTTGGGTACGCTAAATGTGCGAGGTCGGGTAGTTTGGGTCGCCGACTTAGGGCAGTTCCTAGGAGATTCAGTGCCACTCAACACCGATAGACCTGAGGTATCTGTGATTGCCGTAGAAGATCAAGATTTAATGCTGGGTCTAGCGGTAGAGCGGATTGTCGGCATGGAATGGCTTGATTTGGAAGAGGTTCAAATGCCTCAAAATGTTCCAGATAGCGTGGCTCCATTTTTGCGAGGAGAATGGGTTCTAGACAATCTCGCTGGTAAATATCTTCGGTTGCTCGATCAGATTGCGATTTTACGGTCAGCACGGTGGGCAGCATAGGAGAGCGATCGCGTTATGGCAAAACAGCATCGTGAAGTTGAAGGCTCGGTCTTGCGAATCGAGGATAGTATAGATGCTATTCGTTTCATTCTGAGCCATCACTCTGGGAAGCCGAGGTTACCGTACTCAACAATCAACTGGGAGAAGGCACATGGGAACAGGTACTGAGTACGCACAAGACTATCAGCGAGCTCAAATTGCCTACATGAACGGCAGCTATGACGACGCTGCTCATATCGTTGATCGCTTAATTCAAGACTTCCCAGATGATCCAAGCGCCAATTTGCTGCGGGGACATATCTACTGCTACGGGTTGCAGCAATATGACATTGCAAAAGAGCAATATGAGTCTGTGCTTCACTTAACGGATGATCCCGACTTCACCAATTATGCAAACCAAGGCTTGCAACATCTGAATGAACAAGCAGGTGCTTCACAGCAAAATTTTGATGAATTTAACGTGAGCGCAAATGCAACGTTTCACGATGCTTCAGACGATGAAGGCTTGGGTGGTTTCAACGCCTCAACTAGCTTACAAGATTTTCCTATTATCTCTGACTCATTGGATAGCCCGCCAGAAGAGGGGTTGGCAGACGATATAGATTTTGCCGCTTTTGACAACGATATCTTCGACAATCAATTCGACAATCAGCTAGATGCACCATCCAACAGTGGGATTCAGTTTAATAATCCCTTTGGAGAAGAAGACTTTGGGAGTGCAAATGAACCCACGCCTGCATTCTCTGATCCATTTGCTGTTGAAGTGGATAACTCCGGGCAGAGTCTCAACGCATTTGGCACAACTAATCTAGATGCGTTCACGGCTCCTACCGATATGCCGGGTGATGAGTATGAACTAGGCTCTTTCAGCGATCAGGATAACTCTGCGTCCACTTCTGACGAATTTGACGATGCGTTTGCCCCCTTGGATCTACCAGAAGATCCCCCCTATTCTCCTCCCTTATCAGGGGGGGGATTGAGCACTCACCCTTCTGAAGTTTCTAGTAGCATTCGTAGCGGTTCATCCCAGCCGATTGGTGAAGACGACACGCTCTTTATGGGATCTGCTAACGCTTACGACGATGGAGACTATTCTTTTGATCGAACGGATACATCAGTGCCGATAGAAGATAGCTATGGCATGAGCAATTCCGGTGCTGCTTCCTATAGCAATTCGTTTAATGATTCCATCGGAACAACGGGTCAAAGTAACGTTGATTTCTTGGATGAATTCGACGAATTTGATGATTTGGGCAATCTGTCTGATTTTGATTTGTCAGAAAATTCAGCCGGGTTTACTCGCCCTGCGGTAGGCTCTGACTTTGGAATTCCTTCTGCAAACGACCCGCAAGATTCAGCCATGGATTTTGCCTCATCTAGCGATCGCTCCTTTGTCAACGATGATGAGATCTTTAGCCTCACCAGCAGCACGGATCAGGTTCCAGCCTTTACCCAGTTAGATCTCCAAAATCTTGAGCCAGCCGTAACGGTAGAGCAAGGAATTCTTGCCCCTATGGAGAACGCATCCATTGCTACCAAACATTTGATTATTGCTTTAGCGGCTGGAATTTGTTCGGCGATCGGTGTTGCTGGCGTAAACTACACCGCCTCCAGCTTTTCTCAAGAAAATCCTGCTGTGGTTTCCCAACTACGAAGTACGGGCTGGCTGATGACCGGAGCCGCTGGCATTGCAAGTACTGCCGCAACGTTTATTTTGGGGCAAGTTGCAGCCAAACAAATGAAGCGTTCTACCGATGACTTGCAAGCTCAGTTTAATTCCGTGTCTCAGGGCAACTTGAATGCCCGTGCTACCGTTTACGCCGAAGATGAGTTTGGGCAATTGGCAACTGGCTTTAATCAGATGGCACGAGTGATTTTAACGACCACCAGTGAAGCCCAACGGAAGGCAGAGGAACAAGAACAGGCAAAAGAAGATTTGCAACGTCAAGTCATTCGTCTGCTAGACGACGTAGAAGGTGCGGCAAGAGGCGATTTAACCGTTCAAGCAGAAGTGACCGCCGACGTATTGGGCGCGGTTGCCGACTCGTTTAACTTGACCATTCAAAACTTGCGAGAAATCGTGCAACAGGTGAAAGTGGCAGCACGACAGGTCAGCAAAGGTTCAACAGACAACGAAATGTTTGCCCGCAGTTTGTCCTCTGATGCCTTACGACAGGCGGAAGAGTTAGCGGTTACTTTAAATTCGGTGCAGGTGATGACCGAATCCATCCAACGGGTGGCGGAAAGCGCCCGTGAAGCGGAACAAGTGGCACGTTCAGCCTCAGAAACCGCATTAAGGGGCGGTGAAGCGGTGGAACGGACTGTAGCGGGGATTTTGCAAATTCGGGAAACTGTGGCAGAAACCACTCGTAAGGTGAAACGCCTTGCAGAGTCTTCTCAGGAAATTTCCAAAATTGTTGCTTTAATTTCGCAAATTGCCTCTCGAACTAACTTGCTGGCGCTGAATGCCAGCATTGAGGCAGCTCGCGCTGGGGAGGCAGGTCGTGGTTTTGCAATTGTGGCGGATGAGGTGCGGCAACTTGCTGACCGAGCAGCCAAGGCATCCAAGGAAATTGAGCAGATTGTCCTCCAAATCCAAGGTGAGACTGGATCGGTAATGACGGCGATGGAGGAAGGAACTCAGCAGGTGATTGAGGGCACCAAACTAGCAGAGCAGGCGAAGCGATCGCTAGAGGATATTATTACCGTATCCAATCGGATTGATGTACTGGTACGTTCTATTACTGCCGATACGGTTGAACAAACCGAAACTTCTAGAGCAGTGGCGCAGGTCATGCAATCGGTAGAACTGACCGCCCAAGAAACATCTCAAGAAGCCCAACGGGTATCCGGATCGCTGCAAAGCCTAGTAGGCGTTGCTCGTGACCTGCTCACCTCGGTGGAACGATTCCGAGTAGAAACAGTGGATCGGAAATAAGACAATATTTAAACGCGATCGCTTATTCTTCATCAAATTGCAATTGATGTCAATTTTCAACAGATCGAGTACATTAAAGCAATCTAGAGCATGGTTTCATAAAAATCATGAAATTAACGATTACGTTTCTGACTCGTTGCTTTGGATAGTGATCCTGTTCAACCAGAATCATTTTCAGCAAAATTCCGCATCTATTCAGTTCAGCAACTATATCAACTGCCAACGGCAATACACTTTGCCAGCAACAACCCTCTCCGAAGGAATGGAGTACTGCCATGCAGCCTGATCAACAGCAGCGAATCATGGGCTATTTCATTGAGGAGGCGAAAGACCACCTCAATACGATTGAGCAGGGATTGCTAAATTTACAGGCAACCATCGAAGACCCGGAGATGGTGAACGAGGTTTTTCGAGCGGCTCACTCCATAAAAGGGGGGGCTGCTATGTTGGGCTTGGGAAGTATTCAGCAAGTTGCCCACCGTTTAGAAGACCACTTTAAACTGCTTAAAGAAACGTCTATCCGAGTGGATCAAAAGTTAGAATCCCTTTTCTTAAAGGTTTTTGATGCTTTGCAAGAGTTGGTCGGACAACTGCAAGGCTCTTTCGGGTTAACCGAAGAAAATGCCAACGTAGTTATATTAGCCGTTGAGCCTACTTTCAGTGAGCTAGAACAGCACTTGTCTCAGCTTGCTGCCAGTGCCCCAGTCCTATCTGCTGAACCTGTTGCCACGCCTGTTTTTGTTTTTTCCCACCATTCGGAAAATGTAGTCGAAGAATTATTCAAGGGAGACATACCGGCTCGTCTGCGCGAGATGCTGCAATTATTTAAACAGCCCGATAGAGAGACAGCCCCTCGCCAGCAACTCCAAGAAATTTGCCGCAGCTTAGTCAGCATGGGCGAGCAATATGGCTTATCTGCTTGGTGCCATTTGATAGAAACGGCTCGTCAAGCGATCGCCTATTCCGAAAATAGCTACCGTATTCTGGCTCCAATTGTCATTAAAGATATTAAGCAAGCCCAAGAAATGGTGATAGCAGGGCGCGCTAGAGACATTAGTCCCTGTAACGCACTGCAAGAACTTGTGCCTGTTGGCTTGGTGAGCGACACGATCATCCAAGTCGATTTTGCAGATTTGTTGGCAGAAGTAGACAATATAGATTCGTTAGCGCCTGTAGACCTAGGTTTGACGGATTTTAATGAGACAGACCTTGACTTTGATCTAGATACTTCTTCCTCGATTGATCTTTCCTTAAGCGGCTTAGGAGCTACAGAAATCGGTCTAGATTTAGGAGGCGATCTGACTGATCAACTGACGAATGAAGACTTCGACAGTCATCAAGGTCCTGAAGTGGGCATGGCAGAACTCAACACGCTAGCAGATTTGTTTGAAGGAGAAATGCCAGATTTGGGGTTGACTTGGCAAAAAGAGGAGATTCTTAATGATGACCCTGAACTGTTTGCGATCGCTGATTCCGCTCAAGCCTTTGATTCATCCAGTGACTTTTCTGATCTACTGTTTGATGAGGAATTGCCTCAAGCCTACTCATCTGTAGTCTCAGATGGCGATTTGGATGATTTGTTTAGCGATGATTTTTCAGATAGTTTGGTATCGGATAGCGTGATTCCTGAAACGATTACTGAGGAAATCGCCCAAGAGTCGATTATATTTCCTTCGGCTGAAAGTAGCCCAATTGCCTCAGATGATTTTGATGATTTGCTAACTATTACCTCGCCTGATTCATCTAACCTGCTGCCAACCGATTTAGATGATGTATTGGGAGACTTCAGTTTAGAAGCAGACTTAATCGATAGCGATTCTTTATTGGATTTAGAGACTCCACAGTCTACGGAAGATCCCAATCTCGTTTTGAACGAGTTTCCTAGCAATGATTTGGAACTCACTGACTCCGACCTAAGCAACCTGCCTGAGCCTTCTGTCATTCCTGATCCTTGGGGAGAATTAGCAACCTCCGAAGCCGCAGGTATCTCTTTAGAAGATTTGCCTTTGGAAGATCTGCCTTTGGAAGATCTGCCTTTAGACGACTTAGCTTCGGATGACCTAGCTTTAGCAGATAGCAGTTTAGACCACTTTCTAGAAACATTGCCTGATGACTCCGATCTAAATATTGGAGCAAGCCTAGAAAGCGACGAATCGTCTACTGAACCTCAGCCTAAAAGCTCTGAACCCCCTGTTGCATTGGAAGCCATTCCCGACCCTTGGGGTGAGTTATCAGAAACACCCGAACTCGCGATCGCGGCTACGACAGACGAGCTTTCTTCTACTTCTCTAAACGATTTTGACTTAGATCTGGAAGATTTTAATTTTGATGCAATTGAAGAAACCCCAACTTCAGCAGCCTCACTTCAACCGACTGAAGAGCTTGAAGAAGATAGTTTTGGAGAAAGTAGCAACCAAGTCCTCAATGACATCTTTGGTGATCTATCGCCTGAATTCTCAGAAAACGCAGATGTTCAGCAGATTGAGCCGTCCCTTGATGCTCTAGATTTATCTACAACAGAATTAGACGAATTCGCAGGCTTAGATTTGTTCTCAGACATTACAGAAGATGCATCTCTATCCGAAGAATCCGCTACCGAGTTGCTTCTAGAAGATGAGACCGCATCATTGAGTGCTGATCTGTTTGACAACGAACTCTTTGAATCTGAAATCAACCAAGAACCATTGACGGTTAACCCTGTTTCCGGCATCACAGCAGATGACGATTTCAACTTGGAAATGGAAACTGCTTCTACAGAGAGTGAAGATTTCTTTGAGTTAACGCTCGATCAAACTGGTTCTCTTCCGATTAATGAAACGAGCGATTTAGACGATCTATTTGGTGAAATAGCTTTTGAAGAAAATTCAGAAGATTCGCTAGAGCTGTCAAATGACATTGCCTCTGAGCAACTCGACAATTCTAGTGATGCCACAGGCGATTTAGATGATTTATTTGGGGAGACCAACCCCTTTGAAGAGTCGGCAGACTTGCTCAACTTCACAGACGAAATTATTCAGTTTGATCAGCTTTCTACAGATTTCACAGAGAACGAAAATTCTTTTGAGTTAACACTTGACCCAATAGATACT
>Ga0209490_10004595_pt1 | contig 12674 bp, 10 predicted proteins | sample MAT06_FD_187209 | JGI IMG/M metagenome (GOLD analysis project Ga0209490, IMG submission 187209) | Freshwater microbial communities from Lake Fryxell liftoff mats and glacier meltwater in Antarctica - MAT-06 (SPAdes) (version 2) | ecosystem: Environmental > Aquatic > Freshwater > Ice > Liftoff...
CAAAAAAAACTGCGAAGAAGACGCGGTTCAAAAATAATGCCTGCCTTGCCCAATAGAACGGTGCGTCTGCTTATTGTGTTGCTTGCCACGTTGGCGGCACTGGCGGTGTTGGTCGGTTCGGCGATGCTTTCTTACCGCCATGCCCGTGCGGACGCCATCGCTAGGCTCGTCGAAAGAGTCGATGTCTGGCGCGAGGCGGCCGGGAACCTGATCTCGCAGGCCGAGACGAAACTGCAAGTTCTCGGGCAGAGCGCTCACGCGGCGGCGAGCCCGGAGATGGCGGAAGAGCTCCGCGCGCTGGTGTCATCCGGCCCGCTTTACCGATCTGCGGTGCTATTACAAAACGGCGAAGTGATCTGTAACTATTCCGGCCTGCTGGTCGCGCCGATTGCCGCCGCCCCGGAAATGCTGCAACTCGGTGCCGTCAACCGCGTCAACCTCGTTCGGTTGGCGTCGGCGGACTCCGAGCGGGATCAGTTTGGCATCAACTTCAACGCAGGAGGAAATCGCTCGTTCAGTATTGTTGTCGCGAGTCCGGGGGTTGCGGAGTTGATGCGCTACGGCGACCGGAAGGCAGATCATGTCGTGTTTTTGACGGATGAAGAGGGAGTCATTCTCGAACGCTCGGTTAATGCCTCTCAAGGAGGAGCGACGCCCGGAGGCGAGGTTCGCGAAGGATTCTGGGAAAGCGGCGGCCACATCGGTTTCACTCGGCAGGTGGACGGACATCCGTATTTCGTGTCGGCGATGCTACCGCAGCAGGCGTTGATGACGTTGTGGAGTCAGCATCTCCCGCTTTACGGCGCTCTGGCGCTCGTTTTGGTTGTGTGTTTTTTCACAACCGCATGGGTGGTGAGCACGCACACGCGATCTCTTGAGGCCGAGCTCCGCGAGGCAGCGCGGCTCGATCAAATCGTGGCCCACTACCAGCCGATTTTGCATCTGGCGAGCGGTCGATGTGCGGGGGTTGAGGTGTTGATGCGCTGGCAACATCCCGAGCGGGGACTCGTGCCGCCGATGGCGTTTATCCCCGAAGCGGAGCGCACGGGCGTGATCACACAGTTGACCGAACGCCTCATGGTGCGAGCGATGAACGAACTCGAAACAATCTTGCGGGAGCGGTCGGAGTTTAACGCTGCCATCAACGTTCCTGTGCAAACGCTGACGAATCCGGCATTCCCTGCGCATGTGGATCGCTTGATCGGACGCCGGTTCCGGTATGCTCAAATTTCCTTCGAGCTCACGGAGAGCACATCGCTGACGGAAAAGGCTCTCGATCAACTGCGCGCGATGAAGGATCTCGGCATCCGGCTGGCTGTCGATGATTTCGGAACGGGCTATTCAAATCTCCGCTACCTCTCGGTTTTTCCGTTTGATTTTCTCAAGATCGACAAGGCGTTTGTGGACGGGATTTCGCACGAGGGCGGGAGTTCCGGGTTTGTGGATCAAATCGTCGCGATTGGCCGCTCGTGCGGGCTGCAACTCATCGCCGAAGGCATCGAGCACGGGCAGCAGGCGGAGTATTTAAAGTCACTCGGCGTCGAGTTCGGACAGGGGTTTTTGTTTGCTGCGCCGATGCCTATCGAAGAATTACGGAAATGGCTCGCGGAAGAACAGGCGTAAGACTGGCTTCCCATCCCGCCGCTTTGGCGTCATTCTGACCAAGTGAAAAAAGGAATTTGTTATCTCGTGGGCGCGGGACCGGGCGATCCGGGACTGCTCACGCTCAAGGCGCGGGACTGCCTCGTGAAGGCCGATGTGGTGGTTTACGATTATCTCTGCAACCCCGAGATTCTGGCATGGGCGCCGGAGGGCGCGGAACGCGTTTACGCCGGGAAAAAAGCAGGCGATCACGCGATGACGCAATCTGAGACGACGGCGCTTTTAGTGAAGGAGACGTCAGCCGGACGCTGCGTGGTGCGGCTCAAAGGCGGAGATCCGTTTATTTTCGGGCGCGGAGGAGAAGAAGCGGCGGCGCTGGCGGATGCCGGATGCCGGTTCGAAGTTGTGCCAGGCGTGAGCTCAGCCATTGCCGGGCCGGCCTACGCTGGCATTCCTGTCACGCATCGCTCGCACAATACGATGTTGACGATTTTTACCGGCCATGAAGATCCGACAAAAACCGAATCGTCGCTCGACTACGAGGCGTTGGCGCGGATGCCGGGAACGAAAGTCATGCTCATGGGAATCGAGCGCCTTGGCCCCATCACAGACGGGCTCGCCGCAGCCGGGATGGACGGCCAAACGCCCGTTGCCCTCATTCGATGGGCCACCACAGGACGGCAGGAAACCCTCACCGGCACGCTGGCCGACATCGCCGCTTCCGCCGAACGCGCCGCATTCAAAGCCCCGGCTGTCGCCGTCTTCGGCGATGTCGTTAAGCTGCGCCCGAAGCTGAACTGGTTTGAGTCGCTTCCGCTGTTTGGCCGTAGAATCGCCGTCACCCGCACGCGTCAACAAGCCGGCGACCTTGTCTCGCGGCTGCGTGAACTCGGCGCGGATGCCTTTGAGATGCCGACAATTCGCATCGAGCCTGCGCCAGATAAGCGCGCGTTTTACGAGCTTGTTGTCGAGGCGCACAACTACGACTGGCTCATCTTCACGAGTCCGAACGGCGTGGACGCGTTCTTTCGAGCGTTCTTCGAGCTCTACCACGATGCCCGCGAGCTCGGTGGCGTGCGCATAGCCGCGATTGGCCCCGCGACGGCCGCGCGCGTCGCCGCATTTCACCTTCAGGTCGATGTGCAGCCGGAAAAATACGTCGCCGAGGAAATCGTCAAGGCGCTGCAAAAAGAGACGAGCGTGGAGAATTTGAAATTTCTGCTCGCCCGGGCGGAAGGTGCCCGCGATGTGTTGGCGACCGAGCTCACGCGGCTCGGTGCCATCGTGGACGAAGCGGTCGCCTATCGCACAGTGCCCGAAACCAACGATGTCTCGGGCGGGCTTAAACGCTTTCGCGAGGAAGGTGCAGACATGGTCACCTTCACCAGCTCATCCACTGCCGAAAATTTTTATGCCCTCGGGCTCCCGATTCCGGACGGCCTCGTCCGCGCAAGTATCGGGCCTGTCACGTCAAAAACAATGAAAACGCTTGACATGCCAGTCGATGTCGAAGCAAAAGTTCACGACATGCCGGGCCTTGTCGATGCCATCGTGAAGTTCTTCAAGTCCCGTTGACAAAGTGCATCTCCTCACCGAATTTACACGTAAGAATGAGTAGTGCTATTAACAGAATGATTGCTGATCTTGAAAACATCCATACCTCGGAAGACGAGAACTTCGTGTCCGGGACACTCACGCCGCCCGCGACGATTTGGTCACGCGTTGAGAATCTCATCGATCAAGAGGTGCCCCGCGTCCGCACCGATTGCGAAGGCCGCGTAGTCGAGATCAACCCAACTTTTTCGGCTATGTGCGGATTTTCTTTTCCGGAAATTCAAGGCCGCAAGCCCGGTTCGTTGCTCCAAGGGCCGGACACTGAAGCGAGTTGTGTCGCAAAGCTTCGCAACGCCCTACTCTCTGGCACTGACTGCGACGTGGAGCTCTACAACTACCACAAAGACGGCACACGCTATCGGGTGTGGATTCACGTCAAGCCCATCCGCGACGAGTCGGGCGAACTCACTGGCTTCGAGGCAGTCGAGCGCAAGTTGCTCTGAGACGCGAGCAGTCGGGTTGGGCCACTCGCTTGAAATTTCGCGGAACTGCTCTGCGAAAATCGCTTTTCATCGCCAGCGGTATGCCTAACTTCTCGCTTCGGCATGTTTAGCAGACTTTCAGACAAACTTCAGGACGTATTTAAGGATCTCCGCGGGCACGGGAAGATCAGCGAGGCAAACGTCACGGATTCGCTGCGTGAGGTGCGCATGGCGTTGCTCGACGCCGATGTGCATTTTCAGGTGGCGAAGGATTTTGTCGCGAGGGTAAAAGACAAAGCGCTTGGCGAAGACGTGCTGCGAAGCATCACGCCGGGGCAGCAGATTGTTAAGATTTTCCATGAGGAACTGTGCGCGTTGCTGGGTGGGGATTCCGAGCCGCTGAATCTGGACAAGCCGGGCCGCGTGCTGGTGGTTGGGCTCAACGGTGCCGGAAAAACGACCTCGTCGGCGAAGCTGGCGCGGTTGTTGAAAGCGCAGGGGCGTTCGCCGTTGTTAATCGCCTCGGATCTCCATCGGCCAGCAGCAGTGCAACAACTCGGCGTTCTGGCGGGGCAGATCGGGGTGCCGATGTTCAGTCCGGATGCAGGCGAGACGGATGTCATCCGTTCGGCGAAAAAAGCGCTCGCATGGTGCGACGAGCAGCATGGCGACGTGCAGATTTTTGATACGGCAGGGCGGCAGGAGATCGATGGGCCTTTGATTGAGGAGCTCAAGCGACTGCGGGATTTTTTGCAACCATCTGAGATTCTGCTCGTTTGCGATGCAGCGACGGGGCAACAGGCGGTGAGTGTCGCTGAGCATTTCCATGCGGCGCTGGGGCTAACGGGTCTGGTATTGACCAAGCTCGATGGCGATGCGCGCGGCGGGGCGGCGTTGTCGTTGCGGGCGGTCACGGGGCGACCGATCAAGTTTGCGGGCGTGGGTGAAAAGCTCGATCAGTTTGAGGTTTTCCATCCCGACCGTCTGGCGGGTCGCATTCTGGGAATGGGCGACGTGATCAGTCTCGTTGAAAAGGCGGCAGAGGCGATTACGGAAGAGGACGCGGCGCGCATGGAAGCCAAAATGCGCACAGCGAGCTTCGACTTGGAGGACTTCCTTGAGCAGTTCAAAATGCTCAAGCGGATGGGTCCCCTCGAAAATATCCTTGGCATGATCCCCGGAATGGATAAGTTGAAAGATTCCTCGATTGACGAGAAGCAACTGAAGCGGGTGGAGGCGATTATTCTCTCCATGACGCCGCAGGAGCGGAAGCGCCCGGACATTCTGAACGCTCGCCGCCGCCAGCGGGTCGCCCGGGGCAGCGGCACGACCGTCACCGAGATAAATAACTTGATTTTGCGCTTCTCCCAGATGCGCAAAATGATGAAAAACACGGGTCAGATGAAAAAACTGATGGCCCGGATGGGTGCGGGTGTGAAGGTTTAGGCCTGAAAAATCCGTCGTCCGACACCGCAGACTTGAAACTTTAATCCAGAGCTCTTAGACTCAGCAGAATTATGGCAGTAGCAATCCGACTCCGCCGCGAAGGCAACCGAAACAACCCTTACTACAAAATCGTAGTGGCCGACCAGCGCCGAGCCCGCGACGGGAAATTCATCGAAATCATCGGCAATTACGACCCGAAAAAAGAGGGCGAAAATTTTGCGATCCAGCTCGATCGCGCCGATTACTGGGTTGGCGTGGGCGCACGTCCGTCACAGACGGTTGGCAACATCATGACCAAAGCGCGCAAGAAGCTCGCCGCGGCCTAAGTTTTCCGTTCCGCATGGAAGAGTTCCTGCGATACGTGATTAGTGCGGTCGTTGAGTATCCCGACGACGTGGTCTTCACGAAAACAGAGACGCCGGAAAGGGTGATCTTTCATGTGGCTATGCGCCAGTCCGACATCCCGCGGGTGATCGGTAAAGGGGGCCACACGATCCAGGCCCTGCGCACTCTTCTTGACGCATCCGCCAGCAAACGTGGATTGCACGCTGCTCTTGAAATTGTCGAATAATGAAAAAACTCACTGCACTCATTTTTTCTGGTCTTATCTTGCTTCACACAGGTTGTGAGCAGCATCCCGCTTCTTTGACGGTGCCGGGCTATGCTGAGAAAAAGGCTGCCAAGGAAAAAAAGGCTGCCGCTGGGGAGAAGACGGAGCCGGTGAATGCGGATGCACCGACGTTTTTTCCTTCGCCGACTCCGGCGGGTGAGTAGAGTTTTTTTAGGGCCTATACGATTTTAGGTCGAGTGGGCAGGAGATCGAGCGGTTCGTCGTGGCTGAGGTGGCGTTCGCAGACCTCGAAAAACTCCGCTTGGTTGGTGGTGCGCCGGATTTCGTGGAGGAATTCCGCATTAATCCCCTCGCCGAGGAAGTTGGTGTATTTTTTCATTTTCTGCACTTGGCAGCGCTCCGGCACATCGGGCGAGCAGGTTGCGGAGAAGAGGTCTTCGACGTAGGCGAGGACATCCCGACCCGTCGGGAGCGCCGGGGCTTTTCCGTCCAGGTGGTCGCGGATTTGTTGGAACAGCCAGGGATTGCGAATCGCAGCACGTCCGATCATGAGTCCGCGCGCGCCGGTCTCGGCGAGGATGGCGGCGGCGGCGTGCGGGGACGTGACGTTGCCGTTGGCGAGGACGGGAAAAGGCAGTGCGCGGACGGCTTGGGCAATGCGGTCGTAGTGGACATCGGGGCCGTATTTTTCGGACACGGTGCGCCCGTGCACGGTGAGCAGACTGAGATTGTGCCGCGCGAAGATTTCCAAGAGGGGTTCAAACTCGGAGGGGTCGGCGAAGCCGATGCGGGTCTTGACGGTGAACGGAATCTCGATCGCGTCGCGGAGGGTCTTGAGGAGTGTGTCGACACGGGCAGGATCGCGGAGGAGACCGCCTCCCGCGCATTTTCGGTAAACGACGGGGGCGGGACAGCCGAGGTTGAGATCGATGCCGGCGACAGCGTGTTGCGAGAGAGCGACGGCCGTTTTTGCCATCCATTCGAGGTCATTGCCGATGATTTGGGCGATCGCGGGACGGCCGGTGGGATTTTCATCAATCGAGCGCAGGATCGACCGCTCGAGACGGTAGTTCGGCGTAACACGGAAGTATTCGGTGAAGTAAAGGTCAGCGCCGCCGTAGCGCGAGGTGAGTTCCCAGAATTCGAGATCGGTCACGTCCTGCATCGGTGCGAGCGCGAGGACGGGAGCAGGCTGCGCGAGCAGGTCGGCCAGGGACGGCGGCGGGTTTACTTCGGAGCGAGGATGCGTTCGGCGTATTTGGCGAGGATGTCGCATTCGAGGTTGATCTCGTCGTTGGCGGCTAGTTTGCCGAGGTTGGTTTTTTCGCGCGTGTGCGGGATGATCCAGACAGTGAAAGACCCGGCGTCAAGAGCAGCGACGGTCAGGCTGACTCCGTTGATGGCGACAGATCCCTTGAATGCGACGTATTGACGGAAATCGGCGGGCATCTCAAAGTCGAGGCGGAGGTCCGCACGGGTTCTGGAGACGGAGAGGACGCGGGTTTTGGTGTCGATGTGGCCTTGGACAAAGTGACCGCCAAGGCGTCCGTCAGCGGCAAGGGCGCGCTCGAGGTTAACGCCGGCCCCGGGTCGAAGGCTCATGAGGTTGGTGCGGGCGAGGGTTTCTTCGAGGAGGTCAAATTTTAGGATCTCTTTCGAATGGCCCGCAACGGTGAGACAGCAGCCGTTGACGGAGACGCTATCACCAGTGCGGATGTGGCGTTCAATCATCGGAGCGCGCACGGCCATCTGCGTGGATTCTGTGGTGCGACGGAGCCATTGGCATTCTCCGAGTTCTTCGACAAGTCCGGTAAACATAAGGAAGACTATCGTTGCAATTTGCGCTTCCGTGCAATCGGGAAAAAAGCGCGCAGCTAACCGTGGATGAGCAAGTGGATGTTGTCCGGGAGACTTCGGGCCACTTCCGATGCCACGTCACCTTGCAGCATGGTGGCAAGAGAGCCTCGGTGTGACGCTCCGAGAATAAGAAAATCGACCCCCAGCGTCGCGGCTGTGTCGACGATGAGGGGAGCGACTTGCGCGGCGGAAGCAAACACGGGAACGGTCGTGATGCCGCGCTTGCGGCCGATCTGCGTGGCAGTGGCAAGGATCGCATTGGCCTCGGGGTCATCCCTCCAGTTTGTCGGCCCTGCGGCCACGGGCTGGTAGAGCACGGCGATTTCCCGCACATAGAGAACGTAAAGTGCCGCCTTGCGCAGTTCGGCTTCGTCAAAGGCAAAACCCAACACGGGCGTGAGGCCGCGCACGCAGACAAGTATTTTTTGCGTCTCCGCCGCTGGCATGCGCAGGCTCTCGACCATTTCCGGACGCACAATGTCGGCCACTTCGCGCGTCATCGTGAGCGTGCGGATACCGCTGAGTTTCTGCGAGTAAGCCCAAAGACTGAGTCCGATGATCAGCACACAGACGACAAAAAACAACGCGTCGGGTTTCGTGTGGGCGAGCGTGAATTCGACGGCGACGAGGATAAGGAATGTGAACGCCATCATCGTGCGTTCGCCCCAGTGCATCGGAAGTTTCATGTTCGCGACGCATGACCCGAGATTCACACAAATCGCGCCCACAACGCCGATGGCGTAAAGGCCCGCGAGCGCCTCGAAGTTGTCGCACAGGAGAAGCACGATGATCGGGAGTCCGACGGCAATGCCCAAGGGTGCCAACGGCACGCCATGTTTGTTGAGCTTGGAAAAACTCCGCGGCATATCGCCCTCACGCGACATCATAAAAAGCAGGCCCACGAGAGCGGCGACCGCGGTGTTCACCGCACTGAGCAGGAGCAGCGCAAAAACTACGCCGACGACGATGCCAAACACATGCCCGAAGGCGGCGCCGAAATTCATCGTCCCGTATTGCTCGCCCAAAAATCGCAACATGTCCTCTTTGCGAGCGACCATCTCGGGCGCGAGACTTTGCGGGAGCGAGAGCAAGGCCCAGCCGAGGAGCGCGGTGCCGACACTCACTTCGATGGCCACAGGAATAATCGCTTTCGCACTCGCGCGGCCCACTTTCGGATGCCCGATGACCGAGCCCTTATCGGGCTTAAGCGTGCCGGTAAGATTGGCAATGGCCTCGACTCCGCTCAGCGCCAGAATCACCGCGACGAATGCTGTCCAGGTTTTTGAAAAATCATCGTGCAGAGGCTGGAGATTATGGATCGTCAAGTGCGGCACGCTCAGAAGAATGATCCCCCCGACAACGAGCACGGTTGGCAAAGCCAGCGCGACTGCGAGACTCCCGCTATGCCGCGGACCGAGGAGGTTGGTCATGCCGACGAGGAGAATCGCGCCAATCGTGCAAACCATCACATGTTCCTGCGGCACGCCGAGGTAACTCAACGCCGCCCATCCGCTGAGTGCCGCTGTCACCGTGAGATCGGCCACCAGAAGAAGCGCGCCCACGACTGCGAGTAATTTGCTGTGTGCGCTGGCCGCCGAATAAACGCCGCCGCCGTCGGGAAAGCACCGGCAGACGACCAGATAGTTCAGCCCGACCAGCGCAGTCAGCGCGCAAACGGCGATGATGATTGGAAGGGAAGCGAAGCCCGTCGCCGCAAACGCCAACCCAATAACATAAGCCTTGCTGGTGCCCCAGTCGCCATAAAGTAAGGCTGAGGCCCGTTGCCAATCAAGGTTCCGGGGCCGCTGGATGGATACGTTGTCCAATTGAGGAACCTCTTATCGATCTTCCGCAGGGGCCGGGTCAACCTCAAACCCCTAGCGCCATTTACGGAACCGGCACGGCAGGCAGGTGCCAGATGTCGCGAGCGTATTCCGAAATCGTGCGGTCGCTGGAGAATTTTCCGACCCTCGCGGTGTTGAGAATCGCCATTTTTGCCCAGCGGGATTTTTCGAGGAACGCGGACGAGACTTTTTTCTGACACTCGTTGTATGCGTCGAAGTCCGCGAGGCACAGGAACGGATCGCTGTAGAGGAGATTATCGTGCAGCGGACGCAGGATGCCCGGTGCCTCGTCCGGCGTGAAGTAGTTGGAGCCGACCCAGTCCACGACCGCGCGCAGCTCTTCGCTCGCTTTGTAGAAATCGCCGGGTTTGTAGCCTTTGGAGACGAGTTCGTGAACCTGCTCGACGGTATTGCCGAAGATAAAAATATTCTCATCGCCGACCTCTTCGCAAATTTCGACATTCGCGCCATCGAGCGTGCCGATGGTCAGGGCACCGTTGAGCGCGAGCTTCATGTTGCCTGTGCCCGAGGCCTCCTTGCCGGCGGTGGAAATTTGCTCGGAGAGATCGGCGGCTGGCACGATTTTCTGGGCGAGCGACACGCGGTAGTTCGGAAGGAAAACAACTTTGAGTTTGCCGTTGATGCGCGGGTCGTTGTTGATTTTCGAACCGACGGCGTTGATCGCTTTGATGATGAGCTTCGCGAGGTCGTAACCGGGTGCGGCTTTGGCGGCGAAGATGAAAACACGTGGCGTGACGGGCTCATTCGGATTCTGAAGAATGCGCCGGTAAAGCGCGAGGATGTGGAGCAGATTGAGGTGCTGGCGCTTGTATTCGTGCAGACGCTTGATCTGGACGTCAAATAAGGCCGAGGGGTCAACTTCCACGCCGCAGAGGGAGGCGATTGTGTGCGCCAAATCCACTTTGTTCGCGTGTTTGACGGCCATGAATTCGTTCTGGAACGCTGGATCGTCGGCCCATTGCTCCAAGCCACGGAGCTTGTCGAGATCGCGTGCCCATCCGTCGCCGATTTTGGACGTGATGAGTTCGCTCAGGCGCGGATTGCACGCGAGGAGCCAACGACGTGGCGTGATGCCGTTCGTTTTGTTGTTGAACTTCCCCGGATAGAGCTCGTCGAATTCCGGGAAGAGCTGGGATTTGAGAAGTTGCGTGTGGAGCGCGGCGACACCATTGACCGAATGGCTGCCGATGACTGAGAGATGCGCCATGCGAACCATCTGGTGGGCGCCCTCTTCGATGAGCGAGAGCACGCGTTTCTTTTCCACGTCGCCCGGCCAGCGCGCCTCGACGGTTTCGAGAAAGCGTTTGTTGATCTCGAAAATAATCTGCAGGTGGCGCGGGAGGACTTTTTGAAAGAGCCCGACGCTCCATTTTTCAAGAGCCTCAGGGAGCAGCGTGTGGTTTGTATAGGCGAAGGTCTTTGTCACAACGGCCCATGCGGCGTCCCACGAGAGGCCTTTCTCGTCGTGGAGCAGGCGCTGGAGCTCGACGATGGCAAGTGCGGGATGCGTGTCGTTGAGTTGGATGGCGACCTTGTCCGCAAACGCTTCCCAGCTCGTGTTACTCTTCAGGTATCGCCGAAAAATGTCGTGCAGCGAACAGGCAACGAGGAAGTATTGCTGCACAAGGCGCAGTTCTTTGCCACTCTCGGTTTTATCGTTCGGGTAAAGCACTTTCGAGACCGTCTCGCTGCGGTTTTTTTCCTGCACGGCCTGGTCGTAGCCGCCGCTGTTGAACGCCTCAAAATCAAACTCCTCCGACGCGCGCGATTCCCACAGACGCAGGAAGTTCACCGTCTTTGTCCCGAATCCCGGGATCGGAATATCGTAAGGTACGCCGAGGAGTTTTTTCCAGCCGACCCACTTCGAAACGTAGTTTCCGAGATCGTCGAAGATGTTTTCGACATGGCCGTAAACGGGGATTTCCGTCGTGTGCTCCGGGCGGACGATTTCCCATGGCGTCCCGTATTGCATCCACGCATCGGGCAATTCGACTTGATAGCCATTGCGGAATTCTTGTTTGAACAGTCCGTATTGGTAGTGGATTCCGTATCCGATGGCCGGGAGATCCAGCGTCGCCAGGGAATCGAGGAAACACGCGGCCAGACGCCCGAGGCCGCCGTTGCCCAGCGCCATGTCATACTCCTCGTTGCGCAGCCCTTCAATGTCGCAGCCGAGCTTCTCAAGAGCCTCCTCGACCTCCTCCACGACCCCCGCGCTATACATGCTGTTGACAAAAAGCCGCCCCATCAGGAATTCCAGCGAGAAGTAATAAACGCGGCGCGCATTGCAATCGTGATGCGCTGCCTGGGTCTCGATCATCCGTTCGATGATGATGCTCTGAACCGCCTTCGAAGTCGCAATCCACCAATCCCGCTTCGTCGCCGTGTCGCGGTCTCGCGCGAGTGTGAACTTCAGCTGGTTGAGAATGTATTGCTGGATCGGAAGCGCGTGGTGGTCTGAATTGCTCATGTGGAAGTGTGGTTTCAATAGCAAAAACCGGGCCAGCGTGCGCGTAAACGCCCGAAAAACCCGTCTCGGCGAATGTTTGGTAATCCGACGAGCCGCGCGCGGGCAACTCCTAAATTGTGAAAACTCTGGCAATTAACGGCTCAAACTCCCCTAAGCGCGACCCCTTGGTTTTTACGGAGGCACTCGCGAGTCTCTATTTTTTGAAAAATTTGTTGACGCTAGGCCCGGAAACCGGTTGCATGCCGCTTGTTATCTTTATGAACATCCAAAAAATCCTCACAGTCATTGCCGCAACGACGACATTTTTCGGTGCTGCTACAGTCAATGCAGCTGGTGTTTTAATCACTTACGCCGAGAATCCGGGCGTTCAAACCTCCACGCTCTCCAACACGTCGTTCATCTCGTTCGACAGTGCCGCGAACGGCAAAACATCGAATCTTGTTTGGGCCGGAGTCGGCACCTACGACAACGCCCAAATCATCAACGCGGATGTTTGGGGAGGGGCTCTTGGAACCGGAAAATATATCGTTCAGAGCACATCGGTCGGCAGCCCAAACCCGGTACCGACGACGACCCTGACGTTGGACACGCCAAGCGCCTACTTCGGTCTCTGGTGGTCAGCTGGCGATAACCCGAACCGTCTGGCGTTCTATAGCGGTGCCACGCTCATCGCGGATTTCACGACGGAAACCCTAGTCAAAGCGCTTCCTGATACCTACCGCGGCAATCCAACAGGCACATTCGCTGGTCAAAACACCAACGAGAAATACGCTTTCTTCAACGTTTTTGCGCAAAACGGTGTCTCATGGGACAAGATCGTTTTCACA
>Ga0209490_10004596_pt1 | contig 12674 bp, 16 predicted proteins | sample MAT06_FD_187209 | JGI IMG/M metagenome (GOLD analysis project Ga0209490, IMG submission 187209) | Freshwater microbial communities from Lake Fryxell liftoff mats and glacier meltwater in Antarctica - MAT-06 (SPAdes) (version 2) | ecosystem: Environmental > Aquatic > Freshwater > Ice > Liftoff...
AACATCCGCTTAATGACTACCCCATCAATTCGGACTTGCTGCAAAGCTCCCATTTGCAACTCCTTTTCGATCGCAGTTATCGACAAAAAGGCTGCACCCAATCCTGCCTGTACCGCATTTTTAATTGCCTCAATCGAATTTAACTCCATTGCGATCGCCAACTGACGCGGATCGACACCGCTATCAAGTAGTACGCGATCGATCGCTTTACGAATCGTTGATTGTGAGTCAAGGGTAATAAATTGCAGCTTATACAATTCCTCAATCGGTAAAGCTCCAATCTGAGCAAGGGGATGCGAAGTTGGTAGAATTAGCGCTAGTTCATCTTCGGCATAGGGTGTAATCTCTAAAGAGTCAAGCAAATCCGCAGGAATTTCACCGCCAATAATCGCTAAATCCACCTGTCCATTAGCAACACTCCAAGCCGTTCGCCTTGTAGAATGAACATGGAGTTGAACCGAGACTTCTGGATATTTCTTACGAAATAAGCCAATCATCTGTGGCATTAGATAGGTTCCTGTGGTTTGGCTAGCACCTATAATCAGAGTCCCACCATTTAGATTTTGTAAATCATCAATGGCTCGACAAGTCTCTTGGCAAAGGCTTAAAATGCGATCGCCATAGGAAAGTAGTAATTGTCCTGCCTCTGTCAACTGTGCTCTTCTGCCCCCGCGATCGAACAAAGGTACATCTAGCTGTCGCTCTAGATGTTGGACTTGCAAGCTAACGGCGGGTTGGGACACATACAGGCTATCGGCGGCGCGTTTAAAGCTACCCTCAGCAGCGATCGCCTTGAGAATGCGTAATTGGTCTAGGGTAAACGGTATGTCGATCATAGAAGCAGCGTGAGAAAAGATGAGTCGGGAGGTTATTCAAGATTTTTTGAACTTAGCAGGAGTTGTGGGGATATCCCTCACAAACCGTCGTATGCGTCCTTATTTCTACGGATTAGATTCCGTATCAGATCGGACAAAGCAAGCATTAGGACAAGGAGTACTGCAAGTTGTTGAAAATGTACCAGAAGGATTTGAATCTTTTGAGTTTTACTTTGCTGATCATGTTGTTTTTATTTACAAGCTAACCCATGGGCTAGTACTAGTAGTACTTACAGATAGATCCATTAAAATGGTTGACTATAGTCAGAGCATTACGAAAATCAAGCATCTGATCGATACAGATACATACAACACAGTCGCATACTTTAAGCTCTTATTAGGTTCAGTGACTCAGCATTCTTTGCCAAGTGTTAATTGGCAGGCAAGTGGATCAGCCGCAGTTACTCAGACAACGGAGCAAGATCGGTCATCAACACAAATTTCCATTACAACAAATAAGCCCCAAACACCTCCTACACCTGCTTCCACATCTTCGACATCAGCACCTACGCCTAGGACTGTAGCTAGCAATAAATCTACAGAAGTTACCGATAGCTCTTCTAAGTCAGTATCAGCGAAAACTGACCTGCAAGAATATAAGTTAGATGAACTTTTAGTCGCATTAAATAAACTAAGCAACTTTACAACCCAATATCTAGGGAAAGTTGTCGTTACAAATTATTGGAAATCTAGCCGCCCCACTTCATCTTGGCTAGCTGAATTTGAAATCGATCGCAGTGGACAAATATCACATCCAAAGCAAACGGCAATATCCTTAGATACTGAGCAACTTCAGCAAATTCAATCATGGGTAGCGGCTTATATCAAACGTTGCAAACTTGTAATTCGTAATTTCGATCAAATGCTTGGACAAGACTGTCTCGACAGCCGCCAGAAACAAATATTATTTTGAATATTATTTTGTTATTTAAGATATTATTTTAAATATTTTTCTAGCGAGAGGTGCTGCTTAGTAAGCAATTTGGCGGGAACTACTCAACGCATACACCTCAAATGAGCTAAACTGATCTTTAATACTAAGGGGAACAATCGTAAAGGCAAGTTAATAATGGCTAAGCGTGTAAGAATTGAACCCATTGCCCAAATAGCGGATATTGCAACAAACGGGGCATTACTATCTGGCTTGATGGGAGACGAGCTAAATATTTTAAAAGAATGTGGCGGTCGTGGCATGTGCGCGACCTGTCACGTCTACATCCAAGATGGTATGTCATCTCTTAGCCCTATGGGTAAACGAGAACAGCGCACTCTTGAAGTCATTACCACCTGTAAGCCCAACTCTAGGCTAGCTTGTCAAGCCAAGGTCATGGGTGAAGGTATTGTCGTTGAACTGCCTGTAGGGATGTACGTTCAATCTATTCAGGATATTGAAGCCCTGATTGGAAGACGCTGTGAAAAGCCATTACTTAGCCCAATCACAGGTCAAACATTAGTTGAAGTTGGACAACTGATCACAAGATCGGTCGTTCGTCAATTGGAGAATACCAATTTCAGTGTTGGTGAACAATTGGCAAATACTAAAAGAGCCGATATTTTTGAGTAAAAAGAATCATCACAACATCTGAGAAAATGTCATTTTTTGACCCATTTATCATTTGATGGTGATTCTCAAGACTAGCTTTGCATTCAATAATTTTTTGGATAGGAGTATTTACTTATGACTGTTGCTGTTGATCGTCCAAATAGCGCAACCAGAGCTAAAAGGAAAAATAATCACTATAGTCTCCAAGACTTTTTTCAGCCCGATCTTGAGAAAGGAATCATCGAAGACTGGAACGGGTCAAGAAATATTCTGACTAGTGAAGATTTTATTATTGGGCTACAGGAAGGATTGGAAGATGAAGTTGGCGACGCTTCTGCGGCTGTTATGTATTCGATTGGCTGTGAATGGGGGCTACAAGATGCGTTATTTTTCACCAAATGGTTTGAACGCGATTTTGGGCGCAGTATCCGTCAAACTAATTTACCTTTCTTGCTAGAAACTTGGTGGTGGCCGTTTACCTCACAGGGATGGGGACGCTGGCAAGTGGATATGAGCGATCGCAAACAAGGATTTATGTTTATTAGCGTATTTGACTCGGCTGTGGCGCGTAGCCTTGGTGATGTTGGTAAGCCAGTTTGTCACTTGTATGCAGGGCTATTCTCAGGATTCTTTACGCATCTTGTGAATAAAGAACTTGAATGCATTGAGATTCAATGCTATTCGATGGGCGAAAACTACTGTAAATTCTTGCTCGGCGGCAAAAACCGTATTGACGCTGCTTCGTTCTGGCTGAACGAAGGGGCGACAACTCGCGACATCGAAGGACGTTTGCGAAATGGGGAGTTTCTAAAATGAGTAGTTCCGATTGGCAGTTACAGCCATTACGCAGTTTTTGGCAAGGTGTAAATTGGGAAAACCGTGCGATCGCCCCAATATCAAGCCATAGCGCTAATGGTAATGGTCAAGGTCTTCCGACATTAAGCCTTTTGATGTCCGTAAGAGAATATTTTCGGGGGATCTCTTGGACAGGGATTCCCGAAATCGCTGCGCCAAAAAACGAACCAAAGCTTAGTAGCCCCACTATTGATGACAATAATGAAACACTTGAAGACTTTCTTGACGATATTTCTAAATTCTTCTAAGTACGCAATACAAGCCTTATGACACCGAAGATTCAAGAACTAATTTCCCAAGCGCAGGATCGCTATCTTGCCTCGGACGAGCTTGGACTAATGGAGAGCTACGTTAGCTCATTGCCCGATCGCCTGAAGCTGTATAAACAAATTCGCGATCGCGAAATCAACATTTTGCAAGCCGTCGCTGACCAAGTACAGACCGAGTTACCAAGTGTAACTGACGAAGAATTAGAAACTGGGATTAAAAACTTAATCCTTGTGATGCGCTATAGCTCGATGGCAATGCTTTTGAATGATGAAAATTTCTTAAAGCAAAGATTGCTCAATTGGCTAGAAGGTATTATGTCCATGCGAGACATGCGCCGTCTCAATGAAACCCTCTACAAATTACTTAACCAAGGACTGCGCCAACAGTTAAGCCCCGCACAACTTGCCCTGATCCAGCCTTTGATTACTGCCGCCCAAGTCACGCTAATCTACTAGAGACAAACCACTATGATTTCTGTCGCCGACCTGATCAAAGAGAATCGCATTCCTGCTAACTTTTTTGACTATAATTCCTACCTCAAAGGTGATCTAGAAATTGGGATGCTAGAAAATCGGCGTGGCGATCGACTGATAGCCGTTCCAGACACATTGATTTCCTCACTTTATGCAGGTTTAGCTAAGGAAACAGGACAAGCATCAAGACTGGTGTTGTTTAACTGTGGTAAATGGTGGGGAAAAAACTTTTACACACGCTTTACTGAATCTCTTGAAGAATATTATTCGCAGTCACTAGCTGAGATGGATATGATTACCTTCATTCAAAGCTTAAAGGAATGTTGGCTGACTCATGGCTGGGGCAAACTTGAGTTCGATCCTCAATACCAAGCTCAGGGATTTATCCTCATTAAAACCTATAACTCGCCCTATGTCCGCGAAATTGCTGGCAATAAGCAGCCTACAGGTTATCTGGAAGCGGGTATCCTTACTTCATTTTTTACGCGCTTAACAGGTCGTGAGTTGTTGGCAGTACAGACAACCTGTGAATCTCTAGGCTCTAGTTGCAACACCTATATCATCGGCTTACCTGAAAGACTACAAATCGTTGATTCATTTCTTGCCGAGAGTTTAACCCACGAGACGATTTTGCAACGAGTACTAAAATAGAAAGTTGCTACTTCTTAAAGCGCTTTGCGCACAAAAACCCAAAGACAAATAAAAAAAGACTCGCTTTGCGAGTCTTTTTTTATTTGTCTTTGGGTTTTTGTGCAGCCCTGACTAACTGTTGCTGCGATTTCCACGCCTCAGTTAAATGACCAAAGTTCTTTTTAAACTCTTCGCCACCCCACCAACTACCAATCCGTCCTTCATCCCAAGACGCAGAGATAGCTCCATAGCTGAGTCCCACGACTCCTATCCCTAAAAATAGCATACTCAATAAAACAACTGCTGAAGTTGGTAAATTGACTATGTGTTTAATCACCAAGATGTAGCTAACAATAAATGTAGTTATGCCCAGCCCAGTTGGGATGCCACAAAAAATAGCAGCACGTCGAATAATTCGGCGATTTACCTCTTCAGGTATACCTAGAGAATTACTACTCTTCGCATTAGATTTATTGCTGACACTAGGTTTCACGACAGGTTTCGCGACAGCAGGAGAAGAAGGAGGAATCTTCTTCTCCTCTTTTACTTTTTTGTTGCGATTACTATTTGGCTCGAAAGGAATCCTTCCTGTGATTGGCTTACTCACTTTAGCTCCTGATTTAGCTTCTTGCTTTTACACTTTTATAGTGATCATTACAGTATGAAGCGATCGCAATTAGCCTCTTACGCCGAGACTTAGGATCAATTGTTTGTAGTGAGCGCGATCTTCATTACGGACGTAGGCGAGTAAACGCTTACGTTGACCAATAATCTTCAACAAACTACGGCGAGAGGAAAAATCTTTGGGATGTAGCTTCAGGTGAGTGGTCAACTGGGTGACGCGCTCGGTTAACAATGCAACCTGAACATCAGATGAGCCAGTATCTGTGGGGTGCTTTTGATATTCGGAGAAAATTTCTAGTTTGCGTTCTTGCAACAGTGCCATGATAAAAACTTAACGTGTTTTGAAGTGTACGTGACATAAACTCGGCAATAAACGCCTAGGGCGTTACAGTGCGAGCTTCCCAATCTCACGATTGGGCATTCCTAGTTATGTCCATTTCTGGTGTTTCGCCACTTATCCAAAGCAGTATATTTACTCACTTTTGGACAGATCGACTGCATAGGCGGTTTCCGTTCCTCAGTAGTCTCTGAGTACAATTTATGGCGATCGCCATTTTTCTTAAAGGCGTTAGCTTTTAGACAGACTAGCCTAGCATAATTGATTGCATATTTTGCAAAAAACAAGGCGGCGCTAAGCGCCGCCTTGTTTTTTTAATGAGCTGAGCCATTACCATCATATTTGTCGGTGTCGTAGAAGCCATTACGAGTCCCGAAGAACAAACAGCTAACTGTAAACAAGATGGTCAAGATCGGCAGAATTACTTTGAGATCGAGCATTTTTTCACGACTTTAAATAAAACAATTTTGAATCAGGGTCGCTGATGCATCTATTTTAGTCGCAAGCAATCAGTAATTTGCGATCTCTTCCTCGCAAAAAATCAGCGTTGCGGCGCTCCGCGCCGCAACGCTGATTTTTTACTCTAGTTACCGCTGCCGTCTGTGTTATCAGTACCGCTTTCAACGCTAGGACGATAACTTTGCTCAAAGGCATAGCGCACGATCTGCGAACGATTCTCCAGATTCAGCTTAGTCATGATGCTGCTGAGGTGAGTTTGGACAGTTCTGGGACTAATTTGCAGACGTTTGCCAATTTCTTTATTGGTGAAGCCTTGGACAACTTGCCAGAAAACTCGCTCTTCGGAAGGGGTAAGCGTAGTTCGAGAGACAGGAGCCGTGGGCTGCTGAAATAACCGCATGTGCTCACTCGGTGGGCGGTGTGGCTCACGTTTGTGGGGAGAGAAAAAGTCTATATCAGTTTTGCCTATGGTCATGCGATCGCCACTTTTCAACAAAATGGGGAAAGTGATCCTTTGTCCGCGCATGAAGGAACCATTGCGGCTACCAAAATCAACGAGGTAAAAACTGCCAGACTCATTATTAGAATTACGATTTTTGGGATCTCCTTTGGCAGGAGCATCAAAAGCATCGTTTTTGGACGCGCCAACGATTTGCAATGTGGCGTGGTAGCGAGAAACCCATTTATCTGTCAATACAATTGAGTTGTCGTAACCCCGACCAATTGTCCAGAAATCTGCGTTTGTAAGCGGAATCATTTGCTGACCCTCATCTGCATGAACGATCAGATAGGGGTGTGGGTGTAGAAGTGTCACTGAACTATTAGACAACTTTGTGGTGTGCATCTCAATCAATTGCCAATATAACTTATTTATATATTGTGAGACGAGTTTAATAAATTTTGAGTTCCTTTTTTGGATTCCTGACTTTTGCTGACATATTCTGTCACGTTGATTTATGGCTTTAACTTTTTTGATGTCAATCCTATAAGTTTCTATAGTTGATTGCTATACTCACTCATAGAATCAAAAGTCTTTTCAACATGTGTAAATACGCGAGAAGAAATGAAACTTATATTATTTTTTCTTGATATCACAAATCTTAAATTTCAACTAGTTATTGCTAAAAAATAATGATTTGGATTGCGATCGCAATACAGTTAATACTTAGCGCAGGATTGCTATGGGCTTCATGGCAGGTCTGGATGTTACGCAACGCGCTTAAAGCAACCGTAAAAACCGTAGATGGTTGGACAGAAGCTTGCGAAAATAGTTTGCAAGTATCTACCCCTAGTCTCGAAGTTGCTCGTGGTGGTGTTGATATGGCACGAGAGAAATACCAAATATTACAAAGCCAATTAGAAAAAGTTCGTAAACTACTGTCTGTACTTACACGTGGTGTATCCTTTTTAGGGAGTCGTTGGCAACAGTCGCGGAAAAGCGCGAAAGGCGCATCAAACTCTTCAAATAACAGGTCAACCAAAAAGTCGTCAGGCAGAAAGTCGTCAGGGAGCAAGCATAATGTCAAACGGCGCAGGTAAATTTTTCGGCGGACTAATGGTAGGTACGGCGATCGGTGCGGCTGCGGGTATTTTATTTGCGCCACGATCGGGCAAAGAAACTCGTCAAGTTTTAAAGCGATCGGCTCAAGATTTACCTCAACTAGCTGAAGATCTGGGTTCTAATGTCCAGTATCAAGCTGATCGCTTTACGGAGCAGGCGCAACGTACCATTGATGAAGCGCTATTGCGTCTACAGGATGCGATCGCAACTGGACAAGAGGCTAGTCGCAGACTACAGGAAGAATTAGCCGTATCAATGGGTAGTTCGTCGAATAGTTCTCTCATTGATAGCGATCTTGATCTTGCTGATGAAGATGAAGAATAAGCCCTTAAAACAGTTCTTAAAGAGTAAACACCTATAGAAAATTATGTCAGAAGCGATCTTTCTGCTGGGTTTGTCATTTTTATTAGTAGTCGTTTGTCTGACAATTCTTTTGCTTACGGCAATTCCTGCTTTTAAAGAATTGGCAAAAGCTGCTAATAGTATTATTCGCCTAACAGACACGCTAACGCGAGAGCTACCTGCAACCCTCGAAGCGATTCGCATGACAGGGCTTGAGCTAAGTGAGTTGAGCGATGAACTTAACCAAGGCGCAAAAAATGCTGGCGAAGCAGTCAAACAGGTAAATGACGGACTCAAAGGTGTGCGTCAAAGTGCTTCTAGTGCTTCGATCGCAACTAAAAGTGCATTTGCAGGCATCAAAGCTGGCTTGAAATCTCTTGGTCGTCCTCGGCGCAAAAAGCGATCGCCTTCCGATTTGAATCAAGAAAATTTACGCTCTGGTAATCTACCTGCTGAATATTTAGATGAAAACGATATCCCTGACCAAGAGCGACCAATCACTCCTAATGAAATGCGCTCTGAGAGATCTATGGGAGATTTGACACCAGAAGGTTAAAAAATCAATCGCTTAGCAATTAATTTTTTAATGGTTACAGCGATCGCAAACGCCATTTACAGTTACTTCATAGCTATCTACCTTTAAGCCTGAGCGGATTTGCTGAAAGCCTAATCCTTCAAAGCTATTCCAAGCAATATCCTCGATCTCACCACAGCATCTACACCGAAAATGATGATGCGGTTCGACATTGGCATCATAACGACATACACCTTGTTCTAATAAAACCTCGCGGACTAGCCCTGCGTCGCGCAAAGTTTGGAGTGACAGATAAACTGTTGCTTGCGAAGAAGTAGGAGCATTTTGATTGAGATCGATCAAGATTTGCTCAGCAGTTGGATGATCGTAGCGATCAAGTAAATTTGCATAGACAGCAAAGCGCTGTGGGGTAACGCGCAGCCCCTTTGATTTCAATATTTGAACTACTCGATCTGCTTGCTTTTGCATATAAACATCCTCCTAGCTTCTATCCGAAAATCTTCCATCAAACTTTTGGAGCTAAAAAATCCAACTAGAAATTTCAACTGAAAATTTCACAGGTAACTATATATAGTCACTTACAGCAAATCCTGAACAAACCCGCCACTAGATTTTTTATAAAAGCCCCGCGAAGCGGGGCTTTTATAAAAAATCTGGGTTTGGTTTGATTGCAATCTGCTGTAGATCGCCACTATATCATCTCTAACTAGGAATTACAAGTATATTAAAACCTATCAAAAAACTAAATAATTATAGGTATTGACTAATTTCTAAATAAGAATTATTCTTAAAGATGTTCATAAAAGACTTAGCTCAAAGAAAAATATGGCAGTTATCGAAACCGTACCAAACGTTGTTTTTAAGACCCGTGTACGTGATGAATCTGTAGAAGGTTCTAACCCTTATCGTTGGGAAGACAAAACTACTCAAGATCTATTTGCTGGTAAGAAAGTTGTAGTTTTCTCACTACCTGGTGCATTCACTCCTACATGCTCCTCCAATCACCTTCCTCGCTATGAAGAGCTTTATGAAGAATTCAAAGCTCTAGGCGTTGACGCGATTATCTGTGTTTCTGTAAACGACGCATTTGTTATGTTCAAATGGGGCAAAGAAGTCGGTGCTAAGAATGTATTCTTGCTCCCCGATGGTACTGGCGAATTTACTCGTAAGATGGAAATGCTAGTTGACAAATCGAATATTGGCTTTGGACTTCGCTCTTGGCGCTATTCGATGTTGGTAAATGATAGCAAAATCGAAAAAATCTTCGTAGAAGCTGGTTTTTCTGATAATTGTCCAACCGATCCTTTTGAAGTGTCTGACGCTGACACGATGTTGGCTTACCTCAAGGGTGTTGAGTCCACTGGTGTATCTGCACCACGTTTGGCATTTGTTGGTTAATCTTTAAGAGCAGATATTATCGCGTTGCGATAATATCTGCTCTTTGCATACGACTTAATTTAATTGGGGTGGTCATGAAACTCTCTAGCAAAAATTTAAATGAACGCCTTGAGACTGTCTACGATGCAATCGTTGTTGGCGGCGGCATGGGCGGACTATCGGCAGCGATATATTTGGCTCGTTATGGGCTTAAGTGCTTAGTGATCGAAAAAGGAAAAGGGCGATCGCTATGGATGCAAGATTTGCGTAACTATGTCGGACTTGATCCGCATGTTTCGGGAAGTCATGTACTAAATCATGGAACTAAACAAGCTTTAGAGTGGGGAGCCGATCATCTGCGTGGCTATGTTGAAGAAGTAATCGATGAAGGCGAAACCTTTGCTGTCAGAGTTAAAGTTGGTAAGAAAGATAGTATCTATCCAGTTTTTCGCGGTAAATACGTGATTGCTGCTTCGGGAATTATGGACAATTTGCCTCAGTTAGAAGATATGCAGAATGTCTATGACTATGCGGGCTACACACTTCATGTCTGCATGATTTGCGATGGTTATGATATGTGGGATCAGAAGGCAGTTTTGATTGCGAATACAGAATCTCAGATTAATGCGGCTTTTGTCTTGAACTGGTTCACGCCCTATATTTCAGTGCTAACTCACGGTTTATGCTCAGTGAGCGACACCATGAAACAGAAGCTTGCCGAACATGGATATCCACTATACGAAACTGCGATCGCAAAGTTCCACGGTAAAAATCACAAGCTTAGTGGGGTAGAACTCACTGATGGCACAATTGTGGAAGCGACAACTGGATTAGTTGGCATGGGTTCTGTTTATCACAATCATTACCTTAAAGGTATTGCAGGGCTGGAATGGGATGGACAGAATTTAGTTACGAACGATATGGCAAAGACTAGTCATGATCGCATTTTTGCGCTTGGTGATCTGAAGAAAGGCTTGAATCAAGTATCGATCGCAGTTGCCGATGGTACTGCCGCAGCAACTCAAATCTGGCGCAATATCCGTCGTGCTAGCCCAGCACGCAAATGGGAAGAGAATATCAAGGTTCTCACCACTGTTTAAAGAAAAAGCCTCGCAATACGAGGCTTTTTCTTTAGCTTGACCAAATATTTTCAGTGTATGGCTTCGACTCCGCTCAGCCATCGATGGCTGAGCGGAGTCGAAGCCAGTCTCATAGATAGTTGGTACTTTATTTTCGCGCTCGTCCCTAGCAATCGCCAAGCCTTTGATCGCCTTATGCTCCTGATTGCTACCTTCATTCATTATCCTGGGGTAGGTTGTCCTGATCATGATATTGATTCGCAATCTGCCCATGATTCTTTGGAAGTGTTTCATTACAGCGCTTTGCGCTGTTATAAAACCCAGAAAATTTGTTAAAAGTGCCGCAAAGCGGCACTTTTAACAAATTTTCTGTACTACTCAAAGCCTCAACAGGCTGTACCACAGCGATCGCTTAATGAGTTTTGCCGTTGGGTTAATCAGTTTGGGTACAATGCTCAATTGCTTGAGCCTTCGTTTTTAGTTGAGCGTTATCAGGAAATGGTGCGGCGGTTAACTGATTTGTATAGGCAAAAAAAACTTAAAGCCCAAAAATCTGTGGCGCACGCGCAGTGTGCGCTACAGATTTTTAAATTTTGGGTAGCCAAAGCGTAAGGGCAATTCATGAATTGCCCTTACGCTTTGGCTTTGCTGTATAATTGCCTCGCGCCTCTCTAATACCCAAATCCATGACTCTTCGCATTTACAACACACTCACCAGACGCAAAGAAGATTTTATTCCACTCGAATCTGGAATAGTGAAAATGTACGTTTGTGGTGTGACTGTTTATGACTATTGCCACTTAGGACATGCTAGAGCATATGTAGTGTGGGACATGATCCGTAGATATTTGGGAACAAAATATCAAGTTCAATTCGTGCAGAATATTACTGACATTGACGACAAGATTTTGAAACGCGCTCAAGAACGCGAGACGACGATGAATGCGATCGCAAATGAATATATCGCCGCCTATGACGAAGATATGGCAAAGCTGAATATTGCCAAAGCTGATGATTATCCCCGTGCGACTGAGACGATCCCTGAAATTATTGAGCTAATTCAGCAATTAATTGATCGCGAATATGCCTATGCTTCTGGTGGCGATGTCTACTATGCGGTGCAGAAATTTCCTAGTTATGGCAAGCTCTCAGGACGGAAGTTAGAAGATATGCAAGCGGGTGCGAGCGGTCGGGTGGATGATCAAGAAGCACAAAAGCGCTATCCCTTTGACTTTGCTTTATGGAAGTCCGCCAAGCCCAATGAACCATTTTGGTCATCGCCTTGGGGCGATGGAAGACCTGGATGGCATATCGAATGCTCGGCAATGGTGCGATCGCGTTTGGGTGCAACCATTGATATTCATGCGGGTGGTGCAGATTTGCAATTTCCGCACCATGAGAACGAAATCGCCCAGTCGGAAGCTGCTTATAACCAGCCTCTAGCCAAATACTGGATGCATAACGGCTTTGTGAATATTGACGGCGAGAAGATGTCCAAATCGTTGAATAATTTTAAAACTATTCGCGATTTGTTTGGCTATTTCGATCCAATGGCAATCCGTTTATTTATTTTGCAAGCGCAATATCGCCAACCGATAGACTTTACGGAAGATGCGATTAAGGCGGCAACTAAGGGCTGGGAAACTATTCGCGATGGAATGCTGTTCGCGGCGGATTTTGGCGAAAAGTTGGATTGGCAAAATATAGAGGTTCC
>Ga0209490_10004598_pt1 | contig 12671 bp, 16 predicted proteins | sample MAT06_FD_187209 | JGI IMG/M metagenome (GOLD analysis project Ga0209490, IMG submission 187209) | Freshwater microbial communities from Lake Fryxell liftoff mats and glacier meltwater in Antarctica - MAT-06 (SPAdes) (version 2) | ecosystem: Environmental > Aquatic > Freshwater > Ice > Liftoff...
GCCAACACCTAACCCTTTGACACCAACGCCTAATCCGTTGACACCAACACCCAATCCTTTGACACCAACGCCTAATCTCTTGACACCAACACCCAATCCGTTGACACCAACGCCCAATCCGTTGACACCAACGCCTAATCTCTTGACACCAACGCCTAATCCGTTGACACCAACGCCTAATCTCTTGACACCAACGCCCAACCCTTTGACGCCAACGCCTAATCTCTTGACACCAACACCCAATCCTTTGACACCAACGCCCAATCTCTTGACACCGATCGCGACGAATACACCCACGCCAACGGTAACGGCGACACCGACACCACTGAGTGCAGACTTTCCGCCAACCGGGTTAGATCCCAGTGACGAACCGAATGCTTCCGTGTCGACATTGTATCTGCCGATCGTCGCCAAGTAAACAAGCTAAAAGTAAACAAAATGTGAGGAACAGAAGATGACCCAGGCACAAATGCTTACATGGGTAGGCAGTGCAACCACTTCTGCTCCTCACTCTCCCTTTAGAGGGAGGTTATCAACTGTGCAATACCCCTTCCACGCTTTTCAATCCCTCTTTGGGGAGACGACATGGTCCTCATCCAGCAGTATGCTTGCAATATGCAACCGCCAATTCCGCATCACCTCACGCAGATTTATCAGTTCCGGATTCGCGAGGATCTGGACGATGACTTAATGGCGTGGTTTAGCCCTTTGACCCTTGCCCACGAAGCGGACGGGGCCACAATCCTCACGGGTCCGGTGCGTGATCAGGCGGAATTACATGGCGTACTGATTAAGATCCGTGATTTAAATCTAACGCTGCTTTCCGTTATCAACCAATGATTCACAGAGGAGAAGAATGATGGGACAAAATCTAGCTGGATTTTCACAAGAAAAACGTGCGGACAACGACAATCGGAAGTCCAGAATAAGTGACCCAGAACCAAACAAGGAACCACCGAAGCCCAAGAAGTTGAGTTGGGGAGAACAGTGGCGTGAAATTCAGATCACAAAAACAGCAGCCTTTTGGTATGGTCTGGCCGCCATTGCGCTTATTCTAGTTATCGGCTTCACCTGGGGCGGCTGGATGCAAGGCGGAACGGCGCAAACCCTGGCAACGACCACCGCGAAAGCGGCTGTCACCACTCGCCTGGCGCCAATTTGTGTAGCCCAGTTTCAACAAGACCCGGACAAGGCGCAGAAGCTCATCGACTTCAAAGCGTTAAGCAGCTACCAACGCAGTGAGTATGTTGGTCAACAAGGCTGGGCAACCATGCCCGGTGAGGCAGCCCCTGATCGGACCGTGGCCGCCGCCTGCGCCACCCTGCTCATGCAGATTAATTAAGCGCTGCTTATTTGGAGAACACCTGTTACCACCTGGGTGGTAACAGCCATCCGCAACCGGAACAAAGGCTAGCGACCATTTGCGCGACTGATGCGAAAGGATGGCAGTTATTCACAGAAGAAATGCCCATATTCGGCTTTTGATTGTGCATGAAGTGCGGCTCATGACGGATTTAACCGCCAACGCTTTGCAGAGGGAGCCAGACCTGGAAGTGGTCGGCTGCGTGCATACGGTGGATACAGCTCTCACCCTGCTCACAAAATCTTCGTGTCATCTGCTCTTGGTCAGTGCTACTTTACCGCATGATGGTGCCGCGATCCTGATGCGAGCAGTGGCAAAAATGGATCATTCGATCAAAGTCCTGATCACGGGGTTAGTGGAAGCAAAAGGCGTGATTTTGCCCTGGATCGAAGCCGGTGCAGTTGGATATGTGCATACCGATGAGTCATTAACGGCGATGGTGCAGAAAGTTCGGGGTGTTGCCCAAGGCGAATGTTTAGTTTCCCCTCGAATAACAGCGGCGCTGATTGCACGGATCAGTGAGCTTAGACAACAGGTAGTCGAGTTAAACGGCTTGCAGACACTGAATCCAGGCGCCTTGTATGCAAAATTGAGTGGGCGCGAATGTGAAGTGCTTGATCTGATTTTACAAGGCTCTAGCAACCAGGGCGTTGCCAATATCTTGTACATCGAACTGGGCACAGTCAAGAACCATGTTCACAACATCTTGGACAAGTTCGGTGTCCGAACTCGCCAACAAGCCGCTATCATTGTCCGTCAGGCAATGGCAAACGCGATCGTCCCGATAAAGATGCAAGAAAGAAGCGCAATACTATTATGACACATATCATTGAATCACGCGCCACTAGCTCAGTCAATACCCTGCGCGCAGCGCTGGAACAAGCTGAACGGCAAGTCACCCGGCTCGACGGCTCGAACATCAAAGCATTTCTGGTGCTGCTCGACGGGATCGAGCAAATGTTTGGCGACCTTGGCTCCGATCAAAGTGCGCTGCGCGCCGAACAGGGCCGTTGGGAAGGGCTGCGCAGCCGAATTGACGCCAATCCCCAACTGCTGGTCAACGCAGCGGCGCGGGCTGGTGGTCTGGCCAAGTTGCGGGCCCAACATCCCCCCGCCACCGGTGCTTGGTGGCATCTCGATACCAGGGTGGCGCAACGCCGCACCCAGACGTTGAAACGGGCCGGTATCACCATTGTCGCGGTTGTGGTCGTGGGGGCACTGGCGCTGTGGGCCATCAACGCCACCACTCCCGGTGCGGGGTCACCGAGCACGGTAAGCGCGCAAATCGAGGCATTGGTGACGGCGCAAAATCTACCCGCTGCCCTGGCCGCGGTGGAAAAAGCACGCCAGACCACGCCGGATGACGCTGAACTCCTCGTCTGGGATGGTGTGTTGGCCGAGCAATTGGGCGACACGGCGCGCGCGAAAACGAGTTTGGCGCAGGCCCAACAAAAGTTTGTCGGCCAACCCGCCGCCTTCTGGCTACTGGTGGGCAATCATCACCAGCAGGTGGGCAATTTACCCGCGGCTGAAGCGGCAGGGCAACAGGCGTTAACCCTTGCCCCGCAGGATGCCGATGTTACTTTCCTATTGGGCAGTGTCGCCGAAGCCCGCGGTGACAGCGTCCAGGCAGCACAATTTTTCAGCCAAACCATTGCGCTGGCCGGCGATGCCAATCCACAGCTCGGCGTAATTGCCAAGATGCGCATGGGCTACCTGACCCAGCAGGTCCAACCGCTGCCGGGACCGGCGCCGGCCCAAACGATCACGCAGACCTTGACGCCACAGTCGCCCTAGGCAAAGCGGCACAATCAACTGAACGTAGTCCATAATTGCAAAACATATTCACAAAGGAAAAGATCATGGCTAAAAGTCAAAACAGTAAGAAGAGTGGTAAGAAAGAACCAGCAAAAACCATGAAGGAAAAGAAGCAAGCCAAAAAAGAAAAGAAAGACAATAAGGGAAATACTGGAATTCTCAAATCATAGAAGCTGGACAAATAGTATAGCCATGCGCAGCGGTAATCCGGCAGCGCACGGAAAAGGAGTTTACACCATGCAGAACCAGGACCACTTCCGTAATGCCTTTCTAGAGTGGATTGATGCTACGAAAGCTGGCAAAGCATCTTGCCGAGACCGGCGCTTTAAGGGCAAGAACGGCAAGGAATTTCCGACCGCCTATCTGATGGGCTACATGTCCACCAATAAAGAAGACTTGCCCGATGACCATGCCTGGATCGTAACAGACAATCCAGACCTGATCGGCCTGCAGGCCGCGCGTTCATACGAAAATGCCGTACGGGTGGTAAAAGCGCAGCGTCAACAATAGTAGCTGAACTTTGATACGCGTGATTTAGCCGAATAGACCCAACGAAAGTTGGGTCTTCAATATCGTCCTTTCAAACAATAGGAGAACAACTACATGAACAACGATACCTTACAAGGCAAATGGAAACAACTGCGCGGCAATATCAAGACAACTTTTGGCAAGCTCACCGACGACGACCTGCTGCAAGCCGACGGCAATGTGGACAAGATGCAGGGTGCGCTCCAGGAGCGCTATGGCTATACCAAAGAACAAGCCCAAACTGAATGGAATAAATTTGCGCAAAAACATACGGAGCGGGTTGAGGACGCCAAAACCGATCTGAATGCCGCCGCAGTGAACCTCAAGGCGGCGGCGGATCACATCAAAGATGCGGCCAAGCGCTAAGGGCAGCCGTAATTAACGCTGATGACATCACTGATCATGTCATCAGCGCTATCAACTCAATAACCTTACTTTCAACATTCCAAGGCGCAACAAACCATGATTAACTTTCTCATATAGATCATCCTGGGCGGTGTTTTGGGCTGGCTTGCCAGTATCATTATGCACACGGATGCGCAACAGGGTACGCTCATGAATATAGTCGTGGGCATCGTGGGCGCTTTCCTCGCCGGCATGTTTTTGAGTCCGCTTTTTGGCATAGCCACCATCAACCAGAGTAACTTCAGCATAGCCTCGCTGTTAGTCTCGTTACTGGGTGCCGTGATTCTGCTCGCCATTGTGAATTTGTTCCGCCGCGGTGCAGTTCGCTAGCGTAGAAAGAAAATAAGTTATGGCGCTAGCCAATCCGTTATTGGGCGTCTGTAAACGATGGGGAGGAGAGCCAGGGAACGTCTCACAGTCCTGGTTTGCCCCCGGCCAACGCAGATTAGATCAGATCCTGAAGCGCGCGCCTGAATTACCCTTCGATGATAGTTCAAAGATTATTTTGTTGAGCGACGCCCATCGCGGCGACCGCGGGATGTATGATGAATTTGTCCCCAACGAGGATTTATTCGTGCATGCGCTGTCACACTATGCGGCGGCTGGCTTTACCTATATTGAACTGGGCGATGGCGACGATTTGTGGCAAACCCCACGTTTCAGCGATATCGAACAGGCTTATCCACGTGTGTTCGAATTGCTGCATCAGTTCCAACGGCAGGACCGCCTACATTTGATTCTCGGCAACCATGAGGTGCAGGGGCGCCAGTATTATCGGACAAACAAAGGCGAGTGGATGATTGGCGAAGGTTTGGTTTTGCGCTATATCCACACAGGGCAACGGCTCTTTGTTGTCCATGGCCATCAGGTCGATTTCTGGTGCGATCAGCTAAGTCTGCTCACCCAACAGCTTGTCTGGTCGGCAAAGCGGGGACCGCAGCGCGTGAGTCGCGCGGCCAGCACCATTGCTATGCAACAGCGACGTACACTGATTCGCATTGTGACAAACATCTGGGAGCGCTGGTATGCCAGCCAGCAACAAAAGCAGACCAAACAAATGATCGATTGGGTTAGGAGCAGACGACAACCGGTTATTGTTGGCCACACGCATTTACCAATGTTTCCCAATCGCGACGATGCGGCCTATTTTAACACCGGTAGTTGCATCAATCCTGGCTATATTACAGGTATCGAGATTCAAGATGGTCTGTTACGCTTCATAAAATGGTTTACAACAGGTGACCAAGAAGTTCATTATGCCTTATTGGCCCCGGCGCGTCAGATCACAGAACTGAGCTAAATTAGGGGTTACAAATTTACAGACAGGCCTTGCACAAGTCTTCACCCATGCGGCCATGATCATTATAGCCGTAGGTAGAGGAGCCCCAATCCGTGCACAAGTTCTAACACAATAGGATTAGAAAAGGAAGAGAATGATGAGCAAGATAACCACCGCTTATAAGGACGACATGCTTTTTGAAAGCAAGCTAGGTAACCATAACGTGGTGATTGATATGCCATCCCTGATGGGGGGCAAAGACCGCGGGCCAACGCCGTCCGAACTATTTATCGCCGCGCTGGGGTCATCGATCGGTGGGGCGGTGGCAGATTACTGCCAACGCCTAAATTTTGATACGCATAACATGACGGTCGATATCACGTTTAATACCCTAGAAAACCCGCCTCGTTTAGCCAATCTGCGGGCGACGATTCACTTGCCGCACTGTATATGCACCGGTCACGAGCAAGCTATTTTGCAGCTCACCGAACATGGCTTGATCGCCGAAAGTTTGGGCATGCTCAAAGGGATTCAAATCGAATTGGTCGATCAGCAAAACGTCGAGGTATTGAAATGGCTGGCCTAAACTGAAAGTGAAAAACATGATATCAAATTCCAAACGCAAACCGTTTACGCTCGCAGAAGCCAAGAGCATTGGCGATAAGTTGGGCATCGACTGGGGAAAGTTCGATGTCAAACAGTTTCGCCTGGGCCTGAACGCCGAACTCGCCGACGGCACGTACAACCCAGTGACGAGTTTTGCCAGCGACGACCCGATCATGATCGGCAAAGTTGTGCGCGCACACCTCAATGAATTTCCCGACTATTACACCCAGTGGGCGCAGATGGAGAAAGAGGCCGAACGTGACCCCGACGCCAAGCACCCCATCACCCAGGTGGAAGAAATGGCCAGGGCGGAATAAATTTTCAACCATTACCGGAGCCGAAGCACCCAAAACTAGCCAAGTGGTCAGGTCGTAAACTTCCCTGATGGCCAATACATTTGAGGAATTTGTAACCTAATATAAAGTATAAACTGTTCGATGCTAATCTTGGCCGATTGAAGCAATCAAGGAGAGAGTGATGAAAAAAGAACTAGGCTTATGGATTGACCATCGTGAGGCTGTGATCGTCACGGTTGCTGCTGACGGAGAAGAAATCAAACGAATCAGCTCGGATGTGGAGAAACATGTGCGCTTTTCGGCCCATTCGCCCGAAGGCTCGCCGCGACCGCCGCTTTGGCGAACATCTCCACCAATACTATGCCGAGGTCGTCGCCGCGATCCATGATGCCGACTCGATCCTGATCTTGGGGCCGGGTGAGGCAAAGGGCGATCTGGACAGTCACCATGGTCGCGAAACCATGCGCCTCTTGCGTCGCCTGGCCAAAGAGGAAAAGCGTAGCGTCATTGTCGTCAGCCACGATGAACGTATCAAAGCGATTGCGGACCGGGTCTTGTGGCTGGAAGATGGTGAATTCAAGAGCATGGTGGAAATGGTAATTGACCCGGTTTGCGGTATGGCGCTAGACAAGGAGAACGCACCCGCTCAGACCGAAGTTGATGGACAGGTGGTTTACTTTTGTGCCAACGGCTGTCGAGATGAGTTTCTTGTAGAGCTGGCGCGCTATGTCATGGATGTAGCGGCCTAACTATGAAGCTAGTTAGGCCGCTACATCCATGACTCGGCGGCTGACACAGGAGGAGCCGTTAACTAGGTGAATGAGGCAACCTCAGCGCCCACATGTTACCAATATCTGCTATTCTGTACTTACTGCTGCGGTTGACTTCATTGACGCCATCACATCAGCAACCATGACCATATCGGTTATCGCTTTGCCATCTATGGATAGGGTCTGATGGTTGTTGGCGTAGAGGCTAACAGAGAGCATCTCTGCGTCATCGGGGAGTGATTCAAGGTGATACCACTCGCCATAGATGCGGGCAATCTTTTCGCCATCGATATACAGATATGCGTGCCCCTCGCCTGTGACCGGCTCCATGCCAGCCTTCTGTGGTGCAAAGGTGAAGTTGAGCGTTTGGATGCGCACGTTGTATCCACCATCGGCCAGTGACATTACCTGCAAGTCAACAAATGGGGCTGGGCCATTGGTCATCTCCAACAGTTCGCTGTGATCATGCATCTCCCCATCGTCGTGAATGTGGGAATCGTCCTTCGCCATTTCCGTTTCGGGATAGGGGCTTTCACCCGCAATCAGTGGCGTCCAGAAATCGCCCATGCCGGCCATACATTCAGGATCACCGCCCCGGATCTCTTCTTCGCCGACGACAAATGAGTAGCGTCCAAGTTCGCCCTGAGGGTGCCATAGTGCAACTGTATAGGTGGCATCTTCCGGGGTCTCGAAGAAGTAATTCTCCCAATTATAGTAGTACTGCCCACCAAACGGCTCGAACCAATACTCAGGCTCCTCGCCCACCGGTACCATCATGGCACCATGATCCGCCGCGACGCTAATGACGTCCGGCAGTGATGCAGGCACATCTCCTTCAATGCCTGGCCCCATCAAGACCATAACCGGTGCATACTCTTCAGCGCCGTCGTAGGCGGGAATACTCAGGCTCAATAAAACAGATTGTCCTTCAGCGGCATCAAAGGTGAAATAGTCGATATCGGTTTCGGGGTAGAGATTGCCGAAGTATGCATAAGAGACGGTTGCATCCGGCACTTGCCATGGGTTTTCTGCTGTCAGGTCGGTCTGCTCGCAGTAGGGCTGGTGGGCAAATGCGGTGTTTTGCGGTAGAACCATCAAGAGCAGCAGGCTACAGATTAACAGTGGGACACGGATTCGATTCATCGGTCTTCTCCTTGAGATTGTTTGGGCCGTCAAAACAAATGACTAACCGTTTACAGAACGCTTGCGCTATCAATCCAATTATGATTGACAAAATATGTGCAATTAATGAACAAATACTATGCAAACCATGGTGCTTCGTCTGTTATAGCGATCTCAATTTGTGTGGAGAAACCTGAGTACAGTGGGGATTGTCACCGAAGAAAGTTGTGGCTCGTTGAGTCAATCGGAATTGAAACGAGGGAAGGAGCTGTTATCTGGTCATCGAAACAACTTTCAGGACTTACGCAGCTCGCTGGCTAAGTAGTTCTTGTTGCGAAACTTAGCGATAGGTGACAGTCACTTGCAACGTCCAGTGTGATCTGATACACAAAGCAGCCAAAAGTGACTGTCACCTGCTCTTCTGCCGGGTGCCCCTAGGGAGCGAAGCCAAGAGCTGCGTAATTCTTAATCTCTAACCGTTATCGCTGCTCCACGGCGTGCTGATTGCAGGACTGGTTGCGATCGTAATCACACTCTTCGCTCGCTGGGTGAGCGTTGGGGGCGCCGTACTCTTCATGCGAGCATTCAGGTCATTCAGCCCCGGAGTCATCAGAATCCTAACCTGGGGTGGGTTGCGTGGCGGGATCTCAGTGGCACTTGCCCTGTCTATTCCGGCTGTGCCTGAGAGAAGCACCATTGTGACGATCACCTATATGATCGTCGTCTTCTCCATCGTCTTTCAGGGCATGACCCTAGGGAGACTGGTTGACAGAATCTATCCAAATGTTCAGGCAGATTCTTAATACGAGGGATAGATGGCAAGGAACCAGATTTGCGGATTGATCATCGAGAGTCCGTCATTGTCACGGTTGGCGACAAAAGCGAAGAGATCAAACGAATCAACTCAGATGTGAAGCAACATAATCGCCTTTCCGCGACGGCATCTTAACGAAGGATAGCGTTATGCAACCAGCAATCCCACACATTCTAACGGTCAATGGCGGCTCGTCGAGTATCAAGTTCGCGCTCTTCGCAGCCGGTGACTCGCTCACACAGATTCTAGAGGGCAGTATTGAAGGGATTGGTAAGCCGGAAGCCACCATGCAGGTGAAAGGTTTGACCGCCGCGGAGAGCTTTTCGCGGCCGGTGACAGCACCGGATCACACGATGGCTAATCAGAAGATGACCGATCACAAGGTCGCCGTCGACACCCTGATGGATTGGCTCGAAGAACGTGGCGGGCAGGATGGCTTGAGCGCGGTCGGCCATCGCGTGGTGCATGGCGGGCCGCATTACAGCGCGCCGGAGCGCAACGCCTCGACCATGGTCGAGGCGTTGCGGCAACTGAGCCCCTTCGATCCCCAGCATCTGCCGGAGGAGATCCAGTTGACCGAGGCGTTTCAGCGTCGGTTTCCCGACCTGCCCCAAGTGGCCTGTTTCGACACGGCGTTTCACCATGATCTGCCGCGTGTGGCGCGCCTGTTGCCAATCCCGCGCCGCTATGAAGCGCAGGGGATGCGGCGCTATGGTTTTCACGGCTTGTCCTATGCCTTTCTGCTGGGTGAACTGGCCCGCCTGGCCGGGCCGACAGCGGCACAAGGCCGCGTGATTCTCGCCCACCTCGGCAATGGTGCCAGCCTGGCCGCGGTGCATGAGGGCAAATCGCTGGACACCAGCATGAGCTTCACGCCAACCGCCGGCGTGCCGATGAGCACGCGCGCCGGCGATCTCGATCCCAGCCTGCTTTGGTATCTGGCACGCACCGAACAGATGAGCGCCCAGCAATTCAATACGATGGTCAATTTCGAGTCCGGGCTGCTCGGTATCTCTGAAACGAGCGCCGATATGCGCGACTTACTGGAGCACGAAGCCGAAGATGTGCGGGCGGCGGAAGCGGTGGCGCTCTTTTGTTATCAGGTCAAGAAATGGATCGGCGGCTTTGCCGCGGCGTTGGGCGGCTTGGACACGCTGGTCTTCGCCGGCGGCATCGGCGAGAACGCACCCGTAATCCGGAGCCGGATTTGCGCGGGGCTGGGCTTTCTTGGCATTGAACTTGATGAAACACAAAACCAGACGAATGCGGGCGTGATTTCCACGCCGACCGGCACAACCCAGCCCATCCCGAGTGGTTCAATCGGGACCGCTTTGTCCTGTCGGCCGGTCACGGTTCGATGCTGCTGTACAGCTTGTTGCATCTCACCGGCTATGCGCTGTCACTCGACCAAATCAAACGATTCCGCCAATGGGGCAGGTTATGCTGCACGAATATGGTTTCACCGTGGGCAACATTTGCGAACGCGCTATGAAGTTAATCGATCAGAAACGTCCGAGCACTTAGCAGATGACTGTCGTCGTCAAAGCGATTGTGCCCAGGCAGCAACGCGTTGTGGATGACAAGGGAAAGCTCACTTTAGTTTGTATCAATCAAGCATTATTACGTAACAACACAAGGAGCAACAAATTATGTTAAACAAAGCCAAAACATTGACCGGTTACAAACTGCACAGCCTCGACGGGGAAATCGGGAAGGTCGAGGAATTCTACTTCGATGACCAGCACTGGGCGATTCGCTATTTGGTCGCCGACACCGGGAATTGGCTTACGGGCCGGCAGGTATTGATCTCCCCGTATGCGCTGGCTGCCGTGAACAAAGAAGCGCAATCCATTGCCATCAATTTGACCAAAAAGCAGATTGAGGACAGTCCGTCCCTGAGCAGTGACAAGCCCGTCTCGCGCCAATTCGAGCTCGACTACTACGGGTATTATGGAATGCCGATGTATTGGGGCGGCTCATACATGTGGGGCGCTTATCCCTACCTTGTGCGCAACCCTGAACAGTGGAAAGCATCCCCCAAAAATGGAAAAACATGGGATGCCCATTTGCGCAGCACTCGGGATGTGCGTGGTCATCACATCCAAGCCGTAGACGGCGAGATTGGCCACGTCGAGGATTTTATCATCGATGACGAGACGTGGGCAATTCGTTATTTCGTCATCGATACACAGAACTGGTGGCCGGGGGAAAAGGTCCTGGTTTCCCCCAAATGGATCGAGCGCGTCAGTTGGAACGAGTCTAAGGTATACATCAATCTTTCGCGCGATTCGATCAAGCAGGCACCGGAATACACGGAGGAATCTCTGCTGACTCGGGATTATGAGACCGCACTGCATCAATATTACGACCGTCAAGGATATTGGGTTGATGAGCCGGCTGTCAAGGAGTAGATCCGTTGAAGCAAACACAGGCGAGCAAACCACATGTGTGGTTTGCTCGCCTGTGAAATGCAGGACAGGCGGGCGGCTGAAGCGGTCGCGCGCTTTTGCTATCAAGTTAAGCGAGGAATGGACGATCGTAAAATCAATCTGCCACGTCTTGCGTCTGACAATTCAACAGAAAGATGCACATGAAAACAAACAGTCCGCTACGCCTTTACCTGATCCGCCACGGCGAAACCGCGTGGTCACTCTCTGGCCAATATACCGGTCGCGCCGACATTCCCTTGACCGCGCATGGCGAGGAGGCCGCACGTGCAGTGGGGGTGCGCCTGCGTGGCATTCCCTTTGCCCATGTGCTGACCAGCCCGCTGCAACGCGCCCAACAAACGTGCCGGTTGGCGGGGTTGGGGGCGGGGTTGGGAGCAGCGTCCGTAATTGAACCCGATCTGGCCGAGTGGGACAATGGCGACGACGAAGGACGGACGCCCGCAGAAATTCTCGCCGCGCGACCGGGCTGGAATCTTTTTCGAGACGGTTCGCCGCATGGTGAGACGCCTGCTCAGATTTCCGCGCGTGCCGATCACCTCATCGCCCGGCTGCGCGCGCTTGATGGCAATGTTGCACTCTTCTCGCATGGCCACTTCGGGCGTGTCCTCGCCGCCCGTTGGATTGGCCTAGCAGTTGGGCAGGCACAACATTTTTTGTTCGACACTGCGGCGCTCAGCATTCTCGCTTATGAACACAATCGCGCTGACTCGCCGGCCATTGCGCTGTGGAACTCCAGCGCCCACGAAGCCTTCGACCTGGCGTCCAACCGACGCGTCGACGACACCAGTCCCATCATAGAGCAAGCGATCGAACGCTGGGAAAACGAGGGCGGCGAGATTCCACAATCCGCGCAACCGCAAGTCGCCCATCGAGCAGCGGACGCGCAACCCACAAAGGCCCAAAGATGAAAATCAATCCAAAGGACTTTCGGGTGCCAGCGGGGGAAAAGGTCAACCTCCAAAAGTGGCCGACGAAGGTGAAGGCGGTTTACAAATCGAAGAAGAAATACCACAAGCTCCTCGAAGCACAGGTTAAGGCATTGAGTTCGCGGCAACGCCTGCACTACGCGTCCAACCACTATGCCATGCTGTTGATTTTTCAGGGGATGGACACCGCCGGCAAGGATGGCGCCATCCGGCACGTCATGTCCGGGGTCAATCCGCAAGGCTGCGAGGTTTTCAGTTTCAAACAGCCGGGCGCTGAGGAGTTGGAACATGATT
>Ga0209490_10004602_pt1 | contig 12661 bp, 9 predicted proteins | sample MAT06_FD_187209 | JGI IMG/M metagenome (GOLD analysis project Ga0209490, IMG submission 187209) | Freshwater microbial communities from Lake Fryxell liftoff mats and glacier meltwater in Antarctica - MAT-06 (SPAdes) (version 2) | ecosystem: Environmental > Aquatic > Freshwater > Ice > Liftoff...
TAGCGCGTCGATCGGTCCGGGGCCGATACCAGTACCCTGCGGATTGCTCCGCGCGTCACGGTTCTCGTCGACCGGCATGGTGTTCAATGGATTGGTGGATGATCGGTTCATGCAAATCTCCTGATGGCTGAACGATGAGGCGAGCGGAGGGCTCAAGGCAACAGCAGCTTGAGCGGGCAAGGCGCGCCCGCAAGATCGAAATTCATTCGTCCGCACAACGTCGAAAGTTGCCACTGAAGTCTGCGCCCAAGGCTGAGGTACTTCAGTGCGTTCTTGCACATTGCCGGGCATACAAGCGCGTCGCGGCGTTGGTCGGACACACCGCCCGCCGCGCAAGTAACGATCAGCCGCCGGCCATCGCATCCCACGCCCACTTGCCGGCTGCCGCAGACATCGCGCTCAGTGCCGCGCCCCACGCGATGTCGATCAGCACGATGTTGACCGGCCAGTTCCGCAGCAGTGCGAGGTTGGTCAGCTCGTAGGTCGCGTAAGCGAAGAATCCGAACAGCGCGCCCTTGATCAACACGCCGGTCCATCCTTGCACGACGCCGTCCGGGGCGATCGCGAAATACAGCAATCCCAGCGGAAATATCAGGTAGAACACCGCTGCCGCCGGGAGCATGGGTTTGGCGGCCATCAGGTGCCCGATCCCTTGCTGATACAGCGGCTTGGCGATGACACCTAGCCAGACCAGGTCCACGACCACCATCACCACCAGTACGGCGAAGTAAGCGGCAATCATCGGAATCATCATCGTGTTTTTCCTGTGGTGGTGTGTAACGGGCCGAGGCTGCCCACCCGCCGTTTTTGCGGCGCGCAGGACGACAGTTGTTCAATCCGTGCGCGAGAATCCGAACAGCGAGCGCAGCGGATGCGTGCGTCCTTCGATCAGCGCGCGCAGCAGGCCCGCGCCGAGCATGCTGTAGGTGATCCCGTTGCCGCCGTAGGCGAGCGCGAACAGCACGCGCGGTCCGTGCTGGCGATGCGGGCCGAAGAACGGCAGACCGTCGGTGGTTTCGGCGAAGGTGCCGGCCCATGCGAATGCGGGTCGCGCATCCAGTTTGGGGCGCAGGCGCGCAACCTTGCGCTGCAGGATTGCCGCCTTGCGATCCACCATGCGATCGCGGCGCGCGGGGACATCCGTATCGTCGTCTTCGCCGCCGACCAGCAGACGGCCGTCGCCAGTGGTTCGCAGATAGATGTACGGCCGGGCGGATTCCCACAGCAGGGTGCGGCTGAGCCAGCCCAACTCGGAACGCGGTATCGGGTCGCTCATGTAAGCGTAGCTGCTGCGGTTTTTTGCGACGCGCTGACGCAGCCAGCGTTGCGATTCGTAGCCGCTGGCGACGACTACATGGCCGGCGTCGATCGTGAGGCGCTCATTCGTGCTCAACAACACCCGGCGTCCGCGCGTCGCGATCGCGGTGACCTGCGTGCGATCGAATACCCGGGTCCCCTGTCGGTGCAGCCGCCAGAGCAGGCGCGAGGCGAGACGGTAGGGATCGACCCTTGCAGCGACCGAGCTCAGGATCGCAGCCGGGGCAACCAGATCGAATTCGTGCTTGAGTGCCGCACGCGGAAGCCAGCGCACCGGGAAGCCATGCTTCTGGCGCCACGCGAACTCTGCGGCGAGCACCGGGTGGTCGGCCCGATTGCTTGCGTAGTAGAGGCTGTCGCAGTTGTTGAAATCGACATCGCCCACGTCGTGGGCGACCGCGGCAAGCATCGGGATCGCTTCAAGGCATGCGCGATAGGCCAACAGCGCCGCGCGTGTGCCGTATCGTTTGGCCAGATCGATCGCATGGGTATCGATCTCGTACTGCAGCAGCGCGGTGCTGGCGGACGTACTGCCCCATCCCACGTCGCGCTGATCGAGCACCACGACATCGTGGCCGTGGGCGGCCAGTTCATTGCCGACCAATGCACCAGTGATGCCCGCGCCAACCACCGCCACGTCGCAGCGTACGTCGGATTGCAGACGCGGAAATGGGTGCATCAGGCCGTTCTTGATGGCCCAATAGGGATAGCCGCTCTTGAGGTCCATCATCAAAAAACCGGGTTGGCGCGTGAGGCCCGATGGCTGCCCGTATTGGACAGCCATCGGCAAGCCTGGATCAGCGTTGGACGCCGCTGCCCTGCTGGCTGTTCCACTCACGCTCGAAATATGCAGCGTCTTCGGCGGAACGCGGGTTCACCCCGAGCAGGATGCCGCCGTTGTCGATGCCTTCCTGGTAAACCTTGATCCGGTCCTCGGGAATGTTCCAGCCGACCAGTGCGCCAACCAGCCCGCCGCTGACCCCGCCAGCGCCCGCGCCTGCCAGTGCTGCCGCAATGGGGCCTGCGATCACCAGCCCGAGGCCGGGGATCGCCACCGATGTACCGACCGCGGCTACCGCTGCCACGATGGCACCCAAGGTGCTGCCGATTGCGCCGCCGACACCTGCGCCCTGTGCGGCTTTGCTGCCCAGATCGGTCGTTGTTTCGGAATCGTCCGCAAAGTGCGCCTTGCGGGTGGCATCGGACATCACCAGGTTGACGTCTTTCTTGTCATAGCCGCGCCCGGCGACGGAATCGTAGGCGCGTTCGGCGCTGCTGCGGTCATGAAACAGGCCAGTCACGATATTGGGCCTGGTGTTGCTCGAGTCGAGGTCGTGGCCAGCGACGATCGCTGCCCGGTCCTGCGTAGGGGTCGTATTCATGCACTTCTCCAGATGGGGCGCGCCTGCAAACGTGCAGGGGTCGCAAGCGGATGCTTGGCCTGCAGTTTCCGGAAACAGGCAACGCGTGTCGGTGCGCTGCGGTACGTTCAGCCGGGCGCGCGCCTCTGATTTTTTACAGCACATGCCCAGCCAGGCACGCGCGTTGCGTGGTTCGTCGCAAGCGATTGCGATGTGCGCGGCGCGCGCGTCTGGGCAGGAAGCAATTATGGAAACGTGCCTGTGCCGGTTTGCCCAGCGCGTCGTATTGCCCGCGACATTCCGAGATCATGCCGGTCCGCAATTGGCTTGCACTGCGTCGGGCGCGCTGCGTGCAACGCCAGCAAACCTGCTGGGGGCCAATCAACCCGTAGTGCTGGTCCGCCGGATGACGTAGCAGCCGACTCCGGCCGGATCGTCGATGCGCGCGATGCGGCCCACGCCGGGGGCCTCGAAGGCCGGCACGCACACAGTGCCACCGAGCACCATCGCGCGCGCGCAGCAGGCGTCCACGTCGGGCACCGGTACGTAGACCGACCAGTGCGAGGGCATGTCGCCCCACTCCTTGGTCATCGGCATGATGCCGCCGTAGCGGGTGCCCTCGACGGCGAAATACAGATAGCGGAAACCCGACGCGGTGGACTCGCTGACATCCCAGCCCAGCAGCGCGCAGTAGAAGTCGCGCGCGCTGTCGCCATCGCAGGCGGCCAGTTCGACCCAGCCGATCGCGTGGTCCTCGAACATCACGAAGTCGCCGGCATCGCCGGGATTCGCCGCCTGCCACAAACTGGTCACCGCGCCCACCGGGTCGGTGAGCATCGCGCCGCGACCGAAGCCCGGCGCGTCGAACGGATCGAACAGCCGCTTTGCCCCCGCCGCTTCGGCGCGCGCAAGGCTTGCATCGACGTCGGCCACACCGAAGTAGACATTCCAGTAGCCGCGCGGCTCGCCCGGCGCCAGTCCGCGCAGCGCGCCGAGCGTGCCGTTGCCGTTGCGCAGGAACCAGTACGCTCCGCCGCCGCCAGCCGGGCCTGGCACGGCCTGCCAGCCGAACAGCTCGCGGTGGAAGGAAATCGAGCGCTCGGGGTCGGGGCTGACGAGTTCAAACCAGCACGGCGTGCCGGCGGGCGACAGGTGGATCGGCATGGCATGTCCCGCCCTGAAGTTGGCCGCGAATCTGCGCCAGCGGCCTCGCCGTCGCAAGTGCCGGCACCGGCTTGAGGGAATCGGCGATCGCACTGCGATATCCGGTCATCCCTGCACTGCGAGAATTCCCATGTTTCCCGTACAGCGCCAGCTTGCCGTGATCGTACTCAGCCTCGCCGCGACCCCGGCGATCGCCGCCACCCTCACCGTCAACTCGCTTGCCGACGACACCATCGTCGGCGACGGGCTGGTCACGCTGCGCGAGGCGATCGCGGCGGCGACCTTCGACCAGCAGACCGACCTCGGACACAACGGCGCTGGCGCCGACACCATCGTGATCGCGCTCAGCGGCACGATTGCTCCAGCGAGCCCGTTGCCAGCCATCAGCACCCCGATCGCGATCGTGGGCCCCGGCCGCGATGCGCTCACGCTCACCGCTGCCAGCCAGCCCGCCAGCGCGCAGCGCATGTTCTTCGTCGCAGGCGGCGAGCTGCACCTCGAAGGCCTGTCGCTGGTTGGCGGGATCGTGCGCGGCGGTGCTGGCGGCACCTGCCAGCAGCGCTCTGGCTGCGGCGGGGGAGGTGCCGGCCTCGGTGCGGTGGTGTTGGTCAACCACGGCGCGCTGTCGATCGCCGGCGCGGTGGTGCGCGGCGGTGCCGTCAGCGGTGGCGATGGCGGCTCGCGCAGCCTGCCGGCGGGCAACAACGGCGGCGGCGGCGGCGGCGGAATCGGTGGCGTTGGTGGTGCACCGGGCGCGCCGACCGCCGAATCCGGCGGCACCGGCGGCAGCGGAGCGCCGCTGTCCAGCCTGATCGCACCGCCTGGTCAGACCGGGGCGCCGGGCGCCGGTGGCGGCGGTGGCAATCAGAACCTCGGCAGCGTGGTCGGCGGTGGCGGCGGCTTCGGCGGCGGTGGCGGCGGTGGCGGGCGCATCGCCGGACAGAATCCTGCGGGTGGCGTCGGTGGTTTTGGGGGCGGCGGCGGTGGCCGCGGCGCTACCGGTGCTGCCGATGGCCTGGGCGCCGCCGGCGGCACGTTCGGCGGCGCGGGAGGGCCCAGTAGCGGCGTCGGCAACGCCGGCGGTGGCGGCGGTGGCGCCGGCGGTCTCGGCGGCTGCGTGTTCGTGCGCGCAGGTCGCCTCGAAGTCGCCGACACCCGATTCGAGAACTGCCTCGCCGTGGGCGGCGCGGCAGGTAGCCACTTCGGCGGAAACCCGGGGCAATCTGGCCTGGGCAAGGGCGGCGCGCTGTTCCTGGCCGACGGCGTAGACGCGATCCTCGCCAACGTGCAGTTCGCCGGCAACGATGCGGGGGACTCGACCGGCAGCAGCTTCGTGCCCGGCGGACCGGCGGACACCGACGACGTGTTCGGCATCGCGCGCCGCGCGATGTTCGCCAGCGGCTTCGAATGAGGCGCGCGCGACGCTCAGGTTCCGCCGCGTCGCGCCGACCACCCGGCCAGCGTGCGCACGCTCGCCAGCACGGCGACCAACTGCGAACCACGATGCTGCAAAAAATAGGCGCCGAATAAAACTGCGAGCAATCAGACCCGCACACGTTCCATCCAGAACCCGTGTGAGCCGGGTGTTACGATGTCCGCATGCTTGGTGACCCCAACCACGAGTCGACCGCCACCCTTCTGTCGCTCATTCACAGCGGTGACGAAAGGGCGCGCGAACGACTGATGGCGCGCTATTTGCCAGTACTGCGGCGATGGGCGCACGGGCGGCTGCCGCAATCGGCGCGCGATCTGAACGACACCAACGATCTGGTCCAGATCACCCTGATGTCGGCGATGAAGAACCTAGATAACTTTGAGTCCCGTCACGAGGGCGCACTGCTCGCCTATCTGCGAACGAGCCTGCTCAACGCCGTGCGCGGCGAACTGCGGCGTGTCGGTCGTCATGGAGTCAACGCGCCGTTGCCCGACGATGACGAGCTGCGGGAACATGCAGTGGCGACCCCACGACTCGATTCGGACCAATGGCTGGACTACGAAAGCGCATTGGCGAAACTGTCCGAACGCAAGCGCGAAGCCGTGTTGCTGCGCTTGGAGTTCGGCTTCAGCTACGCCGAGATTGCCGCCGCCATCGAGAGCCCGAGTGAAGCGGCGGCATCGATGATGGTGTCGCGGGCGTTGGTGGAATTGGCGCGGCACCTCGGATGAGCACCGAGTCGAAAACCGCCGAGGAAATGGCACGGCGTATAGCCGATAGCGAGTCGATCGATCTAGGTGGACTCGGCGCCGAAGATGCCGCGCTCGCCAGTGGCCTGCGCAAGCTGGCCTCGCTGGCCCAGGCGATGCGCGTCGGCTCGGCTGCTGGTAGCAGCTGGGGTCACCTGCAACAACTGCAGCTGGCGGGACAGGGCGGCTTTGGCGAAGTGTTCCGCGCCTACGATCCAACGCTGGACCGCACGGTCGCTCTGAAGCTCAAGCGCGAGGACAGCGCCACCCTGCATAGCAGCGGACGCGATTTCGTTGCAGAAGCCAGACGCCTTGCGCGGGTGCGTCATCCGCATGTGCTGGCTGTGCATGGCGCGAGCTATCACGATGGACGCGCAGGATTGTGGGCCGACTGGATCGACGGCGAAACCTTGAGCGCACGACTGCAGCGCTCAGGGCCTGTGCACGGAAGCGAGCTGCTGCGCGTACTCGGCGAACTCGCCGACGCCTTGCAGGCAGTCCACGCCGCAGGATTGGTGCACGGAGATATCAAGGCCAGCAACGTCATGCTGGACACCGAACACCGCGTGGTGCTGATGGACTTTGGTGCTGGCTTCGAATCCGGTACCGAGGGCAACCAGATCAGCGCGGGCACGCCGCAATATCTGGCGCCGGAAGTCCTCAGCGGCATTGCAGGTACTGCTGCAGTCGATCTGTATGCCTATGGCGTACTGGCCCACCGGCTGGCGACTGGGATCTATCCGCACGAGGCGACTGTCGATGCAACGCTTGAACCGCGTGCGCTGCGGCAATTGATCGTGGACTTGCTGCAATCTGATCCCATCCAGCGACCCAGCGCAGAGCAGCTACGACACCGCCTGCGGCGCTTGGTCGGTGCGCCCGCACGGCGTCTACGCAATGGCCTGCTGGCGGCGATCGTCATTGGTCTGCTCGGTATCACGATTGCCGTGGCGATCGGCCTGCAACGGGAGTTTCTGCAGCGTCAGCAGGCCGAACGCGCCCGCGATGATGCCACCGCCACTGCGGCGTTTCTGACCGAGCTGCTGGCAGCGCCCGCGCCGGAGATTCAGGGCCGTGAGATCAGGGTCGTCGAGCTGCTTGACACCGCAGCACTGCGCACGCAGTCGCAGACTGGACTGTCTTTGCAAACACGCGCTCAGCTTCTGTTGACCATCGGTCGCAGCCAGCTTGCTCTCAACAAGGCTGGCATTGCTGCTGCAACGCTCAAGGACGCCCGTGCGCAGGTACAAGCCAACCAGTCGGTCGACGCGAGCACGGTGCTGGAGATCAATCTGGCCTTGGCGCGCGCGCATGAGCGCCTGTCGCAATACGATGAGGTCGAGACCGTGCTATCGGCGGTGACCGCCGACCCGCGCTGGGGTGATGATGCCGTTGGCGCAGCGCAAGTCGCAATTATTCGGTCCGGTTCCTTGCTTGCCCAAGGCAAGATCGATGAAGCAGGACATGCGCTTGAAACCGCATGGGCGCGCCAGAAAGACTTGCCACCGAAGGTGCGGCTTGCCGCATTGGTGCAGTACAGCCACCTGTCGTTCGCGCAGCGAAAGCTGGAGCGTACCGAGCAGACGGTGACTGAAGCGCTCGAGCTGATCAAATCCCGTCAGATGGGGTTTGGAGCCACCGAGTTTGAACTACGCAGCGTGCTGGGCAACGTCTACACCGAGATGGGTCGACTGACAGACGCCGAGAAGATCTACCGCGATCTGGTCACTTCGGTGAGCGAATCCTACGGTGAAAAATCCCCCATCAGCCTTTTGCCTTGGGTCAACGTCGCCATCGTGCTTAGCGTGCAGGGCCGCAACGTCGAGGCCGAAGCGCTCATCCGCGAACTGCTGCCGAAGGTGGAAGCATTGATCGGCGGCGAAAGCGTGACGGCCATCCAGCTGCGCTCCACGTTGGCCGCGAGTCTGGGCAGCACCGGACAAAGTCAGGCGGCACTGACCGAACTCGATACGCTGATCGATCTCGATCAACGGGTCTTCGGTGCCCAGCATCCGCAGACACTGATCGACCGCTTCAATCGCATCGAGGCACTGAACAACGCCACGCAGCACGAACTGGCATTGCAGGATGGAACCGTTCTGCGGGTCTCCATGCTCGCCCGGTTTGGCGAAGGTCACCCATTTGTGCTGGAGACCGACGACGCGATCGGCTTCGCGCTCACGGCGCTGGGCCGTGCGGCCGAGGCCGAGCCCATGCACCGCCGCACGCTGGCGGAGAAAACGAAGGCATTGGGCGCCGATAGCCCCTTCACGCTGATCTCCAGCGAATACCTCGCGCGCGCGCTGATCGCGAACACACGCCATCAGCAAGCCGCAGAACTGTTGACTGCCTTGCTCAGCGACCGTGAGCGCGTACTTGGTGCCGCACACAGCAAGACCGAAGCGACCCGCAAACTGCTTGCCTCACTGCCACCACGTTGATGATGGCACTCGCGCAGCTACTCGAAACCATCACCGAACAGCGGCATCTCCAGGCAGTTGCCGTATTCGCTGGTGTCGCTCAGCCGCGTGCCATTGCCGATGAGCTGCTGCTCGCGGCGCGTTGCGGTCGCCGTGATCTGTTTACCGTCGAGTTCCGAGGTCGGTACGCTGACCTCGAAATCGATACTGCCGTTCTGGCCCGGCAACGCGTTGGCGATGGTCACCGATTTTTGGGCTAGCAGCTTGCGGCCCTCGCAGCGCTGACCGGCGAGCCGTCGATCACCGGAATACAAGCTGATCAGGTACGCGCTGTTGCTGCTCTGCAGGGTGCCAAAGATGCGCACTATTGGCAACGTGGTGCTGCGCTCAGCTCGCGTGAGCTGCGGATAGTTGATGCCGCGATTGCCCGCTGGCGGCATGGCTGCGGCATCGTTGTCGTTGGCGTTGTACCCGAAGTTCGCAATATCAATCGGGGGAATGCTGGCGCCATCGCCGCCGTTGCGATAAGCCAGGTGCCGCAGCACGGCATTGCCATCGCCAGTTACGCGCACACCCGAGGCCAGGTTGTTCGCGGTCAGGTTGTCGCTTAACGTATTGTTGCTGCCTTCGATGAAGATGCCCACGCCGTTACCAGCAGACGCACACGGGCCAATCAGGCACAACGACGGCAGACCGATGCGGTTTCGCAGCACATCAAAGCCGCTGGCGTCCGTGGTCAGCCGGATCGCAGCCGAGCTGTTGAAGCTGATCAAATTATCGGCAATGGTGCCGCCACTGCCTGCGGCGTAGATTCCAATGGTGTTGCCCAAGCCGTTGCCGCCGGTGACGGTTGTGCCGATGTAGTTGTTGATCACCAAGCTTCGATCGGCATCCAGGATCAGGACACCAGCGCTGGGAATCAGACCACCACCGGTGGAATCGGCGAAGACATTGCGTTCGGAAGGGTCTGGCCCGCCGATCTGCACATCATCGGCATTCACCAGGATTCCGCCCTGGTTGGCCGGCAAGACGACGCTGCCGACCTGCCCGCCGAACTGGCTTCCGATGATCTGATGCTGCGCACCGCCCTGCAAGTACATCGCATAGGCGAACCCGCCGAACGCGACCGACTCGACGACAAGGGTTTGCGACGCGGCCACAGTGCTCGGTACGCGCAAGCCCCGATTCAACAGTCCGCTGACGGGGCGGATAGCAACACAGCGCACGCCGTCGTATCCGATCTCCGCGCCGTTGGCAACCGAGCCCGACTGGCTGGCTCCATCAATGACCAGCGACTCGGTGATGTCCGGCAATTCGCTCGACAGCTGGATTACCTTGGGACAGCCCGCGCCGCCGATATTGAACAGAATTCCGTTCAGGCCAGGCGTGGCATTGGCCTGGACGATCGCATCGCGCAACGAACCCGCACCGGAGTTGTTGGTGTTGGTCACGGTCAGGATGAAGAGCCCGCTGTTGAGGCTCTCATGCGCACCCCGGTCGATCGCGGTACCGACGCTGCGTGCCAGCCCCGCCACATCGACCGAACCGATTCCGAGCGGCACATTGTTGGATCCGGAATTCACCGCGGGCGAGGCACCTTGCAGGCGAAGATCGCCGTTGCCTGCGTTGATGAACTGCGGGTTCGCAGCGCTGCTGGCAATATCGATTACAGGCGTCGGCGTGGAACGCGAGGCGATCTGATTGTGGAACAAGGCGGGACCGACACCGGTTCCTCTGAGGTTCTGCCCGGAATGAAGGAAGAAGATATTGTTGTAGAAATCCGCCTGATCGATGTCGGTGTAACACACGCCATTGCCGCTGCCATTGGCCACCACGGTATTGTTCGCGACCAGCAGTCGCACGAAGGCGCCGGACGAGCTGTCGCCCAGCAACTCGATTGCGCACTCATTGGCCGCGATGCTGCGATTCCAGATCACATTATTCTTGGCGATCACCAACGAGATACCGTTGCCGGACTCTGCGCCGAAACGAATCTCGCCGTTGCCGCCACTGAAGCGATTGTTCGCGACCTCGATGCGCTGTTGGGTTTCCTCCACGGTGAACGGGTCAAATTGGATGTCGTTGGCGAAATCGAGGAAGTGAAACCCCTGCAGCAGCAGGTCGGCATTGGGCACGATATACAGCCGACGATTCGTGTTGGTGTTGCGCAGTACCGTGTTGGTTGCATTGATCTGCCGCGAAGCGCAGCCAGCGGTGTATCCGCCCATTATGCGCAGATCGCGATAGGTCTCGAAGCCCAGCGTATTGGTGGGCGTCAGTAGGTCGCTGTTGCTCAGGTTATAGGAACCCTGCACGACCTTGACCACCACGCGATCGAACGGAATCGGCAACGGGACGCGGGCAACCGCGACCGCATCGACCAATTCGGCGACCGTATCCACGCAGATCTCGAAGTCATCGGCGCAGGCGTGGTTGCTTGCCAGCAATAGCACGAGAGCAAAGGACGATAGATGGCGCATGGCGATTCCCTGGATATCTGCTGAAGACTGGCTACTCCACGTTCACGAGCTCGAATTGATCTGCGAACACCGCTTCCTGGATCTCGTAGGCGCCAATATCGACGACCAGATCGTTGATGCGTGGCAGGCCGGAGAAGTCTTGGCCCAACAGCGTGTACACATTGGTGCCTGCATTGCGTAACGGCGAGCCGACCAGTAGCCGAAGATCGTCGTTGAGCAAATCGATAAACTGCGGATTGGCGAAGTTGATATTTCCAGACTGCATCAGCGGCGTGCCGACGATCGAGACATAGTTGTTGTTGCGTAGCTCAATGTTCGGGCTGGTGAGCGCGATATCGGCACCAGAATTCAAGGCGAATAAATTGTTGTAGAAAATTGCACTCGCCGTTCCACCGAAGCGCGCACCGCCGGTTTCGGCGGAGCAGGGGCCCGGCGGGCAGCCATTCCCGACAAACGTGTTGTTGCCAAAGGATGCACGCAAAGTGGTGGCGCTCTCTGCGTTGACAGTTGCAGAGAGTCCGCAGAATTGCTGCCCGCAGCGATTCAGCAGAAACACGTTGTTGAGCACGGTTGCTATCCCTTGTGTAGATATCGACATGCCACCTGCAGAGCTGGTGCTCTCATTGCGATCGAACAGCACACGGGTTACTAGAACTCTGCCATCGAATCCTCCTGCGCCACCGATCGACAGCCCTGCACCCGACTGGGATGTGAAGCCGTTTCTCAGCGTAAGGTTGCTGAGGGTCTGCTGGCCGCTACCGTTTCCACCGTTGATATTAAGTACCTGGCTTGTATTGGAGCCGGTCAACACCGTGTTTCCGGGCTGCAGGATCTGTTGGATGCAGGGTTGGCTCCCAACTGACACCCAACCACCAGATACATTCAGCGCGAAGTTCTGCACGGTGTTGTAGGGGAATGCGAGGTTGCCGCCTGACCCCGTGTAGGTTCCGGCTTCGATTCTGACAGTGTCGGATTCGCCGTTGCTGGCGGCGGTCAGCAAGGCCTGTCTCAGCGCATTGCTGGTGTTTACGCAGAAATTTGCGGCACGTGACTCAGCGGTGGGCGTCAGCGAACCGATGCCGACTATCAGTGCTGCGATTGATGCATGGACGCTGCGGGTTGTCACTCGGGTCGCCTGCTGGTGTGCGGTTGGTACCCTGCTTCAATGCGCAAGGGCGACTGAATCCAACATCCCGGCCGGGTTGGGCCTGCCCGGGGGCTCTGTCCGGGCTATCGTCGTGAACGACTGTTGGATTCATGTGCCTGCCGGCATTGAATGGGGTATGGCTTAAAAAAATGCCGAGTCGGGTCCACTGGGCCGCGGCTGACGCATTGCAAAAGACACCCAACTCAGGCCTTCCAGCGAGCGTCAGCATGCGCATGTCTTCTCCACCCCAACCCAAGCCGATTCGGATCGCCCAGACTCAGGAGGCGTATATGAACACGAAGTCGCTCTTGCTCGGGATCACCCGCGCGCTCGGTCTGTCTGCACTGCTGGTAGTTCCGTGGACTCACGCCGATGCCGCCAATTGCGTGTGGAATCCCGGCGTCGGCGCCTTCGATCTGCCGGCGAACTGGTCGGGCTGCGCGGACCTGCCAGGGCCCTCGACACGATCTCCGGGTGTCGGCGATGTGGCGCTGATCGCCAATGGCACCGCGCAGCTGTCCAACAGCGCCGTCACCGTCGCCGAACTTGAGTTGGGCAGCGGTGGCGTACTGGCGGTCGTGGGCGTAA
>Ga0209490_10004603_pt1 | contig 12660 bp, 13 predicted proteins | sample MAT06_FD_187209 | JGI IMG/M metagenome (GOLD analysis project Ga0209490, IMG submission 187209) | Freshwater microbial communities from Lake Fryxell liftoff mats and glacier meltwater in Antarctica - MAT-06 (SPAdes) (version 2) | ecosystem: Environmental > Aquatic > Freshwater > Ice > Liftoff...
TCGAGAGCTCAAAAAACAGCGCGGTGGTGCCCTGCTCTACAACCTGCCGCCTGTGACGGAACTCGCCGTCGCCAACATCCGCCTGCTCTGGCTGGGCTTTGGTTTGCTGACGATTAGCTTTGTGGCGGGCCTCATCAGCGGGATGCCGGTGAACACGGTGAAATTCTGGACCTCAGTGTTGATCTGGGCCGTTTACGGCGCGATGCTGGCGCTTCGAAAAACGCACAACCTTGCCCCCCGCCGCGCGGCCATGCTTTCCATCGCCGTGTTCCTCTTCGCCCTGCTCTCGCTGCCGACGATCCAATACCTCTCCACGGCCCGATGAATATTCTCTGCGCCGGCATCAATCATCACAGCGCGCCTGTTGAGTTACGCGAAAAGTTTGCCGTTGGCCCGCATGAAATTTCCTCGACGCTCGGCGAGCTTCAGCGCCTCGAAGGCCTGTTCGGCGCGGTCGTTGTCTCGACCTGCAATCGCGTCGAATTCTACGCGGCCGGCGTTTGCCCCCTTCGCGCCCTCGATGCGCTGCGGGAATTCCTCCGCCATCGCACAGGAGAGACTAACGCCCCGCTCTACACGCACGGATCGCCCCAAAGCGTGCGTCATCTTTTCCGCGTCGCCAGCGGGCTGGATTCCATGGTCCTGGGCGAAACCGAAATCCTCGGCCAGCTCAAACAAGCCTACGCCGTCGCGACGGAATGCGGAACGACCACACGCCATCTCAATAAACTTTTCCAACACGCCTTCCGCGTCGCCAAGCAAGTCCGCAGCGAAACGCAGATTACTCGCGGCGCGACCTCCGTGGGCTCCGTCGCAGTCGAACTCGCCGGCAAAATTTTCGGTGACCTCGCGGGACGAAAAGTCATGATCCTCGGCGCAGGCGACACCAGCGAACGCACAGCGCGGAGCCTTGTTTCGCGCGGCGTGCGCACGGTCATCGTCGCCAACCGCACGTTCGAACGCGCCGCCGCTCTCGCTAACGAAATCGGTGGCATGGCAGTCCACTTTGACCACTGGCCGAATGCGTTTGAGGATGTCGATATTCTCATCTGCTCGACCGCCGCGCCGCATCCGATCGTGACCCGCGAAAAACTCGAACCCCTCGTGCGTCGACGCGACGGACGTCCCCTCTTCATCATCGACCTTGCCGTTCCGCGCGATGCCGAAGCCACAGTTAACGAACTCGATGGCGTTTATCTTTACGACATCGATTCCCTCGAAGCCATCGTCCGCCAATCCGTCGACATCCGCCGCTCGGAAGTCGACCGCTGCGAAACGATGATCAACCAGCACGTCGCCGACTTCGTCGCCTGGACGCGTAGTCACACCGACCACCGTCCATGACAAGTTTCGTCCTCGGCACGCGCGGCAGCGAACTGGCACTTGTGCAAACACGCCAAGTCGCCGCCTGCCTGCGGGTTGCTCATACGGATATCGAGTTCAGCGAAAGAATCATCAAGACCACGGGCGACCAACGCCTCGACGTGAGCCTGTCATCGCCCGGCTCACTCGACAAAGGTCTCTTCACCAAAGAGCTCGAAGAGGCTCTCCTCCGCAGTGAAATTCACGCCGCCGTTCACAGTCTCAAAGACTTGCCGACCGAGCAACCGGGCGGGCTCACGGTCGGAGCGATCCTCGAACGTGAAGATCCGGCGGATTGCCTCGCGTCCAAACACGAAGGCGGCTGGCGTGGACTGCCCGAAGACGCGACAGTCGCAACCTCAAGCCCCCGACGCAAAAACCAACTCCTCCTCCTCCGCCCGGATTTACGCATCATCGAGATCCGCGGCAACATTCCGACACGTTTGCGGAAAACTCTCGAATCCTCCGATCTCGATGCACTCGTCCTCGCACGCGCTGCAGTCATTCGGCTGGGCGAACACATCGTGCCCGCCGGACTCCACCTCACCACGATCGAAGAAATGCTCGCTGCGCCCGGCCAGGGTGCCATTGCCGTAGAATGCCGCGAAGACGACCTCGCAACGCTTGACCTTCTCCACGCCATCCACCACGAGCCGACCGCACTTTGCGTAACGGCCGAGCGCGATCTCCTTAAGCAACTCGGCGGCGGATGTCACATGCCGCTCGGCGTCCGGGCGGAATTCGTCGATGGAAAAGTGATCCTCCGCGCTGCACTCTTCCACGAAAACGGGGTTGAGTGGATTGTTAATCCCCCATCGGACTAACCACGTTCGTTCCCTGCGGCGGAGCAAACTCGAAATCTGTCGCACCGAGCGGCACGAATTTCTCCGCGGAGTATGTCGCCTCCACGCGATCTCCCTCATTTCCGAGAATCCGGCTCGCCCGCAATCGCAAGCCTTCGTCGAGATCGAGCGCAATCTCACCGATCATCCTGCGCATCGCACCCGCTTTCGGCACGAGCACTAAGCGAAATCCGTCGTCGGTTTTCGATGCCGCGACCCGAAAATGTTTCGGTAAATCATCGAGTTGAAAAACCTTAGTGAGCATCGAAAAAAGTGCGCCCGGCCCCCGCGCGTCGAGCGGATATTTTTCAGCCTGTTGGAACGCCGGGTAATACATCCAGAGCGTCTTGCCATCGCTCACGGCGAGGTTGCCATCGTCCGTGCGCCGGAGAAACTTCGCCGGCGGCTCAAACGAAATCGTCCCCCGCTCGCGAATCGGCTCCCTCATCATCGGCAGCGTTTTGGTTTCGTCAAACGTCGCCGTCATTGCCTTGCCGGAACGCGATGCGGCGATCTTCGCAAGAAGCGCGGCGGTCTCTGCTTCGCCTAGTTCACCGCATTGAGCGCTCACGTTTGCGAGGAGGATAATTGCGATAAAGGGAAGGGATTTCATTTGGTGGCCGGGCCAAGCGGGACAAAGTGATACCACTGCGACGGGTCTTTTTGAAACCCTGCGACAAGCTCAGCAGCGATTTGGCGCGTGCAGGCTTCGATGGACTCGTTACGCGGCAGGCGCCGGTCGCACCAGACAGGCGCCGCCGCCCGGATGGCATAGAGGCCGTCCGGCGTCCGACGCACATCGACAGGCACGACCGCACAACCGCTCATCCACGAGAGAATCGCCGGTGCCATCGAGAAAGCGATTTGCCCGCCGGGCAGGTCTACGTCGAGCGAGCGTCCACCGACCGGACGGTCCACAAGCATCGCTGTGAATCGCCCGCGCTCAAGCGCCTCGTTCACTCGCAGGGAAGAAAACGCATCCGCCGCGAGCTCGATCGTCTCCGCTCCCCAGCGACGACGGTAGTTCGCCCGCCAACGCGTGAGCGAATCCGTGGGTTCCGGATAGGTGACAATCGAAACCGGGAACCCCATTTTGCCGAGCACAAGCGCGCCGAATTCGAAAAAACCAAAATGCCCGGTCGCCAAAATCGCCCCCGTTCCGCTTGCCAACGCAGCTTGCAGATGCTCGAGTCCGCCGCTGAATTCCGCGAGGCGAAATCCCTGTTCCGGCGTGCGTGAGCCAAGCCAGAGATACTCCGCGAGCGTCTCCGCAAACTGCACGAAGACACGCTTGGCTTCGTCGTTCGAGATGTTGGAAACTCCAAGAAGGGCGAGATTTTTGCGCACGATCTCGACGATCTCCGGCTGGCTGGCCGCATAGCCGCGGCCAATCATTCGTCCGATGGCCAGACTTGCGCGGCGTCCCAGAATGCGCCCGAGTGCCACAAGGAGTTCAAACGTCACCGCAGTATAGCCGGCTTGGTAAACGATCCGCTTGGTATGAGGTCGCTCCGCCATGAAATCAGCTCACCCGCCGCCCCTCAGGGATCACGCAGCGGTAACCGGTGGCATCGAGCCGATCCAGCAGCAGAGAGAGAGTTTCGACGGGACGCCGCCCTTCGCCCTCGTGCAAAACAACAATCGCGCCGGGCTTCACACGACGCCAGATTCGCTCCACCGCAGCCTCCGGCTCGCGTCCGGGCAAGCCGTCGAGTCCGTCCGCCGACCATCCCGCCACGCGCAGCCAGTGTCGCGCTGCGATGGGGTGAACGCCCGGATTTGTCATCCCCGCCGGCGAGCGAAACCACGTCGGACTCACTCCCGCGGCCACGCGAATCGCGTGCTGGCAGCGCACGATTTCCTCTCGGATCAGGCACGACGGCATCGCCCAAAAAAGCCCCGACGGATGCGTCTGCGTGTGGTTTTCGAGTGTGTGACCCTCAGCGACGATGCGACGGCTCAAATCGCGATTCCAATTCACTTTCTCGCCAATCACAAAAAACGAAGCCCTTGCACCACGGCGCGCAAGCAGCTCGATAATCTCCGGCGTTTGAGACGGCGTCGGCCCGTCATCAATGGTCAGCCAGACTTCGCGGGTCTCCGTCTGAAACGTCTTTGCGACCGGCCCATACCAATCGTTGTTGCGAATCACCGCGGGCCCGATCCGCAGCAACTCGTGCGCGACCCACGCCGCCACACGCCAGCGCCCGGGCAGCAAAACGGTTGCGACCACAGCGGTCGCACGAGCGGCAAAAATTCTTCGGCGGTTGGTCACGGGCATCGCAGCGAGAGGAGCCCGGGAATACGCGGCGGGAGCTGAAAAAACAAGCCTGCGTGGATGCGCGCCAAGAGGAGGTTGTCTCGCAAATACCGAAAGTGGCTCACCCCGCCATCCTCTCGGGGCGGGTACCGCACCGGCACCGCACGGTTGATCGTCGGCACGCCCGCCCACGCCAGGCGGACAGCCAGCACCGTATCAAAATCAAACCGACGTCCCGTTCCCGTGCTCTCCAAAATTTTTAACGACGCCTCAATGGGATAAACGCGAAACCCGAAAAGCGAATCCCTCGCGCCGCGACCCAGTGTTTCGATAGTGGCCAACGTATTCCCCACCCGCCTTCCGGCAACCCGCTCGCGCGGAGCGTCCGCGCCAAAAATCGGAACACCCGCGATGAAGCAACCCGGATGCCGCAGCGAGAGATCCATAAACGGCACAATCTCCTCCGCCGGATGCTGCCCGTCCGCATCCATCACCAGCGCGTGCTCGAACCCAGCCGCCCTTGCCTCCCGAAACGCCTGCAACACCGAGCCGCCCTTACCAGCATTTCCCGGCATCCGCAAAACCCGCAAACCCTCGATTCCAAGTCCCTCCACCTGCTCCGCGCTCTCGTCCGTGCTCCCGTCGATGACCACCCAAACCGGCGTCCACTTTGCCGCCGCCGCCGCCACGGTGCGCAAGAGTTGCGAGCCGCTGTTGTAGCTCGGCAGAACGACGAGATGCCGCGCGGCGTCCGCCGATTTCAAGATTTCACCGAAGGTTGAAGACAAATGGCATGGCCCGAATTATGAAGCCGGCTGCGAAAATAGGTTTCGATGCGGGTCGTCAACTCACGAGCAGTCTCCCCCGGCTGAGGAACAAACCGCTCGCCCGGGCGGATCGTCACCAGGAGCGGCATCGTCACTGGCGCAAACAGCGTGGCGCCTTTCGAAAGATACGTCCCCTCCCGCTCGATCAATATCGTCTGCACTGGCGCTCCCGCCTTCACGGCGACGAGCGCAAACCCGGACTTAAAGGCATTTACAGCGTGATTTCGTGTCCGCGTTCCTTCCGGGAAAATCAATAAATTCCCCCCCGCTCGAATTTTTTCGACCCCTTGCCGCACAAACGCCGATCCCAAATCGTTTGTCACATACCCGCCCAGCATCGACCCGCCAAAAAGAACCGGACTCCGCAATAAACTCGCCCGCATCACGCAAGCCGTTCGAGGTTGGTAAGCACAAATGAAAATCGCGTCCAGCAACCCCGGATGGTTCGACGCAATAATCGTCCCCTCCAACTCACGCAAGACGTCCTGCCCCTCCACGCGCAACTCCAGACAACCCAAAGCCCGCAACAACTCCACATACCCCCGGTAACTCCGCTGCAAAAGCCGCTGCCCGCGTTCTTGCGAAATCCAACGCCCGCCCAATTTCCAAAGCATCCAACACGCAACCGAGACCAGTAAACCCAGCAAGAAAAACGCCGCCGTTCCCAACATCTGCCGCCCGTAATCAACCGGACGAAACGCCGCCCGCCGCGCACCCGCACGCATCGGCAGGGCATCAGCAAAACGTTCACGGGCTCCAAGAGAGGGCATAAACCCTGATTCAACTCGCTCCGCGCGCGGAAATCGAGTCTCTTGTTCTCGTCATTTGAGCCAGGGGCGTGATTAAAAGTGGGTGAGGTTCTCGATGGAAGGTAGGGGCAGACCTCCGAGCTGTCCGACGGAAGAAGGAGCAGCGGGCCAGGGACGTCCCGCCCTACCAGATCTTATTCGCAACCGCACCCACATTTAATCACACCCTTGAGCCAAGTCACGGACCCTCACCCCGATTTCTTCTCCAAACGGAGAGCTTGCCGAAGGAGGCGACGTTCTTCGCTCGGCAGGCGCAGGTGATGGGCACCGTCTTTGATTTGCAGCCAAGCAATACCGGCGCGCAACAGGCGCAGCGGAATGTCGAGTTGATCGCGATTCTCCTCCGGCAAAGCCAAACGCGTTGCCTCCCAAGCGTTGCCCCAAGCATCCCAAGCGGCATGGTTAAGCGGGCTTTCAACCAGATTCCTCAGTGTGGTTCAGCAGCGTATTTTTACTCTGGCAGGCGTTTTTTTTAAAGATGATCACTGATGCCAACCAAGTTTCTCCACCTCATCTCGATAGCATAAAAGTCGTCTTATCGACAGTTCCTCTTCTCACCTTTACCTTAGGATGGTTTATTTTGCTGGCCGCCCGATTTCTCAAAACAGAAAAACGTCCCCGGAGCGATGTAATTAATCCCTGACCCTTCCCGACTTCCGTCAGTTTCCTGTGCGCGGGAAATGCGGCAGGTCATCGCCGACGTTAGCCTATAATAATCACCTATATTGCCATGAAAGCATCCGTTAAATGTTCGAACTGTGGAGCCGAAATTACCAACTTGAATTTCTCATGTCCGAAAAAGTAATGGTTGTTCATTCTTCCATTACTCCTGCTTGGCTTTTTCCCCATGTGGCAGCTTTACAGGCCGAAAGGGGATTTTCATGCGTTCGCACGCTGTGACAGCTAAGGGGCAAGGAGCTGAAGGTGTTGGAGCGCGAGGTAGCGGTCTGTCATGCCCGAGATGTAATCGCCGATGGTGCGTTCGAGGCCGTTTTTTTTGATGCGGGCGGTGGCTTTGCGTCCGAGCTGGGCGGGGTGATTGAGGAGGAAGTCGTAAAGTTCGGAGATGAGCTTCGAGGCCTGCTGGTTGGCGTAGGAGACGTTAGGGTGGTTGTAGAGATTGGCGAAAAGGAAGCGGCGGAGGGCGGAGAGTTCGCGGCGGGTGTTGGGGCGGAAGGCAGCGAGGCGTCTGGGGTGTTGGCGGATGTCGTCGAGTGAATGGACGCGCGCTTTTAGGATTTTGGCGGAGGTGTTTTCGATGAGTTCGTCCACGAGGAGATTGACAAGGCAGCGGATGATGAAGCCGCGGTGGCGTGCGGGATCGACTTTGGGAGATTCGGAGCGGGCGCGTTCGGTCGCGCGTTGCCAGAGGGCGACCTTGTCGAGATCGGCGAGTTGGAGGAGTCCGGCATCAAGCCCGTCGTCGAGATCGTGGCTGGAGTAGGCGATCTCGTCGCCGAGGTCGGCGATCTGAGCTTCGAGGGATGGGGACGGATACAACTCGCGGGTGGCGGGATGAGTGTAGCCAGCGGCGTGTTTCTGAATGCCCTCGCGGACGTCCCATGTGAGGTTGAGTCCGGGATGGGCGGGATATTTTTCTTCGAGTTCTTCGACGATGCGAAGGCTTTGGACATTGTGGTCGAAGCCGCCGTGTTGACGGAGCAGGGAGTTGAGGGCTTCTTCGCCGGTGTGTCCGCAGGGCGGATGTCCGAGGTCGTGAGCGAGGGCGATGGCCTCGGCGAGATCTTCGTTGAGGCGGAGGGCGCGGGCGATGGTGCGGCAGACGGAGGCCACCTCGATGGTGTGGGTGAGCCGGGTGCGGTAGTGGTCACCAGTGCCGTTGAGGAAGACTTGGGTTTTTCCGTCGAGACGGCGGAAGGCGGAGCAATGGATGATGCGCGCGCGGTCGCGTTGAATCTCGGCGCGGTAGCTGTGGACGGTCTCGGGAAACTGGCGTCCGACCGAGCCTCCCGGTGGGACGGCCCAAGGTGCCATCTGACGAGTCTCCTCGCGCTCGAACTCGGAGCGCGTGCGCGTAGGCGACTCGTCAGGCATGGGCTGGCTCAGTGAATGCGGAGGCCGGTCGTCACGTCGAAAAGATGAACGCGTTCGACGTTCATCTCAAAGCGAAGGCGGTGTCCGGCTTCGCGGTGATCGACGGTAGCATGGCTTCGGCTGATGACGGTATGTGCGCCAGTCTGAAGATAGAGATACGTTTCGGCCCCCATTGGCTCGACGATATCGATGACGGCTTGGAACGAATTTCCCGAAGGGGCTTTCCCGTCGGGGACGAGGTCGCAATCTTCGGGACGAACGCCTAGAGTGACTTCTTTGCCCACGTAGGCCTCTGCGGCGGGACGTGCGCCGAGTTTGAGTTCAACGGCTCCGCCTTGGGATTCCTTGAAGGCAATTTGGTTGCCTTCTTTGCGGATGGTGCCTTTAAGAAAGTTCATTGGCGGGCTGCCGAGGAAGCCGGCCACGAAAATATTGACTGGTTCGTTGTAGAGTTTGAGCGGGGCGTCAATTTGCTGTGCGACGCCTTCTTTGAGTCCGGTCTCGGGGTTAACGACAGCGTCCATTACGACGATGCGGGTGCCCATGGTCATGGCCTCGACTTGATCGTGGGTGACGTAGATCATCGTGGCTTGAAGGCGTTGGTGGAGCTTGATGATCTCGGTGCGCATCTGCACGCGCATCTTGGCGTCGAGGTTGGAGAGGGGTTCGTCGAAGAGGAAAACCTTCGGCTGGCGAACGATGGCACGGCCTACAGCGACGCGCTGGCGTTGACCGCCGGAGAGGGCTTTGGGCTTGCGGTCGAGGAGTTGCTCGAGGCCGAGGATGGAGGCGGCGTCGTTGACGCGTTTTTGGATTTCGGCTTTGGGGAGTTTGCGGAGCTTGAGTCCGAAGGCCATGTTTTCGAAGACGCTCATGTGCGGATAGAGCGCGTAGTTTTGGAAGACCATGGCGATGTCGCGGTCTTTGGGCGGGACGTCGTTGACGCGGCGGTCACCGATGAAAATGTCGCCTTGGGAGATTTCTTCAAGGCCGGCGATCATGCGAAGGGTGGTGGATTTTCCGCATCCGGAGGGGCCGACGAAGACCACAAACTCGCGGTCGATGATGTCGATGTTAAAGTCCCGAACGGCGGTGACATCCTTGCCTTTGTCGCCGGGGTAGATTTTGAATATGTTTTTGAGTGTAACTTTAGCCATGGTTTTGTTGTTGGGAGATTGCCCGTGAATTTAAGTCCGACCATGGGCTGTAGCCGGACTGTTAAAGGGGAAAGAGAACGACTTTGAGGCGAATTGGTCAATCTCGAACGCGCGGGGTGATTGCGAAGCGGTGAAGAATCTGATTTCCTCAGGCGATGGTTCACAGCGACATCACTTATCTTGGAGGGCTCCGGTGCGAGGCGGTGCACGGGCCCTCCGGCACGAAAATTCTCACGGACGCGCCAGTGGACAATCACGGCAAAGGCGAGGCGTTTTCGCCGACGGACTTAATGGCGACATCGCTCGGGCTGTGCATGGCGACGATCATCGGAATTGCGGCAGAACGGCATGGCGTGGAACTGAAGGGGATGACGGTCGGCGTTGACAAGATGATGTCGACAGATACGCCCCGCCGGATCGCGCGCATTGCCGTTGCATTCAAGATCCCTCAATCACCCGATCACCCGCAACGCAAACTCCTTGAAGCCGCCGCGCTGGCCTGCCCGGTTCACCACAGTCTTCACCCGGATGTGGTAAAGGACGTGACGTTTGAGTGGGTTGGCGGGGTTGGTTGAATCCCGCTCCGCGAGATCGAGAATGCGAATTTTCACCGCGATGCAACCGCCGTACTTATCCGCTCTTTGGCATCGCTCCAGTCTGAGAAGGTCGCCTTCCCTTCTTTGTGCAATTGCTGAGCAGCTTCCAGGGCACTTTGATGCCACTGCGGAGACACGACATCGGAGTCCTCGGACGCCAAATCCGCCCACAGAATTTCTATGAGCCTGAGCTTCTCGACTTTCGAGAGAACCTTCACGTCAAGTCCCGTAACCATCGTGTGCGAATACCACGACTGCCTCACAAGACAAGGAACGGTCGTAGAAAAATGGCGATTCTCGTTTTGGGAATTTGTTGGCGCTTGGCTACTTTTTCTTTTTCGGCTTGGGGCCGCGGCCTTTGAAGGTGAGTTCGGCGATGCCGGATTTGTCGAGGTCGCCGAGACCGAGGGCGGTCATTTTTTTATACTGTTTGAAAGCGGCGGCGGCTAGGGGAAGGTCGAGTTTCGCTTGTTTGGAGAGGGCGAGCGCGATGCCGCTGTCTTTGGCGGCGTGGGATGCGCTGAAGAAGCAGGCGTGGTCGCGGTTGACCATGTCGTCGCCGTCTGTGGCGAGGACACGGGAGTTGGCGCCGGTTTGCGAGAAGACTTCCATGAGCACCTTGAGATCGAGGCCGAGGGCGGCACCGAGACCGAGGCCTTCCGCGAGGCCGGCGGTGTTGATGTTCATGACCATGTTGACGAGGGCTTTGACTTGCGCGGCCTTGCCTGCGGCGCCGATATAACGGAGCAATTTGCCTTCATCGCTGAGCTTGGTCAGGATTGGCAGGAGTTGGTCGAAGGTGGCTTTGTCGCCGGCACACATGAGATAAAGCGTTCCGGCAAGCGCCTGGTTGATGCTTGAAGCCATGGAGCCTTCGAGGGTCTTGGCACCAACTTTTTTGGCGAGCTGAGCGACCTTGATGTGGGTAGCCGGAGAGATCGTCGCGCAGTTAACAAAATACTTTCCGCGCGCGCCTTGGAGGAGGTTGTCTTTTTTGTTGGTGAAGACATCGAGCTGGGCTTTGTCGTCGGTGACCACCGTGATAATGACGTCGGCCAGAGCGGTGACGCCGGCGAGCGTTCCGGGCGCTTCGCAGCCGAGTTCCTTGGCGAGCGCTTTGGCACCCGCGGCGTAGATATCATAGACGGCAGTGACGGGGTATCCGACTTCTTTGAGACGGCGGGCCATGTTGGCGCCCATGCGACCGACTCCGACAATTCCGATGCGTTCTTTGGATTTCATAAAATAGCTTAATTAGCAAAAAACGGGTTGTGTTTTTTTTCCTCACCAACGGTGGTGAGAGGTCCGTGGCCCGGGCAAATAACAGTTTCATCCGGCAGGGTGAGAATGTTCTCGCGATTGGTGCGGAGGGCTTCTTCAAAGCTGATCTGGCCGCCGCCCATGGAACCAGCGAATATGGCGTCGCCTACGATAGCGAGGGTTTTGGAAAGTCCGGTGACGATGTAGGTGACACCGCCGCGGGCGTGACCGCTGGTGCGTAGAGTGTGAACGCTCAGGCTGCCGATGGTGAACGTTTGACCGTCGGCAAACGGTTCGGCTCCGTCGATGGGCTCGCGGTCGCTGACAAAGGCGGCGGCACCGGTGCGTTCTTTGAGACGGTCGAGTTCCATGATGTGGTCGCCGTGAATGTGAGTGAGGAGGATTTGTTCGATTTTTACCCCGAGGTCCAACATTCCTGAACAATCAGTGCCCGTGTCGAAGGCGGCGGCGGCTTTTGTTGCGGGATCGAAGACGACGTAGCTGTTGACGGTCATGTCGTCGAAAGGCGTATTGAAACACTCGAGGCCTTCGATGGGGCCGGGGTCAGCGGGATACCAGGACTTCGCGGCGGCGGCCACGAGGGCGTCTGCTCCAAGATGGAGGGATTCGGCGGCGGCGCGGATGTCAGCCTCAGATTGAGGTTCAGCGATTTCGGCGTGGCGCAGGCCGCGCTGGGCTTTGCCGATGATGTCGAGGTGGGAGTCTTCAAGAGGAATGCTCATCGCGGTGAAGTAAACGAAGTTGCGGGCGGGCACTAGCTTTTTTTGTTTTCAAATAGAACCTGCGCGGAGGGTGTGGAGAGTGATTTCCGGCGGGCAATTGAGGCGGGCGGCCACTCCGCAACTGCCCGTGCCCGGCGAGGTGTAGCCTGGCATGCCTTTGTATTGCCAACGGCCTTTGAGAAATTTTTGCGGAAGTTTGCAGGGGACGACGAGATGGCGTCCGCCCGGCAAACAAAGCTGGCCGCCGTGGGTATGGCCGCTCAATTGAAGGTCGAATCCACTGGCCGCGGCTTCTTTGTAGATTTCGGGACTGTGGGCGAGGAGAATCGCGCAGGCGTCTGATGGGATGAGCGAGCGGGCGGCCGCGAGGTCGTGCGTGTGATAGAAGTGAGGATCGTCGATGCCTGCGATCCAGAGGCGTTCGGAATCACGTTCGATGAAAGCGGATTCGTTCAGGAGGATCGGAAGGCCGATCTGCTCAAGGGAAGGGACCATTTCGACGAAATCGTGGTTGCCGAGAATGCCCCACCTGTTGGGTGAGCACGCAGCGACAATTTCCGCGGTATTTTGAACGCAGGGCGCGTAGTCGCCGGTGGTGGCATTGCGAAAGTCGCCGGTGATGACAGCCGCGTCGTGCGGGGTTTGGCGGACGAGGTTTTCGATAACCGGAACGAGGGCGTCATCGAGGTCGATGTGAAGGTCCGTCAGTTGAAGCAGTCGAAAGCCATCGAAGGCGGCGGGGAGTTTTT
>Ga0209490_10004610_pt1 | contig 12651 bp, 11 predicted proteins | sample MAT06_FD_187209 | JGI IMG/M metagenome (GOLD analysis project Ga0209490, IMG submission 187209) | Freshwater microbial communities from Lake Fryxell liftoff mats and glacier meltwater in Antarctica - MAT-06 (SPAdes) (version 2) | ecosystem: Environmental > Aquatic > Freshwater > Ice > Liftoff...
ACCAGACTGCGGAACCCATGCCCCAGTCAGCCATTCGCCAGGATAGATAGTGTTGCCAAAATTCGGCTCTTCACGCGGAATGCCGGTCACATAATGTAGGTTGGCCGAGCGGCTCAGGAAGAGCAGATCAACACCCTGTGCCGCCATTTGTGTCTGAACAGCCTGGAGCCGAGCGGAATAATTGGGCATAAAGTCCTCGGTATTGATGGGATGATTCTGCGCTGTAAACACTGTCTTACTGCCTCACGGTCCTATACTTCGGAAAGCAAGGCTATGCGCATCCTAATTCCTTGTCTAGCAGGCAATAGACAACCGGCGATAAATCGTAGGGGTTGAGTGATTGTCGTTCATCGTTGATTGTAGCATGTTGTCATAGCTGAGGCAAAGGGAAAGTGAATGGCGATTATTGGGCCGTGTCCAATGCCATCGTCGCCGCAAAATCTTGCATGGCCTGTTGCTCTTCCGGCGTAGCGACTCGTTCGCCGGCACCGCTAAAGGTTAGTTGAACCTGCATCGCATCAGCCACCGCCGCATCTTTCTGGTCGAACTCGAAGCTTTGCAATTCATCCACCCAAGTGTAAATCTGTGCCAGTTCATCGGCTGTTAACCGGCGCTTACCTATCGCCTCCGTCTGGTTGCCCTTGCAAGAGGTAACATAAACTTGCCCTGTCACATAGACGGTTACATCGTCGCAGAAGCCGGCAATGCCACCCTCGCGATGCCAGGCAAAGACGAGCCCCCAAACTGCACCGCTGCGCCCGCCTTGGGCTTCTAAAAAGACAAGACGCGCCCATTCGGCAAGCATGCGTTGCTCGGCAGGTGTGGCCACCGTTGTGCCTGTACCGGTAAAGGTGATCGCGCCCGCCGCAGTTTCGGCCTCAAATGGGGCATAAGCCTGCACGAACTCGGCCAACTCTGCCGGTCGGCCCATCTCTTCAATCAATGGTGCGCTGGCTAGCGGCCCTTCACAAGGACCAAAGGCGATCTGTTGCGCGCCAATCGTGGCGCTGTTACACATGCCCATTTCTTCCTGTTGCCAAACCAAAGCGACTGCTTCGATCTGCGGTTCCGGGGCGGAAGCCAAGCGTACCTGGCCGCCAGCTTCGTCGGTGTGAAAGACGTATGTATCGCCCTGCGTTTCCAAAGTTACTCGGTAGCCGGGTGTAATCACCTGCATACACATAACGCCTGCCGCCGCTACACCCAAACAGCCATCCGGCCATTCGACTGCCTCGGCGCTGACAATGGTGATCGCGTCCAACGGCAGTTGCAAGCGCTGGGCCAGAATCTGGCGCGCGCTCAGCGCCGCACCTACGGATACTTCTGCTGTGGTTGTTAGCGTAGCGGTGATTGGCAGATCCGTGATCGGTGTATCGACGGAATCCTCTGGGTCGGCCACCGGCATTTCGGCCTCGCCAGCGGTCTGTTCGGCTGCCGCGCCTTCGCTGCTCGCCGGTGCCGCACTCGGTGCGACACAGCCAGCCATCATCAGCACGATCAGAAGACTGGCAAAAATAATTTGTGGTTTATATAGTTTCATGGCGTTCGACACTCCATAAATAGTGATGGGCCTCATCTTTACTCCAGTTATATACTCCAGGTATATGACGTGCAGATCGGGCGCACTGTTCCTATCCAATTTCGTGTTAGCGACGAACTACTCTACCACAGCCTGATCGTTGACCGTCAACAATGCACCGATGGCGGTTGCATAGCCGGCATTCGTTGGCAGATCAAGCGGGGCGGCATAGTAGCGGCTCACCGATTCTAGCACCCGGCGGATGCTCGGCATATCGGTCATGTGGCCGGTGACGACAATCTGCCCGATCCCTTGGGCGCGCGCGGCATTGATCGATAGTAGGCCAATGACCTGACCGACTAAGGTAACCAGCGCCGCGGCCAAATCTTCGCGGCTGACATCAATTGCCTCGCGTGCTAATCGTCCAAAATTGACGGCGGTAGCATTGGCAGGTAACGAACCAATCGGGCCAGTTACCACGTCGGCCAGGCTCAGATCGGCGCCATTGGCATTACCACGTTGGGCCAGAGCGTCGATCTCCAGCGGATCCACCGTCTGCAATAACAGGCGACCCAACCCCAACATTGTGCCGCCACCAACCGCGGTGCCGGTGACATGGGCATATTCTTGACCGCGGGCCGCCACGACAGCCGTGCCCGAACCTGCGCTGATCACCAGCAACGGCGTTGCTAGGGTCGTTGTCGTCAAGCCGGCCAATGCCTGGCCACCTCGTCCAATTGCCTGTAACTCTCCCACACCAATCACATCGCAATGGGCAATCCGATTGGGCAAAAGGCGGTGTCGTCCGCCGGTTACGGCCAACTGGTGCAGGTCGTCTAATTCAACACCGCCCTCGGCCAGGATAGCCCGTACCAGGGCAGCATCGGGTTGATGGGTGTAGCGCCGCGTCCAGTGTCGCCATTCGCCATCGATATAGGCAACGGCATCGGTATTGCTGATGCCAAAATCGATGGCCGCCTGAGGGCGCGAGGTGGAAGATGTAGCTGTCACAGGAAGCCTTTCAAGTTAGGGAAATGGGTGGACATAACTTCAGGCATCATACCTGCTTGCGATTAAATCATCAACAATTATGTTTGTCTGGAATTGCATTATATTGTGATTATTGTATAATATATTCACTTAATTGTATTGAAATGTCAAATATTCTCACATTGTCCAATCTGCACAAATAAACTTAATCAAACATTAATCAATTGTGTCTTGAATTCTTATCAATCGAGTTGCATAATAGATTAACAATAAATGCCGATAATTTGCCCAGCTTGTGTCCCATTCCTGATGAAAATTTAAGCGATTTTGTTTTAAACTACCTGAAGTACCGAGTAGTGTCTGCGCAGCAGAGCGTACTGTTCTAACAAGGAGTCAAACCATGATCCGCAAAAGTCTGTCACCGCACTCTGATCATGTGCGCGTCATTTTCGAACTCCCGTCCTGCATTTGGGCCGATCGGATTTTCCTGGTTGGCGATTTCAACCAGTGGAGTGAGTGTGCAACACCAATGCAGCAAGCGCGGGATGGCGTCTGGCGCGCCACATTAGATTTGCCCAATCGTAGCCGGCATGAATTTCGTTACTTGATCGATGGGCAGTGGAAGACGGACAGCCATGCCGACGGTTTTGTCGACAATGGGCTCGGCTCGGAAAACAGCGTTGTCTATGCCACGTTTGCCGATAAAACATCGGTGGAATACACAAACAGCCAGGTGCCAGAGAGTGTAGAAGTAGGACTGCCGATCAATCCCCTCCAATATCAGCCGTCGCGGCGCTTCTCCGCACTCGGCGAACTTGCGCGTCGCGTCCAGGTCAAGCAGGCAGTGGCGGCCTGACTTTGTTTCTGATTTAGCTCAGCACAAATATGCAGGATAAAAGAGGTGGCGCAGCAATAGATCGCTGCGCTACCTCTTTTATATTTTAACAACTTTGCTTTCCATACGTCTGGCAAGACCTGAATGTTAGATAGTGACCAAAATTGTACAAGTCGACGGTTAAACGTGGCAAAAGCGTGGCCTATGCTATAATAGACCACCTATGTTGCGTACACTGCGCTGGTTTGCCTTGCCAGCTATCCTCCTCATGGCGATTGGGTTGCGCTTTTGGCGCATCGACACGCTGCCGCCTGGCTTTCACTTCGATGAATCCTTCGAGGGCTTGGAAGCTTGGCGCATCTTGACTGATCCTAGTTACCGCCCGATCTTTTTAACCGGCAACTTTGGCGTGACACCCTTTAACGCCTATGCCAACGCCCTGATGTTTGGCCTCTTTCGTGCGTTGGGCAGTGAAGTTGGCCCCGTGGCTATGCGCGTCACGGCTGCCTGTTTTGGCGTCCTAGGCGTGCTAGCCATATTCGGTTTGGCCATTGAAATACGCCAACTAGATAAAACCAAGATGCCGCTCTCTCCGGCTTTTCCACTGTTTGCCGCGGCAACGCTGGCCGTGATGCGCTGGCACATTCACTTTAGCCGCATGGGCATCGAGCCGATCTTGGTGCCGTTGACCTGGACTGCGGCCACATGGTTGCTGTTGCGCGGCTGGCGTACCGGCCACTGGTCTAACTTTGTTGGCTGTGGGGTTGTACTAGCGGCCGGCATGTACACCTATCAGGGGGCTTGGATTATCCCGTTTATTATCTTGCTCACTGTACTCTATTTGGTCCTAAATGATAATTGGAGATTGGAGATTGGGAAGTGGAGATTAGGTTCTAATCGAGCGATTTCCCCAATCTCCAATCTCCTCATTAAACAGCGAATTGGCCTTCTCCTTGCTGCAGTGGTCGCCGCGCTCCTCTTTGCCCCGCTCGCCTGGTTTTTTTGGCAGCATTGGGAACTCGTTTTTCTGCGCCCGACGCAACTGGCGATTGTCAGCGCAACCGGTAGCCCAGCGGATACGTCGGTCTGGCACAATCTTTGGGCTACGGCCAAGCTGTTTGGTCCGTTTGGTAGCCCGGGTGACTTGGACCCGCGCCGTAATTTGCCGGGCGCACCGGCCTTAAATTTGTGGTTGGCCATCCCTTTTTACTTGGGCGTCGGCCTGGCGATCTGGCGCATCCGGCGTCCCGCTTACGCGATAATTCTGACCAGCCTGGCGGGCCTGGTCGTGTTGGGCATTTTTAGCGAATATGCGCCCCACTTTCACCGTATTTTGGGCGCAGCCGCACCTACTGCACTGTTGTGTGCGGTGGGGTTTGATTGGCTTTGGCAATCTCCATTCCTGCGCAAGTTTGGCGCCCAGTGGGTTTGTGTGCTTTTGCTTGTCCTGGGTGGTGCAACTTCTGCCCAAGAATATTTTGTACGCTGGGCGGCTTTGCCGGATCTCTTTTATGCCTTTGATGATGGCATCTGGCAAGTGGGGCAGACGGTGGCTGCATTGCCAGCCGATCAGCCCATCTATTTGACGCCGCGCACCGCAGATCATCCCACCCTAGCCTTTGCCTGGCAAACGCAGGGGCGACCAGCCCCAGTAACCTTTGATGGTCGCTATATTTTTCCATTAGCGATCCAGCCATCCCCGCAGCCAGAAGGCTATATCGTGATTGAACACGAAGATTTTCGCACTGGTTTGCTACTGCCGGAGGTGTTTCCGGGGGCAACGATTGGGCGCGAATGGCTGGATCGCCAGGGCAAGGTCTATGCCCGCTTTTACCAGCGGAATGTTGGTGAGCTTGCGCAGCGACCACCCCAGCAACCACTTTCAATTACACTGGGGGATGGAATCGAACTTGCCGGCTATGATGTGCAGCCCGCCCAATTGCACGCCGGGGAAATTCTTTATCTGCAACTGCACTGGCAAACCACATCTATCCCAGGATCGGATTGGACGGTCTTTACCCATGTTACACGGCGTGATGACGCTGGCAACAGCCAAGTTATGGCCGGGCGCGACAGTCTACCGGGCAATGGGAGTCTGCCTACCCGTCGCTGGCAAGCAGGTTGGCGTATTCTAGACGAATATCAGATCAGCCTACCCGCCGATCTGGCGCCGGGCGAATATGGGGTGGCTGTTGGACTCTATCAGGCGACAGGTGAAAGATTGCCTGCGGATGAAGCCGGAATTTTATTAGGGACGGTGAAAATTGAGTAAATTTGCCGAGCTTTTACCTGCGCTCTATGCGCACGAAGAGCGGAGCGGCTGGAGCCGAGGCATGCGTGCCTTGACGCATGCCTTGCTCGCGCGTACGCCCCCTGCACCAGGCCCGCTGTTAGAAGTAGGCTGTGGCGGCGGCGCTTTCCTGACCGAATTAGCGAACTATTACCCTGACCGCACGCAGGTCGGCATTGATCTCAACAGTGTAGCGTTGGGTGTGGCGCGGACTAAATTTTCTGGAGGGCCCACGCTAGGGCAAGCGGATTTGCAACAATTGCCCTTTGCCGCGGCCACCTTTGGCACCGTGGTCGCGCTGGACAGTTTTGATCAACAAGGCGTAAACATTAAAAACGGGCTGGCGGAAACGTGGCGCGTGTTACGCCCGCGTGGGCTACTCCTGTTACGCGTCAGCGCCCATCACTGGCTAGAGGGTGCGCACGATGTGGCTTTCAACACGGGGCGGCGCTTTGCACGTACAGAAATAGTGCGCCTCTTGCATGGCGTCGGTTTTGCAACCGTCCAGACTACGTACGCCAATACCTTGCTCTCGCCTGCCATTGTGGCCGTGCGTCTATTGCAGCGCTGGGGCGTACTCTCGTTAAACGAATCACTCTATACCGCACCCGATGCGAACCGTCTGTTGGGGTTGGCGTTACAATGCGAGGCCCAGTGGCTGCGCCAGCGAAATTTAGGTTTTGGCGTCAGCCTCTACGCATTAGCGATCAAACCAGTAGAAAGCCAATCATGATGTCAAGCGGTCCGCTCGTCTGCACGGTGTTGCCCACCTACAATGAACGTGATAACATCGGTCCGTTGATCAGTGGCGTCCTGGCCAGCGCCATTACGCCGCACCTGGTGCTGGTGGTAGATGATAATTCACCCGATGGCACCGGTCAAGTGGTGGAGGAAGTGGCGGCGCGCTATAACACGCTTGCGTTGACCCAAGTTATCCTGATCCGGCGTACGGGTGAAAAGGGTCTCACCTCTGCCATTCAGCGCGGGATCGACGAAGCGATTCAGACCTATCACGCGGCGATTGTCACGTGGATGGATTGCGATCTTTCGATGCCACCGCAGGCGATTCCCCAACTGGTGCGGGCGATTGTTGAACAAGGCGCCGATGTGGCGATGGGATCACGCTGGATTCGCGGTGGCGCCGATGTGGCGCATGGCGTGCAGGCGCGCACGCTTAGCTGGATCATCAATTGCTTGGCGATGGTGTTGGTGGATCGCCGCATCCACGATTATACCAGCGGCTTTATCGCCGTGCGCGCAGATGTTTTGCGTCACATTCGTCTGCACGGCGATTATGGCGAGTACTGTATCGATCTGTTGGGGCGGGCCTTGCACCGCGGCTACCGTGTGCAAGAAGTGCCCTATATCTGTGTGCCGCGCACCGCGGGCGACAGCAAAACCGGCGCCAATTTGTGGGATTACCTGGTCAAGGGCCGCAAATATGTGGCGACCATTTGGCGCCTTTCGCGTGAGCAGACAGCACAAATCTCTAAGTGATTGTTCAGAGATAACTTGTAAATTGGGAGATTGGAGATTAGAGATTGGAGATTGACAAGGCGTAATCTCTAATCTCTCTTCCTAACACATAGCCTTGAGGACCTAAAATCATGCTACAAGCAGCTGAGTTAAACCTGGCCGACATGGGCGAGCTAGCCGCCATCATCCCCGCCGCCGACCCGGAGGTAAAGATCCGCTATCGGGCGATTCCCGACTTTGATCGCGCCACCGACCACCAAAGCAGCCGCTACTCGATTATCCCGGTCTGCGCGCCGACGTTGGGCGGCAACGAGTTGAAGTATGTGACGCAGGCCATCGAAACCAACTGGATCTCGTCGGCAGGCAGCTTTATCCGCGACTTCGAGGCGCACTTTGCCGAGGCTTGCGGCACCAAGTACGGCATCGCCTGCGCCAATGGCACCGTTGCCATGCATCTGGCGATGGCCACCCTGGGCATGGAGCCCGGTGATGAAGTCATCATCCCCACCTTCACCATGATCGCCACGGCCAATGCCGTTACCTATTGCGGGGCAAAACCGGTGTTGGTGGATATGGAGCCCAATTATTGGCAAATGGACATCGACCAGGTGGCGGCTAAAATTACGCCGCGCACCAAGGCGATTGTGCCGGTGCATATCTATGGCCATCCGACCGATATGGACCCTTTGTTAGCATTGGCGCACCAGCATGGCATCACCGTGATCGAAGATTCGGCCGAAGCCCACGGCGCCGAGTATAAAGGGCGGCGCTGCGGCGGGCTGGGGGATGCGGCCGGCTTTAGCTTTTACGGCAATAAGATCATCACCACGGGTGAAGGCGGTATGGTGACGACCAACAATCGCGAGATTGCCAAACTGGCCTGGAATTTACGCGACCACGCCTTTAGCCATGAACGTCACTTTTGGCATAAATATATTGGCTTTAACTACCGCATGACCAACTTGCAGGCCGCGGTGGGGTTGGCGCAAGTGGAGCAGATGGAGAAATTTATCGAGAACCGCCGTCATAACGCGTGGGAATACAACTGCCGGCTGCATGGTATTCCTGGCATTACCACACCACCGCAGGCAGCTTGGGCCAAAAATGTCTACTGGATGTACGGCATTCTGGTCGATGAGCAAGCGTACGGGATGAACCGCGATAGATTGCGCAAAGTGTTGGCCGACCAAGGCATCGAGACGCGCACCTTCTTCATCCCCATGCATTGCCAGCCGGTCTACTGGGCGCAATTCAAAGGTCAGCGTTACCCCGTCGCCGAGCGGTTGTGCCGAGATGGTTTCTATCTGCCCTCGGCCTCGTCACTCACCATCGGCGAGATCGAGTACATTACCAATGTGATTCGGGAAGCCTGCCCCAACCTGTAATTTGTCGCCAGGCTAGATAAATGCAAAATAATAGCGAGATCGATCTGGATAGCGGTCAGTACAGCCGTTTAGCAATTGAAAAATACGAAGCCGTATACGGTCACAACTTTATCAGCCCGGGCGGCCTGGCCACGGCCCAAGAATTTAGTGCGCTGCTTGATCTGCGGCCGGGGTTAAAGGTGTTGGATATCGGCTGTGGCATCGGTGGCAGCGCTTTCCACATGGCCGAACAGTATGGCGTTCAGGTGCATGGCCTAGACCTCTCCACTAATATGCTGGCCATCGCTCGCGAACGCTGTCTGGCGCTGGGCCTGGCAGATAAGGTGACCTTTACGCAGGGCGATATTCTGGCCTATGCAGGCGTGGCCGCGTATGAGCGCATCTATAGCCGCGATGTTTTTCTGCATATTCACGCCAAAGCGCGCCTGTTCGCGGTGATCCAGCAAGCGTTGGCTCCTGATGGGCTCTTGCTTTTTACCGACTACTGCTGCGGTGAGGGCGAGAAAAGCCCAGAATTTGCCGCCTACATCCAACAGCGCAATTACGCCCTGTGTACAGTAGCCGAATATTGTCGGCTATTAGCACAAGCTGGTTTTGAAGTACTGCGGGCGGAAGATCGTACAGCACACTTTATTCAGATTTTGGAAGTGGAAATGAAGAACCTGCCAACGGATCGGTTCGATGCTCAAACGCTAGGCGAACTGAGGCGTGCCTGGCAGGACAAATTTTTTCGCGCGCAGCAGGGTGAACAGCGATGGGGGTTATTTAGCGCGCGGCGGTTGGCATAACGCCATTAATTTGATAAAGATGAACCGATTAATAGCTAAGCAGGAGGGAGCATCCTCAGATGCGGGCAAAACCCACATCTGAGGATGCTCCCTCTTTGGTTAATCGCTCACCTCGCGGAACAGAATGCGCGGATTCTTTTCGATACAGTAGTTCATCTCCCAAACCGAGTGAAAGAGCACCACCAGTTGGCCGTGTTGATCACGCGTGCGTAAACTCTGCCCTGGCCAAGTGGTGTTGGCCAGCTCGTTCTCTGGCGATGTCACCCAACGCGCACTCGCATAGGGCAGCGGATCGACAGTCGCTTCCACATTATATTCAGCGGCCAGGCGCGCTACCACCACATCGAACTGAAGGATGCCCACCGCCGCCAGGATCGGCTCGCGCCGCACACTGTCGATTGGATGGAGCACCTGGATCACGGCCTCTTGGAGTAGTTGCTCCAATCCCTTGTTAAATTGCTTATATTTGGCAATGTTCAGATTGCGCAAACGCCCAAAGTGCTCGGGCTGAAAGGGGAGGATGGGCGCAAACTGCAACAACTCTGTGCTGGAAACCGTGTCACCAATCGTAAACAGCCCTGGATTGCTCAACCCAATCACATCACCCGGATAAGCCTCGCCGACCGTCTCGCGGTCGCGGGCAAAGAGCCGGTGCGGACGGCTCATGCGTACGGTGCGCCCCAGCCGCGGATGGTGGACCAGCATATCTTTGGCGAACCGCCCCGAACAGATGCGCAGAAAGGCCATACAGTCCCGATGTTTGGGGTCCATATTGGCCTGAATCTTAAAGACAAAACCGCTAAAACCTTCATCGTTGGGCGTTACTGTGCCTTGGCTGCTTTCGCGATCGCGCGGCGATGGCGCGAGTTCGATCAGCGCAGACAGAAAGGTTTCTACGCCAAAATTGTTGAGCGCGCTGCCAAAGTAGACGGGTGTCAATTCGCCAGCCAAAAAGGCATCCATGTCAAAGGCCGAGCCTACACCGGTCAGCAATTCGACATCGTCACGCAGTTGCGCATAGGTACGCGGCGTCAGTAACTCCTTTAAAACCGGGTCGTCAAGATCCCGCACCGCCACCGGCGCGCGTTCGGTGCCGTGGGCGGTGCGCTGAAAGTAGAGGATCTGTTGTTTTTGCAGATCGTAAACGCCTTGAAAGTCGGCGCCACTGCCAATCGGCCAGTTCATCGGCACCACCCGAATCGAAAGCTCTTGTTCAATCTCATCTAAGATCGACAACGGATCGCGGCCAGGCTGGTCCAGCTTGTTGATAAAGGTGAGGATGGGCAGATGTTGCTTGCGACAGACGGTAAAAAGTTTGCGCGTTTGCGTCTCGATGCCCTTGGCGCTGTCGAGCACCATAATCGCGCTATCCACCGCCATAAGGGTGCGATAAGTATCTTCGCTAAAATCTTGGTGACCAGGGGTGTCTAATAAATTTAATAGATGCTGGCCGTACTCAAATTGCAGCACCGTGGATGTGATCGAGATACCGCGCTCTTGCTCGATTGCCATCCAGTCGGAGACAGCGTGGCGCTGGTGTTTGCGGGCGCGCACCGCGCCGGCATGCTCAATCGCGCCGGCATATAAGAGTAACTTTTCGGTTAGGGTCGTTTTGCCAGCATCGGGATGGGAAATAATCGCAAAGGTGCGCCGGCGGGCGACTTCTTGGGCTAGTGATGTGGCACGCTCTGGCGCCACAGTTTGCTCAGGCATAACGTTCTGCTTTCTCGAACAATAATCAATACCTATTTACACCGCGCCAAACATCCGGCGCGCCAACAAATCGCATCAGCGATAAAAAGGAAGCTGGTCTAATCTTCAGTTGTTACAAACTGGGTAACACTCTCCTGACGGGGATTTTTATTTCTGACCTCAGCCCTTTTGGTCGATAGCCGAAGCACAGAAATTAGCCTCAGTCCCCTGACGGAGAGTGTTACAGAAATAACATTAAGTAGAAAATGGACAGGTGGGCCTTGGTTGTGCGAAGATAAGTTTGCCGAAATATCCAAAGCACAACCAGGAGCCACCGCATGCAAAGTATAGCAGAGTTACCGGAAAGTGTCAGATCGGCGGTCGAGAAAAATCCCGAAAGCGAAGCGGCGCTGTGGGCGTGGGTAAGTGAGCAACATGATGCTGCGATCGTCGAGCAGAACCGGGGGCATCTGTTGGGCAAAGTGCTCAGGGACGAATTTACCCTCACCACCGACCATGAAGGCCGCGCCACCAAGGTCACCCATCCGGCGAAGAAAACCAAAGGCAGCTATCGGCGGGGCAGCATGGTGGATTTGGATGCGACCTTTCGTCTGCACGGTGACAAGAGTCAGTTGGGCTATAATGCCAACATCGCCGTGAGTATTCACTTCGTCCGCGCAATCAACGCCATGCCCGGTGCGGCCCCGGATAGCACCGGGGTCGCCAACTTGCTCGCCAACCAGAAGGAACATCTGGGTGTGCAACCCGCCAAATTCATTTATGACCGTTCGGCTGAGCTCACGTCGAAGCCGTTCGGCTGAGCTCACGTCGAAGCCGTGCGGCCGGCATGCCCAAGATTTTTGCCGATGTCGACCGCGTCAGCGAGGGGAAGACGCAACTGGTGGCCCGCTTGATTGACTATGGTAAAAGCCGCGAACGCTTTGGCCCCAGTGATTTCACGCTGAACGAAGTCGGCCAACTCAGCTGTCCCAACGGCCAAGTCGCCGCCAAAGTCTACCGTTCCGGTAGCGCCAACGGCGTCAACTATCGCTTTCTGCCCGACCAGTGCCAGGACTGTCCGCTCTTGGCCCAGTGTCGCGGCGCCGAAGTCCAGCCCGACCACTATCGCCAGGCTGGCACTGAGCGGAGCCGAAGTGTCTTCATCAGCGATTATGTCTACTTCCAGCGCGATGCCCTGGCCTACACCAAAACCGCCGCATTTCAAGACGACATGAAGCTCCGCCCCCACGTCGAACGCATCATCGCAGGCCTGACCCGCTACAACGGTGCCCGCCGCGCCGATGCCTATGGCTTGGACAATGCTGACTTTCAACTCAAGATGTGTGCCATGGCCTATAATCTTAAACGTTGGCACACCTTAACCAAAGAAAGAGCCAAAGCCCAACGCTACCAGCCTGCTGACCCCGCGGCCTAAGCGCATGTCCCAGCCATTTCCTTACCCGACCGCCCTTCCCGCCGCCAACCCTGGTGGCTTCCCCTTGCCCTGGACTTGCCTTCATCACCCAATTTTGCGCCAGTTTGCTTGCCTTTGACCACTTTTCTCCTTTTTCACCTCTGCTTTTATCCCTTTGGCGCAAAAAAATGGCCGCCTTGCGGCGACCACCCACCCATCCACCATTTATGAAACACTCTCCGTCAGGAGAGTGTTACAGAAA
>Ga0209490_10004615_pt1 | contig 12648 bp, 10 predicted proteins | sample MAT06_FD_187209 | JGI IMG/M metagenome (GOLD analysis project Ga0209490, IMG submission 187209) | Freshwater microbial communities from Lake Fryxell liftoff mats and glacier meltwater in Antarctica - MAT-06 (SPAdes) (version 2) | ecosystem: Environmental > Aquatic > Freshwater > Ice > Liftoff...
GATCAGCTTCTGGCGCGCCGAGAAAGATCCCATCACGACGCAAATCGAGCCTGTCGAGGTCAAAATGGGGTACATCAAGGAGATAGAAGCCCTCCCGGTAGAGAGCTATCCAATCATCCATAACCGGCAAGGCAGGCATACCGAGTGATTTCATGAAAATGTACCGTAGCATGATGTCGATGTCCGCCTTCAATTGATAGTCACTTGAAAAAGCTTTGTCCCACACAGGGCCCCTATCAATAGCCTCGCTGATCCAGCTCCGCACAAGGTTACGCAAAAAGTCGTCGACGGATTGCAGTCGTTCGCGAGTTAGAAAGCGAACCTCAAAGTTGGTTATTGTCTGAGATACTTGCCACTTGAATTTCCCAACTCGTCCCTTCTCTCGCATCTTGAGCGCCGCCCTCTCGTCGCGGGCGCGGAGTGAAACCCCATCAATTCCGAAGGGGCCCTCAGTTAAAACTCGAGCGAATATAGCCGAGCAGGATAGCATCCGTTCGCATTCGTTTCCGCCACCCACCGCTTGCCAATCTAGAATGAAACATGACAAGTTAGACTTTAAATCCAACGTTACACGACTGGACAACTTCAGCACCTTCCTCTTCATGGTATGTCCAAGAAAATCTTATTCATCTGCCGCGGCCAACGATCCGCTAGCCTACGACGTGCCGCATCCGTGGCACCCTTGGAAAGGCCAATGGGAATTATTTTTCTTGCGTTAGTGTTCACTAGACTTTCGAAACATCGATCGATCAAAGCTTGGAAACGGAGTTCGGCCTTTCTACAGCCCATACTCATCTGCCTGGCGGTCCACAGCCGTGGCGATTTTGTGGAATATCTTTTTGGGGTCGGCGCCGATGCGGATGAGGTCGTCGCGGAGGCGGCCGAGGACCATTTTTTCGAATTTTCCGAGCAGGCGGCCGCCGTGTTCGCGGAATCGTTTGCGTTGTTCGGGGGTGAAATGCTGGGCTTTTTCTTCGAAGTAGAGTTGGCAGAAGCGGTGATGGCGGGATTCGTCGCGGAGGAATCCGGCGAACATCTCAACGATGGGCTGCGATTGGCAGGAATTGCGGAAGGCGTTGTACAGATTGCCGGCGATAATATCGCTGATTTGGATGCACCACAGCCATTGGTCGAAAGAGGTGCCGCGCATGATCAGTAAATTGATGCCGAGCATGTCGCGATTTTCGGCGATGTCGGACGGGGTCGCGCGGGCTTCGATGAAAAAGCGGTTGAGGCCTTCCCAGTGGCGGGCCTCGTCCAGCATCATCGCGTGCATCACTAATTCGGCGTCGTATTCGCCCTGGGCACGAATGACCGGCAGCATGGTGGCGCAGGCCTGCATGGCGCCACGTTCGCTGACCAACAGCGGCGAAAGCAGGCGAATCATGCCGTCGCGCCAATCCGGATCGAGGGTGCCCAACTGCTGCCAGGGCAGGGCGCCCACGGCCCACTGTTCTTGGCTGGCCCGGGTGTAGAGACGGTAATAGCCCTCGTGATGTTCGGGCTGGTGATAGTGCAGGTCGTTCAACGCCATAAATCAGGCGCGCTTCGCGGCTTTATTGAGCACGCTGAGTAAATCGCCGACGCTCTTGAGGTTGACTAAATCGTCTTCGTCGACTTGAACTTCGTGACGATCTTCGAGCATGCCGATGATTTCGAGCAGAGCTAAGCTGTCGAGATTCAATTTGGCCAGGGTGTCAGCGTCGCTGATTTCCGGCGCGGGGCGCTTGGTGAATTCGGCGATGGCATTTTGCAGGTCGGCGTGGGTGATCATACGGCGGAACTTTGCTGGGAATGGTGAAAGAACAAACGGATTGTCGATGGCCGGACCGCGGAAGCTGCCCTATGGGCCGACCATGGCCGGCCTGAAAGTACACCGCTGCGGATTCGGCAGCAAACTCAATAGCTTTCCTCGGTCGAGGGAAACGACCCTTCGCGCACGTCTTCACGATAACGGCGAAAGGCGGCGGTGGACAATTCGGCGAGTTGCGCGTATTTGCGCACAAAGCGGGGATTAAACTGGGTGGTCAAGCCTAGCATGTCTGGGGTCACCAAGATCTGGCCGTCGCAGCCGGCGCCGCCACCGATGCCGATGATCGGAATGGAGACGGTTTCGGCGATGCGCTTGGCCAAAGTCGCGGGAACTTTTTCGATGACCAGGGCAAACGCGCCGGCCTCTTCCAGGGCCTTGGCGTCGGCGAAAATGCGCGCGGATTCCTGGGCGTCTTCACCACGGGTCTTGTAGGTGCCATAGGCGTGGATGCTTTGCGGTTGCAGGCCGACGTGGCCCATCACCGGAATGCCGGCGTCGACCAGACGACGCACGATAACGCAAATATTCTTGCCGCCTTCGAGTTTGACCGCTTCGGCGAGGCCATCCTGCATCAGGCGGCCGGCATTGCGCAGGGCCTCGTCTTCGCCCTGGTGATAACTCATGAAGGGCATGTCGGCGACGACCAGCGCTCGATTGACTGCGCGGGTAACCACGCGGACGTGATAAAGCATTTCGTCCATCTTCATCGGCAACGTGGTGTCGTTGCCAGCAAAGACCATGCTCGCGGAATCACCGACCAGGATCAGGTCGATGCCGGCTTCGTCGAGGAGACGTGCGGTGAGATTGTCGTACGCGGTCAGACACGCGATCTTTTCGCCGCGTTGCTTCATTTCCTGAAGCCGCAGCGTGGTGACCTTGCGCTCGGCGCGACCTGCTTTGCCCATGGTGGGAAGTGTCGGCGGGCAGCCCAGCGACGCCAGCAGGAGTCCCCTGGCTGAGGGCCGTGGCTTTTCAGCGCATGTTAGGTGGGAAGAGGGCGGTCTTCCAAACGCATCCGCGGTTCGGGCACCGGCGCCGGCGGCGGGGCGACGTTTCGCGGGGCCGTGGTGGCGGCCGGCAGAGTTTTGGGTACCGGCGCGCGTATGGACAACCAAGCGATAATGGCTCCGACCACGACCAACCCCAACACCACGAGAATCAACCCGCTGGAATTCGCCGTTGCCCCAGCCGGGCTACGGTTGCTTGGGCGGCGATCGCTGATCGGGCGGCCTAAGCGCGGATGCCGGCCCAGGTGGCGATCCGAGGACCGCGGGGCTTTGGGGGCAGCTGCCTCCGGCGCCGCCATCAGCCAGCCCGGTGGCGGGCCGCCCTCCAAATCCAGATCGGAGGTTTTCGAGGCCCAATCGCATAAGGCCGGTTCCTCGACCTGCACCACCGCCGAAGCAAGTTCCTTGGCCTCGGCAGCCTTGAGAAATTCACGCGGCGCAAAGCGATGGCCAGCGCTATCGGTCACCGCAGCCCTGCCATCAGTGACAAGCGGACGGACTAAGCGGCAGGCCTCGGCGAGAGTCGCCGCAGGAAAGCCACCCTTGCGGGTAACGATCACAAATGGCGCTTTGGGCACCGCCGGAGAAGTGGCTTCGGTCGCCATGGTGTTCACGGGAATGCGGAACCCCGCCAGATCCAGGCCCCGAGGCCAGTTCTGGCAAGACGTTGCATCGAAAAGCTCCTGCTCGATGGTACCCCAGACCGGGAAGCTTCGCAAGATGGCCTTCGATGGGTGCCGTCTGCGTCGCCCGTGCAATGTCCGTTACGCGTGCCGGGGATAAACGCCGGGGGTGAGCCCAAAACGGATACGAAACAGCCGATAAGCCTGCGCGCGGGCGTGACCATGCCGACCATGTCTACGCCGATCCGACGCAGCCCACTGCCTGCTGGCAGGCCCGATTCGCGCCGGCCACCAGCCCCCCAAGGGTCATTAACGGATGTGCAGGCTTTTCCTGTAGCCACGGGCCAGACACTCCGTCGCTCATGCCCCACCCGACCACCATGCCCGAATGCCTGGCCCACCTGACCACGGTCCCAGCAGAGAGCGAGCGCGGCCTGCGTTTCTGTTTCGGCCGCGAGCGTGAAGATCACGCTGGCGTCTTTCTGCCCTGGCCAGTGGTGGCCCGGCGCATCGCCGCGGTTGCGGAGCGCCTGCGCGCCGCCGGTGTCAACCGCGGCATGGTGGTCGCTGTGCATGCGCATGATCAGCAGGTCGCGCTGTTGGCGTTGCTCGGCGCCATGCAAATTGGCGCCATTCCCACCGCTCTCGCGCCGGTTGGCGGCGGCAATGCGGCGCGCCTGATCGATCAATTCCACGCCGTGCTCGCCGTCGCCCAACCGCACGTGTTGATCGTCGACCGCGCCTTGCCGGACGAGGTCATTACCGGACATCCAGCGCTGCCCACGCTGGTAACGCTCGATGATTATCGCGAGGCCGATCCGCCCCCGGCGATCATCGTCGATCCCGAGTCGCCGTGCTTTCTGCAATTTACCTCCGGGTCCACCAGCATTCCCAAAGGCGTGGTGGTCACCCATCGCATGCTTTTAGCGAATGTCGACAGCCTGTCGGCGGTCCTGGGCTGGGACGCGCATGGCCGCTGCGTTGGCTGGCTGCCGATTTATCACGATATGAGTCTGGTCGGCATGTACGCGATGGTCGTGTGCAAGGCGGCGCGCGGCTGCTTTTTTCCGACTAGTCGTTTCGGTCGCAGTCCGGATCTGTGGCTGCGTTTGCTGGCCGAAGAAAAAGCGCATTTTTCCGCCGGACCAAATTTCGCTTTCGCCATGGTCGCGCGCTATGCGGCGCGGCGACCGTTGACCGGCCTAGATCTGTCCCATATGCGCGGATTTGTTTGTGGCTCAGAGCCTATTTCGCCAGCGATTATGCAGGCTTTCGCGGCGGTGACGGCGCCGCTGGGCTTGCAGCATGCGGCAATTCCGGCCTTTGGCATGGCGGAAAGCACGCTGATGGCCTCATCGTGCCGCCCCGGGCAACCGCTGCAGGTCACCATCGTCGAACGGCAGGCCTTGGAACAAGACGGCCTGGTGCGCGTGGTACAGGCCGACCGGGATGATCCGCAGGTGCTCGCCCTGGTCGGCTGCGGCCCCGCCGGGCCGGGGATGCACGTCGCGATTGATCGGGCTGGCACCCTAGTCGGCGAAGGTCTCGTCGGCGAAGTGCTGCTCGCGGGGCCGTCGATTTTGACTCGGTATTGGCGCAATGACACCGCCACCGCCGCCGCATTCGTGGATCACGCCGGCACGCGCTGGTTTCGTACCGGCGACCTCGGTTTTCTGCATGCGGGTCATCTGCACATCTGCGGTCGCGCCAAAGACGTCATTATTCACAACGGGGTGAATTATTATCCTGCCGATGTCGAAGCCGCTCTGGCTCGGGCCCTGCCGCGCCTGGTGAAAATTGCCGCTGTGGTCGATGTACGCCCGGATCTCAGCGCCGAATTTATCGGCCTGGGCGTGCTTTTTGAGGGTGGGGCCGGCCTGGAAGACGTGGCCGAAACCGAGGCTACCGTTGCCGCTTTCGTCAAGGATTACACCGGTCTGCCCGTGGCGCGTGCCCTGGCCCTGGCCGGCGGCACGCATATTCCGCGCACGACCTCCGGAAAATTAATGCGCCCGGCGATCCGCGATCTGCTGCGCGGCCACATCGCTCGGTGACGTGGCGCTTCGAGCGCGGGATCAGGTCAGACCACGTTTATTGAACAGACGCTCGAGCACGCCGGGCAGATGTGGCGCGGCGCGAGTCAATTCAATCGGCTCACCGCCTAAGCTGGTGAAAAAATCGGCGCCGGTCGGGCTGGGCTGGATGCCGATGCAGACAAAAGGCATGCCGCTGAGAATCACCGAGATCGCCTTGCGGCGATCTTCGTCGAGTTCGGCCAGGCGGGTCAGGTCCGAGGTCGCCTCGGGCGTTCCACTGTCCTCTTCTTCCTCGTCATCGTCCGTATCGTCCGCATCGCTTTTCGCGGACGCCGCCCGTGTCGGCTTGGGCGCGCGCTTGGGCGCAACCTTGGCGTCAGGGGCCCCAGGGGGGGCCTTGGCGCCAGGAAATTTCAGGACGCGATCATCATCTTCGTCAGGCATGCCCTGATGATGGTGAGCGGTCCGCGCGGGCAACCGCCGACGCTGGACGGCCTGCACTGCGCACACATCCTAGGCCCCCGATGGCGATTCCCACCGCAAGCCCCCTTCCTGCGCTGATGCGCGACATGTGCGTGGTCCTGGTGCGCACCAGCGGCCCGGTAAACCTGGGCATGGTCGCGCGTCTGTGCGGCAATTTCGGCATTACCGACCTGCGCCTGGCCGCCCCGATCACTGAGATCGATTGCGATGACGCGCGTAAATTTTCGGTGACCGCCAAGCCCTTGCTGCTTGCCGCCAAGGTCTTTCCCGATCTGCGCAGCGCGGTCAGCGACTGTGGCGTGGTGGTCGGTACTTCGGCCCGGCTCCGGGATGGCATGTTTGGTGAACCGCTACTACCGGCGCATCTGCCTGCGGCGCTGGCCGTGCGCCCCAGCGCGCGCTGGGCTCTGGTCTTCGGCAATGAATCCGACGGCCTGACCGAAGAGGAAATGCGCTGCTGCCAGCTGTTCGTGCGCTTGCGTCATTTCGGCGATGTTTTTTCGTACAATCTCTCGCATGCGGTCGGCATTTTGTTGTACGCCTTGTCGGACTACGCCGCGGAATTGCCGCCGGCACCAGCCCTGCCGCAGGCGGTTACGCGGGCCGAGATCGATCGCTTTTATCGCTATTGGCTGCACACGCTCGGGCGTTTCGGCTATTTCCGGCGCATCGCCGAGGACCGCTTCGCGCCCAAGTTGGAATTATTGCTGAGCCGCCTACATCTGACCGACTACGATGTGCAATTGCTGTGGAGCATGCTGGCGCAGTTCAATTATCACACGTTCGGTAACCGCGCTGACCCGGATTTCAGCGGTGCGGAAACGGGCAATGGTAGCGAGCCCGACGAGCCTGCGGACGCTTGACCCCGCCTGGGTCCGCTTATTCCAGCGAGCCCTTGGTGCTGGGCACGTCAGTTCCGGTGATGCGAATCGCTTGGCGCAGGGCGCGGGCGGTGGCCTTAAAGGCGGCTTCGACAATGTGATGCGAATTGCGCCCACAGCGCTGATGCAGATGCAGGCAGAAACGGGCGTGATCGGTCAGGGCACCAAAGAATTCAGTGACCAATTCCATATCCCAGGTGCCGATAATCGACGCCGGCGGCTGCAGATCGTAGACCAGATAGGGCCGACCCGAGAGGTCGACGGTGGCTTCGACCAGGGCCTCATCGAGGGGACAGGCGATGTGGCCAAAGCGTTCGACACCGACGCGGTCGCCCAGGGCCTGACGCAAGCACTGCCCCAGAACAATCCCGACGTCTTCGGTAGTATGGTGGCCATCGACATGCAGATCACCGCTGCACGCGACCTGAATGCGGGTGCCGCTATGCTTGGCCAGGGCCTCCAGCATGTGGTCGAAGAACCCGATTCCGGTGCTGATTTCGCTGCCGGTGCCACCGAGATCCCACGTCGCAGTGATGGTGGTTTCTTTGGTGGTGCGGGTCGTTGTGGCCGTGCGGGACATGCGCGCACGGTAGCTGGGACACCGGGCGGGGCCAGTGCAGGGTATGACTGCGGGGCAGCCGGTGGCTGGGACGGGCGTACGTTTCGTTCGAGCCACTCGGAGAGTGGCGTTCCCAGGCGCGGCTGGTGCTTTCCGGTATCGCTTGGGGTCGGCTCTGCTGGTGACGAGCGGCGAACGTGCTCCGCCATTGAATAGCCGTCTACCATGATGGACCATTCGTGCTGTGGCTGTCGCGACCTTTCCAACCTGGCCCCGCCTAGTCGGCCTGACGGCTGCCAGCAGCGGCCTGATGGCTGCGGCCCTGCTGCATCCGCCGGTGCTGGTCGTTGCCGGCATGGGTGCGGCGGGCTGGACGGTGCATGGATGGCTGCGCCACGGTCTCTCGGGCGCCTTGGCGGCGAGTCTGCCCGCCTTGGCGCTCACTGGTGGCTGGGCCAGCTTGGCCGCCTGGAGCATCGCCGGCCTAGCCAGCGGGCTGGCCGCACGATCGACCGCCAATCGTGAAGCGCTGTGGAGCGCGCGCGATGCAGTTCGTGACGCCGAACGTGAGCAGCGGGAATTGCAACGTCATAATGAACGCTATCCCGCCCTGCTGGAAGCGTGTCTGGCATTTTCATCGGCGCGCGATCATGACCAATTGGCCGAAATCCTGGTGATCGCCGTGGTAGAATTGGTCGACCAACTGGATTGCGTGCGGGTGTACCTGGGTCCCGCCGGACAGCCGGCCTGCCTGGCCTCGCGCGATGCCGACGGCCAGCCCTGCCCGGTCCCCGCCAGTGCCGATGAACAATACGTCGCTACCGAGGCCCGCCCGCTGATCCGCCGCGAAGGGGCGTGGATGCACGCCGCCCTGCCCTTGCGCGGCGATCGCCGCCGCGACGAAGATGGCGACAGCCTGCGCGGAGTTTTGACCGTGCGCTTCCGCCTGGATGATCTGGGCGATCGCTTGGCTCTGGAATTATTGAGTGCCCTTAGCCGCTTGGCAGGGATAGGCTTAGCCACGGTCGACTTGCTGACTCAAGCCCGATCATTGGCGTTGCGCGATTCGCTGACCGGGCTGTATGGCCGCCAAGAATTCCTGCGCCGCCTGGATGAACACGCGGCCAGCGCCCAGCGCAACCGCACCAGCCTGGGCGTGATCATGTGCGATCTCGATCGGCTCAAGGCCTATAATGATCGCTATGGCCATCCCGCCGGCGATACCGCACTGACCCTGGTCGCGCGCAGTCTGGGTGAGGTCCTCAGCGGCGACGCCATCGTCTGCCGCTATGGCGGCGAGGAATTCGTCGCCCTGATTCCCGGAGTTGATCGTGATGCCATCGCGTTGCGCTGCGAACAGGTGCGTGCGGCCATTGCCGCGACGGAATTGGTACCTAACGATGGCAAACGCCGGGTGACCGCCAGCCTGGGCTGGGCGCTGTTGGCACCCGATGAAGATATTCGCGCCTGCCTGGCCCGCGCCGATCAAGCCGCCTACGCTGCCAAGGCTGCTGGACGGAATTGCGTCAAGGCCGCGCCATGATCGCGCTGGGCCGACTGCGCTTGACCGTGGCCCTGGCTGCCGGGATCACCGCCGCGGGCATCGCCGTTACCGGCATGAGCCAGGCGTGGATCGCGGCGGGTGCGTGCGCGGTAGCCTTGCTGGCCGGATTATCCGCGGCTTTGGCACCTGCGCGTCGGAGCCCGACCGAAGGCGGTGTGCACGCGATTGATGATCCCGATGCTCTACACCAGCGTCAGCTGCGCATCGAAGAAGATCTCCAGCGTCTCACCGACGAACAGGACCTGCAACGCGGCGTTTTTGAAGTCAGCACCGAATTGGTCGGCTGCGTCGACGAGACCGACGCGCGCACTCGCTTCGCCGCCGCCCTGCGCCGCTGGTGGGCCTGTCAGCACGTCGATCTGGTCTTGTGGGAACGCGGATCCTGGCGTGCCTTGGGCGGCGAATTGCATGGCGAATTCCCAGAATTGCAGCAGGGCGTGCAATTGCCGCCATCCGCTGGCGGCGATCTGATTCTCGATCTCAGCGCGGGTGTCGATGGCCAAGCAGCGGTTATTTTGCGCGGTGCAACGCCGCAGCCGACTCTGGCCCATCTTAGCGAAGCGGTGCAGGAACGCGTCGCGGATGTGCTGCGCAGCCAGCTCGCGCTGAGTCTGCGCCGGGTCCTGCTCTATCAGCATTTGCAGGAGCTCGCGCGCAGCGACCCCCTCACCGGCGTGCATCGCCGCTGGTACGGCGAACGGCGTCTGGAGGAACTCGTCGAAGGCGGCGCCGTGGTCGCGGTCGCCATGGTCGACATCGATCACTTTAAGCAGGTCAATGATCGTCTCGGCCACGCCGCTGGCGACGCCGTTCTCGCTGCGGTCGGCCAAGCATTGAACGCCACGATCCGCGGCGGCGATGTGGTCTGCCGTTTCGGCGGCGAAGAATTCCTGATCCTGTGGCCAAGCGCCGCCCCGCTCGGCGCGTCCATCGCTGCCGAGCGCCTGCGTGCCGCCATCGCTGCCCTGACCGATGTGCCCACCCAGATAACCGTCTCCATCGGTTTCGCCTGCGTGCATCAAGACGAAGCCGCCGTGGAATTGATCGCCCGCGCCGACCGCGCCCTGTACCAAGCCAAAGCCGCTGGCCGCAATCGCGTGGTCAGTGCCGAAACTTCCGCCGGCGGGACTATTCGCACGACGAATCGTGATCGGCGTGGGAGCGGGCGCCTCCCCATTTAATACACGAGCGAGCGTCCCCTAGCCTTCGCAAGCTGCCGCTCATCGTTTCGGCTGGTCAGAAGCCTGCATCGTCGAGAAGAGTGCGACCCCGCGGTCCAAGCCGGTGATGCCGTTTTTCCACTCGCCGCCGTCCTGGCGTTCGCGCACATGCAGATTGCGGCGGTTGCGGCTCTACACCCAGGACCAGGAGAAATTTCCGGAGTCGACTTGGATGGCTGGACGGCCATCGAATGCAAAGGTGTAGAAAAGGCCGCCCGTGACAGGCTGGTTGGCTTTGTTATCCGTACGTGGGATCCGTACCTAAGCGCCATCCTCGTGGGAACTTTCCGTCCGAGGGTCCGAAGTCCGAGGTCTTCTATGCCGGATTAACCGCGGCGATAAGCATACAGATCCTGCGCTGCCTCTCGTTTCCGTCATTGATCTACACCAGGATGCGAGGACCTCGGACATCGGACATAGGACAGCGGCAATCACGAAGGCCATCACGAAGGTAATTCCAGAGCTCGCTCTACTTCCCCATTTCCATTCAGTTGGACGAGATGGTCGCTGCCGTTGGCATCGGCGTAAATAATCGCGGCAGTGTTGCCGGAGCTAATAAAGTGCGGATCGCCACTGCTGGGGCCGAGGTCGGTAAGGATCTGATGGCGCCAGTCGCGGCGCAGGCGCAGCAGATGCAGGAACCCATCGACGCCGCGGAATAGCACCGTGTGGCGACCACCGAGATAGCCACCACCGGGGCGACCGCTCGCGGCGGGAGCGCCGGCAGCGAGCGTCAAATCGTGGTGAATCCACCGGTCGCCATCGAAGCACAGTTCATGCACGTGGCCATCGGCGCCGAGATACAGCACATGTTCGTGATCGGCCGGGGCATAGCCGATCGGATCGGCGGCCGCCGGCGGAGCCTGGGTCTGCGCGCTCAAATCCGCGTGACGCCAAGCGCTGGATGCAGGCAGTTGCAACCATTCGTGGATACTGCCGTCGGCGCTGCGGTAGGCGCAATGGCGACTGCCTTCCAGAGCCCAGGACCATGCGGCGGCGGCACCGGCCGCCAGAGGAAAGTCCGCAGCGGGAATGAGATCGTAATCACCCTGCGCATCGTGGACATGGGGATGCCCCTGGTCGTCGACGCGAATGAGGAATGGTTCGCAGCTGCCGGCCCCGCGGGCGATAGTGGCGCCATGTGGACTGGGGCCCAGCCGTTCGGGTGTGCTGATCTGTCGCCCATTCCGGTCCAGCACGGCGCGATGAATATGCTCATCGGCGCCATGCCAGACCAGCACCCCCTGGTCACCGCGCATCACCACACTGGGCTGACCGAGCACGTCGGTGACCGCTTCGATGCCGTCGTTGCGGCCACAACTCGCCCAGCGTTCGGCGACGGTACGCGCGACTTTCAGGCGGCCTTTGCGGTCGGCCCAGGCGGCCAGCCAATTTCCTTTGCGGGTCGCGGTCACCACTCCGGCTACCTGTTCGTGGGGAACGCCATCGGCATCGGTGATCACCGCGCGGGCGCGGGTCAGTGCCTGTTCCAGATCACTGCTCGCGGCCGAGGCTTTCTTGTCGACCACGTGAGCCACGGGGGCCGCACGCGGCGGCGCGCTTGAGAGGCGGCGAGCCTCGGCCTGGGCGAGGGCGAGCGCCTGAGCCATGCGATTCTTGTCAGTTTCGGCGACACGAAGGTGCTCGGCCACTTGCGCCCGCGCCGCTTCGGCACCCGCGGCTTGATCCGCCTTTTTCCGCCACTGTTCGTGGTCCTGCAATAAACGCCGCTGCTGCGTGTCCGCTGCACTGCGTGCGGCCTCGGCGGCACGGGTGGCGGCTTCGGCACTCCCTCTTGCTTCCGAAGCGGCGCGTTCCGCCGCCTCGGCACGGCGGTTGGCGGCGGCTAGGGCTGCGCGCACCTCGTCAGCTTGGCGTTCGGCGCCAGCGGCGGCGGCACGCACCGCGACCAGTTCGCGTTTGGTCACGTCGGCAGCTTGAACCGCTGCCGCAGCGTCAGCTGCTTGGCGAGCCGTAGCGGTGTTCGGTGCGGACGCGTCAGCACGGCGGTTGGCCGCGGTAAGAGCTGCGCGCAATTCTTCACTCTGGCGTTCGGCCGCCTCGGCGCGGGACCGCAGGGCCACGCGCTCGCGTTCGCTTTCCGCCTGCCGACGGTCGGCTGCGGTAATGCGCTGGGTGATGGTGCCGGTTTCGGCCTGGGCCTTATCATTTTCGCGCAGCAGGCGGCCCACCGCTTCGCGGGCCAGGATTGCCGTCCGTTTCGCAGCGGTCAATTCGTCGCTGAGGTGATGGACTTGGGCTTGCAATTCCCCGCAACGACCGCGGAGTTGGGCCATTTCATCGGGGTCAATTTCGCTACTCGTCGACACGGCGGCGGGCGCCTGCTGGGCTTGGGCCTGGGCCAGCTGGTCCTGGAGATCATCAATCAGGCTGTCCTGCACCCGCGTCCATTCGAGTTCGTCCAGACGACGCAGGTCGCTGACCAGGGTACCATCGTCGCC
>Ga0209490_10004618_pt1 | contig 12641 bp, 7 predicted proteins | sample MAT06_FD_187209 | JGI IMG/M metagenome (GOLD analysis project Ga0209490, IMG submission 187209) | Freshwater microbial communities from Lake Fryxell liftoff mats and glacier meltwater in Antarctica - MAT-06 (SPAdes) (version 2) | ecosystem: Environmental > Aquatic > Freshwater > Ice > Liftoff...
AAGCTGGACGAAGCCAGTTCCACCATCGATGCCGCCACGACGCGAACACGCGCGATGCAGCGCCGCCTGAAGACGGTAGAGGCGCTGCCCGAAGCCCAGGTGAGCCGCCTGCTGCCCGGCCTGGCATCGCCATCGGCCGACGACGACGCTGATGCCTGACCCGGCGCCGCCAGATCACCCGCGCAACGCCGGCAGCGCGCCGGTGCTGGCGGCCTTGATCGCGGGCCAGCTGGGCATTCACTCGGCCATGGCCGGCCTTCGCATGGCGGCGCCGCTGCAGACGCTGAGCGAGGGCTACAGCGCCTGGAGCGTGGGCCTGCTGCTGGCCTTGTTTGCGGCAGCCCCGGTGGCCACGTCCCTGCATGCCGGCCGCCTGGCCGACCGCCTGGGCTATCACCGCCCGGTGGCCCTGGCCGTGGCGCTGACGCTGGCCGGCTGCCTGCTGGCCCTGCTGTCCACGCTGGTGACCGGCAACTGGCACTTCCTGCTGCTGTGCGGGGCTGCACTTTTTGCCGGCGGCGGCACCAACGTCGGCCTCCTGACTATTCAGCGCACCGCTGGCCTGGCCGCCAAGGACAGCATCGAGCGCGTGCGCATCTTCAGCTGGCTGGGCATCGCGCCGAGTTTCTCTAACGTCATCGGGCCCGTGGCCGCGGGTTTTGTGATCGATGCCTGGGGCTACCGCGCCGCTTACGGCTTGCTGCTCTTGATGCCGCTGGTGAGCATCGCCTCGGCACGCCTGGTGCCGCGCCTGGCGCCGACCGGCGCTGCGGCTGCCGTGGCCGGGCGCCGCGCCTGGGACATCTTGAAGGCGCCGGGCATGAAGCGCCTGCTGGTCGTGAACTGGCTGCTGTCGAGTTGCTGGGACGTGCATACCTTCGCGGTGCCGGTGCTGGGCCACGAGCGCGGCTTCAGTGCCAGCACCATCGGCCTCATTCTGGGCACCTTCACGCTGGCCGTGACCGGCATTCGGCTGCTCATCCCGCTGCTGGCGCACCGGCTCAGCGAAACCGTGGTGCTGCGTGCAGCCATGGCGGGGTCGGGCGTGGTGTTCGTGCTCTACCCGTTTGCACCCAGCCCTTTGGCGATGGGTGGCCTGGCGGTGCTGCTGGGCATCACGCTGGGCAGCGTGCAACCCATGGTGATGTCGATGCTGTATCACATCACGCCCGATAACAGGCACGGGGAGGCGCTGGCGTTTCGCTCGATGGCCATCAACGCCAGCAGCACGCTGATGCCGCTGGCCTTCGGTGCCGCCGGCACGCTGGCGGGTGCGGGCGTGCTGTTCTGGGTGATGGGCGGCGCGGTGGGTGCCGGGTCGTGGCTGGCGCGGCGTTTGGCGCCGGTGCCGGACAGGAGTTGAAGGCGAGGGCTTGAAAGCAGGCACCTGCATTTTCAAGATTGAAGTCTTCCTGGAACTTGCCTAGAACCTCGGTCCACTGGCAGGCGGCGGTAGCTCCATACCGCGGGGTTCGGGCGCTGCGGGCGAGACGGGCGCTGCCGCGGCAGCACGGGCCACCAGCGGCGTTGCCACCGGCACGGGCCAGTTGCGCGGCAGCTTCGATTCCTTCGGGTATCCGGCTGCATCGAGGTAGCCACCCCAGTCGACATCGTTGAAACCGCGCAGCGGCTGCGCGCCCACGGTCAACGATGGCACGGTGCGGCCGCCGACCAGGCGCTCGAGCGCTTGCCCGTCTTCTTCACTGGTGATGTTGCGTTCTGTATAGGGAATGCCGCGCTGGCGCAGCAGCGTTCGGCCGCTGTCGCAGGGCGGGCAATTCGCGGTGGTGTACAGCGCTACCGGGTAGCGTGCTACGGCCTGGCGCAGCTCGAACGGCAGCCCTGCTTCCAGCCCAGGCGCTGGCGGTGGTGCGTTGCGTCCCATCGGCGTGATGCGCAGGTTGCTGGCGGCGGGCGGTCGGTCGGTATAGGTCACGCTGCCGTCGGGTGCCACTACCTTGTATTGCGCCAGCGCGGGCGCTGTCATCAGCACCAGGCACGCCGCAACAAACGAGATTGCCAGCGGGCGGCCAGTGGAAAGCTCAGGCGTCGGCTTCATGATGGGCGGTGGCTCGCAAGCCGAGTGCAGCAGAGCCCTGAATCTAGCCCAGGCGCCCGGGTACCTCAAGCCAGGCCCTGCTGACGCAGCAGCGCATCGAGGCGGGGTTCGCGGCCGCGGAAGGCGCGAAAGCTTTCCAGCGCGGGGCGGCTGCCGCCGACCTCGAGAATCTGCTCGCGAAACCGGCGGCCGGTGGCAGCGTCGAAGATGCCGGCTTCCTCGAACGCGCCATAGGCATCGGCCGAGAGCACCTCGGCCCAGGCGTAGCCGTAGTAGCCCGCGCCGTAGCCGCCATCGAACAGGTGGCCGAAGGTGCAGGGGTAGCGAGCGAAACTGGGCGCAGCTTCAGGCTGCACCTCGGCATTGACTTCCTCGCACACGGCCTGCACGCGCAGCGCGGCACCGGCCTCGTGGTGCACGCGCATGTCGAACAGCGCGTATTCGCACTGGCGCAGCAGAAACAGACCTTTCTGAAAGTTGCGTGCTGCGCGCAGGCGCTCGAACATTGCGTGCGGCAGCGGCTCGCCCGTCTGCACATGGCTGCTCAGGCGCTGCAGCACTTCCCATTCCCAGCAGAAGTTCTCCATGAACTGGCTGGGCAACTCGATGGCGTCGCCCTCCACGCCCGAGATGCCGGCCACGGCCAGTTCGTCCACCTGCGTCAGCATGTGGTGCAGGCCGTGGCCGAATTCGTGGAAGAGTGTCACGACATCATCGTGCGTCAGCAGCGCCGGCCGGCCGCCCACGGGCGCGGCGAAGTTGCACACCAGGTGGGCCACGGGCAGCTGGGTGTGGCCCTCGGGGCGGCGCCAGCGGGTACGGCTGTCGTCCATCCACGCACCCGATTGTTTGCCGGGCCGCGCGTAAGGGTCGAGGTAGAAGGCCGCCAGCGGCTTGTCACCCCGCCAGACGCGGAAGTAGCGCACGGTCTCGTGCCACACGGGCGCGTCTTCGTGGCGTATGGCCACGTCGAACAGGGCCTCGATCAGGCTGAACAGGCCCTGCAGCACCGTGGGCTCGGTGAAGTACTGCTTCAGCTCCTGGCTGCTGAAGGCGTAACGCGTCTGCTTCAGCTTTTCGCTCGCGTAGGGGCGGTCCCAGGGCTGCAGGTCCTGGATGCCCAGTTCTTGCGACGCGAATTCGCGCAGTTCAGCCAGTTCACGTTCGGCGCTCGGGCGGGCACGTGCAGCAAGTTCGCGCACGAAGCGCAGCACTTCATCGGGTGCGCGCGCCATCTTGGCCACCAGGGCCAGATGGGCATAGCTCGAGTGGCCGAGCAGCGTGGCCTCTTCGGCGCGCAGCGCCAGCAGTTCGGCCATGGTCGCGGTGTTGTCGAAGTCGGGTGCACCCAACTCGCTGGCGCGGGTGTTGTAGGCGCGGAAGAGCTCTGCGCGCAAGGCGCGGTCGTGCGCGAACTGCATCACCGGCAGGTAGCAGGGGAGCTGCAGTGTCAGCAGGCAGCCGGTCTGACCGGCGGCCTTCGCGGCCTCACGCGCGGCCTGGCGAACGTCGTCTGGCACGCCGTCGAGCCGGGCTTCATCGACGCACAACTGGAAGGCATCGGTGGCGTCGAGTGAACGGTCGCCGAACTGGCGCGAGAGCTCGGCGCATCGGTCCTGAATGGCGGCATAGTGCTCACGCGCGGTACCCTGCAGTTCGGCGCCGCCCAGCACGAAATCACGCAGTGCGTCGGCCAGCGCCTTGCGCTGCGCAGGCGTCAGTCGTTCGGCTTCTGGGCTGGAGGCCACCGCCTTGTACTTGGCGTAGAGCCTGTGGTCGGCACCCAGGCGCGTGGTGAAGGCCACGATGCGCGGCTGCGCTTCGGCATGTGCGGCGCGCAAGGCCGGCGTGTCGGCCACGGACGACAGGTGGTTCACATGCGCCCAGGCGCGGCGCAGGCGTTCGACGGGCACGTCCAGCAGCAGCGCCAGAGCGTCGTAGTCGGCCGGCACGTCGGGGCCGACCGCGCGTTCGAGAGCGGCCTCTGCATCGGCCAGCAGCACGTCCAGCGCCGGTCCCACGTGTTCGGGCCGTATCTGGTCGAAAGGCGTCAGCTCTGCGTCGCGCAGCAGCGGGTTGTCGTTGGGGGAAGCAAGGGTCGTGTTCATGCCTGGGCCTCCGCTGCCTGCAGGGTGTTGACGAGCAGCATGGTGATGGTCATGGGCCCCACGCCGCCGGGCACGGGTGTGATGTGACCGTGCGGGCCCAGGGCCTCGCGCACGGCGGCAAAGTCGACATCGCCACAGAGTTTGCCTTCATCGTTGCGGTTCATGCCGACGTCGATGATGACGGCGCCGGGCTTCACCATGGCGGCGGTGAGCGTGTTGCGCCGGCCCACCGCCACCACCACCACGTCGGCGGCGCGTGTGTGCAGCGCGATGTCGGGGGTGCCGCTGTGGCAGACAGTGACTGTGGCGTTGGCCTGCAGCAGCAGCAGCGCCATGGGTTTGCCTACCGTGTTGCTGCGGCCGATGACCACCGCGTGCTTGCCCTGCAAGTTGATGCCGCTGTGCTCGATCAGCTTCATGCAGCCATAAGGCGTCGCCGGGCGCAGGCCGGGCAGGCCCGTCATCAGCGTGCCGGCGCTGTGCACCGAGAAGCCGTCGACGTCTTTGGCCATCGCGATGGCCTCGATGACCTTCTGCGGGTTGATGTGCCGGGGCAGCGGCATCTGCACCAGGATGCCGTGAATCGCGGGGTCGACGTTCAGCGCTGCGATGCGCGCCAGCAGCGCGTCTTCACTGAGGCTGTCGGCGTACTTTTCCAGCACCGAGTGCAGGCCGTGGTCGGCGCAGGCCTTCACCTTGTTGCGCACGTACACGGCGCTGGCCGGGTCTTCGCCCACCAGAATGACGGCAAGGCCGGGCCGGCGCCCGCGCGCGGAAAGCGCCATCGCGCGCGTCGCGACTTCGGCGCGCAGCAATCGCGAGAGGGCGACACCGTCGAGGACGTGGGCGGTCATGTCGGAGGTCCTTGAAACGAAAAGGCCGCTGTCATCGCAGCGGCCTCGTCAGATGCGAAAAGAAGTCAGCTCTTGGTTTGCGCGCCGAGCGCGATCTTCAGCAAGTCGGCCACGGTGTTGGCGTTCAGCTTTTCCATGATGTTGGCGCGGTGCGCCTCCACCGTCTTGATGCTGATGCCCAGATCGTCGGCAATCTGCTTGTTCAAGCGGCCGGCGACGATGCGTTCGAGCACCTGCGCCTCACGCGTGGTCAGGCGCGACAACAGGGCGTCTCGGCTGGCCTGTTCCTGGTGCTGGCTGAAGGCGCTGCGGGCCTGGTCGAGCATGCGCTCCACGAGGCCCAGCAACTCTTCTTCCTTGAACGGCTTTTCGATGAAGTCCATCGCGCCTTTCTTCATCGTCGTCACGGCCATCGGCACGTCGCCGTGGCCGGTGATGAAGACCACCGGCAGTGGGCTCTTGCGTTCGATCAGCCGGTCCTGCAATTCCAGGCCGCTCATGCCGTCCATGCGGATGTCGGCAATCAGGCAAGCAACCTCGCGCGGATCAAAGCGCGAGAGGAAGGACTCCGACGAATCGAAGCACTTCACGCGGTAATCCTTGCCTTCCAGCAACCACTGCAGCGAATCGCGAACGGCCTCGTCGTCATCGACAACGTAGACGGTGCCCTTTTTGGGAATGAGGCTCATGGAAGCATCGGCGGCGTGCGGGCTCGCGGGTCAGGTATTGGCTGTGGTCTCGCCCACACTTGCAGCTTCGTGCGGGGCCTCGTTCGGAGCAATTGCAGCGTCGGAGCGGGGGGTGGTGTCCACCGGCAGGGTGAACGAAAACCGGCATCCAACAGCCTGGGCGCCATTGTAGAGGTTCTGTGCCCGCATCCGGCCCCGGTGGCTCTCGATGATGCTGCGGCACAAGCTCAGGCCGATGCCCAGGCCTTCGGCCTTGGTGCTGAAGAAGGCCTCGTAGAGCCGGTTCATGGCCTCTTCCTTGATGCCCGGGCCCATGTCGGTGACGCTGAACTCGATGACGCCACCTTCTTCCGGCGTGTGGCGCGGCACCACGCGCAGTTCGATGTGGCGGCGCTGGGTGGGCAGCTTTTCGCCGTCGATGGCTTCGGCAGCGTTCTTCAGCAGGTTCAGCAGTACTTGCTCGATGAGGATGGGGTCGACCATGATGACCGGCAGGCGCTGCGCCACGTAGGTGTGGATGGCGACATTGCGCCGTCGCAATTCGATGCCCGCCAGTTCCACGGCGTCTTCGACGATCTGCTGCGCTTCAGCCGGCTCGCGCTTCGGTTCGCTGCGTTTGACGAAGGCGCGGATGCGGTGAATGATTTGCCCCGCTCGTTCGGCCTGGCGCGCCGTCTTCTGCAGCGCCGCAATCAGGTCTTCCTGCTTGATGGTCTCGGCCTTCACGCGGCTGACCATGCCGTTGCAGTAGTTGGTAATGGCCGTCAGCGGCTGGTTCAATTCATGCGCCACCGAAGACGCCATCTCGCCCATCGTCACGAGGCGGCTCGTCACCTGCGCCTTTTCAGCCTGCGCCGCACTCTGTTCTTCGGCGCGCAGGCGGGCGGTGATGTCGGTGGCAATCAGCATCTGCGCCAGTCGGCCGTCGGTCCACTGCAAGTAGCGAGCGCGCACGTCGAACCCCTTCTGCAGGCCTTCGATGAACACCTCGCGCGGGTTGGCGCCGGTTTCGGTGAGCTCCTGCGTCGGCAGGCCCGACATGGGGTCGCTGTCGTCATCGGCGTCGCCGTCGTATGGCGCCACGCCAGCAGCACCGCCGGCCAACTGCTGGTGGCCGCGCGCGTCGCCACCGAACCAAAGCCGGTAGCTGCGGTTGACGAAGAGCAGTTCACCCTGCTGCACGGACAGCACGCTGACACTGGCGTCCAGGCTTTCCAGCACCGTGGTGAAACGCTCGTGGCTCGCGCTGAGCTGGTCGCGTATGCGCTTGGCCTCGGTGATGTTGGTGATGCTGGTCATCCAGCCCGTCTGCTGGCCCTTGGAGTCGATCAGCGGGCTGATGTACATGCGCGCATCGAAGATCACGCCATCCTTGCGCATCACCTTCACCTCGATGCCGCCACTGGGGCTGCGGCCCTGCAGTTCCTGGCGCAGCAGACGGCCGTTTTCCTCGATGCGGTCAGGCGGCCAGTAGGGGTAGGGCGGCAGGCGGCCCACGAGCTCGGCGTTCGAGAAGCCCGTCATCTGGCAGAAGGCGGCATTGACGTAGGTCACGCGCCCTTCGAGGTCCATCGCGCGCATGCCGGTGGGCATGCTGTTTTCCATCGCGCGGCGGAAGTTGGTCTCTTGCACCAGCGCGCCCTGGATCTGGCTGCGTCGGCGCACATGGCGCCAGGTGCCCAGCAGCATCCAGACTGTGAGCACGCTCAGCGCCACCACCATCCAGAAGAGCGTGTTGTTGACGAGGCCGATGCTGGTACGCCAGCCCTGGCCGCGCAGCAGCAGGCCGTTCAAAGAAGGTGTCAGCGGCGCGTCGCTGACGATGGAAGCGCGCCGCCCCGTCTGGCCCGGCATCGGTGTGACGGTGGCGGCCAGAACTTTGTCTTTCTCGTTGACCACCGAGATCATGTGGCGCTGCGCCACATCGGCCGGCACGAAGTGCCGCAGCAGCGCGTCGACCGAGTACTCGACGATCAAGACACCGGAGAAGGCATTGCGCGAGACCAGCGGAACGTGCAGCTGGAAGACCGCTGCGCCGCTGTTGTCCAGAAAGCCCCGCGAGTAGGCGGGCGAACGCGTGCTGCGCGCGGCGCGGAACGTGAGCTCGGGCTCGGACTGGTCGGCAGTTGGGTCTGCGCTCCGGACTGCGGACTGACCGGTGGTCTGGCTGCTGGTCTGGCGGCTAGTCTGGCTGGTAAGCTGACCGCTGATCAGGCCGGCAATTTGGCGGTTCGTCTGGGACGTTTCAGCCGGCAGCAGCGGCTCTGCAGGCGCACTGCCGCCGCCCGTCTGGAACAGCATCGCCCAGTGGCTGGCGCGCACGCGCCGTCGTGCATCGAGCCAGCTCAGGTGCGTGAGCTCGGGCCTCTCGCGTGCGAAAGCCACGGCTTGCGCGACGAATTCTTCCGGGTCGCTTTCGCGTTCAACGAGGTCGCGCGCCATGCGCATCAAAGCTTCCTGGTTCTGGATCAGTCGCAAGCCGATTTGCTGCTGTGTCAGTTCGGTATCGCGCTTGACGGATTCCGTCTCACGCTCGATTTCCTCATTGCGCAGGTACCAGAAGGCCGAAATGATGGCCGCCAGAAACAGCAGCACAGACAGCAGCGGACCCAGCGTCGCGAAGCGGTCTTGTCGGGCCGGCGACTGGCGGCGCCACCAGCGGCCGAACAGCCGTTTGGCCCCCGGTAGTGCGGCTGCCGGTTGTGGCCCGGCGTTGGGCGTGGAGGGCTCGGGATTGGGCATGCATCAATTATCGAACGATCGCGACGGAAGGGCAGTGTGTTCCGCATTATGGAATGACGATTCACTGTTTGGAATCCGGGGTCACTTGTGCCAAACTCGCTTCCAACCGCAAAAAACCCAGAACTGGAGACAAGCATGTCCGCTCTGCCGGAGTCTTTCCTTGGCCCTTCCGCTGAAGACAGCGCCCACGCCGCGCGCAAGGACACCGACGCGCAGGAAACGCGCGAGTGGCTGGACGCGCTCACCGCCGTCATCGCAACAGAGGGTGCAGACCGGGCCCACTTTCTGCTGGAACAACTGCTCGAGCATTCGCGCCAAAGCGGTATCGACCTGCCGTTTTCGGCCAACACGGGCTACGTCAACACCATCGAGCCGGCCGACGAAGAGCACAGCCCGGGCAACTTGGAGCTCGAAGGACGTCTTCGCGCCTACATGCGCTGGAACGCCATGGCGATGGTGGTGAAGGCCAACCGCCTGCACCCAGCCGATGGCGGCGACCTCGGCGGCCACATCAGCAGCTTTGCCAGCTTGGCGCACATGTTCGCCGCAGGTTTCAACCACTTCTGGCATGCCGAAAGCGCTGAAGCCGGCAGTGAGCACGGCGGCGACCTGCTCTACATCCAGGGCCATTGCAGCCCCGGCATCTACGCCCGCGCTTTCATGGAAGGGCGCCTGAGCGAAGAGCAAATGCTCAACTTCCGCCAGGAAGTCGACGGCAAGGGCCTGAGCAGCTACCCGCACCCCAAATTGATGCCCGAGTTCTGGCAGTTCCCGACTGTCAGCATGGGTCTGGGCCCGCTGATGGGCATCTACCAGGCGCGTTTCCTGAAGTACCTGCACGCGCGCGGCATCGCCGACACGGCCAACCGCAAGGTCTGGGTCTTCTGCGGCGACGGTGAAATGGACGAGCCTGAAAGCCTGGGCGCCATCGGCCTGGCGGCGCGCGAGAAGCTGGACAACCTCGTCTTCGTCGTCAACTGCAACCTGCAGCGCCTGGATGGCCCTGTACGTGGCAACGGCAAGATCATTCAAGAGCTGGAAGGCGAGTTCCGTGGCAGTGGCTGGGACGTCATCAAGCTGATCTGGGGCAAGGAATGGGACGGCCTACTGGCGCGCGACAAGGATGGTGCGCTGCGCAAGATCATGATGGACACGCTGGACGGCGACTACCAGGCCTTCAAGGCCAACGACGGTGCCTTCGTGCGCAAGAACTTCTTCGGACGCGACCCGCGCACGCTGGAGATGGTGGCCAAGATGTCCGACAAGGAGATCTGGAACCTGCGCCGCGGCGGGCACGACGCGCAGAAGGTCTACGCCGCCTTCCACAAGGCCAACAACAGCCAGGGCCAGCCCACGGTGCTGCTGGTGAAGACCGTGAAGGGCTGGGGCATGGGCAGTGCCGGTGAAGGCAAGAACACCGCGCACCAGGCGAAGAAGCTGACGGACGAGGACATCAAGTTCTTCCGCGACCGTTTCAACATCCCCATCACCGACGCCGACCTGCCGAAGATTCCGTTCTACAAGCCGGCTGACGATACGCCGGAGATGCAGTACCTGCACGAGCGCCGCAAGGCTCTGGGCGGCTACCTGCCCAAGCGCCGGGTGAAAGCTGACGAGAGCTTCACCGTGCCTTCGCTGGACACCTTCAAGGCCGTGCTGGAGCCCACAGCCGCTGGCCGCGAGATCAGCACCACGCAGGCCTATGTGCGTTTCCTGACGCAACTGTTGAGAGATCAAGCACTCGGCCCGCGCGTCGTGCCCATCCTGGTGGACGAGGCGCGCACCTTCGGCATGGAGGGCCTGTTCCGCCAGATCGGCATCTACAACCCCGAGGGGCAGAAGTACACGCCGGTGGATAAGGATCAGGTGATGTACTACAAGGAAACGGTCAACGGCCAGATCCTGCAAGAGGGCATCAACGAGGCCGGCGGCATGAGCAGCTGGATCGCCGCGGCGACGTCGTACTCGACGAACAACCGCATCATGGTGCCGTTCTACATCTACTACTCGATGTTCGGCTTCCAGCGTGTCGGCGACCTGGCCTGGGCCGCCGGTGACATGCAGGCGCGCGGTTTCCTGCTCGGTGGCACCAGCGGCCGCACCACGTTGAATGGCGAGGGCCTGCAGCACGAAGACGGCCACAGCCACATCCTGGCCGGCACGATCCCGAATTGCGTCTCCTACGACCCGAGCTTTGCGCACGAGGTCGGCGTCATCCTGCACCACGGCTTGAAGCGCATGGTGGAGAAGCAGGAGAACGTGTTCTTCTACATCACGCTCTTGAACGAGAACTACCCGATGCCGGGCCTGAAGGCCGGCACCGAAGCGCAGATCATCAAAGGCATGTACCTGCTGGAAGAGGGCGCGAACGGGCTGCCGAAGGGCCCTTCCAAGGCCACGCCCCGTGTGAACCTGCTGGGCAGCGGCACGATCCTGCGCGAAAGCATGGAAGCCAAGAAGTTGCTCGAAGCCGACTGGGGTGTGGCGGCCAATGTCTGGAGCTGTCCCAGCTTCAACGAACTGGCGCGCGACGGCCAGGACTGCGAGCGCTGGAACATGCTGCACCCGCTGGAAGAAGCCCGCGTGCCTTTCGTGACGCAGCAACTCGCAGCCCATGCCGGCCCGGTGGTGGCTTCCACCGACTACATGAAGGCCTATGCCGAGCAGATACGCCCCTTCATTCCGAAAGACAAGGGCGTAGGACGCGCCTACCGTGTGCTGGGCACCGACGGCTTCGGCCGCAGCGACTTTCGCAGCAAATTGCGTGAGCACTTCGAGATCAACCGCCATTACATCGTGATGGCCGCGCTGCGCGCGCTGGCAGACGTTGGCACGGTGCCGGTGACGCAGGTGGCGGAGGCCATTGCCAAGTACGGCATCGATGCCGACAAGATCAACCCGCTGCACGCGTGACGGCGCGCAAATACATCGCAAAAAAACAGCGCGCATAAACGGCGCACACAACGAACAAAGACAGGAGACAGGCCATGGCGTTGGTCGAAGTGAAGGTGCCCGACATCGGCGACTTCAAGGACGTTGAAGTCATCGAGGTGCTGGTGAAGGCGGGCGACACCATTGCGGTGGACCAGAGCCTGCTGACAGTGGAAAGCGACAAGGCGTCGATGGAGATTCCGTCCACGCATGCCGGCGTGGTGAAGGAGATCAAGGCCAAGCTGGGTGACAAGGTCAACCAGGGCACGCTGGTGCTGATGCTGGAAGCCGCCAGCGCGGCGACGGTGGCGCCTGCCGCACCGGCTGCGGCTGCAGCGGCCGCACCTGCGCGCACTGCTGCGCCCGCACCCGTACCCGCACCCGCACCTGCACCTGCACCTGTACCCGCACCCGCACCCGTTGCAGCCGCGCCAGCGCCAGCAGCCGTCGCAGCACATCAGCCGGGCACGGTGTCGGCTGTGGTGCCGCACGCTTCGCCCAGCATCCGCCGCCTGGCGCGTGAACTGGGCGTGCCGCTGGCCGAAATGAAGGGTAGCGGGCCCAAGGGCCGCATCACCCAGGCCGATGTGGAGGGCTTCGTGAAGGGCGTGATGGTCGGCGACGTGCAGACCCAGGCGCAACGGGCGAAGGCCCCGGCCCCAGCTGCGGGTGGTGTCGGCGCTGGCGCTGGCGCTGGCGGCAGCGAAGCCTTTCCGGGGCTGCTGCCCTGGCCCAAAGTCGACTTCGCGAAGTTCGGTCCCATCGAGCGCAAGGAACTGAGCCGCATCAGGAAGATCAGCGGCGCCAACCTGCACCGCAACTGGGTGCTGATTCCGCATGTCACCAACCACGACGATGCCGACATCACCGAACTTGAAGCCTTCCGCGTTCAACTGAACAAGGAAAATGAGAAGAGCGGCGTGAAGGTCACGATGCTGGCCTTCCTTATCAAGGCTTGTGTGGCGGGGCTGAAGAAGTTTCCGGATTTCAACGCGAGCCTCGAAGTCACGAGTTCGGGTGAACAGCTCGTGCTGAAGAGCTATTTCCATATCGGCTTCGCCGCTGATACGCCGAACGGTTTGGTGGTGCCGGTGATCAAGGATGCCGACCAGAAGGGCATCCTGCAGATCACCAAGGAGATGAGCGAACTCGCGGCCAAGGCGCGCGAAGGCAAGCTCGGCCCGGCCGACATGAGTGGCGGCTGTTTCAGCATCAGCAGCCTGGGCGGCATCGGCGGGCGCTACTTCACGCCCATCAT
>Ga0209490_10004619_pt1 | contig 12638 bp, 9 predicted proteins | sample MAT06_FD_187209 | JGI IMG/M metagenome (GOLD analysis project Ga0209490, IMG submission 187209) | Freshwater microbial communities from Lake Fryxell liftoff mats and glacier meltwater in Antarctica - MAT-06 (SPAdes) (version 2) | ecosystem: Environmental > Aquatic > Freshwater > Ice > Liftoff...
TTAAACCCGCGATCGCATCATTGAAAATTTTGTCTGATAGCTAAATTCATAATGCGGGCAAAAATCATAGCGACTCGAACATCTGTCGGATTGCTTGCTGTTGCTCTGGGTCATAGCCCCACCGCTTAAGAAAGGTGGCGTAGTCTCCAGCCTGAGTATCGATACTCGTGATCAGCGCGGCGATCTGAGCGACAGTTTCATCAGACTGGATTGCTTGAAGAATATACACCGATCGCATCTTTACCCGATCTGATCCTTGTGCCAATGCTTCATCTTGATTACGACGATGGGCGATCGCCATTGCCGTAGACATCGCCAAATTTTTCACCATCAGAGGTGCCACTGTCGCTGGAGCCATCTTCAGTGCTGCAATCACAGCGGCAGAGGGCGGATCGGCAATTGGGCGCTCATCGCTGAGATAGGTGACAAAAAAACCGCGTGCGCCGTTTTCGCTGGCAACTAACTGAGTGATTGCTGACTCCAGCAAATCATCTGCGATCGTGCCCTGCACTATCTGATCCACCACCGTTTGACTTAGGGCGATCGCCTGCTCAAACGTCACCTTTTCTGGCACTGTAAACTTAGACTCCACCGTCATCTTTCCAAATCCTGGGTATGATTAACGAACGCATCCGTACTAATCATAAGCTGTTAAGCGATTAGCAAGTTTCTTAAAAGCATGGCAATTATTTCATCTAAACCACAGACCTCTGAACCCAACGATTCATCGCAACCGGGGCTGTTTCCCGATGGAATGCCAAAAGAACCTGTTGCCAAGCGCACGTCAAACGGCAAACCGCCGCACTCCAGCAATGGCAAAGAGCCGCTGTTAGAACCGGAGGCGAAACTAGAGGAACGCAGCCAGCAGGAAGAACGTCTGCGCCCTCGTCGATTGTCGGAATACATTGGGCAAAAAGATTTGAAGGAGGTGCTGGATATTGCGATCCAGGCTGCCAAAGTCCGCAAGGAAACTCTTGATCATCTGCTGTTGTATGGTCCGCCCGGTTTGGGAAAAACAACGCTCTCCCTGATTTTGGCGGAAGAGATGGGCGTGGGCTGCAAGATGACTACGGCTCCGGCATTAGAACGTCCGCGAGATATTGCGGGATTGCTGTTGGGCTTGCAGCCAGGAGATGTGCTGTTTATTGACGAAATTCATCGGTTGCCCAAAGTGACCGAGGAAATTCTCTATGCAGCGATGGAAGATTTTCGGCTGGATGTGACGCTGGGCAAGGGATCTAGCGCCCGGACACGCTCCATCCCGCTGAAACACTTCACCCTTGTTGGAGCCACCACCCGCGTTGGGGCACTCACCTCGCCTCTACGCGATCGCTTTGGGTTAATTCAACGGCTGCGCTTTTACGAAATCGATGAACTGCTGCAAATTGTACTGCGAACGGCTGGCATTTTGAAGATGGCTGTGACTGATGAGGGCGCGACTGAAATTGCTCGGCGATCGCGCGGCACTCCTCGAATTGCCAACCGCTTGCTAAAACGAGTCCGGGACTATGTGCAGGTGAAAGAATTAGGTAACTTAACCGCAGCGATCGCTGCCGAAGCCCTAGAACGCTACAACATCGATCCGCTCGGCTTAGATTGGACGGATCGCCGCCTGCTGACCGTGATGATCGAAAACTTCAACGGCGGTCCCGTCGGGCTAGAAACGATCGCCGCTGCCACAGGCGAAGATGCCCAAACGATCGAAGAAGTCTACGAACCCTATCTGCTGCAAATCGGTTACCTCAACCGCACCCCTCGCGGACGCATCGCCACCGCCGCCGCCTGGAAACATCTTGGCTACACTCCCCCCGATGCCCAGCTTTCAATCCTTTAGACTAGAGGCTAGGGGCAGAAACTCAAAACTCAAAACTCAATCCCACATCCTTAAATCGTATGATTCGCATTTTTGCCGCTTTTTTTAGCCTACTGATTGTTGTGATGACTGTGGGATTAGTGCCCTCTGCGCTTGCTGCTTCCCAAACTTCGCTGACATCGCCGACCCAATCCAAAGTTGTGGAGCCTTCTGCATTAGATTTGATGCAAGATTTGGATGCACTGTATCAAAAGGCGCTGGATGCCACCAATCAGGGAGATTTTGCTACGGCAGAAACCTACTGGACGCAAATGCTGGATCGCTTCCCCCAAAATCCCGCAGTTTGGAGCAATCGAGGCAATGCGCGGGTGAGCCAAAACAAGCTGGAAGGCGCGATCGCCGACTACGATAAATCGATTGAACTGGCACCCGCTGCGCCCGATCCGTACTTGAATCGGGGTGCGGCGCTGGAAGGGTTGGGTCAGTGGGATCAGGCGATCGCCGACTATAATCATGTGCTGGAATTAGACCCGAAAGATCCGCTGGCATTCAACAATCGTGGTAACGCTGAAGCCGGTTTAGGACAGTGGCAAGCCGCGATCGCTGACTTTAAACAAGCTTGCGATCTGGCTCCAGATTATGCTTTTGCCCGTGCCAACTATGCCCTCGCTCTCTACCAGACCGAGCAAACCGACGAGGCAATTCGCACGATGCGGAACTTGGTACGTAAATATCCTAAGTTTGCCGATATGCGCGCCGCTTTGACCGCCGCACTATGGGCACAGGGCAGGCAAGGAGAAGCCGAAAGCGAATGGGTTGCAGCCGTGGGCATAGACTCTCGTTACAAAAACATCGAATGGCTCACCAAGACCCGTCGCTGGTCTCCCAAAATGATCGCCGCTATGGAAAAGTTCTTAACGCTAAAGTCTAGCTAGTTCCCAGCCCCTTTCACTCCTAGCCCCTATCATGTCTCGCTCTAGCTCCCTGCGCTCCTACATCCTGACTCGCTTGCTGTTAGCTCCGGTGATGCTGTGGTTGATTGCGACTTTAGTATTTTTGCTGATGAGGGCAACGCCCGGTGATCCGGTGGATGCACTATTGGGACCACGGGCACCCCAAGCCGCCAAAGATGAATTGCGACAGCAGTTAGGGTTAGGGCAACCGTTATGGGTGCAATATGTGGGTTACCTGGGTTCGCTGCTGCGGCTAGATTTAGGCAACTCTCTCACCACTCAGGGGCAATCGGTTTGGGGGATTATCCAAAAGTTTTTTCCGGCAACAGTAGAATTAGCGCTGTGTAGCTTAGCGATCGCCCTTGTAGTGGGCGTTTCCGTTGGCATAATCACCGCTTCCCGTCCCAATACCTCGCTAGATCTAGCGGGCAGACTGTTTGGCATTCTCACCTATTCCATTCCCATGTTTTGGCTAGGAATGCTGCTGCAATTGATCTTTGCCGTGCAGCTTAACTGGTTTCCCTTGGGCACTCGCTTTCCGGTGACGATTTCCGCACCCGATGGACCTACGGGCTTGTACCTTTTGGACAGCTTGCTTCACGCTAATCTAAGTCAGTTTTTCACGACGCTATACTATCTGGCATTGCCCTGTTTCACCTTAGGGATTTTGATTAGCGGCATTTTTGAACGCATTGTGCGGGTCAATTTGCAGCAAACACTCAAGGCAGACTATATCGAAGCAGCACGGGCTAGGGGCATTCCAGAGTCTCGTATTTTAGTATCTCACGCGCTCAAAAATGCTCTGATTCCCGTGATTACCATTTTGGGACTCACTTTTTCAGCATTGTTAGGCGGCGCAATTCTCACAGAAGTCACTTTCTCATGGCCTGGGCTAGCAAATCGGCTGTATCGCGCGATCGCCCAGCGAGATTACCCCACCGTCCAAGGAATCGTAGTTTTCTTCGCCGCGATCGTCGCAATGTCCAGCATCCTCACCGATATCATCAACGCTTACATTGATCCCAGAATTCGTTACTAAATCAGCTAAACTGACTGAATATAGTCACATAGCTATTCTTCAAAACCTAAGCCTATTATACTTCTGCCTAACCAATAGCCCAAAGGTCTAGGGACTTTGACTTATTCCTATGCTCCGACCTTGATAGAAGGGGTTGAGGAATAAGGGCAAGCTTTAGTTGCCCATCACGTCAAGTAGGTTTGCGTATCAAAACCTCCTCCCTTCCCTTTTCCTCTCAGCTCTCACGCTATGCCTCCTCTTCGGATTTTGCTGCAAACGACTATTCCTACAACAGCGGATGACTGGAGCATTACCCGGTTTTCCTTGCTGCATGGTTATTTGTCATTATTGCGGGATGAAGTAGGCAATCCATTGTGTGAAGCGATTAGCTGATTACACAGTCAAGCTGACTTTTGCCCGATGGAGCAGCTTGTCTCCCTGCCGATAGCCAACATATCTGACTCGCACATGATCGCCCACCTTCGCCACTCCTTCCATCAGTTGGTGCTGCTGCGGATCGTAGGGAATTTCAACGCCAACCTGGGCGATCGCTTCAATGCCCCACTGCTGCAATAATGCATCAATCGGGCGCAGCAAAGGCAACAATTTCACCGCTGAAACCTGGGGATTTTGCTGAGCCGCATAAGCCGCAGTAGGCAACTGCAACAGCAGCGATTCCAATATCTGCCAGCTAGACTGCTGAAATTCTTGCCAAAGGACTTCCTTTTGCTGGTCTAGCTGACGTTGCAGGCGATCGTACTCCTGCTGCAAATCAGCAACAGCACTACGAGCAGAAGGCTCGGAGCTAAGAGTAATGTCTGAAAAAGTAGAGACTAATTCTAAAAGAGAAACCTGCAACGCCTCAGACAGTTTTTGCACAGTGGCAACCTGCATTTGACCGACGCGCCCTTGCCGCAACCTACGAATTTGCTTTTCCGAAACAGCCGCCGCATCGCTCAACGCTTTGAAGCTAACCAACCCTGCTTGCTGCATCAGCGACTTTAGCTGAGGAGTGTAGTCCACAGAATCATTTTGAACTGAGTTCACCGCGATCGCATCCATAGCAAAGACATCAAGAAGCTGCTACAAGATTTTACCAATGACCACTAACCTTGAGCAGATGAGAAAAAACAGGAGCGATCGCCCGTTCCACCGACCACGGTAAATCACCCAGCACTCACTGTTTAAATTGCTAACTTTTGCCATACCTTCTGGCATAGTTCTTGCCCATTCACCCAAAACACAGCAACCTTCGTCTATCCCTAATTTGAGCTTGATTGTTACACAGAAATTTTCTGTATAATCCTCTAATCTAGAGTGTTATACGGAAATTTTCAGTATATATAAGTTGTTAGCCTTCTCAGACAGTTATATATTTGCGATGCTTTTTGGAAAATGGTTTGATCTTTATGTTCACATAGGACTCAACAGCCATAACTTTTCAGGATTAGGTAAATGACTGTGCGAGTGATGCGTAACTAGCAACAGTTATATCTAACCACTTGGAGGATGTGATGCCAGATCAATTACAATCACGCGCTTATCACGCACTTTCTGATCTCGAGGTGATGGAAAGCCTCAATAGCAACGCGGAGGTGGGCTTAACTACCGAGGAAGTGGCTCGCTGCTATGAACAATATGGTTGGAACGAACTGCAATTTAAGCCTGGAAAACCAGCTTGGTTGAAATTTTTGCTGCAATTTAATCAGCCACTGCTCTATGTTCTGTTGCTGGCTGGGATGGTTAAGGCATTTTTGGGATCTTATACGAATGCAGGGGTGATTTGGGGCGTTACTTTAATTAATGCGATCATTGGCTATGTGCAAGAAGCCAAAGCAGAAGGGACGATCGCGGCTTTAGCAAAGGCGGTGACAACAGAAGCAACGGTACTGCGCGACGGTCAAACCATGCGGATTCCATCGCGGGATCTCGTTCCAGGGGACTTGGTATTACTGGCATCGGGCGATAAAGTCCCCGCAGATATCAGACTGCTGAAGGTTCGCACCTTGCAGATAGATGAGTCTGGGTTGACGGGCGAATCGGTTCCCGTGGATAAATTGATCGCGCCTTTGCTATTGGATACGCCCCTAGCCGAGCGTACCAATATGGCTTATGCCGGAAGTTTTGTCACCTTCGGACAAGGACAGGGACTAGTGGTTGCCACCGCCAACGGAACGGAGGTTGGACAGATTTCCCAGTCGATGGAAAATCGGGTGAGCCTTAGTACACCCTTGACCCGTAAGTTTGCCAAATTCAGCAGTACCCTACTCTACGCCATCTTGACCCTAGCCACCCTCACGGTCGCAGTCGGACTGGGACGCGGCAGGGATTGGGTACAGATGTTTGAAGCCGCAGTTGCTCTGGCCGTGAGTGCGATTCCCGAAGGGCTACCCGCCGTGGTGACGATTACCCTAGCGATCGGGGTCAATCGCATGGCAAAGCGCAATGCAATTATTCGTAAACTCCCTGCTGTGGAGGCGTTGGGCTGTGCCACGGTGATTTGTTCCGACAAAACAGGCACATTGACCGAAAATCAAATGACTGTTCAGGCAATTTATGCGGGGGGACAACACTATCGCGTCAGTGGTGGCGGTTACAGTCCCACAGGTGAAATTAGTCGGCTGAGTCACAACACGACTGTCGAACCCTTTGAGGATGGGTTGCCCCTCGTTTTGACCGCTTGCCTGATGGCAGGGATTTTGTGCAATGATTCGCATCTGAAAAAAACGGGTAAGGATTGGTCGGTCGTGGGCGATCCAACGGAGGGCGCACTGATTGCCGTCGCTGAAAAAGCTGAGATGAGTCAAGCGGGGCTAGCTGCCGCCCAACCTCGATTGGATGGAATTCCGTTTGAGTCTCAATATCAATACATGGCAACGCTGCATCATGCTGGACAGGATGCTGGTTCGCCTGTGATTTATGTAAAGGGATCGGTCGAGGCGTTGCTGAGTCGTTGTACCCAGACAATGAACCTACAAGGCCAGCCTATTCCTTTGGAGATAGCGCAGATTGAAAAAGAGGTGGAAGCAATGGCAACCCAAGGGTTGCGGGTGCTGGCGTTTGCTCAAAAATCGGCTGCTGTCCATCAGCATTCGATCGATCATCAGGATATTGCCACGGATCTGATTTTTCTGGGCTTACAGGGGATGATCGATCCGCCCCGTCCTGAAGCGATCGCCGCCATTCATGCCTGCCAAACTGCCGGGATTCAAGTCAAGATGATTACGGGAGATCACATCACTACAGCTAAGGCGATCGCCCAACGTATGGGCATTCATGCGGCAACGGGAGTTATGGCATTTGAAGGACGACAATTAGCCCAAATGAGCGATCGAGAAATCACTCAAGCCGTTGAAGATGGATCGGTCTTTGCCAGAGTCGCACCTGCCCAAAAGCTCCAACTGGTAGAAGCCCTTCAAGCGAGGGGCGAAATTGTGGCGATGACAGGAGATGGCGTGAACGATGCCCCCGCCCTTAAACAAGCCGATATCGGGATTGCGATGGGGAAAGGGGGAACGGAAGTAGCACGAGAATCGGCGGATATGCTGCTGACCGATGATAATTTTGCCTCGATCACAGCCGCTGTCGAAGAAGGACGCACCGTTTATCAAAATTTACGCAAAGCGATCGCCTTTCTCTTGCCCGTCAATGGCGGCGAATCGATGACGATTTTGATTAGTGCTTTGTTGGCAAGGGAGTTACCAATTCTGGCACTGCAAGTCCTTTGGCTGAATATGATCAACTCGATCACCATGACCGTTCCCCTCGCCTTTGAACCCAAATCACAGGGAACGATGCAGCAACCACCAATGAATCCCAATCAACCGCTGCTCACGCCAACCCTATTGCGCCGCATTCTGGCAGTTTCGGTATTTAATTGGATTTTGATTTTTGGCATTTTTGAGTGGGCGAAATCTACCATAGGCGATGTGACGTTAGCCCGCACGATGGCAATCCAAGCCCTAGTGGCTGCCCGCATCATTTATCTACTCAGTATCAGTCAACTGGGGGCGAAATCGATGAATTATCTGCGCCATCCAGCCAAGGCGATCGCCGATGCTCCCATCCTCCTGAGCGGCATTGTGATCGCCTTCGTACTGCAAATCTTATTTAGCCAGTGGGGAGTGATGAATACCTTGTTTGCTACTGCACCCCTGACTTGGAATCAGTGGTTGATCTGCCTACTCCCAATGTTACCAATGGTGCCGATGGCAATTTTTACTAACCGCATCGATCCACCACAAGCCAATGTTGCAGGAAATCGTTAGTGACTCTGACAAGAAGGCTAACAACACCCATGCACACCGACCGCCGAGAGTTGATCGGCTATGATGCAGAGGTGATCTGCGGCGGGTGATGGGCAACGTTAGCTAGCTTCAAGTGGGCTGGGTAGCGGCAGGCGTTATGACTGAGTGACTTGAACCCGCGATCGCTCGTAGCTGCAAAAGTTAAAGTTAAGCTTACTCCTGCGATAGATGTTGAGCAAAATAATAGTCGTTACGGTTCTAAATAGAGAGTGGTAAAAGCTCTATTGATTATTCCGTATTGCACTATTTAGAGAGCTATCCAAATGCAGTTAAAGCCAATTTCTCAACAAGTTGTCGCAGTCGTTGGGGCTTCCAGCGGGATTGGACGGGAGGCGGCACTCCAGTTTGCCAAACGAGGTGCCAGCGTTGTAGTTGCTGCGCGTAGTCAGCCCGGATTGGAGTCCCTAGTAGATGAAATTCGGCAAGCGGGTGGCGAGGCAACTGCTGTTATCGCTGATGTTGCCGATTTGGAGCAAGTAAAAGCGATCGCTGACAAAACCATTGCCACTTATGGTCGTTTAGATACCTGGGTTCACGCATCGGCGACAGCCGTTTTTGGCACATTTGAGCAAATCACACCCGAGGAATTTAAGCGAGTCATAGACGTTAACTTGATGGGACAAGTGTATGGCGCGATGGCAGCACTGCCCTATTTACGGCAAACAGGACAAGGCGCTTTTATTTCTATTTCCTCCATGGAAGGTCGTCGCGCGCTGCCGTTTCAAAGTGCCTACTCAACCTCTAAACATGGGCTTGAAGGATTTTTAGAATCGCTGCGAGTCGAACTGCAACATGAGGGCGTGCCGATCAGCATTACTAGCATTAAGCCGTCGGTGATCAACACCCCGTTTTATAACAATGGGCGGACGAAGCTTGGTGTGAAGCCAACCGGAATTCCTCCTTACTATCAACCGAGTCTGGTTGCAGATGCGATTCTTTATACGGCTGAACATCCAGTTCGAGATTTTATTGTGGGCGATGTGGGCAGAGTGCTAGATGTGTTGCAGCGGCTTTCCCCTGGTCTGGTGGATCTCGCGTTATCGCTGGTTGCCTTCCCATTGCAGAAAACCACCGAAATCAAGTCTGAAAACGACCCGAATAACCTCTACGAGCCTGTATCAGACGATAACCGAATTGAAGGCGACTTTGGTCAATTGGTCATCCCCAGCGTGACCGATTGGATCGACAGAAACCCGGTGTTGAAATGGGGAACGGTAGCAGGAGCGCTAATCGGAGTGAGTGCCTTGGCGATCGCAGCCGAAGTTTTGAATCACGATGGAGGAGCGTAGATCAGCTTAACTACGAATATTGATGATTTTGGCTGGCTCGAATTGTAGATTTGGGTCAATTATGCGATCGCAATACGCCAAAATCGTAGAAAGGAAATACGGCAGGACACCTCAGCATGGATATCAAAAGCGGATTCGTTGGCTCCATCGGCAATACTCCCTTAATTCGGCTCAACAGCTTTAGCGATCAAACGGGCTGCGAAATTTTGGGCAAAGCAGAGTTTTTGAATCCCGGCGGATCGGTCAAAGATCGGGCAGCGTTGTACATCATTCAGGATGCCGAAGAACGAGGATTGCTAAAACCGGGCGGCACCGTTGTGGAAGGAACCGCCGGGAACACAGGCATTGGTTTGGCGCACATCTGCAACGCCAAAGGCTATAAGTGTCTGATCATCATTCCCGAAACTCAATCGCAGGAAAAAATCGACCTGCTGAGAACGTTGGGGGCTGAAGTTCGTACTGTGCCTGCCGTACCTTACAAAGATCCCAACAACTATGTTCGGCTGTCTGGCACCATTGCTAGTGAACTGGATAATGCGGTTTGGGCGAATCAGTTTGATAACTTGGCAAACCGCCGCGCTCACTACGAAACCACCGCTCCAGAGATTTGGGCGCAGACCGATGGCAAAGTAGATGGCTGGGTGGCGGCAACGGGCACAGGCGGCACCTATGCCGGAGTCGCCCTATTTCTTAAGGAAAAGAATCCTGCGATTCAATGTGTCGTTGCCGATCCCATGGGCAGCGGACTGTATAGCTATATCAAAACCGGGGAAGTCAAGCTGGAAGGAAACTCAATCACTGAAGGCATTGGCAATGGTCGCGTCACTGCCAATATGCAAGGCGCACCCGCTGATGATGCGATTCAAGTGGGCGATCGCGAAGCCATTCGAGTCGTCTATCAACTGCTCGAAAAAGATGGGCTGTTTATGGGCGGTTCCGTCGGCATTAATGTCGCTGCTGCGGTTGCTCTGGCTGAAAAACTCGGTGCCGGACGTACCATCGTCACGATCCTTTGCGACGGCGGCAGTCGCTATCAATCTAAGTTGTTCAATCGTGAATGGCTGAAAGAGAAAGGGCTGATTTAGGAATGGCGCGTGGCAAGGGCGACGAATTGCTATTGCTTAACGGGATTGTGCTGAAAGCTGTAGATAATTTGGGTTTGTAGATGTTGACACACGGCTGAAGGAGCAAAGCTGAGTGGATAGGTGTGGCGATCGAGTTGAATTTGCAGCCCGGTCAGCGGATCGCCGCCGTGAGCAATCAAAAACTCAAGCTGTTTGAGAGTAGGCTGAGCGGCTAGGGAATCTAGGATTTTAGCGATCGCTTCCACATAGGGATGATCGGGCTGTTGATACCAATCGGGGGTGCCGAGCAGCGGTTGTTCAAATCCAAGGTGGACAATCCGAGCGGTATCGCCGAAGAGGGCGATCGCCATCGGGCGCACTTCTTCTTGCAGTTGAAAATCGTAGGGCTTCACCAATCGGCGCAAGCTTTCTAACCGTTCATACCAATCGGTGATGGATTGAGCACCGTCTTGCCATTGCAGGGCGATCGTCACCAGGTAAGTCTGCAACATCCAATGTCCTAGCTTTTCTGCTTTCGTTGCCAGGTAAGCAGAGTTATAGGCGGTCGCTTCGACGATTAACGGAACGCGATCGACCACCTCTAAGCCGTAGCCTTTCAATCCCGCAATTTTGCGCGGATTGTTGGTAATCAGGCGCATCTGACACACGCCTAAATCAGCCAGCATTTGGGCCCCCATGCCGTAGTTCCGCAAATCTGCCGGAAAGCCCAAATGCTCGTTGGCTTCCACGGTATCCAGTCCCATATCTTGCAAGGAGTAAGCTTTGAGCTTGTTGACCAAGCCAATGCCGCGCCCCTCTTGCCGCAGGTACACAACCACGCCCTGTCCGGCACTTTCAATCATTTTCAACGCCGCTTGAAGCTGCATCCGACAATCGCACCGCAGGGAGCCGAGGGCATCACCTGTCAAACATTCGGAGTGCATTCGCACTAACACGGGCTGATGGGCAAAGTCGGCAGGATCGCCTTTGACGATCGCCACATGTTCTGAGTTATCCAACGTGTGGCGGTAGGCGTAGATTTTGAACTGCCCAAACTCTGACGGCAAATCGGCGATCGCCTCCCGCGAAACCAGCCGCTCATGGGCTAGCCGATAGCTAATCAAGTCGGCAATGCTAATAATTTTAAGGGTGTGCAGTTTGCCATACTCAACCAGCTCCGGCAGCCGTGCCATGGAGCCATCGGAGTTTTGAATTTCGCAGATCACACCCGCTGGATACAGTCCTGCCATCCGTGCCAGATCCACTGCCGCTTCGGTATGTCCTGCCCGCTTCAGCACACCGCCTTCTCGCGCTCGCAGCGGAAACACATGACCCGGACGGCGCAAATCATCGGGGCGAGTGCTGGGATTAATCGCAATTTGAATCGTTCGGGCGCGATCTTCGGCAGAAATGCCCGTGGTCACTCCCACGTTGGGCGCAGCATCAATGCTGACTGTAAAAGCAGTTTGGTTGCTATCGGTATTTTTAGACACCATCAGCGGCAGGTCTAGCTCATCTAAGCGATCGGCAGTCATGGAGAGGCAAATCAAACCCCGTGCATACACCGCCATGAAGTTGATCAGGTCGGGCGTGGCAAACTGCGCCGCACAGATGATATCGCCCTCGTTTTCTCGATTTTCGTCATCCACCACCACGATCGCCCGACCGGCTTTCAAATCTGCCAAAGCCGCCTCTATCGCATCAAACTGAAAGGTGGATAAAGTAGGCTGAGATGAATCTGTTGGGAAGTTCAAAGCGTCACCGTAACGTTTTTTGAAGAGTCTTTCTGATTAAATTCTAATCTGTTTGCGGTCAGGGCGGGTTGATTAAACGTTCGCGAAACCATTGCTGATCGGTCAATTCATCCCAAGTTAAACTAGGGTAGCCATACATCACGATGTAGGACTTACGTACTCGCCCCCCTAAATCCCCCAATTCTGGGGGACTTTGATCTCTAGCTCCCCCAGAATTGGGGGTTGGGGGGAAAATTCCGATTGATTTGCGTAAGTCCTGACTATGCAATCTGTACATGAACCACACTGCTGAAGCGATTTCTTTTAAGCCGTTAGCTGTTGCTGACCTCGTGATGCTGCATGAGTGGCTGCATCGCCCGCACGTCGGGGAATGGTGGGACAGTCCCACAACCTACGCTGAGGTGGAGCGCGACTACCTGCCGTCTATTACAGGCGAATCG
>Ga0209490_10004620_pt1 | contig 12638 bp, 9 predicted proteins | sample MAT06_FD_187209 | JGI IMG/M metagenome (GOLD analysis project Ga0209490, IMG submission 187209) | Freshwater microbial communities from Lake Fryxell liftoff mats and glacier meltwater in Antarctica - MAT-06 (SPAdes) (version 2) | ecosystem: Environmental > Aquatic > Freshwater > Ice > Liftoff...
CTGCAACCAGGAGGTCAACAAACCAGGCATAGACCTACACTTATCCACAGTTGGCCGTCACGCGGCCAGCGTCCATCCCCGGGTCAGTATTGGATCGGCAGGGTAGGTCAATATTGGATCGGCGCCGTCACTATTACGACGACCGCGCCGAACACAACGTGATCGGCCCCGAACCGCCGAGCATCACCGACGACCCGCCGTTCTGAACTCGGTACACCACGACCACCAACGCCGCCGGCTTTAAAACCGGCGGCGCTCTTGTTCATGGCCTCGATGGCCATCCCCACCTTGCACCAAAGCTTGACGGCCGGTAGCGCCCACAGCAACTGTGTTCACCACCATGATGGTCTGCTTGACCATCATCAAACTCGATCAGCAGACCATCGAATTGACTGATCACACTCATCGAACGGGGTCAAGCCGAAGTAAGTACAGAACCTCTGGGGCTCAGTAGTCGGCAGCTGTTGCCCCAGAAACCGGAGGCGCTGCCAGTTCTTGCGCCGAGTACGACCCTGGCCGTGCTTCAGGCCTTGAGATACGAACTGCACCAGCCCGGCGATGCGACAAACTTGTTGTCGAACAGGGAACACTCGCCCCACGCGTCAGTTGGTTTGCTGAGCCAGGCCATGCAGTTGGCGCACTTTTCGCCAGCCTTGTACTTCGGAAACCGTTTCGTATCGACCTTGGTGGCGTCGAGCTTGTAGCCCACCGATGCTGCTTCGGCATTGTTCTCGTCGATGCGAATTTTGGCCTGCGATGCGCCAGCGGCCAGAGTCGCGCCCGTGGCTGCTGCGACCTGCATCATGAAAACTCGACGGTTAGTCACTGACATGGGGTTCTCCTTCAAGAAGGTTTAGGGGCAAGAGATAACTCTGATCTCGAGGCCGGCACAAGCGCCATTTACCTCGACGCCTGGGGTTGGGCAATCGGCGGTTCACGCGGCCAGGCGAAACCGCGACACCTTGCTCATCAACATCTGCGCCTGCATGCTCAGGCTTTCTGCGGCGGCCGCTGACTGCTCGACCAGCGCCGCGTTCTGCTGCGTCGCACGATCCATGTCATTCACGGCACTGCCGACTTGGGCGATGCCGCTGGCCTGCTCGCCCGTGGCCGTACGGATCTCGGACATGATCTGGTTGACACGGCTGATCGACTCGACGATCTCGCTCATCGTCGTGCCAGCCGTCTTCACCAGCACCGAGCCGGCATTGACCTGTTCGACCGAGGCGCCGATTAGCGCCTTGATCTCTCGCGCCGCTTCACTCGAGCGCTTCGCCAGGCTGCGCACCTCCGAGGCCACGACGGCAAAACCACGCCCCTGCTCGCCAGCGCGCGCCGCTTCCACGGCTGCATTAAGGGCCAGGATGTTGGTCTGGAACGCGATGCTGTCGATGACTCCGATGATGTCGGCGATCTTCTTGGAACTGCGGTCGATGCCGCTCATGGTCTGCACCACCTGTTCCATCACCGCGCCGCCACGGGTGGCCACCTCGGTGGCACCGACAGTGAGTCCGACGGCCTGCTGCGTGCTGTCGGCGTTGCTGCGCACCGTCGACGTCAGCTGGTCCATGGTCGCGGCCGTCTCTTCCAGGCTTGCGGCTTGCTGCTCGGTGCGGTTGGACAGGTCGAGGTTGCCTGAGGCGATCTGCTGGCTGGCGCTGGCCACGCTGCTGGCGCTGACATTCACACTACTGACCATCTCGCAGACGCTGTCGTGCATCGCCTGCATGGCGGCGATCAGTTGCGAGGTCTCGTCCTTGCCGTCGAAGCCGGCGCGCCGTTCGACGCGCTGGCTCAGGTCGCCATCGGCCATACGCAAGGCGCACTGGCGCACGTACTCGATCGGACGGACGATGGTGACGGTGATGAAGCCGCCAGCAAACAAGCCGACAGCGGCGGCGGCCAGCCCGATCAGCCCCATCGTCCACAAACCGGCGCGAAAGCTGGCGCCGGCTGTCTCTACCCGGCGCGCGGTCGTTACTTCTTGGGAGGCCAGGTTGGCGGCGACGGCGTCGATCCACTTCTGGTTGGCGCTGAGGCCATCCCCCACAAGCAGGTCGGTTGCATCCTTTTCACGCTTGGCCATGGCCAGGATCATCACCTTGCCGTTGATCGCGCTGGCCGCAAGTCGGGCGGCCTCGATCGACTCAATCTGCGCTGCGGCATCAGCGTCGGTGGAAGCCGCCTTGAAATCGTCCCACAACTTCAGGTAAGCGTCTCGAGCTGCCTTGACCTTGCCAGCCTCCGCCCGCTTCTGGTCCGAGTCGCTGAGCAGGATCAGCGTGCGGATCACACGCTGCTGGATGTGAACCTGCTCAATCAGTCCATGGCTGATCTTTATCTTGGCGTTGTCAACTTGCGTGATCGTGTCCAGATCGGCCTTGATGCGAGTCATGGACCAGAGGCCACCGCCGGCCACCACGCCGATGAGTACGATCATGGTGCCGAAGGCAATAGCCAATCGAACGCCGATCTTGATGTTGGACACGCGCATAGCCAGGTTCCTCAATACAGAAGACAAATGCCATAAGCCCGCATCGGCGACACATTTCCGCGCGATCGAGGACAGACACCGCAATATCGGACATGTTCGACCGCACTTGAGGCAGAAGAAGACCCCCTTTTGTCATCGACTCTCGATCAAAGCCTCCGCGATAGCCAGAGGGTCACGCAAGTCTGCATTGACGCCCGACGCGGCTTGGCTACCATACAAACCATGTCCTTCATCGCCCACGGGTCGGCCGGTCCGAGCCGTAGATCGTCCCTGATGTCGGCCCTGGTTCCAGGCCGCTGACAGCTGAACCGTGACCCGCTACTGGAGCGCAAAAATGCGTCGACTACATCTTTTGGTCGCCGCGCTGTCGGCCACCTTGCTGATGGGCTGCGAACGTCCGCCGGTGGAGGCCAAACAGATCGGTTACCGTGGCACTGGAATGGAGCAGGTCAACAACCCGCGAATCCTGGAGGCTGAGGCCTACCTGCACATCGCGCCGGCTTCCCTGCCGCCGGCTGAAGTGGCTGCCGACGGCATGAAGGCCTCGGCGCGGTACAAGAACGTGAAAGTCTTGGGCGACCTGACCACAGCCGAATTCACGCGGACCATGGTTGCCATCACCGCTTGGGTCTCGCCCAAAGAAGGCTGCACCTACTGCCACAACCCGCGCAACTTGGCGGAAGATTCCAAGTACCAGAAGGTGGTTGCCAGGCGCATGCTTGAAATGACGCGGCACCTCAACGCCGACTGGAAACCGCATGTGGGCGCGACAGGCGTCACCTGCTACACCTGCCACCGTGGCCAGCCCGTACCCGAACCTGTTTGGGCCAAGCCGGCAGACCGAAAGTACACCTCCAATTCCGTGATGGGCGATCTGGCAGGCCAGAACCAGCCCGCAAAGTCCGTCGCGTACGCATCACTGCCCTTCAACCCCTTCTCAAGCTATCTGCTGGAAGACAAGCCGATACGTGTGCAGGGCAACGAGGCGCTGAAGCTTGCTGGCGCCGGGGCCAACCGCAAATCGACCAAACAGGCCGAGCACACCTATGGACTGATGATTCACATGTCACAGTCGCTAGGGGTCAATTGCACCTTCTGCCACAACACACGTGCGTTCCAGTCCTGGGAGGAATCGACGCCGCAGCGTGCGACGGCGTGGTACGGCATCCGGATGACGCAGGACATCAACAATACCTACATCGAGTCGTTGGCTGCCACATTCCCACTGAATCCAATTCGCCATGGACCGCAGGGCGATCCCTTCAAGGTGAATTGCGCGACCTGCCACAAGGGCGCCAACAAGCCGTTGAACGGTGCCAAGATGGCTGTGGACTATCCGGCGATGACAGCTTCTTCTGTCGCAGTGGCGTTTGCCGCGCAGCCCATGCCAGCGGCTGAAGCAGCTGCGGCGGCCACATTACCCGCGGCCAAACCGGCCGAGGCCAAGCCGAAGTAAGTACAGCAGTGCCGGGGGCTTCATGCCCGCAGCCGTTGCACCGAGAACGGGCGCTGTCGGCTTTTTCGTCGGGCGCGACCCGAGCCGCACCGTGGCGTAGACATTCACCTTGCCACGTCATCGAACGCACGCTTCAGGTCGTCGAGCGTGTAGGGCTTCATCACGAAGCGGTGCGCATCGCCGGCAACACCGCGCGCAGGCTGCGCCGGCAGGTCGGTGTCAGCCCAGCCCGAGGTAAGGATTACGGCCAGCTGCGGACGCAGCTTGCGCGCCATCGAGGCGAGCCCCAGACCGCCCATGCTGCCAGGCATCATCAGGTCGGTGAACAGCACGTCGAAGTGCTGCTCGATGCAAAGCACGCCCAGCGCCTCGTCGGCATCGCCGCAGACCTGCACGCGATGGCCAAGCGACTCGAGCATCGCCACAGCGATGGTCCGCACGACCTCGTCGTCCTCGACCACCAGCACACTGCAAATTCGGCTTGGCGCGACAGTGTCCTCGCCGAGAGTGTCGAAAACACTCTCGGCCTCTTCCGCAGCCGCCAGTGTCAGCGTGAAGACTGAGCCCTGGCCTGGCCGGCTGCGCACCTCGATGGTCCCGCCGAGCTGGATCGCGAAGGCGTGCACCATCGCCAGCCCAAGCCCCGAGCCGCGGCCTGCGCCCTTGGTGGTGAAGAAGGGCGTGAAGATGCGTGCGATGGTGGTTTCGTCCATGCCCGAACCGGTGTCGCTGACCTCCATGCGCACCATCGGCTTGCCGTCGATGTCGCAGGCCTGCGCGGTGATGCCGATGCAACCCGCGTTCGCGATCGCATCCTGTGCGTTGAACACCAAGTTCAGCAGGGCGCCCTCGAGCTGCGCTGTCTCGGCATCGACCCATCGTGCATCGGGGTGGATGTCGATACTCAGGCTGATGTTGTCGCGCAGCGAGCGCGCCAACAGCAGCTCGAGCTGCTGCAGCACATGGCGCAGGTCGACGCGGCCGCGCGCAAGCATCGGCGTGCGCGAGAACCCCATCAGGCGGCGCACCTGCCCCGCACCGCGCTGCGCGGCACCACGGATTGCCTCGACCAGCGGTGCGCTCTCGGGATCGCCAGCAAGCCGACGCGCCAGCAGCTCGGCCGCGCCACTGATGGCGGTCAACAGGTTGTTGAAGTCGTGCGCGATGCCACCCGTCATCTCGCCCACCGCCTTGAGGCGTTGCGCGGCCACCATTTCCTTCTCGCGCAGCTTGGCGTCTGTCAGGTCGTGCTGAACACCCACGTACTTCACCACCTGACCCTGCGCGTTGCGCAGCGGCGTGATCGAGGTGAGGTTCCAGAACGTCGAGCCGTCCTTGCGGTAGTTCAGCAGCTCGACCGTCGCGGGCCGCTGCTCCTTGATCGCCAAGCCGAGGCGGCGCGTGGCGTCGGGGTCCGTGTTGCTGCCCTGGATCAGCCGGCAATTGCGGCCGAGCAACTCGGCCTCGGTGTAGCCGGTCATGCGGGTGAAGCCCGCGTTGACATACTCAATAGGACAGTCCGGCTGCAGCGCGTCGGCCACCAAGATGCCCTCGTTCACATTGGCCAGCACGAGCTCGTAGAGGCGGCTCTGTTCGTCGAAGTGGCGCCGCTCGTTCGTCTCGCGCTGCACCGACACCCAGTAGCGGAACCATCCAGTCTCGTCGGCCACCGGCGTGATGCTGAGTTCTACCCAGAACTCGCTGCCGTCCTTGCGGTAGTTCAGCAACTCGATGCGGATCGGCTGCCATGCTTGCAGGGCCGCGCGGATGCGGGCGCATGCCTCGCGCGAGGTATTGGGCCCTTGCAGGATGCGCGGCGTCAGGCTTATCACGTCCTCCGGCGTGTAGCCTGTCGAGCGGGTGAACGCTGCGTTCACATAAAGAATGCGCGGGCCCGGCTGGTCAAACGGCTCGGCCTCGGTGACCAGGATGACGTCCTCGGTGTAATCGGCAACGCGCCCGAGAACATCCGCGAGGCTCAGATCGCCACTCATCGGGACTGGCATTGGGGTTGTCCGAGGCGATTCACAGCCAGAGTTTAAACAGCTGGCACCGAGACCTTTCTTTTCTGTTCGCCACCGAACGTAGCGAGTCGCGAGCGGGCAAGATTCGAGGTGACAGTGTTTGGCTTCCGAGTCGGAGGGGAGTGCCTTCAGTACAGGCAACTCGGGTCGGGCAACTCTGCACGGGGTCGTGAACCTCGCGCACCCAGTGGTGACATCCCGAAACACGGCCACCGGGCTAATTTGGGCGCTGTTGCGTGCATACGTACCAGTTGCGGCACGCCATAGCCTGACTTGGGCCCGCCGACGGCCGTGCACCCTGTCATCGCCCGGCAAGCGTTTGATGACACCGATGCCCTACTGGGCAAGCGCACGGACCCCGGAATTCGGCCCTATGCGACAAGGCGCAGGTCCGCTACCTTCAGAAGCTGGCCGAGCTGCCGAAACACCGAACGACAGAAGCCCACCTATCGCCTGCGTTTAGAAGAAGGGGTCTTCAATGCAAGCCGCTCCACTGCCCAGTAACGAATCTGACCGCATCGCTGCGTTGAAAGCACTCGAAGTGCTGGACACGCCAGACGAGTGCGAGTTCGATGCCTTGGTGAATGCCGCGGCCGCGGTCTGTGATGCGCCGATTTCGCTCGTCAGCCTGATCGACACCGATCGACAGTGGTTCAAGGCCAACCACGGCTTGGAGGGCGCCACGCAGACACCGCGCGACATCGCCTTCTGCGCCCACGCCATTCTGCAGGACGGTTTGTTCGAGGTGCCCGACGCGACCCTGGACCCGCGCTTCGCAGACAACCCGCTGGTAGCGGGTGACCCCGACATCCGCTTCTACGCTGGTGCGCCAGTGCGACTGAGCAACGGCCAGTGCATCGGCACGCTGTGTGTGATGGACCGTCAACCACGCACCTTGAACGAGCGCCAGCGAGAGGTGCTGCGCTGCTTGGCCCAGGCTACTGCCCAGGCGATGGAAGGCAGGCTTGCGCTGCGGCAAGTGCGCGGCCTGGTGGGCGACCTGTCGCGGGCGGCTGTAGATGCCGAACACCGCGCCAGCCATGATCCACTGACGGGCTTGCTCAACCGCGCCGGCTTCGAGCCATGCCTGCAGGCCGCGCTGGATGCGGTCACCGCCGAGCCCGCGGCCCTCTTGTGCATCGATTTGGACCACTTCAAGATCGTCAACGACACCTGCGGGCACGCTTCAGGTGACCTTCTGCTGCAGCAGATTGCCCGCATGCTGTACGAATCGGTGCGCAAAGGTGACGCCGTGGCGCGGCTCGGGGGCGACGAATTTGCGATCCTGCTGACCTCATGCACCGTGGTTTCGGCGCAGCGACTGGCGGAAAAGATCTGCGCCACCTTCGACACCTTTCGCTTCGTTCACGGCGACTACCGCATGAAGGTGGGCACCAGCATCGGGCTGGCAGTGGTCGATGGCCGCTGGGCCAACATCGAGGCGTTGATGCAGGCCACAGACGCCTGCTGCTACGAGGCCAAGCGGGCCGGTCGCAACCGCGTCGTAGCTCTGTCTGACGACGAAACCGCGATCCTGCAGCGCACCGGCGATGCGCAATGGGCCAGCCGCATCGAGCGCGCACTGGACGAAGACAGGTTCGTGCTCTTCGGGCAACGCATTGCACCATTGCAAGCCGGCAACGCCGATGACAAGCTCGAACTGCTGCTGCGCATGGTCGACGAAGACGGGGCACTGATCTCGCCGGCCGCCTTCATTCCCAGCGCCGAGCGCTATCACCTCATGGGCCGGGTCGACCGCTGGGTGGTGTGCCATGCCATCACCTGGCTGCGCGACCTGCTCGAGCGCGGCGCCGCGCCATCTGTGGCAGTCAATCTGTCTGGTCAGTCGGTAGGCGACCGCAACTTTCAACGCTGGGCAGTCGACGAGTTTGCCGCCGCCGGCGCCGCCGTGTGCGAACGAGTGATCCTGGAGATCACCGAGACCGCGGCCATCACCAACCTTGCCGACGCCGCCAATTTCATGGGCCAGGCACGCGCTCTGGGCCTGCGCACTGCATTGGACGACTTCGGCTCGGGCGCGTCTTCCTTTGGCTACTTGAAGCGATTGCCGCTGGACTACCTGAAGATCGACGGTCAGTTTGTGCGCAAGATTTTGACCGACCCGTTGGATGCCGCCGCAGTGCGCTGCTTTGTCGATGTGGCGCGCGTGGCAGGGCTGAAGACCGTGGCCGAGTTTGTAGAGAGCGAAGCCATCCTTCAGCACTTGGCGGCAATGGGTGTGGACATGGCCCAGGGGTTCCATGTCCACCGGCCGGGTCCGCTGCCGTTGTCGTGGCCCGATGCGGACGCGAGGGCAACTGCGGCGCACGCGCGCATGTTCGCTGCCCAGGTGGCAGCCTGAAAACCCGCGGAGGATGCCTCTGCAGTGCGCTCCGCTTCAAAGCGACGGAGCACGCAGAGTAGTGGCGAATGACCGGTCCAAGGCGCTGATTTCTATCCCGCGACCGGCCGGTTTGGGTCGAGATGTTGAGCTCGTCGCCTCGAAGACCAGCCGCTCATTCCACGCCGAGTCGATCGGCTGCTCTAGGCGATCACCGCGAACAGTCAGTCCGGCCAGAAGCGGGTATTGGTGAAGGGCGGCTGTACGGCGACTCGCCTTGATCGGCTAACCGTCCCCGACGATCCGGCTGCGCAGTTCAATCACCGCCCCGCTCAAGACCAGCACTGCGAGGCCGATGGTAAGAGAAGGTATGGAGCGGCCTGACGCTGGGAGCAGCGTCGCGCAACCGCCGCGATCCAAACACGAGACAAGGCTTCGGCATGACCAGTGAACACGTCAATCCAACGCCCTCCAGCAGCCGCAGCCACATGGGGCTGCGGGCGATGTTGAGCCTCTTCACAGCAGCCGCGCTGGGCGTCACCGCGATCGTGGGCGCCATCTCCCTCTGGGGTGCGAGCCAGGCAGGTGACGCCGCGAAACGGACCTTCGTTGCCAAAGACGTCACAGCAGACATCCTGCCGCCGCCGATGTACCTGATCGAGATGCGCCTCGTGTTGTCGCAGGCCATCGAAGGCACGATCGACAAGGACACGGCCAAGTCCGATTGGAAGCGGCTGCGGGGCGAGTACCTGAGCCGGGTCGCTTATTGGCGTGAACATCGGCCCTATGGGCTGGAGGCCAAGCTTCTGGGCACACAACACGAGGCGGGCGTTGCGTTCATCGAAGCTGCGGGCCGGGTGGTCGACGCCCTGGCTGCGAACGCCGAACCCGCCGCCGCGCAGAGCATGATGAGAACGGCGCATGACGCCTATCTGGCGCACCGCAAGGGCGTGGACGACACGGTCAAGGAATCCGTTGCTTTTGCTGACGCTTCGATGATGGCCTTTGACGCCACTGCTAAGACCACCGAGCGCGCGCAATGGGCCATGCTGGCGCTGGCTGCGATGGGCCTGGCCGGCATCGGCATCTGGATCCGTCGCGCCATCTTCGCCGCAGTGGGCGGGGAGCCCGACGTCGCCGCCGCTGTGGCCCGCTCTGTGGCCCTGGGCAACCTGTCGAGCGACGTGCCAGCCGCGCACGGCGACGGCGCCAGCATCATGGCCGCCATGCGGCACATGAGCCAGGCGCTGTCGGGCATCGTGGGGCAGGTCCGCGCGAGCAGCGACCGCATCGCCATCGGCGTGCGCGAGATTTCGCAGGGCAACAGTGACCTCAGCGCCCGCACCGAGCAGCAAGCCGCGGCGCTCGAGGAAACCGCCGCCTCGATGGAGCAGATCGGCTCGACGGTCAAACAGACCGCAGATAACGCACGCCGGGCCAGTGTGCTGGCCACGGAAGCCAGCGCCGTCGCGGTCAAGGGTGGCGAAGTCGTGGGCCAGGTCGTGTCCACGATGAAAGGCATCAACGACAGCAGCCGAAAGATCGCCGACATCATCAGCGTGATCGACGGCATCGCGTTTCAAACGAACATCCTGGCGCTGAATGCCGCCGTCGAGGCCGCCCGTGCTGGCGAGCAGGGCCGAGGCTTTGCCGTCGTGGCGTCCGAGGTCCGCAGCCTGGCCGGACGCAGCGCGGATGCCGCCAAGGAAATCAAAGGCCTGATCAACGCGAGCGTTCAGCGTGTGGAGGAGGGATCTGCGATGGTCGACCGGGCCGGCGCCACGATGACCGAGGTGGTCAGCTCGATTCAGCGCGTGACCCACGTCATTGCCGAGATAAGCACGGCCAACGAGGAGCAGAGCGCCGGCGTCGCGCAGATCGGCGAGGCGGTGGCGCAGATGGACCGGGCCACGCAGCAGAACGCGGCGCTGGTCGAGCAGAGTGCCGCCGCCGCCGACAGCCTGAATCTGCAGGCGCAGCAACTGGTCGAGGCGGTGGCGGTGTTCAAGCTTGCCCGACATGGCTGACATGGCCGGTGTGGAGCGCGTCGCGCTTGATAGCGTCAGAGACTTGATCTTGGTTGGACAGCCGCTGCCGTTCGCTGTCTTGGATGCGTTGGGCCGACTGTTGCTCAACCAGGATCAGATCGTTGGCAGCGAGCGTCAGTTCGACCAGCTGGTCGAACGTGGTGCCTGGGTCGACCGGCCCAAGGTCGAGGAAGTTCGCCGCCAGCGCGCCGGTGCTGTATCGACCAGCCACGCCGTCGCCCATCGTCAGCTGAGCCTGATGGACCACTGGCAACAGCTGACGACCGATCTGGAGACACAGAACCGCGCGCTCGGCGCTGGCGCTGGTCGCGCCGAAGCGATACAGCCACTGGTTTCGCAGCTGATCGACCTGGTGCAGCGTGACGGTGACCTTGCGATTTATCTCTGCATTCGCCAGGATCTGAAGCGAACCTTGGCTTACGCGGCCACGCATCCGGTGCACTGCGCTGTGGTCTGCGCGTTGGCGGCGAATGGTCTTGGCTGGCCGACCGCCCGCCTGCACAGCCTGGTCGGCGCGGCGATGACCATGAATGCATCGTTCATCGAGCTGCAGAACCAACTGGCCGAGGAGCGCGACCCGCCGACGAAGAAGCAGATGGAGAAGATCCACGCTCATCCGCATGCTGGGGCCGAGTTGTTGCGTCAAGCTGGACTTGCCGATACCGAGTGGCTTCAGGCGGTCGAGGGCCACCACGAACAGAGTGACGGCAAAGGCTATCCACGCGGCACGGGCGACATCGGCGATAGTGCAGCGCTGCTGCGCTTGGTGGACGTGTACATGGCCAAGGTCAGCCCGCGCCGTGCGCGCGCCGCGCTGTCGCCGCACGTTGCTGCTCAGCAGATGTTCCAGCAGCACGGCAAGTCGCCGCGGGAAGCGCCGCTGGTGGTCTCGGTGATCCGCACCCTCGGTGGCGTCCACCCCCCGGGCGCGCTGGTGCAATTGAAATCAGGCGAGGTGGGCGTGGTGGCGCGCCGGTCCAAGACTGGCACCGCCCCGCTCGTTGCCACGCTGAGCAATGCCCGCGGTGAACCGGTGGTCAGCACGCAGTTCCGTGAATCCGCGGATCCTGTGTTCGCAATCTCCGGTGCGCTGCTGGATCCGACCTGTTTCCAACGCATCCTTCCCGAGCGCGTCTACGGCATGCTGCTGGCACAGCCCTGATCCTGGTGCGGCAGAAGCCGGCAGCATGGTTCTTCACTGCCCCGCATGAAGAGCCTCCGGACTGAGCAATTTCTCAGCGGCCTGTCGATCGCCCCAGCCTACATCTGGCTGCCCATACCCGCAGCCTTCACCTGCCTCTCCAACGCGTCGATTGCGACAGGCCTGCCAAAAAGGTAGCCCTGGTAGTCGTGACAGCCGTTGTCCTCCAGGAAGCGGCGCTGCTCTTCGGTTTCAACCCCTTCGGCGATCACCTGCAGTCCGAGTTCGTTGCCCAGAGTCACGACGATGCGGGCCAGCGTGGCGTCACTGTGATCGGTCAGTACATCCTTCACAAACGAGCGGTCGATCTTGAGTTGGTCCAGCGGCAGCCTTTTGAGGTAGCCGAGCGAGGAATAACCGGTGCCGAAGTCGTCGAGCGCGAACGCCACGCCGTGATCGCGCAGCCGCTGCATCCTGCCGATGACCAACTCGATGTCCTGAGCCAGTGCGCTCTCGGTCAGCCGAGTTTGAGGCGGCGAGGATCGGCGCCGGTGCTGGCGAGGATCGCCAGCGCCTGCTCAACGAAACCCGGGTCGTGAATTTGGTGCGCGCTCACGTTGACTGCCAGCGTCAGGTGCCGCAGTTGCGGGTCGGAAGCCCACTTTGCGAGTCGCTCGCACGCGCACTGCAGCACCCACTGCCCCAGCGGCAGGATCAGGCCGGTGGCTTCGGCCAGCGGAATGAAGGTAGCTGGCGAGACGAGTCCGCGTTGCGGATGCTGCCAGCGCACGTAGAACGAAGCAAATGTGTCACCGGCGGCGCTGGGGCCCTTTCCTCGTAGCGCATGTCCCGCGTTGACACTCTTGCTCTCACAGCGAGCGAAGTACATCTGTCAACCTGCAATAGACCGAAGAGAGTCTGTCAATTTGAATTTTTCGGGCCTGGGATCGCACGTAACGCGTTGATCCATGACGGATTCTTCTGCCCGATTCTCTGTGCCGATCAGTCCACCTCGGCCGCGAGGCGCGAGACTCCTGACGGCCTTCAGCCCGACGCTCGGGCGGGCGGTTCGCGCCTTTGACTACCACGGCCTGTAGCAATGGGTTCGCCTTGAAGCGGATCCACAGATCACCT
>Ga0209490_10004622_pt1 | contig 12634 bp, 8 predicted proteins | sample MAT06_FD_187209 | JGI IMG/M metagenome (GOLD analysis project Ga0209490, IMG submission 187209) | Freshwater microbial communities from Lake Fryxell liftoff mats and glacier meltwater in Antarctica - MAT-06 (SPAdes) (version 2) | ecosystem: Environmental > Aquatic > Freshwater > Ice > Liftoff...
GAGATAGGCCAGCGCATGCTTGACCTCGGCACGTTCGAAGAAGCGCAGGCCGCCGTAGACGCGATACGGCACACCGGCATTGAAGAGCGCGCTTTCCAGCACGCGGCTTTGCGCATTGCTGCGGTAGAGCAGCGCAATCTCGCTGCGCGGCGTGCCGCTGCGGTGCAGTTGCTGCGCCTCGTCCAGCAGCCACTGCGCTTCGGCGTAGTCGCTGGTGCTCTCGAACACGCGCACCGGCTCGCCGGCGCCGGCCTCGGTGCGCAGGTTCTTGCCCAGGCGCTGGCTGTTGTGGCTGATCAGCCCGTTGGCGGCGTCCAGGATGTTGCCGAAGCTGCGGTAGTTCTGCTCCAGCTTGATGACACGCGGCACGCGGTACTCACGCTCGAAGTCGGCCATGTTGCCGACCCGCGCGCCGCGAAAGGCGTAGATGCTCTGGTCGTCATCGCCCACGGCTATCACGCTCTGCGTCATGCTGCCCGGCGGCGCAAACATCTTCAGCCACGCGTACTGCAGCTTGTTGGTGTCCTGAAACTCGTCCACCAGCACGTGCGTGAAGCGGCGGCGGTAATGTTCACGCAGGCTCTCGTTGTCGCGCAGCAGTTCGTAGGTGCGCAGCATCAGCTCACCGAAGTCGACCACGCCTTCACGTTCACACTGGTCCTGGTAGGTCTGGTAGATCTGCACCAGCATGCGGGTCTGCTCGTCGCGCACCTCCACGTCCTTCGGCCGTTCGCCTTCTTCCTTGCGGCCGGCGATGAACCAGGTGGTCTGCTTCGGCACGAAGCGTTCTTCGTCGAGTTTCATCGCCTTGATGACACGCTTCACGGCACTCAGCTGGTCGCTGCTGTCGAGGATCTGGAAACCCTGGGCCAGGCCGGCCAGCTTCCAATGCGCGCGCAGAAAGCGGTTGCACAGGCCGTGGAAGGTGCCTATCCACATGCCGCGGATGGCCACCGGCAGCATCGCACTCAGCCGCGTCAGCATCTCCTTGGCGGCCTTGTTGGTGAAGGTCACGGCCAGCACGCCGCCCGGGCTGGCCTGGCCTGTGTTCAGCAGCCAGGCGATGCGCGTGGTCAACACGCGCGTCTTGCCCGAGCCGGCACCCGCCAGCACCAGGGCCGGCACGGCAGGCAGGGTCACCGCCGCCAGTTGTTCGGCGTTCAGGCCCTGCAGAAGACGGGGTTGGGCCTCACCATGCACTTCGCTCATGCAGACATTCTAGGAGCGCGAACCTGCCAAGGTCTCGGCCAGGACGTCGGCCAGGCTCTCGGCAGAGGCCTCCGCCAAGACCTGGCGCACCAGGGCCGGCAAGGCCTCCAGCGTCTGCTCTTTCTGCAACAGCGCGCGCACCCCCTGGGCGGCCGCCTGCACACGCAAGCTGTCGCTGATGTAGCCCGAACTGATGAGCACCGGCAGCGCCGGCCGCAGCACGCGCAGCCGGGCCGCCAGCTCGACGCCCGACATCTCGGGCATGTTGAAGTCGCTGATCACGAGGTCGAAGGCTGCCGGGTCCTCCTGCAGCAGGGCCAGCGCCTGCACGGGCGACACCAGCGCGGTGACGTCATAGCCTTCACGCTGCAGCAGGCTCTGCACCATCAGGCCCATGACCTCGTCATCGTCAACGTAGAGCAGGCGCTCGCCACCGCCACGCTCTGGCGCGGCAACCACGGTCTGCGCCGCCGGCATGATGCCCACCGCTGCCTTGACCCCTTCCGCGGCCAGTGGCAGCAGCAGATCGAATCGGCTGCCCGCGCCGGGCGTGCTGTGCACGCCGATGCTGCCGCGCAGCAGGCGCACGATGCCGTGCACCACCGACAGGCCGAGCCCCGTGCCCTGCCCCACCGGCTTGGTGGTGAAGAAGGGGTCGAAGACGCGCTCCTGCACCTCGGGCGTCATGCCGCACCCGTTGTCCGTCACCCAGAGGTGAGCCTGCGCACCGTCGATCGTGCCGTCGCCTTGCGGCTCAAGCCGCTCCAGGCCCAGTTCGATGCGGCCCCGGCCGAGCGGCAATGCCTGCCAGGCGTTGGTGCACAGGTTCATCACCACCTGCTGCAGTTGCGTGGCGTCGGCCTCCACCAGCAAGGACTGCGTCGCGATAACCGTGTCCAACTGCACCGCCGCCGGCAGTGTGGCGCGCAGCAGCGACAGGGTTTCCTCGATCACCGGCTGCAGCGGCTGCACCACCAGCGCCTGGGGCTGGCGGCGGCTGAAGGTGAGGATCTGCTGCACCAGCGTGCGTGCGCGCAGCCCGGCGTTGTTGATCTGCTCCAGGTTCACCAGCGACGGGTGACCTTCGGGCAAGCCCACCCGCGCCAGCGCCACATTGCCCAGGATGGCCGGCAGGATGTTGTTGAAGTCGTGCGCGATGCCGCCGGCCAGCGTGCCTATCGACTCGATCTTCTGCGCTTCGCGCAGCTGGCGTTCCAGCACCCGGCGTTCGAGCTCACCGCGCTGGCGTTCGGTAATGTCGTAGAAGGTCACGACGATCTCCTGCAGTGCGCCATCGGCAGCGCGCAACGGGAAGGCGACGCAAAGCGCCCACACGAGGTGTGGCAGGTCGGGGCGGCGCCGCCCCACCACGAGGTTGTCGACGACGGTGCCGCTGGCCAGCACCTGCATCACCGGGTAACGCTCGAGCGCCATCGGCTGGCCGTCTTCTTCCAGGAAGGCCCAGGCCGGGTCGATGGCTTCCTTGCCGCGCAGCTGCTCGACACTCAAGCCGAGGAAGCGGCAGGCCGACGGGTTGGCTTCCAACACCCGCGTGTCGGGCGCGTGCTGCACCACGCCCGAGTGCAGCGCTGCGAGCAGCGCGCGCGATTTCTGGCCGCTGAGGCGCAGTTCGTCTTCGGCCTGCACACGCCCGGTGATGTCCAGATGCGTGCCCACCATGCGCAGCGCCCGTCCCGAAGCATCGCGCTGCACGACGCGCCCACGGTCCAACACCCACACCCAGTGGCCGTCGCGGTGGCGCATTCGGTAGCTGGCCTCAAAACTCTCGCTGCGGCCATCCAGATGGTCTTGCTGCAGCGCCAGCACTCGGCTGCGGTCTTCAGGGTGCAGCAACGCTTCCCATTCGTTGCCACGGCCCAGCGTGTCGTCGGCTGCGTAGCCCAGCATCGTCGACCAGCGCTCGTTCACCGTGGACTGGCCGCTGACCAAGTCCACGTCCCACAGCGCCAGGTCGCCGCCATGCAGCGCCAGACGCAGGCGCTCGGCGTCGCGCTGTTCTTGCGCCAGGCGCTCGGCCGCGGCGGCCTCGCGTTCTCTGCGTCGACGTTGCACCCCGAGCAGGGCCAGCGCACTGGCAAGCATTGCGCCCAGCGTGGCTGCAGCAACAAGCTCGGTCTGCTGGCGCCAGGGCAGACGCAGCGCGCGCACGCTGCGGCCCACGCCCAGCAGCAGCGGCAAGTCCATGCCCAGGCGCGGCAGGCTCAGGGTGCGCAGCGCCGCCAGACGTTCACCGCCCCGGGCACTGCGTGCACGCAGCACGCTGGCGGGTTCGCCGCTCGCGACATGGCGGCCGAAGACATCGGCCACGCGCTCGGCGATCAATGCGTCGTCGTTGGCCTCGGCGGGCGTGGCAACCAGCACGGTCAGATCGGCATGGACGATGCGCGCTGTCATGTCCGGCGCATACAGCACGGAATCCAGCAAGGTCTTGAAGTACCCGCCGTCCAGCGTGGCCATGATGGCGCCCTCGAAACGCCCGTCTGCACCCACCAGGGCCACCGCCAGGTTGACGGCGCGCTCGCGCTTGGGCGAAAGCAGAGGCGGAGAAACGTAGAGCACCGCGCTGTCGGGCTTCGAGCGCATGCGCTCGAACCAGGCCGTCAAGGCCAGCGCTTCTGGGCGTTCGGGGCCATCTTCAGGACGGGCATCGGCCACGACGCGGCCCTGTGCATCCAGCAGCGCCATCGTGCGCACCCCAGGCAGCGCAGCACCCAGCGCCTGCATGCGCAGCGTGGCACGACGCGGCAATTCGCTGCTGCTCCACTCAGGCACATCGGCACGCAGGCCGCGCAGCGCAGCGGCCACACCTTCGAGCTGCAACTCGAGATTCTGCGAAACCGCGCGCACCTGCATCTGCAGGCGGTCAGCCTCTGAGGCTTCGATCTCTTGCAGGCGCTGCATGCGGCCTGCCACTACCCATGCGACCAGCAGCGCAGCCGCCAGCAGCCACCACGCGAATTCGCGTCGGTTGCGGCGGGTCGGGTCCAATGTGGGTGGCGGCATCTGCGGGGCAATCGGCGCAAAGGGTAACACCGGGTCTGCGGCCAGAAATGTGCCGTGGGAGTACCGCGCCTGCGAGCGGCAGGCACACCGGCAGGCACACCAGCAGGCATCCGTCGAGCGCTGTTTTTCAGCGCGGAATCATGCCCTGGCTCTCGCCGGGCTCGGGCGCACGGCGCACTGCTGAAGGCGCGCGCCGCTGCGCCAGAGGCTGGGCGCGGTCACCCGAAGAAGTCAGGCAGGCGCCGATGTCGGCATGGCGCTGCGCCGCCACGATCAGCGGGTCGGCGGCACTGCCCTGCACCGCGGTGAAGTTCTCGGCCACCGGGCAGCTGGCACGAAAGCCGTCGAAGTAGCGACCCTCGTTGCGCTGGTTCACGCTCTCGAAGTTCACCGCGCTGTAGGTGCGGCCGCAGCTGCTGCTGGGAAGGAAGCCCACCGGCTTGCCGCAGGTGGTGTCGCCGATGGTGATGACGTCCACGCCCGCGCCGCGCAAGCCGTTGATGACTTGTTCGCTGGCCGAGCAGGTGCGCGGGCCAGCCAGCACGTACACACGCGGCAGGCCCAGCGACGAGGCGGGCTGGCTGAACGCGAAGCTCTGGTTGTTGGCGCCGGCACGTTTGTCGTTGTAGAGCAGCCGCGCATAGTTCAGGCCCGCCCCGCGGCCACCCGCGATGTAGCTTGCCAGCGTGCCGCCGGTGCTGACCAGGCCACCGCCGTTGTAGCGCAGGTCCAGGAATACGTCTTGCACACCCGCGTTCTTGAACTGCGCAAACGCCGCATCCATCGGCGAGAGGCCCTGGCTGACCATGTCCTTCACCTGCACATAGGCCACGCGCCGGCCGCGTGGCGTGGTCTGCACCGTGGCGCCCTGCACCGGCACCAGCGTGAATACCGCCGCTGTCAGCACCAGCGTGCGCTCCACGCCCGCACGGCGCAAGCTCAGCGTCAGCTGCTGGCCGCTGCTGCTGGGGCTGAGCACGCCGTAGTCGTCGTCGGCAATGATGCTGGCGATGCTGCGGCCGTTCAGACTGCGAATCTCATCGCCACGGCTCACGCCCTGCAAAGCCGCTGGCGAGCCCGGGTCCACATAGCGCACGTAAAGCGGGCGCGAGGTGTCGCCATCCACTTCGATGCCATTGACGGCGACGCCATAACCCAGCCTGGCGCCGTCGCCGTAAAAACGGTTGAAGCTCTCGGTGCTTTGGCTGCCGCTCCAGCGGTCTGAAGGAAAGTCGGTGCTGGTGCCGGTGTAGAGCAAGGCGTCGAAGTAGCTCTCGACCGTGCTGTAGCCGGCTGCCACAGGCCGCGGCGAGATGCGGTACCAGAAGTACCAGTCGTCCATGTAGTTGGCCAGCCAGGCCTGCTGGCCGGCCAGGCCGCAATCTGCCGCTGGCGGCGTCGGGTCTTCGCGGCCGTTGTCACCGCCACCGCCGCAGGCCGTCAGCGCCAAGGCGGCGCACAGCACAGAAACAGAACGCGAAATCTGGGTACCCTGACCTTTTCCGAACATCTGCAAAGCTCCAGTACAAGCCGTGGTGCGCATGGGCTGGGCCGCAAGGCGCCACCTAGAATAACAACCCGTTCCGGGCCTTCTACGTTGACACACGCGGCGCACCGGCCTGTATTGTTTTGTCACTTGCTGTTTTGTCACCCAACCTCATGACCGAACTCGCCAAGTCGTTCGAACCCGCCGCCATCGAAGCCCGCTGGGGCGCGGCATGGGCGAACAGCACCGAACACGCGCCCACGCTGGACGCCGCCAAACCGTCGTTCTGCGTTCAGCTGCCGCCGCCCAACGTGACGGGCACGCTGCACATGGGCCACGCGTTCAACCAGACCATCATGGACGCGTTGACACGCTACCACCGCATGCGCGGCGACAACACCTTGTGGCTGCCGGGCACCGACCACGCGGGCATTGCCACGCAGATCGTGGTCGAACGACAGCTGCAGGAAAACGGCCTCAGCCGCCACGACCTGGGCCGCAAGAACTTCGTGGCGCAGGTGTGGGACTGGAAGGCGACTTCCGGCGCCACGATCACGAACCAGATGCGCCGCATGGGCGACAGCGTCGACTGGGGCCGCGAGTACTTCACGATGGACGAGAAACTGTCCAGCGTGGTCACCGAGACCTTCGTGCGCCTGTTCGACGAAGGCCTGATCTACCGCGGCCAGCGCCTGGTGAGCTGGGACCCGCAGTTGAAGAGCGCGGTGTCCGACCTCGAGGTCGAGAGCGAAGAGGAAGACGGCTTCCTGTGGCACATCGCCTACCCCTTGGCCGACGGCTCGGGCCAGCTGGTAGTGGCGACCACGCGCCCCGAAACCCTGCTCGGTGACACCGCGGTGATGGTGCACCCCGAAGACGAGCGTTACGCCGCCCTCATCGGCAAGCAGGTCAAGCTGCCGCTGACGGACAGGTTGATCCCGGTCATCGCCGACGCCTACGTCGACCGCGAGTTCGGCACCGGCGTGGTCAAGGTGACGCCCGCCCACGACGCCAACGACTACGCCGTGGGCCAGCGCCATGGGCTGCCGATGATCGGCGTGCTCGACCTCGAGGCCAGGCTGAACGCCAACGCGCCCGAGGCCTACCGCGGGCTGGACCGCTTCGTGGCGCGCAAGAAGATCGTGGCTGATCTGGATGCCCTCGGCCTGCTTGTAGAAACCAAGAAGCACAGGCTGCAGGTACCGCGCTGCGCCCGCACCGGCCAGGTGGTGGAGCCCATGCTGACGGACCAGTGGTTCGTGGCCGTTAACAGGGCCGGCGTGAATGTTGACGGCACCCCCGGCGTGAGCATCGCGCAGAAAGCGCGAGACGCCGTCAGCAGCGGCGAAGTGCGCTTCGTGCCGGAACAATGGGTGAACACCTACAACCACTGGATGGACAATATCCAGGACTGGTGCATCAGCCGCCAGCTTTGGTGGGGCCACCAGATTCCGGCCTGGTACGGGACGGGCGGTGAGATCTTCGTTGCACGCAGCGAAGCAGAAGCGCGGCATCGTGCCGCAGCGGCCGGGTACACGGGCGAACTGAAGCGCGACGAAGACGTGCTCGACACTTGGTACAGCAGCGCGCTGGTGCCCTTCTCGTCACTGGGCTGGCCCGAGAAGACGAAGGAGATGGACCTCTTCCTGCCCAGCACGGTCCTCGTCACCGGCTTCGACATCATCTTCTTCTGGGTCGCCCGGATGATCATGATGACGACACACTTCACGGGCAAGGTGCCGTTCAAGGACGTCTACATCCACGGCCTGGTGCGTGACGCGCAGGGCCAGAAGATGAGCAAGAGCGAGGGCAATGTGCTCGACCCGGTCGACCTCATCGACGGCATTGCGCTCGGCCCGCTGCTTGAAAAACGCAGCACCGGTCTGCGCAAGCCCGAGACCGCACCGCGGGTGCGCAAGCAGACCGAGAAAGAGTTCCCGGAGGGCATACCGGCCTTCGGTGCCGACGCGCTGCGTTTCACCATGGCCAGCTACGCCACGCTGGGCCGCAACATCAATTTCGACAGCAAGCGCTGCGAGGGTTACCGCAACTTCTGCAACAAGCTCTGGAACGCCACCAAGTTCGTGCTGATGAACTGCGAGGGCCAGGACTGTGGCTTGAAGGAGCACACCAAGGCCGAGTGCGCACCTGGGCAGCCCTTCCACCGCTACATGGTTTTCAGCCAGGCCGACCGCTGGATCAGTGGAGAGCTGGAGCGCGTGGAAGCCGCGGTGGCCCAGGGCTTTGCCGATTACCGCCTGGACAACGTCGCGAATGCGATCTATGCGTTTGTTTGGGACGAATACTGCGACTGGTACCTGGAAATCGCCAAGGTGCAGATCGCGGAGGCCACCAAGGCGGGTAACGAGGCCGAGCAGCGCGCCACGCGCCGCACGCTCATCCGCACGCTGGAAACCGTGCTGCGCCTGCTGCACCCGGTCGCACCCTTCATCACGGCCGAACTGTGGGACGTGGTGGCGCCAGTGGCCGGTGTGAAGAAGACAGACACCATCGTCACCGCTCGCTACCCCGAAGCACAGCTGCAAAAAGTCGACCCAGCCGCCGACGCATGGGTGGCACGCCTGAAGGCCGTGGCCGCCGAGGTGCGACGCCTGCGCAGCGAGATGGGCTTGTCGCCCGGCGAGCGGGTGCCCCTGCTGACGGTGGGCGACGAAGCCTTCGTCAGCAGCGCCGCGCCGCTGCTCAAGGCCCTGGCCCGCTTGGCTGAGGTGCAGCCGCTGGCAGGTGACGCGGCATTTGCTGCCGCCACGCAGGCCGCGCCGGTGGCCGTGAATGGCGAATTGCGGCTTGCGCTGCACGTGCAGATCGATGTGCCCGCAGAGATCGCGCGTCAAGAGAAGGAAGTTGCACGCCTGCACGGCGAAATAGCCAAGGCCGATGCCAAGCTGGGCAACGAGAGCTTCGTCGCGCGCGCGCCAGCCGCAGTGGTAGAGCAAGAACGTACCCGGCTTGCCGACTTCAGGCAAGCTGTTGCAAGGCTTGAAGAACAACTCACTCTTCTGCAATCCGTTTGAAAGACAGGCCACGCATGATCGTCTCGAAAGCCATCTTCCCCGTCGCCGGCCTCGGCACGCGTTTTCTGCCAGCCACCAAGGCCCAGCCCAAGGAGATGCTGCCGGTAGTGGACAAGCCGCTGATCCAGTACGCGGTGGAGGAAGCCTACGCGGCCGGCGTGCGCGAAATGATCTTCGTTACCGGCCGCCACAAACGCCCCATCGAAGACCATTTCGACATGACGTTCGAGCTGGAAGTGGCGCTGGAGAAGGCGGGCAAGGACGAGCTGCTGGAAGTGGTGCGCAGTGTCAAGCCCGACGACATGGAATGCATCTACGTGCGCCAGGCGCAGGCCCTGGGCCTGGGCCATGCCGTGCTGTGCGCCCAGCGCCTGGTGGGCAACCAGCCCTTTGCGGTGCTGCTGGCCGACGACCTGATGGTGGGTTCACCACCGGTGCTTTCGCAGATGGTCGAGCAATTCCAGGAATGGCGCGCGTCCATCCTGGCGGTGCAAGAGGTGCCCGCAGAACACACACGGCGCTACGGCATCGTCGACGGCACGGCGGTGAACGACCGCGTGATTGACGTGACCCGCATCGTCGAGAAGCCGGCACCCGAGGATGCGCCGTCACGCCTGGGCGTGGCCGGCCGCTACATCCTGACGCCGGGTGTCTTCCACGAGATCGCGAGCCAGCCGCGCGGCGTGGGTGGCGAGATCCAGCTCACCGACGGCATTGCCTCGCTGCTGCGTCGCGAAAAGGTGTTTGCCTACCGCTATGAAGGCAAACGCTACGACTGCGGCAGCAAGGAAGGTTTCCTCGAAGCCAACGTCGAACTTGCGCTGGCGCACCCGCTGCTGGGGCCGGGCTTCCGCAGCTACTTGAAGGGCCTCGATCTCTGAAAAGCCCAGCGGGGCTTTAGCGGCGCCGCAGCAAGTGCACGAAGAGGTCGCCCTCGCTCTTCTGTTCCACCAGCTCGTTGCCGGTTTGCCGCGCGAAGGCCTGGAAGTCGCGTGTCGAGCCCGGGTCGGTGCTCACCACACGCAGCACTTCGCCGCTGGCCATGTCGGCCAGCGCCTTCTTGGCCTTGAGGATGGGCAATGGGCAGTTCAGCCCGCGGGTGTCGAGTTCCTTGATGGTGTCCATGGTGCTCAGTTCTTGGGTGGGAGTTCGATGAACTGCGGCTGAATGCCGCGGCTGCGCAGCCAGTCGGCCAGTGCGTAGCCGGTGCCGGCGCGCCAGCAGCGCAGGTCTTGCGGCGCATAGAGCTTGTACTCTGCGAGTTCAGGTGAAAGGCGCACCGCGCCGTGCGCCTGTGCGTGATACGCAACGATGATCTGGTTCATGCGCTGAAAGTCATAGACCCCCACCAGCGAGAGTTGGCTGACGTGCAAAGAGGTCTCTTCCATCACCTCGCGCGTGATGCCCTCTTCAGGCGTCTCGCCCGCCTCCATGAAGCCGGTGATCAGCGCGAACATGCGGCCGCTCCAGGCGGCGTTGCGCGCCAGCAGCACACGGCCGTCCTGGTCGGTGCATTCGACGATGGCCGCCAGCACCGGCGTGGGGTTGTTCCAGTGCGTCCAGCCGCACGCGGGGCAGCGCAGGCGGGCTTTGGGGCCGCCATCTTCTTCCTGGGTCAGCAGTGCCAGCGCTGTGCCGCATTGAAGGCAGAACTTCGCGTCCATCGTCAGGCTGCGGTCAGGCTGCGGTCAGGCGGCGGTCATGCCGGGAACACACCCGTCGACAAGTAGCGGTCGCCGCGGTCGCAGACGATGAAGACGATCGTGGCGTTTTCCACGCGCTGCGCCACCTGCAGCGCCACCCAGCAGGCACCTGCCGCGCTGATGCCGGCAAACAAGCCTTCTTCGCGTGCCATGCGGCGCGCCATCTCCTCGGCGTCGGCCTGACTCACCAGCACCAGTTCATCCACGTGGCTGGCATCGTAGATCTTGGGCATGTAGGCCTCAGGCCACTTGCGAATGCCGGGGATGCGGCTGCCCTCGCTGGGCTGGGCACCGATGATCTTTACCGCCGGGTTCTGCTGCTTGAGGTAGCGCGAGACGCCGGTGATGGTGCCGGTGGTGCCCATGGCGCTGATGAAGTGCGTCACGCGGCCTGCGGTGTCCGCCCAGATCTCGGGGCCCGTGGTCTCGAAGTGCACGCGCGGGTTGTCTGCGTTGGCAAACTGGTCCAGCACCCGGCCCTTGCCATCGCTCTGCATCTGCGCAGCAAGGTCGCGCGCGTATTCCATGCCACCGCTGCGCGGGGTGAGGATGAGCTCGGCACCGAAGGCCTTCATGGTCTGGGCGCGCTCGATGGACAGGTCCTCCGGCATGATCAAGATCATCCTGTAGCCACGAATCGCCGCGGCCATCGCCAGCGCGATGCCGGTGTTGCCGCTGGTGGCTTCGATGAGGGTGTCGCCGGGGCAGATGTCACCGCGCTCCTCGGCACGCCTGATCATGCTGATGGCGGGGCGGTCTTTCACGCTGCCAGCCGGGTTGTTGCCCTCCAGCTTGCCCAGCACCACGTTGCCACGCGCTGCACCGGCGGCCCCGGGCAGGCGTTGCAACGCCACCAGCGGCGTGCCGCCGACGGCGTCTTCCAAGGTCTTGTAAGCCGGGGGGGCCGGTGCGGTCATGATGGGCTCCTGCAACAGGGGCAGCGATTGTCGCAGTGGACGCCATTGCGCGTGCTGCATGAAACCATTGCGCGTGCCGCATGAGGCCATTGCGCGTGCCGGGTGGGGCCATTGCGCATTCCGCGTGGGGCCGGGCCCTTCGCCTGCACAAGCTCAAAAAAGGCGCATGTGATAATCAACTCCGCCGCGGGCAATGCCCCGAAGTGCCACGCCCCCGTGACGGAATCGGTAGACGTAGCGGATTCAAAATCCGCCGCCGCAAGGTGTGCCAGTTCGAGTCTGGCCGGGGGCACCAAGTTGGCACACAGCGGCCCTTTTATCCATACTGCCGCATGCCGCCCATTCCAGCCCTGACCAAGAACCTGATGTTGGCCTGCACGGCCATATTCTTTCTGCAGCAGCTCGTGTTCCTGGAGGGCCTGTTCGCGCTCTTCCCGCTGGCCAGCGGCAACTTCATGCCGTGGCAGCTGGTCACCTACGCCTTCCTGCACGGTGGCATGTTCCATCTCTTCTTCAACATGCTGGGCCTGTGGATGTTCGGCTCCGAGCTCGAGCGCCTGTGGGGCCCGAAGCGCTACGCCACCTTTCTGCTGGCCGGCGTACTGGCCGCGGCGTTGACGCAACTCGCCATCACCGCGATCAGTGGCTCGCGCGTGCCTACGGTGGGTGCCTCAGGCGGGCTGTTTGCGCTGCTGCTGGCCTTCGGTATGCTGTTCCCCGACCGGATCATCATGCCGCTGTTCCCGCCCATCCCGATGAAGGCGCGCACCTTCGTCATCGTCTTCGGCGCGATCGAACTGGTGCTGGGGCTGATGAACACGGGCAGCGTGGCGCACTTCGCGCACCTCGGCGGCATGGTGGGCGGCTTTCTCATGATTCGTTACTGGCGGCGCCAGCCGCCCTTCGGCCGACGACGCTGAACGATCAGCGGCAATTTCCCCTGCCCGGCGCCGGCGCGCCAGTGGCCTCATGCTCTGGCACATAACGTGTCGGCGGGGAGACAGCAGATGGTGAATCAAGGCCCAACTCGCTGGCAAGGCTGGGTACGACGCGCGGCTGCGCCTGCGGCGGCGGCATTCATGGCAACCGTGCTGGCTGCCCCCGTGGCAGCTTCCGAGATTGAAACGCAATCACGTGCGCTGCAGCGCGCGCACGAAGCCGTCGTCGGCATCGAAGTGCAAGTCGTCGATGGCGCCAGTTCGGCGCAGACGCTCGGCATGGAACGCCAGGGCTCGGGTGTGCTGATCAGCGACGACGGCC
>Ga0209490_10004626_pt1 | contig 12630 bp, 13 predicted proteins | sample MAT06_FD_187209 | JGI IMG/M metagenome (GOLD analysis project Ga0209490, IMG submission 187209) | Freshwater microbial communities from Lake Fryxell liftoff mats and glacier meltwater in Antarctica - MAT-06 (SPAdes) (version 2) | ecosystem: Environmental > Aquatic > Freshwater > Ice > Liftoff...
ATTTCGAAAGGCCCCGCCACTGCGGGGCCTTTTTCATTCCCGCTCGCGAGAACCATCTTTTGATGAAGGACCTATCTGGAGCTTGATCACAGGCGGCATCACGGCATGGCTGGCAAGCCAATTCCTGGAAGGCAGCGGCTATGGCTTGGTGGTGAACATCGGCCTCGTTAGCGAACTGTTGGGAATTGGGTCTTCGGACAGGTGGGCTTGGCTAGCACCCATAGCGTTGGCAGCAATATTTGCGCCGTGGTGCGGGCCGTGTAGCTGATCGTGGTGGCCAAGGTGATGAGGAAACCGGGCTTTGTGTAGTTTTAATGGACCCCTATGGAAGTCGAATGGTCCATTCGGGCCCGTAGGTGTCCATTTGCGGCAGCTATGCTCTGTTCTATGGAAATGAAGCGAAGCCGAAGGTTTCTGGAACTTGGCGCAGCATATGCCCCGGCGAAGGCAAATGTTCCACGGATCGCAGATCCGCGGCAGCAGGGCTTGAGGTAGTTCCTATGGAAATGAAGCGATGCCGAAGGTCTCTAGAACTTGGCGCAGCCTAGGCTCAGTCGGGCGCATCCGGGGGTAGCCACAGGCTACCATGCTCGCGCTGTTGTCGAGTGTAGGCACAGCCCACGCTCAGTTGGGCCGAAGCGTAGGAAGAGCCTCATGGTGGCTCGGTGACCGTAAGGTACGTTGGACAGGAACCGGTGTTCAACTCTGCCCGGCACCTACAGCTTCATCACTCGAGTGGATGATCGCGTCCCATCTTGTTGGACAAGGACTACCTGATACATCCCAACCGCATAGCCGCTGAGATCGATCAGAGTAGTACCGGGGACACCATTCACAGCGACCAGCTCTTGACCATTCGCCGCATGGATCCGGATCGTGGAGGTGGATCCCACGTCACTCCGGATGGTCAAGTTCAACATGGAATGGACAAGATGAGCCACGAAGGGCGGTGCTTGTGCCATGCCCTCCACGGACATTCCAGAACATAATCCTGTACCATCATTCCAAAGTGCCAACAGGTCGGGATAAGGCATTTCACCCACCGGCGACGAGGCATGCCCCGTGATGTAACCGATCACCACTCCATTGTTGATCGACAATTCGGTGTTATGCCCGAAATAGTCCGGCCTCCGGTAGTCGCCCAGCACATCCCAGGTGTTCTCTACCGCAGTTATCAAAGGCATCACCACGATGATCGAATCGTTGAGCCCGCCCAGATCGGAAGCGGCCATAGAGAAGAGTCCGTTGCAGTCGAAATCCGTTCCGTCCCAGATGCGTATGGTATCTCTGCTCTCCACTCCCCTCAGCACATCGATCACTTCCAGATCGATCCCATCCATGTCCACGTGAACGATCTTCCCACTTAGCACCACTTCGGCAGGGCGCGCATTGCTCGTCTCGCAGAACGGTATCGGTATCCAGCTGCACGCCAGAGCACTTTGAAAAAGAGAGAGCGCCACGATGGAAGTGAAGTGAATGGGCTTCATGGGTGGATGGGGTTTACTTCTTTTGCAAAGTACACATTAAAAGTAGGCAACGCCGTGCTGGGGCCCCATGGTCGCCGATGATGGCAGAGCACTGCGGAGGTCTAGCGGCTATTGAAGCACGTATCGCAGATCCGCGGCAGCGGGGGCAAATTCAGACTGTGAACAAGTGCCCCATCAATATCCGGGATACCGCGCCTGTTTCACCAAGTCGGCGACCGGCAGATCAGTGCGTTGAGCGAGTTTAGCGAAGAACGAATCACTCCCGGACAAGTAGGCGTTGACCTTCAACATGCGACCATCCTGGGTCGACAAGTAGATCATCTTGCTGATCGGGTGCACCTTTCCTGAAACAACTTCAGTCCATGCGCATGAGCGCGTGATGCGACTTCCATCCGTGACACTGAAATGCTCGTCGCTGTAGGCCGATCGGCGGTTTCGGAAATCCCTCACCATTACGAACGCCATCCACCCGAACAGCCCAGCGATCATCCCAACGAACAACCCCACACCAAGTTCTCCATTGCTCACGAGGCTAATGATACCATAAGTCATTCCTGCTGCAATAGCCACGCTCGCCCATCCCAAGATGCCGAAGAACTTCGGAAGACGCAGCTCCACCCAGCCGTCAACCATAGCAGGCTCTATGGCGTTCTTTCGGCCGACCAACCTCATGATCAATGGGGTGATGACCATCACCGCAGCCGGAACGAGCCAGGACGAATTCGACATTCCCGAAGACTAATTAGTTCAGCAGGTTCTGCTCAGATCACCCCACCAACTCCTTATTCCTATTCGGGATATCGTCGATATTGAACGCCACTTTCTCATCCTCTTCCTTCAACTTCAGCACAAGCGCTAGCGCATCAGGCACCACATCGCTGCAAAGCGTGAGGAAGCTGCCAGGCTTGGCGGTGCTGATCGCGTGACGGATCGCGGCGTCCTCTTTCTTGATGATGATAAAGGGCTTGTTCGGGTCCACCTCTTTGATGCCCTTCACCATGAGCGCGATGATCTCGTCGTCGGTCTTGCCGCGCAGGTTGCGGTCCTGGCGGATGATGATCTCGTCGAACATCTGCGCACTGAGGCGGCCAAGGTTCACGGTGTCCTCGTCTCGACGGTCGCCTACGCCGGCGATCACGCCTACCTTCGGACTGTCTGGGATCTTGCTGAGGAATTTGCCGAGGGCTTCGAAGCCGTGCGGGTTGTGAGCGTAATCCACCACCACTTGGAAATTCTTGAACTGGAAGAGGTTCAAGCGGCCCGGTGTTTGAGCGGCAGATGGCACGAACGTCGCGAGCGCTTCGCGCAGCTCTTCCACCTTAACACCCTGCACGTAAGCGGCCAACACCGCTGGCAACACGTTCTGGATGTTGAAGACGGCTTTGCCGCCATAGGTGAGCGGGATGTTCACGGCCTTCTCGATACGCAACTTCCACTCGCCCTTGCTTATGGTGACGAAGCCGTTCTCGTAGATCGCAGCCAAACCGCCGAGCTTGCAGTGTTGGCGGATCAGTCGGTTGTTCTCATCCAAACTGAAGAGGGCGATCTTGCAGTTGGTCTGTTTGCGCATGGCCATCACCAACTCGTCGTCAGCGTTCAGGATCGCGTATCCATCCTGACGTACACTGCGTGGCACGGTGCTCTTTACATGGGCGAGGTCCTCCAAGGTGTGGATGTCCTTAAGGCCAAGGTGATCGGCAGCCACGTTGGTGACCACCGCTACATCGCAATGCTCAAAACCCAAACCGCTCCGCACCAGACCGCCGCGCGCTGTTTCCAGCACAGCCATGTCCACCACGGGCTCTTTCAACACGAATTGCGCGCTGGCCGGACCCGTGCAATCGCCCGTCATCAGCAGGCGGTTCTGGATATAGACCCCATCGCTACAGGTCATGCCCACTTTGTAACCCACGCTGCGCATGAGGTGCGCTGTAAGGCGTGTGGTGGTGGTCTTTCCGTTCGTACCTGTTACGGCGATGATCGGGATGCGGCTCGGTGTTCCCGGTGGGAAAAGCATGTCCACAACCGGTTCGGCTACGTTCCGCCCTAGGCCACCGGTGGGATCCAAGTGCATGCGGAAACCAGGCGCAGCATTCACTTCAAGTACAGCCCCACCGCTCTCGTTCAGCGGTAAGCTGATGTCTTCGGTCATGATGTCGATGCCGCAGATGTCCAGATCGATGATGCGGCTGATGCGCTCGGCAAGGAAGACGTTGAAGGGGTGGACCACTTCGGTGACGTCATCGGCGGTGCCGCCTGTACTCAGGTTGGCAGTGGCTTTCAAGTAGATCGTTTCCCCTTTCCCGGGAACGCTTTCGGGCGTGAGGCCCTTAAGTCCGATCAACTTCAATGTGTGATCATCAATATCGATGCGTGTCAAGACGTTCTCGTGCCCGTAACCACGGCGCGGATCCTTGTTCACTTCCTCTGCAAGCTGTGCAATGGTGCTCTTTCCGTCGCCGACTATGCAGGCCGGTGTGCGTTTCGCGGCGCAGATGAAACGGTGGTTGATCACCAGCAACCGATGATCCAGCCCGGTGATGTAGCGCTCTACGATCACGCTTCGGCTGATCTCCTTCGCTTTCACCAACGCGACTTTCGCTTCCTCCAAACTCTTGATGCCGATGGTCGCTCCCCGGCCATGGTTGCCACCGCTGGGCTTGATGACGCAGGGGAAACCAACGCTGTCGATAGCGGCCTCCAACCCTTCTTCGCTGCGCACCACGCGGCCCTTTGGAACGGGGATCTCGTAACTCTCCAGCAACTGCTTGGTCTCCTCCTTATCGCAAGCGATCTCTACGCCAATGTTGCTGGTCTTGCTGGTGATGGTAGCGCGGATCCGCTTCTGGTGGATGCCATGACCGAGTTGTACCAGACTTTGGCCATTCAACCGCAAATAAGGAATGCCACGTGCTACGGCTTCGTGTACAATGCTGCCGGTGCTGGGCCCAAGCCTGCTCTCTTCGCGTAGCTCACGCATCTTCTGGAGGTCGTCCGCCAGCTCGTATGGTTCCCCGCTGATCAATGCTTCGGCAATGCGCACGGCCGCTTTCGCAGCAAACATGCCCACTGGCTCTTCTACGTAGCTGAATACCACGTTGTAGACCCCGCGTTCGCGCGTGCTCCGTGTGCGACCGAAGCCGGTATCCATGCCAGCCAGGGTCTGGATCTCCAGCGCGATATGCTCGATCACATGGCCCATCCACGTGCCCCGCTTCACCCGCGACCAGAATCCACCCTCGTGGTCTTCGCTACACCGGTGGCTTACCATGGTAGGCAGCAACTCCTGTATCCGTTCATAGAATCCGGGGATCTTGTCGGTCGGCTTATCCTCCAGGTCCTCGATATCGAGGCGCATGACGATAAGGTTGTGCCTTTTAACAGACCAGTAGTTGGGGCCACGCATGGCCTTTAGTTCGAGGATGCGCATGTCTAAAGCCGATATCCGGCGCGATAGTTAGGTGCTTGTAAGGAGCTGCCTTGGGCGAGGTAAGCGCGGCAGGCGTGGGTAAGATAGGGACAGGTGGTTGTTCATCAAAACTTCATGCTGGCTTTACCTCTTCGTCCCTACCGTGTACTTTCGCATTCGTTGTTGCCCGTTATCCCTTAGATAAAGGGGTTCAGCGGGGATCGGGGGCGGGGGATAAACACCTGGAATGATACCCAAAGGCAAGCTCATCGCCATAGGCGGTAACGAAGACAAAGGCAACGAACCCGAAGCGGGTCACAGCACGAAGGTCTTCTCGCACAAGTTCATTGAGGAAGGCATTCTTCGGCGTGTGGTGGACGAGATGGGTGGTACCTCCGCCCGGATCGCCGTGATCACCAGCGCCAGCAGTGTGCCCGATGAAGTGGGTGCCAACTATATCGAGGCCTTTGGTCGCTTGGGGGTGAAGAACGTCGATATCCTGGACATCCGCGAACGCAGCCATGCGAAAATGGACATGATCAAGCGCCTGGCCAAAGCCGATGGCGTGATGATGAGCGGCGGCAACCAACTACGACTGACCACCATCTTTGGCGGAACAGCCTTTTTGCAGTTGATGAAGCGTCGCTACGAAGAGGAATCTGGTTTCGTGATCGCAGGCACCAGTGCTGGTGCCATGTGCATGAGCAGCACCATGATCTATCAAGGCCATAGCGCCAGCGGTCTGGTAAAGGGCGGTGTGAAAATGACCACCGGCGCAGCGCTGATCTATGATGTGATCATCGATAGCCACTTCGTGGAACGCGGCCGCTTCAGCCGCTTGAGCCAAGCCGTAGCAGCGAACCCCGCAGCCATTGGCATCGGTTTGGGCGAGGATACCGGGGTGGTGATCACCAATGCCGACATGTGCGAGACCATCGGCAGCGGCCAGGTGATGATCTTCGATGGTCACGAGATCAGCTACAGCGACTACGCCGACGTGGAAGAAGGCGAGCCCTTCAGTATTGAAGGCATGAAGGTGCACATCATCAGCAAAGGGCATAGCTACAGTGTGGAGCAGCGGGCATTCTCTGCCGTGCGGGTGCCTTTGCGTAATTGAACCTTGTCACAGTCTATGATGTTGGGATGCCAAGGTCTGGGTGACTATGGCACCATCCACAGATGTGCATTTAGCCGGTGCCGATCTGTGCCCCGCCCGTATCCCTCGCTACAGCAAAGCTGATAACCCGATGTCAACCGAACCCATCATCACCCGTTTCCGCACTGTCGCCATCGCCGAAGGCTGGAGCTTCCTGCTCCTGCTGTTCGTCGCAATGCCTCTTAAATACATGGCTGGCATGCCCCTCGCCGTGAAATACGTCGGCTGGGCGCACGGAGTTTTGTTCATCGCTTATTGGATCACCGCGTTGCCGTTGTTCACCAAACTAAAGTGGGATATAGAGCGGATCATCGGACTGGGCCTCGCTTCCATCCTACCCTTCGGTACGTTCGTCATGGAACGGAAGTGGCTGCGTTGATCTGTTCAACCATTTGGAAGTAGAAATGTGTCCGAAGATGCGAAGCTATTTTTTGGCCAGGCGATCCAAAAAATCTTGGCATAGCCGTAGCTACGGAACTATTTTTTTTGAAGAAGCCTGGGCGGAAAAGAGCAAGTAGATCGGGTGGATCTGTACTGCGAATTGGTATTAGGCCCCGTAGTAGGACACGATCTTTCAAGAGCACTGACGATCATCAGTTGGATGGTTCACATGAGCACGTACCTTGGTCTTCGAGGCAGCTCATACCGTTGCCTCGCAAAGAACAAAACCCTTTACTACCATGAGCAACGAAAGCAAGAACGGGATCCTCGGATTCCTGGCAGGTGCAGCGGTTGGCGCAGCACTCGGTGTACTCCTCGCACCGCGTTCCGGAAAGGAGACCCGCGAGAAGATCCGCAATAAGGCAGGTGACGCCAAGGATGAATTGGACGATCTGATCGAACGTGCGCAAGATGAGTGGAGCAAGGCGAAAGGCAAAGCTTCCGATACCGCTTCGATGACCAAGGAGGAAGTGACCGACTTCGTTCGTTTCCTCTTTGAAGAAGGTAAGGACCTGAAGGAGCGAATGGTCAAGGATGTATCCAACTCAATGGACGAAGCCTCAGCCCACGCGAAACGCGCAGCGGACCGGATGCGCCAGAGCGCGAACTGAGATGGCCGCCGAGAAACCTTACACGCGTTACACTCAGCCTGAAGAGGATGGACCGGACATTGGGCTTTACCTGCAGTCGGTAACTGCCGATGCTAAAGCCTGGCTCGAAGCGCAGAAGGCCGTAACCAAGTTGGAGGCGAGTGAACAACTGGGCAAGCTCTCCGCCATGTTGACGCTCGTGGCCGTGATCGGACTGATAGTAACCGCAGCCTTGATGCTCTGGTTCGTTGCGTTGGCCTTGTGGTTCGGCCAATTGGTCGCGAACAACGCACTTGGTTTCCTGGCGGCCGGTGCATTGTTCCTTTTCCTTGGAGGTATTTTCATCCTGGTCTGGCGCTCGGTCCTTCGTGATCGGGTTACGCTGGCCGTGGTCAACGCGATCCATGCCAAAGACTGAAACCTTTCGCACCTTGGAGGAAGTGCGCGTACACAAGCAGCACCTGATCAGCGAACGCGACCGCGTGCAGGAAGATCTGAGATCACAACTGGATCTGGTGCGCGACCCCGAGTTCCGACGGTCGATCATGGGCGATGCCTTCGGCGATCTGCTACAGTCCTGGCGACCGCTTAAAAGCCTTTCGCGCATGATGGGTAGCCCGGCTGGTGCCGCCAGCAGCGCATTGGGACTGATCTTGGGAGCCAAGGCTAAAACCCCGGTGGCCCGCGTTGCAGTGGCCTTGGTCAGCTTCGTATTGCCGGAGTTACTGGACCGGCTCAGCACCGACCCCAATGCCTTGGGCACCAAGTTGCAACAGGAACTGAACGTGTCTTGGCAACGCGTGAAGAACTATGTGAGCGAACGTCGCCAAGCACACCAAGTGATCCGTTCGGAAGAATGATAGGTGCCCATGGACTTCTGCGCCAGGCGCGGCCGGTTCTATACCATCATGTCAACGATAGTGATCTTGCATTTCGGCAAAGCAGCTCATCCTGCTCACTCGTGACCAGCCTGCGCAAGGCCTAGCGAAAGATCGCCGTTTGGAATACGCCATCAGCGCCAACCTGCCCGCGGTACATGCCGCTACAGTTGAAGTCGAGCACGATGTTCCCGTTCCGATCCACGGCGATCAAGCCACCATCGCCCTCCAAGGGCGGCAGCTTCTCATGCACCACAACGCGCACAGCTTCTTGCAGTGACAAGCCTTTATAGGCCATCAATGCATGCACATCAAAGGCTGCCACGGCACGGATGAAGCTCTCCCCGTGGCCGGTGCAACTGATGGCACAGGTCTGGTCGTTGGCATAGGTACCCGCACCAATGATGGGGCTGTCGCCAATGCGCTGCCACTTCTTGTTGGTCATACCACCGGTGCTGGTGGCAGCAGCGAGGTGGCCAGCAGCATCCAAGGCCACGGCACCCACCGTACCGAACTTCCGCTCCTTGTCACTATGATCGAGCTGGTACACATCGGTGCCCGCCGTCTCTTTCCATTGCTGATAGCGGAGGTCGTCGAAGAAGTACTCGTCATCCTCCAACTCCGCCTTTTGTTTGTGCGCGAACTCGAACGCACCATTACCGCTAAGCAGGACGTGGTTGCTGTGTTCCATCACCATGCGGGCAAGGGAGATCGGGTTCTTCACGTTCTGCACCCCGGCGATCGCGCCTGCTCGAAGGTCACTACCATTCATAAGGGCCGCATCCATCTCGTGCTGGCCATCGGCATTGAACACTGAACCTTTGCCGGCATTGAAGTGCGGAGAATCCTCCAATGCCCGCACAGCGGCTTCCACCGCATCCAAGGCCGGGCCACCCTTTTCTAAGACCGCATGGCCACGTCGCAAGGCAAGTTCCAAGGCGTCGCGATACGCCTTCTCTCGCGAGGGGGTCATCAATTCTTTGGCGATGGTACCTGCACCACCGTGTATCGCCAGTGCGATGTTGGACTTCATGGCCGTTGTTTCTATTCAGAGCGGTGAAAGTAGGGTACCGCCAGACCTACTAAGGCACCGAACAGGTATCCTGTCAACACGTCGGTGGGGAAATGCTTACCAGCCCGAACACGTAGGTAGCCCATGACAGCCGGCGTCACCGCCGCACCGACCCATGTGGCCGTCTTCAGTCCTTTGGAAGCATCGGATCGCTGCACCAGGCTGGCACAGGCAAAGGTGATCGCAGCAGTGTTCGCCGTATGGCCGCTCCAAAAGCTCACCTGGTCCTTCCTCGGATCATAGGCGCTGGCGGGCACATCGGAGTTGTACAAGTAAGGCCTTGGTCGGCGCACCAGTTCCTTGACCGTATTGGTGATACCTGCGCTGAGCAACCCACTTTCGGCGATGATCACCACGGGCACCAAGGGGCGTTCTCCATGTTGGTTCACTATCGCGGTTGCCAAGGAAGCACCTACTGCGATGCCGAAGAGGACGTTGCTCGTTCTGTGTGCATGCATGCTCCACTTGCGGGTGGCCACACGATCAATGGCAGGCACATTGCGCAGATCGATCACCGGCAGTGGTGTATCCAGGTTCTGGTGCTCCTTCCAGCGGCCGAACCCATTGAACGCGATACCGACCCCACCCATCGTCGCTTCGCGCCCGAGATCCAACGAATGCCGCGTTTGGGCCATGGCCAATAGCGGCGCAGCCACTACCAGAATGCACACGGCCCGGAGGATCGCCCCGGGCCGCATGCTGGATACGATGGATGGCAACACGCTCAGTAAGTGATCAGCACACCGTCTGCCAAGAACATCAAGTTGTTCTCCGGCTCGGTGATCTTCTCGATCTCTTCCTTGCTCTTGCCTGCGTCTTCCGCATAGTGGCGCAAGGTGGCTACGTCCAATTCCTCGCGGGTGGCGGTGCCTTGCATCACGGCGCGCTTGCCTTCCAAACCTTTGGTGGGTACGAAGAAGCCGTAGTCCTTGAAGCGCACTTTCATCACATCCCCGTCGGGCAGTTTCACGTCCATCCAGCAACCTTTCATCACGCAGCTGGTGACGATCTCGCAATCGATCTTGGTGGTCAACTCCTTCTGGTCGGCCATGGCCTTCACGAACTCCTCCGTGGAGATGGCGCCTTCGGGTTTGATGGGGTCGCCATAGCTTTTCACAGTGGTCTCGGCCACTTTTTCCTGGGCAACGGCTGGTAGCGTTGCGGTGTTGCAGGCGATGGTGAGGGCGGCCGTTGCGGCGAAGAGGAAGATCTTGTTCATGGTCGTTTTTCTTGGGCACTGCAAAGAACGCGCCTTTCCGTGGATAGTTGATATACCGTTCCACCCGACCGTGTTGGAAAGCCCGGCATTGACCGGTCATCGTTATGTAGCGTATCCATCACCTTTGCACCATGGCCAAGGCACCCATCAAAATCGGCTGGCTGGAGCACATCGCCCTGCCCGGCATCGGTGTGCCGTGGGTTGAAGCCAAGATCGACACCGGCGTCTACACCAGCGCACTGCACTACCAACGGCTCCGTATTCGCATTGAGGACGGCGTTAGACGCTTGGTGGTGACCTTCCAGATGGGCGGCCTGCGCAAGATCAAGGTGTTCCGCAGCTTCAAACGGGTGACCGTGAAGAGCAGCAATGGGGAAACCAGCAGCCGCTACCTGATCAGCACACAGGTGAAGCTGGACGGGCACGTGGTGCGCACCCAGTTCACGCTTTTCGACCGCAGCGACATGAAGTATCAGGTGCTCCTTGGTAGGAAATTCTTGCGAGGAAGGTTCCTGGTAGATGTGAACGGGACGAACGTGCTTGGGTGACCGACGCGAAAGGACACCTCTAAACCGGTAACTTCGTGTTGTCCTGTGTGTTACCTGAAGGTAGCACCTCCGTTCATGCCAACCATCTATTCCCCTTTTCGATGATCCGTTCCCTAGCATTGGGCCTTCTTTCATTGGCCGCAACAGCCGGCCACGCCACGCGATACCATGTCATGATCAACGCGACGGGCACCGCTACCGGACTGACCTGGGAGAATGCCTTCACCAACCTGCAAGAGGCGTTGAGCATCGTGATCCCGGGTGATGAGATCTGGGTAGCCGCCGGACAATACAAACCTACCTCTGGCACGAGCCGAACGATCTCATTCGCATTGCGGAACGGCGTCAACCTCTTCGGTGGTTTCGCTGGCGACGAGATGACTATTTCTGAGCGGGACATCGCAAGCAACCCCACCGTGCTGAACGGCGACATCGGCGAACCCGGCAGTAGTAGCGACAACTCATACACCGTGGTCCGAGCCGTCAATATCAACACCTCCATCGTACTTGACGGTTTCCGAATCATGAACGGCTATTCCAATGATACGGGCGGAGGTCTGCGCATTACGAGCGGCTTGGGTGGAAATCTGCTGATACGCAACTGTTTCGTACTGAACAACCGCGCCTTCAATTATGGCGGTGGGCTGTACATGGCATCGGCGAACATCAGGCTGGAGAATTGCGAGTTTTATGGGAACACCGGAGAAACCGGTGGTGCTATTTGCAATGGGAACAACAATGGTGGTTCTTCCTCACTGGTGGCAGTCGACTGCTTGTTCCGCAACAACGAAGCTTATCAGGGAGCCTGCTACTACACGACGGTTTCATCGGACCTGCTCGTCTTTGACCGATGCGTTGTAACAAACAACCTATCGGACAATACCATCATCGAAATCGACGGTACGCTGGATGGTCGGCTGCTTAATTGCCTGATAGCGGGAAATACCGTGGAAAGCTCTAGTGGTAAAGTGGCTTTGCTCAACACTACATACGAAAACGATAGTGTACTGATGATCAACTGCACCGTCACCCAGAACTTTAAGTCGAGCAGTAGTATTCAGTCCGAAATGATCAAGATCTACGGTTCACACCATGCGATACGTAATTGCATCATCCATGGGAACACAGCGATGAACGGCCGCCAGGTGAGCACTAACGCCGTAGTCTCGAACTCGCTCGTGCAGGGAGGCCACATTGGCGGTACGAATATCATCGACATGGACCCGGAGTTCAGTAGTCCCTTTCAGGGAATACCTGTGAACTTCGATGCATCGAGCTACGACTACACGCTACAAACCACCTCACCGGCCGTGAATGTGGGGTCCAATGCGGTAGTGGTGGCACCGTACGACCTCGACTTGGCACTTCTTCCGCGCATTCAAGGCGGCATCGTGGACCTCGGTTGCTATGAAACGGACCAGACGGTTGCAATTGCGGAAGCGCCTGCGGTGGCGCTCTGGTACTATGATGCATTCAACAGGGAACTTCGAATGGCCGGATCCACTGATCGTGGCAACACCGTGGCACAACTCCACGATCTTCAGGGAAAAATCATCGCAACTCTGACGGTCCGTGGCCAGCGGCATCGCATCGATCTACCTGCCGGTGCCTATGTGCTTAGCAACCCGGAACGGGGCACTCTGCGGTTCGTGGTGCCCTAGAGCCAACTCGCGTCACACGTTCCGCTCAATGAACTTCACGATCTCGCCAGCGATGTCTTGACCGGTCGCAGCCTCAATGCCTTCCGATTCTGGAGAGCTATTCACTTCGATCACCAGCGGGCCTCGGTCGCTTTGCAGCATGTCCACGCCCGCCACGTGCAAGACCAAT
>Ga0209490_10004632_pt1 | contig 12622 bp, 7 predicted proteins | sample MAT06_FD_187209 | JGI IMG/M metagenome (GOLD analysis project Ga0209490, IMG submission 187209) | Freshwater microbial communities from Lake Fryxell liftoff mats and glacier meltwater in Antarctica - MAT-06 (SPAdes) (version 2) | ecosystem: Environmental > Aquatic > Freshwater > Ice > Liftoff...
TTTTTCCCTCAACTTGAGTACAAGTTTCAACCCTGACTCCAGGCAAATCTAATAGATAGTCTAGATGGAAGCTCATAACAGTAAATGTATGATTAGGTACATTTTACACCATAAACTCAGGAGAGCCTTAAATATTGACCCTAGTTCCGTGCGACTCATTGAATCAGTGGAAGAACTTGCAGAAGTCGCGCCAACTTCTTCTCAAGGGCGATCGCCATCCGTATCGCCATCCGTGTCGCCAACTCCTGCTCAAAACAAACCGCCGTCTCAACCCGAAGACACTGCTGCAAGCCCCGTCCACCTCTCACAACTGCTGAAGGATGCAATTTCTGAAGCATATAACCAAACTGGAGCCACTCAAATCCCTGTGGGAAACTGGACAGCTTTTATTAGCAACTCTCGCAATAATCTTAGATGTTTAGTCCGAGATGAAGCTGATAATCCGGTATTAGCTGCTGACTTGAAAACAGGTCAAATTAGTAAGAAACTTTCTGAGAATAGCAGCGCTCAGTTTCTCAAATACCTCTTGACTATCGATGCTGAATTAGCCTCTACATCCTCCAAAAATAGAGTTGCCGATCCACAACTTTAACCTGAATTCGCAAGTAATATTATGTCCGGTACTTTGATCTTCCTTGAGGATATTCGTACAACACACATTGAAGCCTACGCTTTTATGAGTATTTTGACGGACATAATACAGCACTTCTTTGGCGACCGATAGCAAAAAGACCTTCCCCCTCCAATTGGAGGGGGTAATTTTCAGTCCCTAAAACCGCTCTTTCGAGTGAAGTCACTAGGTACACTACTCGAATTTCATAGAAAATATCCACTCACCCCGTCACAAAGATTATGGCTACAAAAACAGCATCTCGAAGCCGAAGCCAGGGAAACTACATCACCCCTAACACAGCCGAAGGCAAGAAAATCCTCAACTACCTAAAAAATCGCTGCGAGAAAGCTTTAGATTACTGCCTGGAAAACGGACTCACCAGCGTAGAAGATTTTGCTGATGCAATTGAAGAACTAACCGAAGCCGACGGCAAACCGGGCATTAGTGTGGAAGTCAAACACAATGGACTCGTCCTCAGCTTGAGCGATCGACCAGAGTACGGCTCTACCACAGGAAAGTACATGATGGAACACTTGGGAGAACCGGACGACAACCGATTTACTAAAACAGGAATTGAGGCGTTGCTCGACTCCACTCGAACTAAAAACAGGTCTAAAAAAGACGATTTACTCGATGAATTGGATGATGAACCCTCCCCTAAGCCCAAATCTCAAGCTGCCAGCAAGTCTAAAAAAGACGATTTACTAGATGAGTTAGAGGATGATGAACCCTCCCCTAAGTCTAAACATAAAGCTGCAAACCAGTCTAAAAAAGACGATTTGTTAGATGAGTTAGAGGATGAGCAACCCTCGCGACGTGCGAAGTCTAAAGCCAATACTAAATCGAAAAAAGATGAAAGAGAATTTGAGGATGATGACGAACCATCACCCAAGTCTCAAACCAAAAACCGACCTCGGACAGATGATTTACAGAAGTTGGAAGCGGAAGAAAGACCGATTAAATCTAAAGCCTTAAACCGCTCTCTAACAAACGAACTAAGTGAGATAGATGAATTTGAAATCGCAGCACCTCAACCTCAAGCTAAATCACCAACAAAAAGCCACATTCAAAACTCGGAGCGAGAAAATTTAGAAGAGGAAGAAATATCATCCAAATCCCAACCCAAAAGAAAACTTCAGGCCGAGCAAGCGGTAGAAGTTGCTGAATCCTTAGCAGCCACACCTTCAAAAAGCAGAACTAGCCCACAGCGGCCTCAAGGCAAAAATTCCAACGACCAGAACATCGATAGTATCCTCGATGCTGCTGTACAAGTTAGTGGTAGAACAGCCATTTCAGGAAGTGAGATAGAAGGCACAACTGTCAGCGGAATAAGCGCTCAAGTTGCGGTTCTCGCTACTCTGATTGGCAAAAAAGCAGCTTCGCAAATTATAGAAGCTGCTGTTGGGGCCCGAAAAGAGCGCCAAGTTGCCGATATTGTCAAAAGGCTCAAAGCTCAAAGCCAGCGAGCTGACTCCCTCTCGCAGCGGGTTACTAACTTGGTTGAAACTGATTCAGTTGCAGGTACAACGGTCGAATCCGAAGCTTTACCAATAGCTGAACCGGAGCCAGAACCCGAACAAAACATCTTACCTGAATCTGATGCCGAAGTTGTGTCAACACCCGCTATGCTTTTAGCTAAAGCTGTTAGTAAAGTCCACGGAAAAGTAGATAAGATTTCCGGCAGTGTGAGAGACAATAATTCCGAAAAAATGGCTGCTATTAAGATTGATATACAGGCTAGTTTTGAAGAACAACTCGTACAAATAAATGAAGCACTCAACCGAATTGAAAAGCGACTCGATACCCTTGAAGAGCGAATAGAAGCTTTAGAGAACAAACTTTCTCTTCAAAGCGAGACAGGCGTTCAAGCTGCGGAGGCAAAAGTAGAACCGCCCGACAGTTCGACTCCATCCCTCAGCGACCAACTCGTACAAAACGAAACAGAAATAGGTGAAAAACTTTCATTAGAATCAACAATCCCAGCTACCAGTAGCGCTAGCGCTACTGCTAAAAAAATAACTATGACAGCCCCAAATCCTACTCAGGACTCCCAACTTGCAGTAACCCTAGCGAAAATTTACAGCCTAGCTGAAGAAGAAGCCAATGCGGAAGGCTTTGTATTAAAAGATGGCGTTGATTTAGGAGAAGCCAAACTTTACGTAACGAATCTTGACTCCTCTAATGTTGTTAGCTTAAAAACTAAGGAAGGCGAGGAACTGTTCTCAGCATTACAGGAAAAAACTGGAGAATGGAAAGTGATCAACGACTTCCTGAAACCTGAAGAAAAAGAAGAACTCGATCACTTAAAGATTTTTCAACAAGCTCTCAACCAAGAACGTTTAGCTGAAATGGTACAAAGAACCGGTCAGGAAGAGGTGAGCTTTATTGATTCCCAAGGCTCGCGCCTCGACTTTGAAGTCGAGTTCAGTGATAAATCCAAGTCGAAGGGTACTGTCAAAGGCTTTAACTCTCACAGCGAGATAGTTTTTGAGGCCAGTCTCCAAAAAGGTAATGTTGAGGTACTTCTGTGCGACATTCCACCAGAAGCAGTAGAAAATCTCCTCTCCCAACAGCAACTTGAGCAAAATCAGAACTCCCACAAGCAGGAAGCTAGAAAAACTGATGCTCAGATGGAGATTTAAAGTAATTTCACTTGCCCCCTCCAATTGGAGGGGGTTATTGTCACTGTACAAAATCACCGTGTTTGGTGATTGTGCAGGCATTAGATGCTGTTTAAATTGGCATTAAGCCAATAAAAAAATGGAGAAGCTAAGATGACTACTTACCTAGAACCTACAAAAAGCTCAAAAAAGCAGCACTTGTTCAGTCGCTGGCTTTCTCAACAAAAAATTAAGTTAGGCGACCTTCCCTTCCTCGGCATTTGCCTAGCCTCACTCATCTATTTCACCATCCGCGACCCACTCCTAATTGTAACTTTAGGTTGTTCCAGCATTGTCTTTTTGAGCTTGTGGCACGTTGCCAAAGCAATTCCTATTGTAGAGCGATATATCGGCTGCAAAATTCGCTTTTGGCACATTACCACTGCCATCATTACCTCCACTGCACTTTGCTCCGTACTCGATTCCCCAGCTAACGCCGTCTTCCTCTCCGGCTTAGAAGAATTTATGACAGAACTCGCAGAAGGAGCCTCTGCTGCGGGAGGCGAACCCATTGATCCCGAAGTCATCGAACTGATTTTCAACTTAATTCGCGGAGCATTTCTTTTATTAGTAGCAGCCGCGTCTCTTTTTGCTTACAATCAAGCGCAACAAGGTAATGACTGGAGACCAATTGTCACCCAAGTAGCCTTAGCTTTTGCCATTGTAATTGCTATTGACGTAATTACTTTCCTATTCATTGGCACTGGTGGCGGTGGCGGCGGAGCTTAATGTACGAATAGGAAGGGGAAGGGGAAGGATCAATTTTCTAGTTTTGAGGTCAACCTTCTTATCTCATTTTTCAAGTTGTAAATAATGGTTCTTCCTTACTTGGTATGCTAAACATACCTGTCCACTAGCCTAAAAGCTTGGCTCGGTAATAAGTGCAGTCATTTACTTTTCCTTCCTTAAATCCGAAGCGAGCACTAATTTTTAGCAATAAAAGCTAAGAATTACCTAATTTTTGTCCCTTCCCCTCCTCTTTCCCCTCCTCTTTCCCTTCCGTTTCCCTGTTTTCAATCCGAAACTCCTACAAAACAGTAGCAATAAAAGCTATTAAAAACCAGCTTTTTCCTTCCCCTTCCCCTTCCCCTTACCCTTATTACCATGCTCAAAGACCCAGATAAAGATTTCATATCGGTAAATAAAATCCTCGGCAAACAAGCCAGTATCGGCATCATTCCCGCCGAACAATTCATCCCCTGGATGATAATTGCCATTATTTCCTACATCCTCACCAACGGCTTTTTTAGCCTCGGAATGCCTTCCTTTTTCGGCGCAACATTTTGGCTGATTGTTAGCTGGTGGTTGCTCACTGGCAACAAACCCCACCTCTTTTTAGATAGATTCCGACCGCCGCCGGGCAGCGAATGGTATAACGGCAATCTATTATATTTACCCCCCATTCCTGAAAACAGACCTCTAGCCTTTCGCCAGCGCTATAAAGATTCGCAAGTTCGCATCAAGCTCAAACCAAAACTTGCTCCCAAACAACAATCCGGCAACAGCAAGCTTATGCCATTTCAAAACTACCAAAACCTCCTCTGTCTAGTCACCATCAAAAAAGATGGTAGAGAAGTTTCTGCCTATTTACTCTCAGAAGGCAGCCAGTACCAACTTGTATTCGGATTCGAGACAACAGGTTTTCACAACCTTTTGCACCGAAACGAAGTCAGTAACGCAGCTACCGCCTTAGAAGAGGGACTAAAAGACATTCCCCCAGGCGAAAAAATGACCTTCCATACAGGCTGCTACAGCAGCGATAGCGCGCGACAGCAACAACTTACCCAACAGGCTGACAACTGCCACCTAAAACCCGTCTCAGTGCTAGTTAGAAACGAACAAAAGCGCGTTCAAGAACTCACCTTAACAGGCACCAGACAAATCTGGAACCAAACCATCTTTTGCACCTGGACATTCAATTCTCAATCCGGCTCCAAATCAAACGACCCTTTAAGTAAATTTATCAACGGAATTATCAACACAACCCAAACTATTGCCGCACAATTTACAGGCAACGAACGCATCTACAAAGAGCGCTTTTACAAACAACTGCTGCTCGATGCCTTCGAGCAAGGCTATATCCGCTGGGAACTCTTGCTCAACACCAAAATCGGACTAGAAATAAAACCGATGAATGCTGACAAACTTTGGACGTGGATGTGGCAAAAATTTAACAGTGCACCGACACCCCCGATTCCCCAATTGCTCACTTTAGAAGAAATTTCATCCGACTACAAGCTGACCGAAACAGTCAACACACACAAACACGCCTCCACAATTTTAATTGAAGGTCAAGGCGGCCGTTCTAGCTGTCCAGAACACAAACAAACTAGCTCTTGCATCTGGCTAAACGGCAGAAATACAGAATGCGGCGTACTGACAATGGAAGATGCACCAGGAGGATGGATAAATACCAGAGAACAACTGCAATGGCTGTGGAAAATTATGAGTAATAACTACATCCACGATACGGAAGCCATCGTAGAAATAAGTGCTGCTCCCAACTTTATTATTCAAGACAACTTATCAAGGCAAGCTAAACAATCTAAAGGTGCTAAAAAACGCGCTTTAGAAAAAGGTCAAGGTCGTGATGTAGGAGCAGAAGTTAAACAGGAAGAATCTTTTGAAGCCCAGAAAAAAATGTACAAAGGTGCAAGAGCAATTCACGCTGCTGTCGCCTTTTTAGTCTACAGACCCACTCCAAACCAGCTCAATCAAGCTTGTCAAATGCTAACCAATAGCTTCGGCTCTGCCAAAGTTTTAAGAGAGCGCAATATTGCTTGGCAAGTCTGGCTAGAAACTCTGCCCATTACCGTAAGCTGGCTATTGCACAGCAGTTCGGTAATTAACGAACGCCGCCTCACCTTTGACACTGAAACTGTTGCCGGTATTTTACCCTTAACTGCTGTTAGAGACATGGATTCAAAAGGAGTTGAATTTATCACTAAAGGCGGCAAACCCGTTTATATTGACCTCATGCACGACCAAACGAGCCGCGCCGTTATTACGGGAGAAAGCGGCAGCGGTAAATCGGCTCTAGGAGGGCGATTTATTATCGATGCCTTAGCTGCTAACATACCAGTTGTGGGTATGGATATCTCAGCAGCAAGCGGTAGTAGCTTTGAGACAGCAATTAAACTTTTAGGCGACGAGGGTGCTTACTACGACATCACCTCCGGTAGCTCAAATTTGCTCGAAATACCCGATTTGAGACGCTTCGAGCGAGAAGAGCGATCGCGCCGACTAGACCAATGGAAAGAGTTTATCAGAAAAGGGCTGACTATTATCAGCATGGGCAAAGTCCGCGACCCCAAACTAGCCCAGCGAGTCGATGCCATTTTGCTGCTAACTCTGAAAAAATTTCTCGAAGACCCAGAAATTATCGAGCGCTACAATACTGCCATTGAAAAAGGCTGGAAATCCACCGCTTGGCAAGAAATACCAACCCTCAAAAACCTCCTCAAATTCTGCACGAAAGAGCAACTAAACCTACAAAGCTTTACCGACTTCGACCGCATTGCCATTAACCAAATTATCACTCAATGCAACGCATTACTAGCATCACCTTTAGGGAAAGCAATTGGCAGACCCAGTACATTTTCACCCGAACCTGCTGTTAAGTTTTTTGCCATGAGCGACCTGGGCAACGAACAAGACCAATATTTAATGGCAATTAACGCCCACGCTGCTTGCATTCGCAACGCACTTTCTCACCCTAAAAGCTTATTTATCGGAGACGAACTTTCGATTTTGTTTAAAAAAGATGGATTTGCTGAAGTTGTGGGCGAACTCTGTGCAGTGGGTAGAAAGAATGGCATTTCAGTGCTCTTGCTATCCCAAGATATCGACAGTATTTGTGACTGTAGTGCGGGAACCATGATTATGCAAAACATGGTATACCGAATTACCGGAAGATTGACATCAAATGGAGCTAATTCTTGGATCAAACGTTTGGGTTATCCGGCGGAAATTATCAGTCAAAATGCTACAGAAGCTTTCCTCCCTAGAGCGGCTGAGCTTTATTCCAATTGGCTAATTGAAAAAGGAGGTCGTTTCTGGCAAACCCGATACTATCCAGGCGAGATGATTTTAGCAAGTGTGGCTAACAATCAAGCTGAATTAATGGCTCGCGCCCGAGTAATGGCTCAATATCCCAATACATTAAAAGGGCAATTGCTAGCACTCAAACAATTTGCATCTGAATATGTACAAGCTATTAAAGAAGGGCGTTCATTAGCCAATATTGGCAAGAATTTAGTCACAGATATCAAGGAACAAAAATCCCATCAAGACCTGATAGCTAGCTAGAACGTTTGAAGGACTAAAAAAGTCAATTACTAATTACCACTCCTCGAATTACTGCACACATAAGGGAGAAACACATGAAATCATCGAAATTACTTGTTAAAATTGCCCTCAGTATTCCTGCACTTGGGCTGAGTTTAATACTAAATTCTGTAGAAGCCAAGGCTCAAACTTCTAACAGCAATCGAACTGCCACACAGATTCCCATATCAAACAATCCTAACAGCAGCACTTTCAACCGCTCCAGCTTCACAGTTCCCAGTCAACAAATAGAAAGCCAAATTCAAGAATCAGCTAACAACTTCTTGAGCAACCCGAAAGAAATAGGAGGTTTAGACAACACAATTAGCGGCATAACAGGCGAAAATTCAGATAGCATCTCCACCATCTCCGACAGCATCTCTGGCATCTGGGATAATTTGTTAAACAAAGTCGAAAAAATTACCAGTGAAATAGAGTCAACGCTCTATTCATTCCAGGGAGCACTCAAAGTTCCCGACCTAAAAGAAGCAGTTAAAAGCATAATGGACGGCAACACATCCGAAAGCGAAGGAACTAAACTATCCGCTGCTTTAGAAAAGAAGCCAGAAAACTCTTACAGCCTCAGAGAAAATACCGCAGAGTTAGCAGAAAGAGAAACTGCTGTTAGTGAAGCTAATAAAGCTACTCTCAGTAAAGAAGCTCAACAAAAACAAGCTCAAATGAAAGAAATTGTTCAGCAAAACGTAGAGCAAACTGGTCGCGAGAGCGAAAAATCAATGGAATTGGGCGCTGATTCAGCAGGTCAAGATGTCACTCAGAACATTATGAGAAATATATCTGAACAAAGTGCGATCGCATCTCAACAAGCAGCCTTATCAGCAGAAAATCAAAGTGCCTTAGTCATGCAGGGTCAGCAAGCTCAAATCGATCGCAGTCTTGGCAACATTCTCAACGCTCAACAGGCTGAAGAACTTAACGAAATTAACACAGCCCAGAGACGGCAGGATGCTGCGGCTGCTACCGCTTCTTCTACTCAAGCCGGACTGTTCCAAATGCCGGGAGGCATTACTTTGGGTGCAACAAAAGACTGAAATCACAACAAGGAGATACCGCAATGCTGACACAACTAATCGCCCAAACTAGCACAGCAGGACAAGCCCTCGACACTCTATCAGATGCCATAGAAGTCTCTCAAAAAACCGTTGAATCGTGGAATTTAGTTTGGTTTAATACCTTCAACACTCAAGAATCCTCTCTCTGGATTGCCTTAGTCAAACTCGGACTAATTCTAGCTGGAATATCTGTTAGTTACCTCGCTGTAACTACCGGAAAAGAAGTAATTGAAAAACAGTCTTGGTCAGAGCTAGCAGCCATGTTTATCTGGCCGCTCGTAATTGTAGTTTTTCTCAGTAACAACGGCAAAGTCTTAGCTGAAAGCGTCAAATTTATCAAATCTGTAGGCAGCACTCAAGTTCAAGAAATTATGAAGATTCAAGTAGGAGAAATGACCTTCAGAACAGCCCTGAGCGACGTTAACCTTACCAGTGCTGGCAAAGAAGAAATTGAGAAACTCTACAGCGAATGTCAGGGCAAAGTTGGAGAAGCTTTAGTCGATTGCTGGAACAGCAAAAAAGAGCCTGCTCAACAAATTCTCCAGGCAGCCGAACAGCAAAATGGAGGCACTCTCAAAAGCTTGCAGCGATTTGTCGAAAACTTAGGCAATGCAACCAATCTTCAAGATATAGGAAATGGGGATTTTGCTGGACAAGTTTTTAGGTCTACTGTTTTGCCGATAATTCGATTAATTCTTAGAGCAGTACAGTGGGCATTTGTCAACATTTTAGAAGCAGCGTTATTACTAACAGCTCTGTTCGGGCCTCTGGCAATGGGCTTGTCGCTGCTGCCGTTGCAAGGAAAACCAATCTGGGCTTGGCTTGTAGGATTTATGTCCTTATTTGGAGTGCAGTTAGGCTACAACATTGTTGTTGGATTAGTGGCTGTAGTGATTGTCAAATCCGATGCTGAGTTAGTGACAGATATCGCCTTTTTATTCTTTTTAGCTGTGTTTTCTCCCATTCTTGCTGTGTTAATCGCTAAGGGGGGAGGAACAGCTTTGTACAGTGCGATCGCCAATAGCACCAAACAGCTTACAGATATTGCCAGTAATGCGATCGGTGTTATGGCCGGAAAACTGCTTTAGAAGTAAACTTTTGAACCCGCAACTGTCAAAATCAACCAATACTAAACAGTTAACTTATGAACTTCAAATTTAAACAGCCGCAACCCTTATTACCGGAATCAAAAAACACATTAGCCTTGTGTTTTGTCCTGCTAACAAGCTTTGTTTGCCTCCTGACAATTGCTGTTTTAGTTAACACAGTTAGCTTGAGAGCCTTATCTCAAAAAAAAGTCACCTTTGTCCAGTTGAAAGACGGAACAACAGCCCGAATTGCCGAAGAAGACGGGCTGTACAGAGAACCTAAAAATATCCAAACTTTTGTCTCAAGTTGGGTTAACCTAACCTGGGCTTGGTCTGGTAAAATCCCCGGCACAAATGAGCCTGACATTGGCATAAAAGTTAAAGGTAGTGCCAAAGTTCCTACAACTGCTTGGATGGCTTCTTTGATGATGGAGTCAGAATTTGGTAAAGCTTCACTTATTGAACTTGCCCCACTCGTTCCCAACACCATCTATTCAGGAAAAACCCGCTCAGGAGTCTATATCTCTCATATCTCAGAACCGAGAGAAATCAAAAGAGGAGCTTGGGAAATAGATGTCATTGCTACTCGCGTAGTGCTAGAGCAAGGAATTGGAGAAAGCCGAGAACAGTTTAATCGAACTTTCACCGTCAAAGCCGTAGAAATTCCCAAATCCCCTCTCAAAGAAAACGCTAATGAATTAGAGAAAACTGTTCACTCTTTGAGAGCAGCCGGATTAGAAATTTCCCGTATTGTCCAATTCAAACCTTAAAAAGGGGGAAAGAGATGGAGAGGGGACGAGCCAGTAAGTGGGTAAATTTAAAAAGCTTGCCTAAAAACTCAAGACTTTAAACGTTTATTAGACTTGAATTGCCTAAATCTTTGATGACAGAAGAAAACCGCAGATGAACGCAGATGAATGCAGATAACGTGTGATTTTTGCAATTCAAGTCTAGTATGTTCCATCCCTTTGGTTGAAGTATTCTGTTTTTCCTTTTTTTGTACAGTAAACCACAACACACTCAATCAATTATCCAGCCATGAATAACCAGATAAATGCACCAAAGAATAATCCAATGAGTACCAGTCCCGACCATAGTAACTTCACCACAACAGCCAATATGAATCCTTATGCTACATCGACTGAATCTACCCCAAATAACGATGACGACAACATTAATTCTCCGAACCCGAAACCCTTCCGAAGATGATGATATTGACGAAAACTTCATTGCCAACTTTGACCCCAATGCACCTCTAACACTTGAAACTCAATATCAACTCGCTCAAGATGACGAAAAACCACTGCCGCCACCTGTTTCCGAAAGAGGCGTTCCTAGAGCAGTGACAATATTGCTGTTGACTGGGGGGATATTATTGCTAGGGCTGCTGATTTGGCAATTTATCAAGCCCAAATCACCTCGCGAGTCGATCGCACAATCAAAATCCAATATTACCCCATCTCCCACCATTAAAGATGAAAAGCCGGAATTGCTGGCGAGATTAGCTTACCAAGACCAGCAAAAACTGCTGACCGAGAAACCGCAAAAAACTGCCAAACCCAAAGTAGAACGGTCGCCCAAATCATCACTCGCGAACGCGCGAACTCCCCGTCCCGTGGCTACCCGTCCAACTACACGGCCACCTATTCCCCGAAGCGAACCCCGAAGCGAACCCAGAACCGTAGTGCGGACAATAACTGTACCCGCACCCGTACCCTCAAGAACACCTGAAAGAATACCCTCAAGAACACCCGCACCAGTTCCCATATCTAAACCGTTTGCACCCCCAACTCGGAATGCAATTCCTACTCCGACATCCGAAAAAATTGATCCGTTTGAGCGGTGGAACCAACTTGCCCAACTCGGACAAGTCAGGGGGAATTTTGACCCTAACCAAATAGCGAATGCCGCTTTTGCAACACCGAACACTCCAGCGACAACAACTGCTACCGCCGCCACTGTGACAAAGCCAACTCCAACAACTGAATTCCTAACAGTGAATATCGGCAACCAAAAGTCGCAACCCTCATACGTTCCTTTCGAGCAAATCCCACAAGAACGAGATAGCCACCCAAATAACGCCAGCGGGGAAAGGCTACACCGGGAGTTTCACTATGGAGAGGACAACCTCGAAACCACTGACAACTCCCCAAACACCACTAACCAATTAACTCCGGCTGTCCTTTCCCCACAAACAAGTTCCGATTCTACCGATAACCAATTAACTCCGGCTGTCCTTTCCCCACAAACAAGTTCCGATTCTACCGATAACCAATTAACTCCGGCTGTCCTTTCCCCACAAACAAGTTCTGATTCTACCGATAACCCAATCGAGACTGCGACTCGCCCAACGTCTCGCCAAACGTCCTTGCCAGATACAGAATTTCCAACCCTTTCTCCAGAAACAAGTTCCATACCCTATCCCTTAACAAATTCCGCAACTCTGGAACCAGTAAACTCCCCAGGAGCAAAGGGCATTCTCAACCGCACGCCCCAAACGGACTCCACCTCCCAAACAATTCAAGTTCCCCTTGGAACAAATTTTTCGGGCGTAGTTTCGGTTCCGCTGTTGTGGGATGAAGGTTCAGGAAAACAGCTTTACAACAAATTTGCCGTCACCCTCACCTCGGACGTGACGGTAGATGACGGTTCTATTGCATTTCCGGCGGGGACGGTTGTAATTGCCAAAGCCAACACTGTAAGCATTGCCAATCGCATGGTGCAAGCTACTGCTGTCGCAATCGTCTACTCAGATAGTTCTGGGCAGATTAAACAGCAGGCTATTCCAGAAAGTGCAATTTTGATTACAGGAGAGGGCGGAGGGCCGCTAATTGCTTCAGGCTACTTTGACCCAGGTTCCGA
>Ga0209490_10004639_pt1 | contig 12618 bp, 11 predicted proteins | sample MAT06_FD_187209 | JGI IMG/M metagenome (GOLD analysis project Ga0209490, IMG submission 187209) | Freshwater microbial communities from Lake Fryxell liftoff mats and glacier meltwater in Antarctica - MAT-06 (SPAdes) (version 2) | ecosystem: Environmental > Aquatic > Freshwater > Ice > Liftoff...
ATTTTCCGGTGTAGTTAGAATAAACCAACATGCCTGACGCGGGCTTTGCTCCTGTACCTTCTTCTTGAACGATGATGACTACGCCGGTTGGATCGTGTATTCTGTACAGGCTATCTATCTGAGCAGTCCTCAAGAAATCGTCGATTTTTACCCTATCAATGGCAAGATTCCCAACATTGTCATACACCGGTCCACCAAAAGGATTGGGTGTGCTGCATGAAACAAGCAGGATAATGCCGAGAAGGGACGTTAAAACTATTTTAAAACTTTTCATTTATCAGTCGTTTGCCAAAGGGTTTTCTTTGATATCTACCAGTTCCAACTCAAATATCAATGGAGCATTCGGTGGAATTAAGCCACCACTTCCTGTAGAACCATAGCCGTATAATGAGGGCATGATTACGGTAGCTATATCGCCTTTTTCCATGTTGAAAACCCCAAATTCAAATCCCGGAATAACCATTCCCAATCCGATGATAAACCGAAAAGGTTCATAAATTCTCTTGGGGTCAAAAAAGTTGTTTTCTTTGGCAACGGAATCTACAGAAGTATCAAATACCAAGTTATTCAACAATTTACCCGTATAATTGACAAGCACAGTATCACCTAAAGAGACTTTTTGACCGCTTCCAGATACTTCCTTCCAATAAATCCGGATGCCTGTGCCACCATCGATGAGTTCTTTGACGGAGGGAATAGGTTTCTGCGTTACATAATCTTTAATTTTTCGAATATCCTGTTCAAAAATTATCTGTGCATTTTCCTCGTCAGAAACACAACCGGAAAATATCCAAACCGCTGATATTAATAACGCGCTTAATCTTTTCATATGTTTATTTTTGTACGTCTGTGATTTCTACGTCGAAGATCAGCACAGAGTTGGCTTTAATCGGGCCTCCGGATTCTTTATCTCCATATGCCAAAGTTGAAGGTATGTAGAATTTGGCTTTGTCACCTTTTTTCAATAGAGCGAGCCCTTCATCCCAACCTTGGATCACCCTTCCTTGACCTACAGAGACTTCCAGGGGAGAATACCCTCCCATGCTGTCTCTTTGTTCGTCAAAGGTATTGTTTGCTTGGGCAACTTCTTTGATACTTGAATCAAAAAGCGTCCCATCCAATAAGTACCCGGCGTAATGGACAAAAGCCAAGTCCCCTGCTTCAATCTCAGGACCTGTTCCTTCTTGTTCAATGACGTAATAAAGACCTGATTCTGTCTTGGTGGCTTTGATATTTTTTTCAGAAAGATAATCTTCGATGATTTTGGTATCCACTTCCAATTGCTTCACGGAATTTTCAGCCTGTTTTTTCATCTGTGAATCCTGAAGAGCGCTGAAGTATGCTTCTACTCCCTGTTGGTCGGTAATGTCGACCACACCGATCTGGATTTTAACATTCTTTTCTTTGTCCAAGAAAAACGGCATGTTTTGTTCGCCAAAAACTTTCATTGAATTGGCTTCAAAAGCGATGCTGTCCCCTTTTTTCAAGCTCAGGAATATCTCATCCATTCCGCTTTCCCTTGGTAGGGAATCGTTGAAAAGGATGTATCCAGGCATTTTTTGATCATAGGTAGAGATAAATGTGGAGTCTTTATCTGTTTTTACGATAAGGTTGTAAAGGATGTACTCACCGTTTTTGGGAGCCACATCTCCTTCTTTGATATAGGTATATTCGATACCGTCAGAGGTAGTCTGTTTTTTCTTACAAGACATCAGGCCGGAAGCCAACATGATTAAGATGGCCGGCAATAAATAGAAATTAATTTTTTTCATGAAGTAGTTCAGATTGAATAAATAGGGAATTATAGTTTTCTTTTATTAGTGTTTCAAATTTTTCTGCTGTCTCTTGGAGGGCCATTTGAGATTTTCCTCCTGAGGCATTCTTGTGTCCTCCTCCATCAAAATATTCAGCTGCAAATTTGTTGACGGCGATATCCTCGGTTGACCTGAATGATATTTTGATGCCATCTTCGCGTTCAGTAAATAGCGCTGCAATTTTGATACCCTCTAAGGACAAAGCATAATTGACCAAGCCTTCGGTATCTCCGGTCTGCGAGGAGTATTTGCGTAGGTCTTTTTTGCTGATGGCAAAGTAAGCGGTCTGTAAATCCTGCATGATGGTCAGTCGCCGAGTGATGGCAAATCCGATAAATTTCAACCTGTTGACGCTGTTGGTATCATAGATCGCACGTGATATCTTAGAATTGTCAGCCCCGATACCTATCAATTCGGCTGTAATGAGATGGACATTTTTGGTGGTATTAGGATGTCTAAATCCCCCGGTGTCAGTCATGATCCCTGCATAGAGACATTCGGCAATATCCTTGTCTATCAAATCCTTAAGACCGATAGCCACAATCAGTTCGAAGATCAATTCACAGGTAGCGGCGGCATTTGTGCTCCAATACCTGAAGTTTGCAAAGTCTTTTGGGTCTTGGTGGTGGTCAATATTCACCTTATAGGCATCTGACATTTCCACCCACTGTTGCATATCATGCATTCTTTTGGGACAGGAAAAATCCAGACAAAAAATCATTGTTGCCTTTTGAATGATGCCAATGGCCTCTTGCCTTTTGGATCTATCCTCAAAGTTCATCACATCATCGTTCCCTTTCATCCAATGGAGAAAGGAAGGATAATCTGAAGGAGTTATTACCTGCACCTCATGTCCCATTTTGAGTAAGAAGTTGGACATTGCCAGACAAGATCCCAATGCATCTGCGTCAGGCTTGTGGTGGGTGGTAATTACAACTTTCTGGGGTGAGGAAATGATATGTTTAAATGACTCTAATTCTTGCATTTATTTGCCTTTGTATACTCCCCTAGAGGAACATAGTCCGCAAAGGTCAGGATAATTTTTGAAAAATCCCAATGTCACTAAAGGTCTAAATCAGAATCAGATAACACAGATTTTACAACCTTTATTCGGAGATCCGATGAATTACTGTATTTTTGCAGCCATATTTAAACCTACAAAAATAATTACAATGGCAGGTAATAGAACTTTCACCATGATCAAGCCGGACGCATTTGGTGCCGGCAATTCCGGAGCAATATTGAAAATGATAGAAGGAGAAGGATTTAAAATAGTTGCGCTCAAAGCGACACAACTGACACCTGAATTGGCCGGAAAATTTTATGAAGTACACAAAGAAAGACCGTTTTATGCGGACCTTTGCAAGTATATGTCTTCAGGACCGATCGTTGCCGCAATTTTGGAAAAAAACAATGCGGTAGAGGATTTCAGGACTCTGATCGGAGCTACCAATCCTGCAAATGCTGCAGAAGGGACAATCAGAAAAATTTTCGCCATGTCAATTGAGGCCAATGCCGTGCATGGTTCTGACTCCGACGAAAATGCCCAAATAGAAGGGAACTTTTATTTCAGCCAATTTGAAAGGGTACTGTAATTGAAAGGATTTCTGGAAAAGTAGAAAGAAATCCATTCACTTTAAAAACGAATAAAGGCTATCAGAAATCTGATAGCCTTTGTTCGTTTTTATGTAATTATATCAACGAAATCCTTACCATTCCCAAAGTCCGTTTTCAAAATCAAGGAGCTTGTATTCAAATTCAAGCGAATTCAAGAATGCCTGCAATTCAGGATTTGGGTGGTTTGGATTCACCAAATCAGCTACATAAGCATTATCCGGGTTGGTATATCTCCTTACCACAGACCTAAACAACCTCTGATCGAATACCTGATCATAAGTAAGGTTTTTGGCAGTATTTTGGAAAATCAACCATTTTGCTTCCGGATGGTCTTTGAAGTGGTAGTAGAAATCTTTGAACCTGACATAACCGATTGTTTTCTGACCGGCATTTGCATTTGTCTGGGAAGGCATCACCAATTCGATGTATTTCACATCAAATTTGATTTGGGAATGGTGCTTGTCAAACACAAAATCCTCCATAAAATCCAGGTAATACAATTGCTTGACAAAAATACTGTCTCCGTTAGCTGCCAACCAGAAATTAGACTGGAAGTCCGAAATCGACAAAGGTTGCGTGAACTTTTCATCTGCAAATACCTCTAGTGCATTGTCTTCTACAATCGCCTTATAGATCTGATTGACGACACCATCATTTTTGGTATCGCCTGATCCATAGAGCGGCTGATTGTATTTCTCGCGCAGGTCGATCCTTCTCCAGACAGAGATCTGATACATCTTATCGTCTTCGCGGATAGGATGGGCCGAAAAAACAGTGTCCATTTTGAACTGTCTATCGCCAGTTCCTGACGGTGTTACACTTGTAGCTACCTGGGCATTTGAATCAATGCTTACAAGCGAAAGGCCAAGTGAGAATAGGCCAATGATTTTTGAATAAAGCTTCATATTCATTTTAGTTTATGATCATGCCCGAAAGCATCATCGATCATTTATTTAATTGTCAACCTTTGAATCTCAGACTGAGTGAGATTGGTCACGATTTTATTGCTCCGGAAGTTAGTTCTGGTTATTTGTGTAACACGGATTACCAAGGCATCGCCACTTTTAGCCGAAGCCAATAAGTTTCTGATGGCAACATTTTTACCGCTGATGGCCACTTTCTCTCTTGGAACCTCATTTCTAAGAAGAATCACTTCTCCTCCGGTTACCTCGAATTTAGCGTCTTTGGCCATTGTTCTTCCAAAGTTTACCTCAGGTATTGCCTCAACAATCAAAGTAGAAGGTCCAGGTGCAGGATAGGCCAAACTCATATCAATAAGACCTCTGCCATCCATCAACTTTACTGTAGGTGCTGGCACCGGCTTGATATCATACGATACATCTCCGATTTTATTGCCTCCACTGCTGACACCGATCAACACTTTTCCGGAATTTCCCGGAATAACAGTCAATTGACCCGGCTTGCTTCCTTGGATAGAAGAACCGTTGGAAACGCTAAAGCTTGGTGCATAGGTATTTCCCAAAGCAGGAACATCAATCAATAATTCATTAGCACAATCTGCATAAAGTTGATTGACAACCTCTGAAGTCACTTTGATGACAGGCTGTGCCACAAAGTACTCATATTCAATAGGGAGGATTTGATCTTCGCCCCCTACATTCGTTACGATTTCTCCTTTAATAACCCTTCTCGAAAGTCCTCTGTCATCGTATTGTGATGCAGGTGTCGCTGTAAATTCAATTTTTCCAAAACCGTCTTCCACTGTAACAGGTCTTCCATCAATACTCATTCGAGGAGCATCAGAGGATGATGAGGAAGCAATGAACATGTCAGCTTGGAACTTGGTTCCTGCAGCTACTACATTTGACTGCGCCGCTATCCTTGCCTTCACGATATCCGCCTTATAGTAAAAAGAACCTATAGAATTGAAAATCGCAGCAAGAGACTCACTCTCGATGTTCAACACTTCATTTTGATATTGTGAAATCAAGGCCATTACAGCACCGACAGGGGATTTGACAAAATTCAGGAATACGAAATTCTTGTTTCTGACTTCTTTGTCATTTTTAAACATCTCAATGTCTTTCGCATCTTTGGCGATATCCTGAAATGTCATATCGATCCCTGTTTTCTTAAGAATCTCACTGATCTGCTTCGGAAAAGCATTCAACCTTTCCTGCATAACAAATCCCTTTTTGTTGTTATTGAATATATTTCCGGGAATATCCGTATTCTTCAAAGCAGAATTGCTGAACTGACCTTGATCATCTTTTGCATTAGAAACAGTCAACAATTCTTGTTTCAATTCCTCCAAATAGGTGTATACCTCGGAAGTGGTTTCCCTGACCTCCCTAGCCGCATCTACTTTAGGTACATCTTTGGCATTGTTGCCCTGTTGTTCGACAGAAGACACAATGTTAGACACAGTAAATTCATTTTTATCGATGAAATTTTTGGAAGTCCTTTCCAATCCATCATTTAACAACACAAACTTTTGGAGAATCTGATTACTTACCTGTAGTGCCAGCAAAGCTGTCAATACAAGGTACATCATACCGATCATCCGCTGCCTTGGTGTTTCTTTTCCCCCAGCCATATTATTTCTTTAAAAGATTAAACATTAGATATAACAGGCTTAACCCTTCATGGCTGATAACATACCACCATATACTTTATTCAAAGAACTTACGTTTTGGTTGAGTTTTGCCAACTCAGTTTTGAACTGTTCTGTTTCTTTTCCTGCTTCATTCAATCCTTCCATAGCAGTAGAAATATTGGAATAGAATTTATTCAGGGTTTTGAGGTGTGATTGTGCATCCAGCAATTCCATCTCATACACATTGTTCAATGCGGAAAGGTTTTTAGTAACGGTTACCACTTGGCTGTGATATTCTTTGGCATCTGCAGAAGCAGAAGAAAGTTCGGTCAGGGCCATGGCTGTTTTTCCATAAGATTGGTTGATATCGACCAAAGTCTTGGAAGCTGTTTTCACGTTGCTTGCATATTCGTTGGTAGCCACAGCTGCATCGGCGATGGTACCCATTTTCTCAGCAGAGTTAGCAAGGTTTTGGATTCCTTTACCCAAGCTGTCAAATAATTCAGGACCGATCTTCGCGTTGGCAAGCATTTCGTCAAACTTCTGGCTAAGATTGTCTTTTGGCTCTTTTTTAGACAGTTTAGGCTCAACAGATTCTTCGCCGGCTAATTCTGGGTATACTTTTGACCAGTCTACCTCTTCGTGTTTGGGCTCGAATGCAGATAAGAAAAATATTGCGGCTTCTGTTGAAAGACCAACGCCGATCATCAAACTGGCAAAAGGCCAATCGAGAATTTTGAACATAGCTCCGAGGATAACTACGGCAGCACCGATACCATATATTTTTGGCATGATATCCCCGTAAAATACGTTCATGAATGAGTTATTTTTTGTTGCCATTTTTTTTTAAAAATTTAGAGGTGAGTGAGTGATTAAGATATTATTCGATTTACTTTTTTCTTCTTCTGTTGTTGCTGATATCCATTGAGCCTGATCTACCCAAGTAAGTCATGGCAGTTCTGAATCCGATGTGGGCGGTTTTTACATCCTGGAATTCGTAAGTTCTTGTACTTGTTTCCAAATAGTGTGCAATGTCTTTCCAAGAACCACCACGTACTACTTTCCTTTTTTCATTTGGATCATCATATCTTGGATCCAAATCCCAAGTGACCGATCCACTGACTGCATTATAGGAATCCAATACCCATTCTGCTACGTTACCTGACATGTTGTACAATCCAAATCCGTTTGGAGCAAATACGTCAACAGGTGCAGTGTAAGCGAATCCATCATCAATGTAATTTCCTCTTCCAGGTTTGAAGTTTGCCATCAGGCAACCTCTTTTATTTTTAAGGTAAGGTCCTCCCCAAGGATATTTCGCAACTTCCTTACCGCCTTTGGCTGCATATTCCCATTCTGCTTCTGATGGTAACCTAAAAGCAGGATAGTCAAAATCCGCTTTGTCATTGGCATTCAAATGGTAGGTTCTCCATTGGCAGTACATATTGGCCTGCTCCCAGCTTACGCCTACCACAGGATAATTGTCAAATGCAGGATGGTCAAAGTAAAACTCCATTAAAGGATCACCATAATGATACGTGAAACTGGTGTTCCAGACAGTTGTATCAGGAAGCACTGCGTTCAGGTCAAAAGTTGGTGCATCTTTTAGAGTAGTAGGAGTACTGTAAGTATACTCTCCCAACCTCACTGCTTCGATGAACTGCCTGTATTTGTTGTTGGATACTTCATACTTATCCATATAAAATTCGGAGATCGTAATCTGCTTGTTCAAGGATGACTGAGAGAAGGCGATATCTTCATCAGCCTGCCCCATCCAAAAAGTTCCGGCTTTGACCGGCACCATTTCTTGAGGAAGGATTTGTTGCCAGATAACCCGCTTGGGAACACCCGTAACTTCACCCCTTCTATTGTCTTTTTCGCTGGCAGATCCTTTCTTGCCCAAAAGTCCGCAGCCCGGTAGCACTACCACTACCAAAACCGCTAAAATTATGCTTAAAACGCGTGTCTTCATTTTTTTAGACATAAATTACATTAAACCATTTATCAAATTCATGCCACTTTTTGGATGAGCAACAAGAGCGAAAATTAAAGTAAATTCTTAGAAATACACAAATTTATTTGCTGAATTTCCAATATTTATTTTTTAGAACCTAAATCTAGGGGTACGTTGGATTGTCCTTTGGAACTGCTTGGTCACGTCGGGAAGTACGTAGGATAACATGAATTCATGGCTGGTCGGAGCTTTGGCTTCTATGCCTCCAACTACCAAATCAAATGCATATCCTATTCTGAGAGATTTATCTTTGAGGATACTGTAACCCAACAAAAGCGATACGGATTCTTCGCCCCTAAAAGCCAAACCTCCGCTTACCTTCTGATCGTATGTGGCAATAACGCTGACGTCGTATGAAAAATTATCAAAGGAGACTGTTTTCAATAAAACACTGGGTTCAAAAATCCATTGGGCAAAGGTTTTTATTCTATATCCTGCCAATATGTAGGTGTGGTTTTTGAGTTGGTTTTCAATGGAGCTCTCTCCAAAATCAAAAGCCGGCTCGTTCATATGTCTGCTGCTTATTCCTATATAGTATTTAGTCCGATCATAGATGGCGCCTGCACCAAAATTTAAATTCATCTGTGTTTCACTACCCGTGTTAGGCAGATTTGGATCCGGATTTACAACATCCAGTTCATCAAACCGTATTGTAGTTGCAAAAATTCCTCCCATAATGCCTAAACTCAGAATCCCACGTCTTAGTTTTTTGTGGTAACCGACCGAAAGGTTTACTTCTTGGTTGCTTGTCGGGCCGATATTGTCGTTGACAAAATTTAAGCCAACTCCCAATTTGAGTTTGTCAATCGAACCGGAGGCGGTGACGAGTTGGGTAATTGGTGCAGGTCCATTGGTGCCTGAATAATTTAGCCATTGTGACCTGTGGAGGGCCGAAAACCTAAAGCCAGATTCTTTACCTGCAAAGGCAGGATTAAAATATCCGCCATTGTACATGTATTGCGTAAACTGGGCATCTTGTTGGCCATTGACGTTTGATGCAAAAAAACTACCTGTCCATATCAGCAGGAGGCATTTCAATATTGTAAAATCACGTTTAACCATGTATCAATAAAACTGATGATTTAAACTTTTTTCTACACAATTAAACTCAATTTTCCCATAAAAGATTTGAAACATCACAAATTATTTGCCTTTTTTATATAAAGTTCCAAAGCCCCGGTCATGCTGGGGGCATTCGGCATAGGCGCCTCAATGTCAAGGATTAATCCATGATCTCTCACTTCCTTGGCTGTAGTGGGCCCAAATGCTGCAATCCTTGTGTTATTTTGCTTGAATTCAGGAAAATTTTGCTTCAAGGACTTGATGCCTGAGGGAGAGAAAAAGGCGAGGATGTCATATTTAATATCCCGTAAATCTGTAAGATTTGATGCAACTGTGTGATAAATGATTGCCTCGGTATAAGAAATATTATTCTTTGCCATATACTCAGGAATTTCATCTTTTCTGATATCAGAGCAAGGAAACAGGTATTTCTCAGATTTATGTTTTTTGAAATAATCAAAAAGGTCTGCAGCAGTCTTTTGACCTACATAAAGTTTTCTCTTCCTGATCACAATATATTTTTGAAGATAATGGGCCGTCTGATCAGAAATACAAAAATACTTCATATCTGCAGGCATCTCTACTTTGAGTTCCTTACAGATCGTAAAAAAGTGGTCGATGGCATTCCGGCTTGTAAAGATGATGGCAGTATGCTTGAGGATATCAATTTTTTGCTTTCGGAAATCCTTGACTGAGACCGGCTCAACTTGAATAAATGGTCTGAAATCTATTTTTAAATTATACTTTTCAGCTAATTGAAAATATGGTGATTTCTCATCTGTTGGCTTTGGCTGAGAAACTAAGATACTTTTTACCTGGTTCAATCTGTCTTTGGTAGATTTAGTCGTCATATTTCACTTCAGCATTTGGACTTTTTCACTTGAATTCACCCTATTATTACCTTTGAAAGGAATAACAGGGGGACTATTTCTGCGCTGCAAATGTAAACAAATAAATGGTAATTTTTAAAGGACACCCGATTTGACATGATCAGAAAAAGCATGAGGACCCCAACAATATAAATCCAAAAAAAGCCATAAAGCAGAAATTTAACTGATATTTCCAATTCAAGGAATCCGTTCAATACAATAATGCTTACAATAAAGGCGATTATGAATATTGTTATGGAAATAATGCGAAGCATATAAAAAAAATGGGGAACAACAATTTTTTTCAAATCAAATACAAATCCCAAAAATCTCAATAAAGCAAATTTCAAAAACGCAAATACGATGAGTAAGGATGATCCCAGAAGCCAACTTAGAAAATGTTGGTTCAGGTCACCGCTGACAATGAATCGGAGACTTTCGTTGCCAACAGCTTTGACGCAAAACATCAGCAGCAAAAAGGCCATCATATTCATCAGCAGCAAATAAAAAATAACATCCAAAGAAAAGAACTTTTGAACCGAATTTGATTCCGAGAAATCCTCCGCCGAGAAGACCGAGGTGGGCATCAGGATCAATTTGAGCACCAATGGGTAAATCAACTTGTACACAGCGATCAAAAACAGAATGCTGATAATCGCAAAAAAGAAGAAGTCATTGAAGCTTTCTAGCTCCCTTTTCTCAGGCATTGGTTTTTCAGGCCCCGCTTTTTCTATCGGTGCAATGTAATTTTCAAAAAACCCTTTTTCTACGGAGACATTACTTGCATTGATCCCCTTTTTGATGACAGTCATCAATGTTCCTGTAGAGTCAGCCTCTGAAACAAAACCTTCGAAATCGGCCAAGGCCATCACAAAGGTCGTGTCCTCGGTGGTATGGAACCATAACTTATCCTCCAAAAACAAGGTGGATTCACCCGGAAACTCAAATCTAAAAGTGCTGTTTGGGAATGTCTTCAAATCCAATTTTACTTCAATTTTTGGATTCGGTTTCCGAATCTCTTCAGGATACATCTCTAGGATTTCGGGATTATAATTTTCCAAAACCTGAGAAAATCCATGGAAAGAAACCCCCAAAAAAACAAAAAAAACAATGAAACTGAGGTAGGATTTTTTCATCTGCTAGAATCTACCGGTATATCCAAAGTGGATTTTAGAAAGATTGAAAGAAAAATCCTGAGTATCTGATCGCCCAAGACCGTATACGAAATTGAAAACTCCATTTCCTGTTTCCAGGCTGAATCCCATTCCCGCAGAGAAGGTATTGTCTATCCCAAAGTCCTGAACGCTGTTCTCCAATCTTCCCATATCGGCAAAAATCATAAAATAAGAGTAGGTATCAAAATAAAACCTTGGCTCAAAATTGAGAAAAAGATAATTGTTGGCAAAAAAGAAATTCTCATTGAATCCACGGATGCTTTGGAGGCCACCAATCCTGAACAAATCATTAAGCAGGATATTTTTATTTTCAACCAAACCTCCTGCCAGTCTGGTGAAAATCCCCCATCGGGGAGAAAAATAAAAATGCTTTTCAAATTTTGCCTCCATATAGTATTGCAGGGTTTTGGATTCAATCCCTTCATAAAGGCTTGGAGGAAGGCCCGTATTCTGCAATATGTTTTTGTTTCCAATGGCAAATTCAATTTGTGCCAAAGCACCTCTCCTAGGAAAAAAAACATCATCCAACCAGATATGCCGGTAGTTGAGACCATAATTATTAAACCTAAAATCACCTGCCTCCGGAAGCTGTGTGCTTTCTTCAAGCCCATTGACAGCGAGCAAATCTCCGGCCTGACGTCTTGTAAAGAAACTGAGATACCCGTCAGAATTGAATCTATAACCAAAATTGAGTCGGAAATCCCTGTTGAGAAAAGAGGTATCTTCTTTTAGCAGGGAAAAGGAAATACTTGCATCTATATTTGAGCCCAAAAGCAAAGGTTCAAAACCGGCGATTTTCAATGTCTGAGAAAGCTGATTGAACCGTTGCCAATGTAATTCATAATTCCGCCCGGTTCCCGCCACATTGAAAAGCGCAATATCGAACTGACCTGTTACCAATAATTTGCCTCCATCGTTTTCATTGGGCAAAAAGCCGATGATACCGTCAATAGAATTGATTTTTCGGTCCGCAATCGGGAGGTACAAAGTTGCTTGCTCATTCTGAAAACTGAGTTCCGGTTCACCGGCCCATTTGAGATAAGGAAGTCCGCGGATTTGCCGGATTCCTTCATCGATTTTTTTCTGAGAGAAAACCTGACCCGACTCGATCTGCAGAAACAGGGAAAGAAACTCTGGCTTGGTTTTGGTATTTCCCGTGATTTTTAAGGAATCAAAAATAATCCTTGGCCCGGATTCCAAAGCCAAAGCCCCTGAAAATCCCTTGCCGCTTCTTACTAAGCTGTCCAACTTGATGGAGGCAAAAGGATAGCCTGTGTTTTCGGATTCCCGCAAAATGGTTTCAAAGAGTCTTGAAATTTGCCTGTAATCAAATGGCCTGCTTGTAAATCTTCTCAGGTCCACACCTGCTTTGACCATCAATACCGGAGCTACATTTCCTTGGCTCAACGCCACCCATTCAAACTTTTCTCCCGGATCCACTTTGAGCCAAAGTGAATCCGGGGTGGATTTGACCAAAGTTTCTTTTGGGGCCAAGTAGCCTAAACTATAG
>Ga0209490_10004640_pt1 | contig 12615 bp, 8 predicted proteins | sample MAT06_FD_187209 | JGI IMG/M metagenome (GOLD analysis project Ga0209490, IMG submission 187209) | Freshwater microbial communities from Lake Fryxell liftoff mats and glacier meltwater in Antarctica - MAT-06 (SPAdes) (version 2) | ecosystem: Environmental > Aquatic > Freshwater > Ice > Liftoff...
CTGCGGTTTTGAGCCATAAGTCCAGACTACCCTAAACTCCTCCTCCCTCCAAAATGTATTCGTTTCTTGGGTAGCAAATCAAGGTGAAGAGCGATCGCGCCTCTAGTGTTCAGCATCACAAGTTCCTCAGATTTCCCTTCTATGCTGTATTCATGGTCAGCTATAAAAGGCTTAAAAAATGAACGTACAATCGAATCCCGTGGACAGAAAAGTAGACCTGGTTGAGATGGAGATCGTGCCTGCTGAGGTTAAGACTGAAACGAAGACAACCGCTAACACAGAAGAGTTCAGTATCAATGGTGATGCTCTTGTCGGCAAAGTTAAAGAGTTGCTCCATCAAGGCAATATCCGGCGCATCATTATCAAAAATGAAGAGAGCCGGGTCTTAATTGAAATCCCAATGACGGCTGGGGTTGTGGGCGGCGTCATGAGCGTAGTGTTCTTCCCAGTGATCGCGGCGCTGGGAGCGATCGGGGCACTGGTTGCTCATCTGACGATTGTTGTTGAGAAGAAAGACGAAGAGCCAGAATAGCTAGGGCATGTCCTGGAGGATGAAGAAATCTTCTACGGGGGTTGCGCAGAGTCGCGATCGCTCTGTTGTTTCTTACCAAGAACCTGTGTGATTCAGGAAAGACGAGAACTCTGGATCTGACCATCGCAAAGGGAGGCTATCTTCCACCCGATATCCCTGATCCAGGCGGAATCGAAACAATCGTTCTGCTCCATGGTAGGCTGTGATCTCAGTGCCTTGCCAGATGACTTCGGCAGTACCCGTGAGATAAAGCAGATTGCCCTGACCGAAATCCACAAACAGCAGTCCGGCGCGGGGATTCAACTCCAGATTGCCAAAAGTATTAAAGTGACCATTGCCAGAGAAGTCGGGAATGGTCAAAGTCTGATGATCATCAAGGCGCACAAAGCCAGGTTGACCACCGCGATGGGAAACATCTACGCCCCTGGCTGCACCCGCCGCATCGTCTTGATAGGCTGTTGCAGATCCGAGTCCTTTTCAGCGAGTGATGCAGCAGCTGCCCCAAACCTTATGCCACGATTTACCTAAGCAGAAAACCAGAGCGAAGAAGGCGGAGTAGATTACTGCTGTTTCATGGAGATGCTAGATCTTCACCCGTTTCGATAAGTCTTGATTCTGGGTTCTGCCGCATCCCGTTAAATAATTTTAGGGTACAGTTCATACCTAAAAGCCTTTGGAATGAGCATCTAAGTGTACCCTAAAATTACTAACTTTCAACTCATTCCACCCGACCGAGGTAGACACTTTTATGGATTTTACCAAACCAGTAGCGGAGATAGCGATAAGGACCACAGCCATTAATAATCTTGTCCTCAAAACTACCCTGACCACCGCGCGGTCCTCTGCGATTCAGTGCCACCTCCTTGAGGCGATCGCGTTCCGTCTTCTCCAACAGCGGCTGATTGTCTGCCTCCTGTAGAGCTTGGAGAATAGCGATTAACTCCATTCGCTCAGGCTGCGACAGTTTGACTGCTAGAGATGCGATCGCCGCTAAATCAGCAGAGTCAGAAACAGGAGGCTTGCGACGTCTAGACATAATCAAACCCGATGGATAAAGTTTTTTAGGGTACACATAAAGTCAAGCTGGCTATAACTACGTCGGGGAGTGGGAATCGAACCGTACCCTAAGAGAAGAACTTCTCCCGCCCTCATTCATCTGTCTCCTAGCCTTCGTCTTCAATGGAGAGCCAATTGTTGCCGAAGATTTTCGGGAGAGTATTTCGATTGACCAGGTCGATTCTTTCTCAACTCACCTAGTCAGTAGGCTGTTGATGGAGATTGGCAGGCGATGCTGGCGCTTCATGCTCAGGCGATTGCCCGCTCCAACACAACCCTCGGAATAAATCCTCGTAATGCCTCTCGTTTATCGTCATTACCCTCTGCCGCGCTCCACATCAACCGCACATCTGCTAGCACTTCGGGTGTTAACCACTGTTCGACCGCTTGATCGTTATCAATTGGATCACCCGTCTGGTTTAATTCTTTTATAAGATCTACGGGTGATCCATTCCCTTTTTCAACCTCCATCTGTGCAATACTTTCACGTTCTGTCTGTCGTTGCTCGATGACAGTACTTAGAATTCCCCAGCGTTCTTCATTCAAGTGATAAATGCGATGCTTCCCCTTTCCTGAACCACTCCACCGGAATGCAACTTTGATACCCATCTGACTCAAGAGCTGATGAACAATTTGTACATCTGACATAAGCGGCTTTCCGTCCTCTTGGCATCCTTTAGGAATGGTAAAGTTTAAGATCTTCTTGATATGGACTGCATTCGCTCTAGCTTTGAAGGCGATCGCTTCCAAGTCTTCCGCTACCCATTCCCGCTCCATATCAAAATACTGATCTAGTTCCAACTTATGACGCAGTTCTCGCCGCAACGCCATTCCTGAAATGTCCCAAGGACAAAGCCCCTGATTCCAGCTCATTTGTCGTTCCAAAGCTTTGACTGAGCGATCCACTGCAACCGTTGAAAAGAGTTGTGCCTCTAAGTTCAGGATTTCTCCCCGCCCTCGTCCATCGCGGTCTTCTAAAACCTGCTCAATTGTTAGACTCTCAGGTGGAATGCAGTAAAACTGACAGAGGTAAAACCGGGCGATCGCCCTCGCTTCTTCTGGACTATGCGCTTCCTTCTGCTCTAACGCTAAAAACTGCACGGCATTCAAAGCAGGAGCTGCCACCAATGCTGCCGCATCCCAATGATTAATCTCTTCCCGCACCTGTTTCAAAACTGCAAGAATCGCTTTATCACTAGGAGCATTCCAGATCTGTACCTGTTTCCCTTCATAGCGTAGACGGACAAGCAACGCTATCCTCAGTCGGCTCATCGACTGGTTCTGAGCCGCACTCATTGCCGCCCACAAGTTGACATTGGGATCGCGACGCCAGTCATAGTTGGCGATTGCCCCTAATGTATCAGCCCGTAAACTAGAGCGAATGATCTGAGCCGTGGCGATCGTCTGTTCCAGTAAATCTTGCTTGATCTGAATCGAGTTTGTTGCTCGACTCACCGAAGAATAGTTAGAGCCGAATTCTGCACACCAGACCACGCGAGGCACAGGCTCCCGCACTCGATCTAAGGCTTGAGCCATGTCGGCATCAGTGGCACTACAGCCGTTAAATACGCCATAGACTTCCGCGATTGCCCCTTGCATTTCAATACTGACCCCCGTTGCCATCGAAGGCGAGGCAATCACCACGTCATAGTCCCCTCGTGCTAACACTGCATCGGGCATGGTAATGAACTCCCGCTCAGCTTCGCAACTACTGGTTTCTGAGTTGATCACCAGAAGTCGCAAGTGCGGAAATTGTTTCTGGATCTGTGCCGCCATTAACTTGCTGGCTTTCTTCGTATCAGTGACTACTAACACCACTTTCCCAGGCTGCAACTTGCTGATGGAAAGGAGAAGCTTTTTGACAATCACCGATCGGGTCGGGCACTCAATAAACTCCACCGGATAACCCTCGACTTGATAGTCATTGTGAATCAAAAATACAGGCGCTCTGATGCCTGATTCCCTCTCCCCACGCAAATCCTGTAAATAGCGCAACGATGCATTATCCAAATCGGCATCGGCAACAATCACCCGTCGAGCTGACCGCACGAGCTCCTGAAACCTTGCCAGTAACGCGGGACGCTTACCATCTTTGGCGCAGGTGCTGGACGTGAGCAAATGGCGCAACACCTGGACAACTTCATCGACGACGAGATCGCAACCCCTAAATTGTTCGGGTTCAATGGCTAACAAGGAGTCCACGCAGAAGCCAATCCGCAGTGTATAGCCTGCTCCAGTAATAAAACGTCCATTGGTTTTGTCTAAGTCCCCTCGATAGTCCAAGCGAAGGCGATCGCACAGATTCCGCATCAATGCCACGCGATGCCCTGCACTCAAGACGTTTTCAGTGGCGGCGATCGCTTTAGCAATGAACTTGGTCTTACCCGTGCCTTTACCAGAGGCGATCGCCAAAATGACATCTTCAGGTAAGTTCTGAAGATTGAGCGTAGACAAATCATGAGTCGTCACCCGTAAATCAACGGGGTAGGTCAGCCGATTTGCTAAGTGTTGCCAAATCAACCAATGGTCTAAAGGTAAAGCGGCATCTCTGGCTTGTTCCCAGGCGATCGCCCCTTGGTTGACGATCAGATCATCGATTCCTTTGCCTTGTTGCCCATCCCAAAAGGTAATCAAGGTTGGCTGCTGCGTAGCAGCTTGGAGCAGCCTGGAAAAGCGCTGAGTGGCAATGTTGACTCTCCGCCGCGTTGTCTCACTGGCATCTTGGTCAAACGCCAAGAGATTGACTCGTCCAGGAGCTGCAAACCGAGCGACATCAGAAGCGAGATAGGGTGTCACAGGATTGCCCAGCATATCCTTCGCGAGATAGCCGCCGTTGACCCCGTAGAGAGCGATCGCCACCTCACCGTGGCTCAGCAGACAAAGTGCCTTCTTGCCGCCCTCTGTCCACACAATGGGAATCTCAGGGTGCGCTGCAATCCACTCCCAAAATGGAGCCATCTGAAACCCTCGTTTTCTAGCTGAGCGATTGGGTGCAAACCTGGGGTCAAGGATGCCAAAGCGCCGCGCAATCTTACGGCGAATAGCGATCGGGATAGCAGGCAAGTAAATGGCAGAGCGCTGAGAGTCGGTTAGAGAAGTCGCTTTACCAACGGGCGTTTCGTACTTCTGGTGTACCACTAACTCTGGGTATGTCTTGACCAAGCTCCAGAACTCAGAGGAGGCAGTCGTATGACGGTCTAAGGCTTGCTTAAAACTCTTCTTGGTCTTGTCTTTGTCAATGCGGGGCTGACTCAGCTTGCCTTGCCAGACTAGACCATCTTCATTGGTCAACAGAGCCGCGTATTGATTCGCTCTAGCTTGTTGACCAAATCGAGTCGGTTGCCAGTTGAAAGCCTCGTCGATCGGGTATCGGGCTTCACCTCCGACGGTCATTTCGGTGTCGCTGACGATGTGGATGGTCGCTGAGTAGAGAGAGGGGGCGATCGCACTGCCTTCTACAAATTCTTGCTCGATATGCTGGCGGAAGGCTTCAAGGGACAGGTTTATTCTGTTCTGTTCCCTTCCCATACTGGCTGAGTAAGTTTGAAGTGTTTGAAAAACTGCCGAAACCACAGGACTGCCTCACGCTAGACAACTTAAGCATGGTGATTTTGCCAGGTTTCTCTAAATTAGGTTGGGTAAAGTATTAGTCTTATCAGACTACTTAAGCTTGTCTTACCAGGCTAAAATCCTTGTTAGCTAAGCGCTCTAGATAATTAAGGTGTGAGCATACGGAGAGAATAGTTATTACATACGGATAATCTAGTGATAAAACACGGAGAAACTTGTCTTAGTCTAAGATCCTTGCCATATAAGGAGTTTCACCAATTTTTGCAGCTTACTTTGAATGAGACAAAAGATTAATCAAGTCTAGTACTGATCAAACTGCCTATCTTGTCTCTTCATCAGAGATCTAAAACATTTGAGGACTAAGGGTTTGAGCGATCGCCTATTTTTATATTGATAGCAGTTTTTCTGTTCATGTAGTGATGCGATACGGAAAAAGTTGTCTTATCTCAACAGAAATTAAAGACCTTGTATTAATGGATAAACTCGGCTTGAAAGCTACTCTAGAGTTAGTTTCTTCGATATCTTGAACTTTTTTAAAGTGATGGCATACGGAAAAAATTGTCTTAATTATAAAGGTTTAACCTGGTTCGTAATGTTCTAAAGAGTTGTAACCTCATACGGAGATGTTTGTCTCAGTCAAGAGATTGACTTTGAAGTCTTTTGACTTGACTTAAAAGTGATGCGATACGGAAAAAGTTGTCTCACACTAAAATCTCTAAGTCTTTAACGTGGTAGGCATTTAGGACAAGTATTAGGTCGTTGCTATAAAAACCCCGTTGAAAATGACAATAAGTTCCGTGCAGTTGGTGACAAGATACGGAGAAAGTAGTCTTTCATACAAAAAGTCCTTTTTTTGGGATATTTGAAATCTCTAAGTCACCCTTCAAGTTAGTGATCAGATACGGATAGCCATGTCTTAGTTAAGAGATGGCTGAAACCTTCCCATAGCAAGAATTTTTGTAAGGTTTCTCTTAGAAATAAGACAAGCTGTTAATGAATCTGTCTCAAGGAGCCAAACTTATAGGTGCAGCAACTTCCTAAGCTTGGCTTCCAAATCTGGTGTAACTGCACGATCGCCCCGTTCAAGTTTGCCGATGTAGTCTGCACTCAAATCTAGGAAACCGCCTAGCTCCTTACGGCTCCACCGTCGATTCTCGCGCCCACTACGAATCTCTTCACCCGTCAGTTCGGCTTGAGGGACAGCTTCTATCTGTTTCAGCTTCTTCGGTTCTTTGATACGTGCCAGTAGTCCAGGAATAGGATCAGGTGGCTTGATAGTTAGCTTGGCTTGAAGAAGCCGATCAATGATCTTAATTTTTCGCCAGTCATCTGGTTTTGGAGCATCGCTATCAGGGCGTAACCACTCTGGGTAGGTTTCTGGATCAAACTCAATTTGCCAGCCCAAGCCAGCGAGTAATTGTAGTGCTTTACTCCAGCGATTTTTCAGGTCACGGGCTTTATGCTTATCTTGCAATGCACGATCAATCTCTGTTCTAGGTAAAACTTCTTCCAACAAACTGATGACTCGGTAATCATAGGGGTGTTGGTTCCTAACACGAATCCTAGAGTCTAATGTCAGTTGAATTGCTAACCGTAATGCCAACTCATTGTGGTAGGGATCAATCTTCAAGATATCTTTGGCAAGATATCCAAATTGATGGAGTGCTTCCTTCGCCTTACTTCCTGCTCGGTTCAAGAAATGTTTTGTCCAAAGTCCAGGACTAACAGTGATGTAAACTTCCTCAGGCTTCTCAATTTTCCCACTGACCCAATCGATTTGCCCGTGTAAATCAATTAGCACATCCCATAATCTACCAATTGGAGTACTTGCATCCACCTTCTTTCGCCCTGCACCCTCAATCCAGACTGATTTAACAAGCAAACAAGATAAAGCATATGAAGTACTCGCAACCGCATTACGCTTCTCTGGCAGGCTGGTGTTATGGTTCTTATCCCATCCCATCAGTTGAATAATATCGGTAGCTTGTAAAGTAAATGTACTCTTCCATGGTTCGTCTTCTTCCATGGTACGAGCAGCGAATATGAGCTGAAGTTTGACGGTATCAAAGCCAAATTTGTTAATGATTTGTTCTGCTGCTTCCCAAGGTAACATCTCAATGTCACCAGGAGTTGTAATGTAATGTTCGATGTAGTTGTTGGGGTTGCTCTTGCTTTTGTGTTGAAATACAGCTGCCTGATCATTAGCATCTTGTCGCCATAAATCTGGGCGTAGCTGTGCACGGATGCTGCTTGCAATAGGAATAGAAGTAGGAAGCAACGTAATTGGGGCAAGAGCGAGACTCGTTTCTTTCCTAGAAGGAGGTTTACGGTTAAGTCCTAAGAGCTTTTCCATATCCTGAAGCGAACAACTGGGTAGATTAAACCCTGCAATAATTTTTTTACTAATGTCGTGGCAGTAAATTTGTCCTAGGAAACTAATTTTTTCCTGAACTGCGGATGAGTCAGGCTTCAGTAAGTACTTTCTGACTAATAGGAGTTTCTGAGCATCGTCTGAAGAATTGGGTTGTTCTGCCGCTCTTTCTGCGTCTAAGTTTTCGATCGCCCAAATGACTAGGTTAGTGCCGATGGATTGAGCGTATTCTTCCCAAAAGCCTGCATGAGCGAAAAAGTCAGACAGTGAGTTCCTCAGGTAAGCTTTGATTTTTTCATCATCAAACAACAGCTCCAGAGTTTGAGAGTTCTGTTGGGCATATGTAATGAGCTTAAAGTGAGGCAACGTTGTGTCGATTGCCTGAATTCCTTGCTTCTGAACTGCTGTTTCGACTTTATGCTGATAAATTTTCAGTAGATGCTGAAATAAGTAATATGTAACCAGTTCTGGTAAAGATGAACTATTGCGCAGCATTGTCATAAGGCTGACAAGATACTCGGGAGTCAAGACCTCTCGAATTAGCTTTGCCCAATGACTTTGTTGATCACGAGCATTAAAAGGGAACCTGTTGTCCTGACTAAGTTCAATTCCCTCCGTCGGTGCGGGAAGAGGTTGCCCTGACTTATCTAATTGCAGGACAACATAGCGCTGGCTTTGTCCTGCACTGTCGTCGGGATCAAAGGCGTAAACAGGATCTTCTGTTACTTTCCGTTGCTTTGCCATAGTTGGATTAGAAACCTGGCTTAAAGGTTATCACTGAAATCTTCATAAAGGGTATCTTTCCTCCTTTCTTTTCGAGTTGAGCTTTAACAACAGCTTCACACTGTGTTTTGCTGAGAGCTTAGAAACTTCTCTATTGTAAAAGGCATCACCTTTTTCAAGAAATGACTTACACTGGCATACGTTGATCGTTATGTTTTTGTATGATCATCACAACTGCATCATTTAAAGGTGGCGTTGCCAAAACTACTACGGCAATACATCTTGCTGCCTATCTCCAGACCTTGGGTGAGACACTGTTAATTGATGGTGATCCCAACCGCAGCGCAACCCGTTGGCTCAAGCGAGGAAAGGGGCTGCCCTTTAAAGTGATTGGAGAACAGCAAGCTGCTAAATATGCTCGCGATGCTGAGCATATTGTTATTGATACTCAAGCGCGTCCCGATAGAGAAGATTTGGAAGAACTTATGGATGCTTGCGACTTGATGGTGTTGCCTACCACGCCTGATGTGCTCTCGCTAGATGCCCTGCTTCAAACCGTTGATTTGCTCAAAGCTTCAGGGAGCGATCAATATCGTGTGCTCTTAACCCGCGTGCCTTCTCCTCCTCGAAAAGAAGGCGAAGAAGCTAGAGAGATGTTACTTGAAGCGGGCTTGCCTGTTTTTAGGGGAAGGGTGAGAGAATTTGTAGCGTTTCAAAAAGCAGCATTGGCAGGAGCTATAGTTAACCAGATCTCCGATCGCAATGCCAAAATTGCTTGGGCTGAATATAGAGGAATAGCAGAGGAGATTGTTCGTGGGAAGATTTAATCAACTGCTCCAAACCCTGAAGGAAGAAGACGAGCCTCATGCTGTTGTCGTCTCTAAGCCTTCTAGAGACAAAACTGCTTCTACATTGGCGATCGCCAACATTATCCGCGATCCTGAACAGGTTCGGAAGTACTTTGATGTTGAAAAGCTAGAGAGTCTGGCTAAGACGATTGCTGAAGCCGGGGTCATTGAACCCTTAATTGTCCATGCGCTTGATGAGCAACCCGGATTCTATCAACTCATTGCTGGAGAACGGCGCTATCGAGCATCACAGATTGTTGGGCTAACAGAAGTTCCGGTTCGTATCATTGATCAACCGAGTCGCGCCCAAATTCTTAGAATTGCCCTGATTGAAAATCTACACCACGAAGACCTGAATCCAGTTGAGCAGGTAGAAGGGATTCTCAATCTTTTAGCCGAGGATTTAGAAAGCTCAGTTTCTGATGTAATTCTTCTGCTTAAACAAATGGATAACGATGCTCGTCGTCAGTCCCATAACGTTATGGGACAGCCCGCATCTGACCGTGTACTAGATCTATTTGAAAGTCTAGGACTTAAGTGGCGGTCGTTCGTCGTCAACCAGTTACCTATCTTAAGTCTTCCTCAACTGATTCTTCAGCCCATTCGGGAAGGCACTTTGGCTTATACCAAAGCGATGGCGATCGCTCGGTTGAAACAGCCAACTCAGCAGAAAAAGCTATTGAAAGATGCTTTGAGCGATGATCTATCTGTACAAGATATTCGTGAACGCATTCGGCAACTCACTCCTCCTAGCTCAAAGACAGACGATTTTCCCCAGCGTTTTTCTGCTTTAGGGAAGCGGCTTCGTCAAAGCCGTGCCTGGGAAGATCCCAGCAAAAAAAGTCAAATTGAAACGCTAATGAAAAAGCTAGAAGGACTGCTGCAAGATTAAGCTTACTTTTTAGGCTCAGTACCTCATTAAGCGCCGTTGTTCTTCTCGAAGCCACTGTTTCAACTGAGTTTCTGAAGGTAGGGCTACAAGATAGCGAGAAACGAAAAGCTGACTATCTAGTCCAGCTGTCGCGTAATAGACTTCTTCGTTATCTTTATCTGAACAAAGCAAGATTCCGACAGGTGGATTCTCTTCGGGCAAAGCAACTTCATGCTTCAAATAGTTCAGATATAGATTCATTTGCCCTGCATGGCTGGCTTCAAAATCGCCTAACTTTAAGTCGATCGCAACTAAGCAGCGTAAAGTTCGATGGTAGAATAAGAGATCGAGGAAATGATGCTTGTTTGCAATAGTGACTCGAAACTGACGTTCTACGAAGCAAAAATCTCGTCCTAACTCGTGTATGAATTGCTGGAGATGATTAATGAGTGCCTGTTCTAAATCAGATTCGCTGTAACTTGTTTTCTCCTCTAGCTCCAAAAATTCTAGAATATAGGGGTCGCGTAAGATATTAGCTGGGGTGTCGATCAATTTCCCTGCGCCAGTCATCGCCAAAACTGCATCCTTGTTTTTTGATAGACCAACGCGCTCATAAAGCATACTGTTGACTTGCCGCTTCAGTTCTCGCAAAGACCAATTGCTCTTAACGGATTCTAATTCATAGAAAGTTCGTTTCACAGGGTCTTCCATTCTGCTAAGTTCGATTAAGTGTGACCATGAAAGCGTGCGAAAAAGCCTTAAACAGTAGGTTTCATCCTGCCAAAGAAATTCTTGATTATCTTCTAAACTCTTAGCTACAAGTGACGGAAAATCAAAAGAAAACTCACCAGATGTAGAAAAGAGAGCTGAAAAATCCGGTGTTATTGTCACTGGCTCAACTGCATCTAAAGAAAGGTCAGACACTGTCTGACTTTTTTGTTGAGCAACGTTTTGGATAATCGGTGTAAAAAGGTCAAACATTGCCTGGCTTTTGGCGATTGCTGGATAGGTTAGTGTAAATTTGCGAAACGCCTTTAAGCTAGTTAAAGCTAGTCCCTTCACTCTCCGGTTCGCCAAATCGTCAACCAGCTTCTTCAACAATGCCTCACCGTAGATTGCACGTTCATTGCCGCCTTGCTCGTACTCAATTAGGTATGCACCAATAAGCCAGTTGCGAAGGGTCAAAACTTGATTGACTGCTTTGGCGGCTGTCGCCTGTGCCGTACTGTTAACTAAATCAATCCCATCAAGCAGTTGGTTGTATTCCACAGATTCTATCTACCTAACAAAGCTATCTATCTCTTCTGTCCCATAACATTATGAGACAGAAGAGATAGAAATAACGAGACATTAGAAGAACGCGATTCGCTGCGAGTTTCTTGCGATAAATTTATACTATGCAGCAATCTGGAAACAAGTCTCAACCACCCACAGAGCCGCTTCAAGGAATTGTGGAGCGGATTACCTACCACTCCGAGGAGTCAGGCTACACGATCGCGCGTCTCAAAGCCCCCCGCGTCAGTGAGCTAGTCACGATCGTTGGGAGCTTTGCCAATATCCAGGCTGGGCAGACGCTGCAAATGGAAGGCACTTGGAGAGAGCATCCCAAATATGGGGCGCAGTATCAAGTCGCCCAATATCGGGAAACGAAACCTGCTACTCTCACCGGAATTGAGAAATATCTAGGCAGTGGACTGATCAAAGGTGTCGGTCCTGTCACTGCCAGACGCATCGTGGCGCATTTTCAATTGGAGACGCTGGATATCATCGAGAATCAGATCGATCGCCTTAGCGAAGTGCCGGGGATTGCCAAGAAACGGGTCAAGAGCATCCAAACGGCATGGCAGACGCAGAAGGCAATCAAAGACGTAATGCTGTTTCTGCAAGGGCATGGGGTATCGACGACCTATGCGGTGAAGATTTATAAGCAGTATGGGGATGAGTCGATCGCCATTGTCACCGAAAACCCCTATCGATTAGCGACGGATGTTTATGGGATTGGGTTTGTGACAGCAGATGCGATCGCCCGTCATTTAGGCATCCATCCCAACTCAGAATTCCGCTATCGCTGTGGCATTTTGCATGTGCTGGGAGAAGCGGCAGAAGACGGACATTGCTTTCTGCCTCAAGCCGAATTGGTGGAAAAAGTTGTAAAACGTCTTGCGCTCCCCGATCATCGGATTGAGCCAGACGACATCCTCTCGTTGACGACCGATATGTCTTTGGATGAGGAGTTGATCATGCAAGGTGGTCCTGGAGAACTACAAGGGCAATTCCTCTGCTATGCTCCTTCCTTCTTCCACACGGAACAAGGGCTAACCCGTCGAGTCCAGCAGCTCCTCCGCCACACTGCTGCTGTAGAGCTACCGCGTGTAGAGCAATGGATCGATCGCTTTACTGCCAAAACGGGATTGCAACTCTCCGACCAGCAGCGGCAAGCCGTCATCATGTCAGCGAGCCATCGAGTGTTGATTTTGACAGGTGGACCTGGAGTCGGTAAGTCATTTACTTGCCGAACGATCGTGTCGTTGTGGAAAGCGATGGGCAAGACGATCGCGTTAGCATCCCCCACAGGAAGAGCTGCGCAACGGCTGAGTGAGATGACAGGACAAGAGGCAAAAACGATTCACCGACTGTTAGAATT
>Ga0209490_10004642_pt1 | contig 12613 bp, 8 predicted proteins | sample MAT06_FD_187209 | JGI IMG/M metagenome (GOLD analysis project Ga0209490, IMG submission 187209) | Freshwater microbial communities from Lake Fryxell liftoff mats and glacier meltwater in Antarctica - MAT-06 (SPAdes) (version 2) | ecosystem: Environmental > Aquatic > Freshwater > Ice > Liftoff...
CCAACCTGAACATTGCATTAACAGAAAAAGATGCTGCCAAGCGCAGTTACCTGGATGCCCTTAAATCTTTCTGGACAGCTTACTATGATTTGCGAAGACTAACACTCTTTGATTTTGCCAATCAGCGATTGTTGTATTTGCCAGAGTGAGGGTCTTATGCATAGAAATTTTCGCTTGATTTATAACTAAACTGAGCCACCTTATTTTTTGAAGTTGCTGGCATGATTTATCTAAAGCCACCTATGAATTGTGGCCATCTACCTTATTACCTTAGTAACTTTCCATTTTAAGGCAAATCAACCTTATTACCTTATTCTACCCTGAATTAAAAATTTTAGCCTTATCTTTTCATTTGAAAAGTGAATTAAGATGTTAAAACTTTCGACAATCCTTGTTTTAATGCTGCTGGCTTTTGGCTGCGCACCTGATACACCCTCAACAGAGCAAGACCCACAACAATTGCGCAGTGAAATACCGGCTACCGAGGTTCGTATATCGTTAACCCGAAAAGCCCCGTTCGAATATTTAATTCAATCTACTGGGAAAATTCAATCCGCCATTGATATTAAAATTTATTCGCATAGTGCAGGCATTGTAAAAAAATTATTGATAACAAATGCCGGGTATGCAGTAAAAGGTAGCGCGCTGGCCGAACTTGAAAATGAAAAACAAGCTTTGGCTTTGGAAAAAGCCCGAATTAATTTGATAGAAAAAAAAGTGAATTTCGATGACCAGGTTATGCGATATGACGATGACTCAGTGAAGTTTGCAAAGGCGCGCGAAAATATCAGAATTACAAGTGGCTTGGCTGCTGCCGAAGTTGCTTATCGCGAAGCTAAGTTAGAGTTTGATTACACATTTATCAGAGCTACTGCCACCGGCAGGGTTACCGATCTGGAAGTGAAAGCCGGGGCGAGCCTTACTGCCGGGCAGGTTTTCTGCCAGCTATACGACCCAAGCAATATGATTGTTGTTTGTAATGTGCTGGAAGCCGATGCGCTGGTATTGAAACTGGGTGTTACGTCAGAGGTGCAAACATTAGGAATTGAGCCCTCCATTTTGACAGGCACGGTGAAAGAAATAAATCCGCGGGTGGATTCAAAAACAAATTTGGTAAACGTAATAGTGCAGTTAAATGCAACTAAGGCCATGATGCCTGGCATGAGTGTTCAAATTACTTTGAAAGTGCGGGGAAAGGAAACCATACTAGTACCTAAGGAAGCGGTGGTGATACGAAGTGGCAAACAAGTTGTGTTTACACTCGAAGATAATCTGGCCAAATGGAATTATGTAAAGATAGGCAGTGCTAATGGAAAGGATGTAGCCGTGCTAGAAGGATTGAAACAAAACCAACAAGTTATTATTACCAACAACCTGCAATTGGCGCACGATGCTCCGGTAAAAAAAGTTGAGTAAGAAACTTGCGTACATGTAAGATTTTCGAAAAAAAAACAAAAAAAATCAAGACCCCCGCGCGTTTGAAGAATGGGAGGTTCTGCCGCCAAAAGTAGTAGCCGTTAACATGTGCGTTAAGTTGACAAATTGCAAGAATTTTTTGTAGCCATGTATGTAAGTTTGGTTATCAATTTTTAACCAAATGCAAATTGAAAAATACACTTCGCGGGTAAACTACCTGATAGAGTTGATTTCTAAAGAATGCACGGGAAGTCCTGCGATGCTTGCTCGAAAACTTGGTATCTCCAGGCGCATGCTCTTTAACTATTTAGAAGTCCTTAAAGACAAGGAAAAAAAATTTACCTATTGCCGCAAATCCAAGACGTATAAGTTTCTGGATTAATTTTTTTTGCGTGTGCTAAACCAATACACCAACGGTATAAAATACAAAGCCGTAAATGTACCCACAATCAAGCCGCCAATTGTAGTGATGGCCACAGGCCGTTGCAGGTCGGCACCTAAGCCTGTTGAAAAAATGATGGGCGTAATGGCAAGCACATTGGTGCAGGTGTTCATTACAATGGGTTTTAACCTATCAAGCCCGGCTTGGTGGATGGCTTCTTCCAAAGGCAGTAGTGCTTTTAACCGATTGATGCGGTCTATTTTTAAAATAGCATCGTTATCCAACACCCCCAACACAACAATCAACCCGATACCCGACATAATGTTAATTGTGCCACCGGTTATCCAAAGCAACAATAAACTTCCTGCAAGACCGAGTGGTAAAGTAACCATAACCAATAATGGCTGCTTGAGCGATTCAAATTCGGCCGTTAAAATAAAGTACATGAGTAAAACGGAAACCAAAAGTATAATCCCCAGTTCGCGAAAGTTTTTTTGATCGTTAAACCATTTCCCTGAAAAGTCGACTACTGCGCGATAGTTTGTTGCCAGATCACTTATTGCTTTGGTTGCAGCGTTAACATCATCAACTTGGTGGATGGCGATGGCCTGATACACCCCACCGGCATCGGATGTAATGTAGCGGTAACTTTCACGAAACTGTACCTGAACAAGTTCTTTGATCGGATATCCGATACCTTGCGCTGAGTTTATAGTAAGGTTTTGAAAAGCCTCGTTAAAGTCGCCCGCGTATGGGGCAAACATAACCGGCAGGGCTTCGCCAAAATTGGTGAAGTCAGTAATCAGGTAATCGCCAAAAGCAAGTTTTAATTTTTCAATCAGCGCGGCATAATCGATTTGGTATTGTTGAAGCTTAGTAAAGTCTATTGTTATAAAAGCCATGGTTTCTTTTTCAAAGCCTTTGCCGATGGCGCTAGTTGAAATTTCACCAACCGCTTTCACCAGACTATCAGCTCGCAAAATAGCAAGTGGTCTTTTAGCTTTTAAATCGCGAAAGCGAGCTTCAAGCATGGGTTGTTCATTGGCAAACAGTTGTTCAAAAGCGTTAGGTGCATTTGTAAAGTTAGCTGCTGCCAATGGGAATTTATTATTCAGCCATGCTTTCAATTGCCTGTCACCTGTTGTTTTTGTGCGTTCATCTTTATAGGCTATATAAATTTCGGCATGCTGCACCGAATAGCTCTCGCGGCCTAACAAAAACTGTTGATACCCCACTTCGGCTTCTGAGTAGTTAATAAAGTTTTCATTGCCAGCCAGCAATGCGCCCACCCGGTTGCGACATTCAATTGCATCTATTGGTTCGTTCCAATCTATGGAGATCACCGTTTCGGTGCGCGCTATTTGCGGAAAGCCCTGTTTAGGCAGATAGATCAACAAAACGATGGCAGCAGGTAACAGTAAGGTCATCAGCGCGAGGCTTAGTTTTTTATTTCTCCACACCCAGCCAAACGTGCGGGTATAGCCTTTCCGCATAAGCGTAAAGAAGCGGCTATCTTCACGGGCATCGAAGATTTTGTTTTTGAAAAAGAGCAGGTAAAGTAAGGGTACCACCAAAAATGTGCAGAGCAACGATACTGAAAGGATAGCCGCCACCGACACAGCCTGATCGTAAAACAACGCGCCCGTAAGGCCACTTAAAAAAATGAGTGGTATAAACACCGCTAAGTTGGTGAGTGCCGAAGTAATTAACGGCACAATTACTTCTTGCGTTCCGCTTACGCAACTGTCTAACAAATCTTCACCCGTTCTACGTTTTAGCATGATGGAGTCAATTACTACAATTGAGTTGTCCACCAGCATGCCCAGCCCTAATGCCAGCCCGCTTAACGAAATAATGTTGAATGAGATTTTAAAAATGGCAAAAACAGAAAACGCTAACAGTAACGAAAGCGGCAGCACGATGCCCATGATTAGCGGCTCGCGCCAGCCGCGCATAAACAAAAACAACACTCCAAAGGCAATAGCACCGCCCCATACCAACGCCTGCGACAGGTTTTGAATACTCAACGAAAGTAACAGCGATTGATCTTGGGTAAGGTGAAATGAATACGCAGGATAATCAAGTTTAAATTGCTCAACGGCTGCATACAGTTTGGGCATCAGCTCAGGCATGCGCGCCTGAGCCTGCTTGTGTATAGTTATTACTATCCCTTCCTGGTTTTGAAACAAATGAAAACCTGATTGTTTTTCGGGTTGCAGCGTGGCAGTGGCGATCTGTTTTAGCAATACGGCTGCGCCTTGATTAGGCAGCAGCACCGGAAGTTCTTCTACATCTTCAGCTCTGCCAATGCGTGCACCAAGTTTAAGATAGTACCGATAGTTGCCATCCTTTACCGATACCGAACCTAACTCAAGGTTGGCGTTGGCAATGGTGGTAATTAAATCTTTGTCGGTTAACCCTAAGCTTTGCATCACTGCGGTATTGGGGGTTATGCGAACAATGCTGCGCACGGTGCCATTCAAATCTACAATGCCCACGCCTGCTATCTGTTCTAATCTGCGCTTCAATACTTTGTTCGCGAGTTGCGAGGCAATTTGCAAATCGGGATCAGTTAATGGCACCATCTGTACCCTTAGAATAGGAATATCGGCTGTGGAAGATTTTATGACAAGGGGTCTCTCTAAGGTTGCTGGCAAAAGCGGAGTAAGGCGATCAATTTTTTCGTTTGCCTCAATGTAAGCTAAGTCCATGGCCGTGCCATAGTCAAACTGCAACGTTATTTTGCCGGCTTCATTTTGTGCTAAACTCTCCGAGGTTTTTATTCCATTTAAAGTAAGCATGCTTTCGCGGATGGGCTTCAGGATGTTTTGCTCTATCTCTTCGGGGCTGCCGTTGGGGTAGCGCACGGCAATAGTAATTTCAGGCACGTCAATAGCAGGTAAAAGCGAAACAGGCAATTGAAAAAAGACAAGCAAACTAATGGCCAGTGCGGCAATTAAAATTACTGAAACGGCAATAGGACGCAGAAGTAGGTAGCGGAGCATTGGCGTTAAGTTAGCGACAAAAAGTTATTTTAATGTAGCTTTAACTCCTGTTGAAAGAGGTTCAAAGATTTTTTTGTGCAATTTTCCTTCGGTGCAATGAAATTGCACCGAAGGAAGTTTACTTGGAGGTAATGCTATAAGGCAGAAAACTAAAATAAATTTTATGGAAAGCAGAAAAAAAATGGCAAGGGCTGCAATTTTAGCAGCTACTATTGTGGGCGGAGTATTAATGTTTGCACAACCTTTTGAAGCGCAGGCTTATAGCGGTGGATGCAGTACATGCTTCGATGGTAAAAGTGGTCAGGATTCAAATGGACTCACAACATGCAAAAAGAGAGGAAGTGAGTGTATGAGGAGGTGATCGTTTATTTTATTCAACTTGGTTAACGATCTTAAAATTATGAAAAACAGAAAAAAAATGGCAAGAGCTGTAATTTTAGCAACAACAATTGTAGGCGGAATACTCATGTTTGCCCAACCGTTTGAAGCTCAAGCCTATAGTGGGGGTGGTAATTGTTTCAAAGGCAAACCAGTACAGGATTCAAATGGTATCATTAAATGTAGCAAAAGTGGTAGTGAATGTTTGAGGACATGTTAAAATTAAAGTTTTCTTAAACAGATCTGATTTTAGATCAGATCTGTTTTTTTAATTTATCAAGCTATGCGATTATTTATTTTAGTCATGTTTGTTTATACAATAGTGTTGATGTCATGCGATACCCAACAGAAAAGTTGTGAAAATTTAGTTGAACAGGGCAGTTTTACAACCAAAAGAATTTCTATACCTATTGACTCTTCACTACTACCTTTTTATAATGAAAATTATGTATGGCAAGCTAATGAGCAGGACGATGGCTACTATTACGGGTTAAACTCTTCTGGCAACCAGTATTCCATTGATGTTTTTGACATACGGAATCAATCATTTCATAAAAAGATAAAAATAAGTGTTTCCGATACCTCCGAAATTAGGAGAGTGGCCGGATTTAAAGTTGTATCCAAGGATTCAATTTATCTGTTGGAGAATTTTCCGAAAGTAGCTTTATATCTGATAAACGAAAATGGGCAACTACTTCGCTCATGGGTTGTGCTAAAACAAAACCCCGATCAGGAAGAGGGTCTTTATGTCGATGATTTTGCTAGTGGGAGTACGGGGTTTATTTTGAGTGACGACAAAAATGAACTTGTTCTATTCTGTTCAAGCGACCACGACTCAGACTCGTACGAAAGTTATCAACATGCCCCGCTGGTAAAATTTAATCTTACAACTTATAAGTTTACAGTATTCGGTGAGTACCCCGAACTTTATAAAAATGATCGGGATTTATACTATCCTTTTGCACAAGAACCTTTTGTTTGCTTTTCCGATTCGCTGTTTTACGTTTCTTTTATGCAAGATAGTCGAGTAAGAGTTTATGATATTAAAACATTAGAGCTAGAAGAATTGAAGTGTATAGTGTCATTAGAAATTGATAATATTCCAAATAGAATCAGTCGCGAAAAAGATTTTCAAAGTCAATCAAATTTTCAGGCTGAGTTTCCTTTCTATAAACATTTAGTTTATGACCGATATTCCAACACTATTTTTCGCTTTGCAAAGCTTGGCCAATCACTTTATCAAGAGGGTACAAAACTAAATCATATTATGAATGCACGACATTCTGTGATCGTAAACAATTTGACAACTAACAGCTTTAAAGAATTCATATTTTCAGGAAATACATATATCTATAATGTTTCGCCTGTGGCAAGAGGGTTTATACTCAGTAATTTCAATACGTTCAATCCGCAGGTAACGGAAGATTCGCTGGTACTTACTAGATTTGTGATTGAATGATAAGTCGCCTTGTCATTATCACCATACTTACGTTAACATGTTGCCGTGCAAAAGAAAACAGTTATTATCAAAACTTTTTAAAGTACTTGAATGAACAACATAATTTAAAGGTAAGTTATACCTCAAATGATTTCTTTGTTCTTTTAGATATTCATCAATGTGATGATTGCCTCAAGTCCTTGATAGATATTTTGAAAACATCGCAAATTGAATGTGCTAAGATAATAGTAGCAGGTAAGAATGATATTGAAGCGCAAAAATTGAAACAAGTATTGCAACCTTCCAATTTGTTTTATTATGATAAGTCTAAAGCCTATTTACAGTACGAGGTTGGTTTTTTTCTGGCAGGCATAGTGCACATAGCAGATGGCGAGAGCCAACTTTATTTGGACTATAGAGCTTCGCAAGGTGAACAATTGAAATTATATCTTCAACAAGTGGATTTATGCAACGAATAGGGTTTTACCAGCTAGTTTAATTTTATTTAGGATGCGCGTTGTTCAATCTTTTTGGAGCCCAAACCAAAAGCTTGGAACTTGTGGTTTTAAAACGTTACAGCACCACCTTCAAAGTTGGGCTTTGAGTTCGCTTACTATTGCCAAATTCTATCCCAACCTACATTTAGTTACAGACCAAATTGGCAAACATATACTGATCGATACGCTCAAACTACCTTACAAAAGTTTTTCGTTGGAGTTCGAGAATTATCAGCCCCTTATGGCTGGTGAGCCTTGGACTATAAAAAAGCTACTTGCTTACACAACGCAGAATGAACCGTTTATCCACATCGACAGTGATGTTTACATTTGGCAACCATTTCCAAATCATATTCTGAGTGCTCCATTGGTTGCGCAGAACAGGGATTGTGACATTAAGTTTTATAAAGAAGCGTATGCGAGCATTGTGCAAAATTTCTCAACAGTACCTGAATATCTTAATGGGTTAACCAAAATATTTGGAGCAAATGCGGGCATAATTGGCGGCACTGATTATCAATTTTTTAAAAGCCTATATAATGAAGTTACTTCATTTTTGATTGCAAATAAAAAAAACCTCACCACTGTAAATGCCGATTACCTAAGCACGTTTGTTGAACAATCCATGTATTATTATTTCAGCAGTGAAACAGGTAGAGCTATTCAATATCTATTTGATTTTACTGTAGCGGCAGGCGATGATCCACCCTTACAGCAATTCACACAATTACCCGATCAATGTGGCTACATCCATTTAATGCTTAGTAAATCAAATCCGCTAATGTGTGAATTACTAAGCCAACGTATTAACCTTGATTTTAACGAGTATGATGAGGCCATCAAAGACTACCTTAACACCCTTGAAAAGTATAAAATTGTTACTGAGAGTAATGTAGCTGCTGATAACTATCCTAGAACGAGTGAACTTTGCAAAATGCTTTCATCTAAGTTTGAGTTTACTTTAGATCAACAGGATGCGGCTGCAATTATTAAGGATATTGAACAAAAAGTAACTACTGGTATATCGGATTGCTTAAGAGATGTTTATCAATTTGAATCGGAACGATCAGTATTTGTTGAAGACTTCAATTGGCAAAATTTCAAAGATCATTCGTTGCTCGTTAACGATACCATTTCATTAGGTAAAGAATGGCTTAGTCAAATGACCATTCAAATTTCTACTAAAGTGGCGCTGATAGAATCAGAGTGGACATGGTGTTTGAGATCAGGTCAAGCCACTATTACTACCGAAATAGATCACATAATCGGGCAAAGCCCTTCCTACTTTTTAACGGCCATAATTCCGTTGCATTCATCCAATACTTTTTATGAATATCAGTTTGACGCATCGGGCCTTATGCTTATCGATTTACTTTCAGATTCAATGACTGTTACAAAAGCATACCAATTGATGGTTGAACAATTACCAAATCGGCAACAGGATTTTGAGCAACGGTTTTATTTTTATGTCAGGTTCTTTGTTTATGTTGGCATACTTGAATTCAAAGAATAATAATAAAGTTCTTGTATTCACACTCAGTATTTAAATTACTTCTTTACACCTACTACCCCTGCCATCAAAGGCAACACCAACAAACTAACCATCACCGAAACTACCAACCCTCCAATAGTACCTACTGCCAACGCAAACCAAAACACTTCATTCTGTCCGCCTATTAAAAAAGGCGTTAGCCCCAAGCAGGTAGAAAGTATGGTAAGCATAATAGGTTTTACTTTTGTTGCTGTAACTTTTATAAAGTTGCGATTTGTTTTTCGGATTAGGTTATTGAAAGAACTTAAAATAAGTATGGAAGAGTTTACCGTTAAGCCGCCAAGCAAAACAAAGGCAGCATACCCGCCCTGATCGAAATAAAAATCGAACCACCCGAAGGCGAGGAACAAACCGATAAAAGACAACGGGATAACAAGAATAATATAGAAAGGCAGTTTCAGACTCTCAAAAAGAACTGCACTCACTAAATAGATTGCTACTATCAACAAAAGCAAAAGCCCGTATTGTCGCTTTGCCTTTGCCCATGAGAATGACCAACTTATTTTTTTTGCTGAGTAGCCTGCGGGCAGGTTGGGTTTATTTTTTAAAAGCACTTCATCTAAATATTTATTACCAAACTCGTAACTGCCATAGTAATCAAAGCCAATTTGGCGAATGTACTGGCGGTCTTCTTTATGGATGGCATTTACCGTGCGTTCTTTACTAAGGGTGGCATTGTTCTTTAAGCTAAAGCTGATGTCGTGGCTTTTCAAACTACTTTGCAACACATCAAAAACCGAAAAATCAGTACCACCTTGAGGCTTGAGATGCACCGGCATATTTTTTTGATCTAGGGCGAGGTAGAGGGCAGGCGTTGCCGGGTTTGTTTTTTGTCTTACTAAATTTGCTGCTTGTGCGGCCGAAATGGAAATCGCACCAAGCTCATCTTGATTAAAGTTTAACACATATTGATCGGCTGGTTTTTCGTTCCAGCTCAATCGCTCGTTAGTATTTACTTTTTGTATCCGTCTGTGTTTTAAAAGTTCGTCAGCCAGCACGGTTGCCTGTTTCTCCAATTCGTTGTAATTATGGCCACGTATTTCTACTTTAAAGTTGGGTAGCGATTCGCCACTGCTGTTGCTAAAGCCGCGCCCAACGCCATAGATACTCCAATCCACACCACCCCAGTCTAGCGACCGTGCAATCAGTCGGCCTTTCAGTTGATAAGGCAACACTCCGTTTTCAGTTTGCTCATCGAAAAGAATTGTAATAGAACCTTGTTGGCCAGACGAGACTAAGGCAATAAATTTTTCAACTCCGGGAATGGTGGCCAAATAACTTTCCATACCACCAATCACCCTATTCATGTCGGCCAGCGTGTTGCCATACGGGAGGGCGGCATTTATATAAAGTCGGGTTTTTTCAGGGTCGCGATAGCCGCTACGCTCATACACATTGCGCACAAACAGGCGCAGCGAACCGCCAAGGAATTTATCGGTATATGGACGGATGTTTTCCTGATAAAGCTCACTACCTATCGTATTATTATACCAGGCTTGCCCTTCCCATTTTGCTGGCAACAAAAATACCGGAATGCCAAAAGCAAGTATCAACAAAACATAAATTGTATTTTTATACCGCGCTAAAAATTGAATTAAGCGAAAATATCTACTAAAAATTTGTGCGTTGATTCTAAGCGATTTGATTGAGTGATTTCGTTTTTTGTTAACAACATGGTCAAAGATAAGTTGGTAAACTGCAGGTATATAAAATATGGCTACTAGAATTGAACACCCCAATGCAAGTGAAACAATGATTGCAAACTCAGAAAGATTTTGTTTTTCTTCATCTGGTAAAAAAAAGATCAGCAACAAAGCGATTATGGTAGTGGCCGTAGCTCCTATAATTGCTTTGAAAGTTCCGTTGTTTTCATTTCTATCAAGCTGATCTAACATAATAATGGCGTTGTCCACCATCATCCCAAATGAAATAGTGAGCCCGGCAATGGTGTATAAATGAATTGAAATTTTTAGCCAGTAAGCCATTAGTGCGGTAAGGCATAAGTTTATGATAATGCCTGAGGAAAGAATAATAAGGTGTCGCCAGTTGCGATAGCTTACCAGTACAAATAGAAAAAGTATGCCCACCGCGAGCGCTGCGCGCGTGTAGTTCTTGTTAATTTCTTTAGTAAGAAATTCTGTATCGTCATAGTCCAATTGCAACTGGTAGCCGACCGGAAGCTGTGCCGCAAGGATGGCTATTTTATTTTTGATGGTGGTAGCCAACGTGGTACGATTTACTTCTGCATCCGCATAAATGGCAAGGGCTACCGAGTTTTGGCCATTTATTCTGAAATAGTTTGTGGGCTCAGATTCTTCAAAGTAAACCTTGGCAAAATAGTGTAAGGGCAGCGAAACACTATCCGCCACAATAAGCAGGTTTTTTAATTGATCGATAGAATCGAATGAATTTTCAACTTTACTGAATATTTTTTGTCCGCTGGCTGTGGCTAATTTGCCGGTGAATAGCGAATTAAAACGTTCCAAAATATTTTGTTCAATCAATGAAATTGGGAGATGGTGCTTATCTAATTTTAGTTGATCATACTCAATGGTCACTTGCAAGTCTTCAGCACCTGCAACCTCAACCTGTTTCACATTTCTTACTTGTGAAAGGGTTGGCACAAAAATATCAGTCACGATTTTCTTAATTTGAAAGGGAGCTATCCTAGCATTTATACGGTAAAGTAATAACACCTTTTTATTTTCGGATTCCCGCCCTCTTTGTTCTACAATGGGATAGCTTATGTTGCCGTTCAGTTTGGGATACAACTGCCTCATTGCCGAGGCAACTTCAAACTTCTTAAACTCAAGATTCGCTTCGTTGTTGAATGTGATTTCAACCAATCCATTGTTGTAGTTCGATATGGAATAGATTGCTTTTATATCGGTCAATTGCGAAAGAACATTTTCAATAGGGGCGGTAGCTTCCTGTTCTACAGTCTCGGGTGGGGCATCGGGCAAGGAGAAGGAAATCGTTAATTTCGGTAAACTGTAGTCCGGCTCTAGGTCAACCGCAAATTGAGGAATAAACATCACTCCCAATAGTGACAGAAATACAAAGACGACTACTGTTTTAAAAGGTGTCAAAACATCATTTTAGTGCAATACAATTTAAGCAAATATGGCATTTGTTCAAATTGTGACTTGAACAATGCATTAAGGGCATCTCTAAAAAATCCGCTTACCCTTTTCTTTCGGAGAAGGGGCAGGGGTTGAGGTAATGAGAGCAAAGGTTTTTAGAGATGCCCTTAACAGAAAAAGATGCTGCCAAGCGCAGTTACCTGGATGCCCTTAAATCTTTCTGGACAGCTTACTATGATTTGCGAAGACTAACACTCTTTGATTTTGCCAATCAGCGGTTGTTGTATTTGCCTGAGACTGATTGATTAAGAAAAATACTTTTTGCTCTTACAACGAAACCCCACGCTTCCACGGAATAAAATCATCTTGATTTAGTAAAACAGCTTTTGGTTTTATTCTTCCACTGGCTACCTCAATTACAAAGTCCAGAATTTCTTCGCCTTTTTCTTCAATGGTTTTTTCACCAGAAATAATTGCACCACAATCAATATCAATAATATCAGGCATCTTCATTGCCAACTTTGTGTTTGTTGATAGTTTTATGACGGGTGTTATTGGATTTCCAGTTGGCGTGCCAAGGCCAGTAGTAAATAAGATAACGTTGGCGCCAGATCCCGCCATAGCGGTTGTACTTTCAACATCATTGCCTGGTGTGCATAATAGATTCAGGCCAGACTTAGTTACGTATTCTGTATAGTCTAACACATCGGCAATGGGCGAAGTGCCTCCTTTTTTTGCTGCTCCTGCCGATTTCATCGCATCAGTAATTAACCCGTCTTTGATATTTCCGGGTGAAGGGTTCATATCAAAACCAGAACCTACCAACTCGGCTGCCTTTGAATAAGCGCGTATTAATTTTGCA
>Ga0209490_10004643_pt1 | contig 12610 bp, 8 predicted proteins | sample MAT06_FD_187209 | JGI IMG/M metagenome (GOLD analysis project Ga0209490, IMG submission 187209) | Freshwater microbial communities from Lake Fryxell liftoff mats and glacier meltwater in Antarctica - MAT-06 (SPAdes) (version 2) | ecosystem: Environmental > Aquatic > Freshwater > Ice > Liftoff...
GCGATCGCGTCCCATGTCGCGAGTCGTCCAGCCGTTGCAGCAAATGGGAGCGACCATTTGGGGACGCAAAGATAACTCGTTGGCACCGTTAGCCGTGAGAGGGCGAACCCTACGCCCCATTCACTATCATTCACCGATCGCGTCGGCTCAGGTAAAGTCCTGCATTTTACTAGCAGGGCTGATGACCGAAGGAAAAACGACCGTCACAGAACCCGCTCTCTCGCGAGATCACAGCGAACGGATGTTAAGGGCTTTTGGTGCCGAAGTCATCGTTGACCCAGCCACCTGTAGCGCCACAGTGATCGGACCTGCAACCCTCCAGGGTCAAACCGTTGTGGTGCCGGGAGATATTAGCTCGGCGGCATTTTGGCTGGTTGCCGGGGCGATCGTCCCCGGATCAGATCTGACGATTGAAAATGTGGGCGTGAACCCGACGCGCACGGGCATTTTAGAAGCCCTAGCCATGATGGACGCAGATATTACCCAGGAAAATCTGCGGGAAGTCGCCGGAGAACCAGTAGCAGACCTGCGAGTGCGCTATCGGCAAGGGCGAAACGGTGCGCCGCTGCAAGCCTGCACGATTGACGGCGACTTAATTCCTAAACTGATCGACGAAGTGCCCATTTTGGCGGTGGCGGCAATGTTTGCCAAGGGCACAACGATCATTCGAGATGCGGCAGAATTGCGCGTTAAGGAAAGCGATCGCATTACCGTCATGGCAACTCAACTCAACCAAATGGGAGCCAAGATTACCGAACTTCCCGACGGCATGGAAATTGTCGGTGGCACACCCTTGACGGGAACTGAAGTAGATAGCCACACCGATCACCGGATTGCAATGAGCCTGGCGATCGCTGCCTTGACCGCCAAAGGAACCACCACCGTTCAACGGGCAGAAGCCGCCGCAATTTCCTATCCATCGTTTGTGGAAACTTTGCAACAAGTCGTGCGCTAATCAAAAAGCATCGATTAAGTTTTACTAAAACATGTAATCTTTTTCGGGGAAATCTCAGCTTTCAATCATTTTTCTATATGCTGATATGAATTCATCGAAGCCATCCAGATCGCTGAGTGACATTCCCATAGAATTCTGTATTTTGTTCAAGTTTAGTCAATTTATTTTTAATTAAGGATTTAAAGCATGACAGTTTCTCAGAGTCAAACTATCAGCCAGTCAAACTACGGCTTAATGCTAAAAAGCTTTTTACTATGGACTGGAATTTTAACAGTCTGCTTAATAATCGCGGGATTCCCGATTGGAATTCTGATTGTTACGGTTGGTTCTTTGCTGGCAATGGTGCTGCATGAAATCTTGCCAGGAATGAGTCTAGTGATGATTGTGGGTAGCTTTGTTGCAGTCCAGTTAGCCGGGGTGATGGTTGCAGCAGCAATGCTGACTCTGAAGGGAACACACCCCAGCGATGTAAGCTGGTTGCCCTGGTTAAGCGGTCAGTCTAATCCCCAGAATCATTCGGTATATGCCACTTGCCCCTTAACCTGCGAAATTAAATAAACAACAAAATTTTGTAAGTAACTCGAAAAAGCCTGGTTAAACCAGGCTTTTTTCATAGATTCCATACCAGTTTGAAATTGAAAGGCGACAGATGATTTTCTGAAAACGGCAGTGCTTCTTTACCTTAAAACTTAAAACTTAAAACTCAAAACTCAAAACTGTATTAGGTCATCGCATAGAAAACCGATAGCCTGTGTACTGGTCTCCTTCATAGAGAACGACTAACCAGGTTTGAGGTTCAAATTCAAGAGGATACACATCCCGCTGGGCGATCGCTCCAGCCCGAAGGGGCAAACTCGAAAGTTGACAATACGGCTGTTTCACAATGTCGCGAATGCGTTGTTTTTTGTCGCCTTCTGGCACTGCTAATAGCTGCACCAACTGCTTTTTGGACAACATTGCCCCAGATTGAACGACTTGTTGACAGGCTTCACCGATATTTCTACGACCGCCAAGGGAAGGCAAGCCGCCAATCTGATCGACCAACAAGCCGATCGCCAACAGCAGCGAACCACCTGCCATAATTCGCTTGGAAGTTAATCGCCCAGATTCGGGATTTTCCATTCGTTCCTCCTAAAGTTTGTCACCCCTAAAGTTTGCCGCCAACGAGAAATCCCACCATCATCAAAAATAGACGGTAGTAGGGAAGCCTTCCCGCTTTGGGAACGCAGACCACAAGATAGACAGCCGCGATCGCTGGAGCCAGCATCAGCATCAGAAAAATCGGTGACAGCATGGGAAATGCGGCAACCCCATAGCGAAAGGCAACCCGAACGATTGCAAAAGTAGCAATCCACAGAGCTGCATCACTGATGCGATTGATCGGTTGGCGAGGCAACTTAAGCGATCGCCCATTGCTCAATCGTTTGTAGCCTTCTCGTAAATAACGGCGAAGTGTAGCCGGTGGGAAAGAGCGGGAACGCAGCGGATCGCGATCGCCCGGTCGTTTTCGATTTGTGGAAATCCCTTGATTCCAGTGGGAAAAAGACTCAGTTTTAGCGGTATGCAATGGCTTCTCATCCCCAGGCTGTTTGGGTGTTTCTTCCCATTGAATAGGTGAATGATGAACGGGCGATGGAATTGGAGCAGGCGGCACAGGAGATTGCCCCTGAGGAAAATTCACTTGTTTGGAATCGCTCAGGGTTTCAGAAGAAGGGACAAGGCGACTGGCTTCATTCAGATGCAATCCCAACTCAATCAATCGTTGGTGAACGCCATAGTTCTGAGTTTTTAAGGTTTCTACGGTTTGTTTTTGGATTGGAGTAGAAGAGTGCCACTGATTTTTGCAAGATTGAATGTGTGGCGATTGCTGAGTTACCTGCCGTTCAACCGATGAAGTTGAGGTTTGCGATTGGGTTGAAGAGTGTTTAATCAGGTTAGGAGAGTCGATTGAGTTAGGAATGACATCTGCGGTTTCCGTAATTCTGGTGGAAAGCTCCGCTAATGGTTCTCGACTTGCTTCTTTGTGGGCGCAATCAGCAAGAATTTGATTAATTCGCTTTGCATGATCTTCAAGTCGTTTCACCTCATCTGCATACTGATAGGGCGGAGCTGATTGACTCTGCCGAACTGTCTTAAACGTTTTTTTGCTCCCTGTGGCAGCTCGTGTTTTTCCTTCCGTTCCACCTCGCTGCTTACGCTTTGCGGCATTGTGGGAAAGACGTTCATCTTCAGTAATGGTATTTTGGGTAGGCAGTGGTACCACATTGCTCTCCACCACCGACGCAGAACCATACTCATCTGCATAAAGCTGCCGTGCTAAAGGATGATGAAGGGGCAGGGACGACTGAATTCGTGGTTTTTGTTCTTCCATAGTTGAGGATGACCACCTGTGCAAACAACGGGTGCTTGCAGCGTTAGTACACCGCAGACACCCACAAAGTAAGTACAAGTGTACCATAGCTGTGAAACATTCAGTGATCTTTTAAGAAATCTGTTTAACTTAGGACTTACGCACTCGCCCCCTAAATCCCCCAATTCTGGGGGACTTTGATCTCTAGCTCCCCCAGAATTGGGGGTTGGGGGGCAAATTTCGATTAATTTGCGTAAGTCCTGTAACTGAAGCGATCGCCCTTCATCCTGTTGCCCTGTCTAACCTCCACTGCTAAATTTCCTCTTTAAAAGTGAATCTTATGACCCTCACTGCCGCTCCAATCCACCTACCTGTTCTCGAAGAATTGATTGATGGCTTGCCCAACATCTCCGGCTGGGAAGATGCGCTTGAAAGCGTCACCAGCCAGCAAACGTCAGTATTTTTGCCAGCTACAAACCTAAAGATTGGATCGATAAAATCTGCTTTCGCGATCGCCCTGCACATGCACCAGCCCACCATTCCCGCCGGATGGAATGGCGCATTGATCAACAATTTGCAGCAGATGTTCGAGCATCCCAACGACGGCGACAACCACAACGCGAGCGTGTTTGCCTGGTGCTACTCCCGCATGGCTGAGTTCATTCCCGAACTGGTGGCTCAGGGCTACAATCCCCGCGTCATGCTCGATTATTCTGGCAATTTGCTTTGGGGTTTACGGCAAATGGGGCGCGGCGATGTGCTGGATAACCTCAAACGGATTACCTGCGATCCCACCTATCAGCCCTACGTAGAATGGCTGGGCACGATGTGGGGACATGCTGTGGTGCCTTCCACGCCAATTCCCGATATTAAGTTACATATTCAGGCATGGCAGCATCACTTCGCTGCAATTTTTGGCTGGGATGCGATCGCCCGTGTCAAAGGGTTTTCCCCTCCAGAAATGCACTTGCCCAACCATCCCGATACTTTATATGAATTCATCAAAGCGCTGAAAGAATGCGGCTATCGCTGGATGATTGTTCAAGAACATTCCGTTGAAACTCTCACAGGCGAAGCTTTGAGCGATAAACATTTGCCTCATCGCTTGATTGCGCGGAACTCCAAAGGCGAGATCACCAGCCTGACAGTATTAATCAAAACTCAAGGCTCAGATACCAAACTGGTTGCCCAGATGCAGCCCTACTACGAGGCAAAATCTCAGTCTAGCGATCGCAGCATTAGCGGCATCTCCATTCCCCCACTGGTTACCCAAATCAGCGATGGCGAAAACGGCGGCGTGATGATGAATGAATTTCCCTCTGCCTTCAAAAAGGTGTGGCACGAAATGGGGCAAAATCCCGATGTTGTGGGCATGACGGGGACTGAATATTTGGAACTAATTGAAGCGGCGGGTGTTAATCCTGATGATTACCCCACCTGTCAACCGATTGGGCAGCACCAAATTTGGCAGCGTGTTTCACTGGACGTTACTCCCGAAGCAGTTGCAGCCGCGATCGCCGATGCTAAACAGGCAACCCCCAACTTTCATATGGAAGGCTCTTCCTGGACAAGTCACATGAGTTGGGTGCAAGGCTACGAAAACGTCCTCACGCCAATGAATCAACTCAGCGCCCGTTTTCACGAAAAGTTCGATCCACTGCTGACAAATCAACCCAATCATCCCGATCAAACATCCGTTACCCGTACCGCTGATTATCGTCAAGCTTTGCTCTACAACCTCTTGCTGCAAACCAGTTGCTTTCGCTATTGGGGACAAGGCACCTGGACTGATCATGCCCGCTCCCTGTTTGAAAAAGGCATGGCAACCATTAGCTAAGGATCACGGATTAAATAACATCGACAACTCCCCTACTCGGATTTATTTAATTTCCATTCCTAAAGACATAAATGAAGAGTAGATAGCCTCATCCAGACTAAACTCATCCACTCTTTATGAGATCCTCTTTCTAGAGATAGATAGCATCATCGGATAAATAGATAGAGAATTTAGGATGGTGTTCCATTATTCCAATCTGTGGGTCAATTAAAGTTGTGCTATTTAAACAGACTTTTTTCACCTGAAGAATATCTACAGCAGACTTAACATGCATTAGGATATTTCATTCAAAATGAACCCCGAAAGAATTTTGGACTCAGCACGGATTTTGGGGTCAAGTGTTGGTCTGCCACTGAGTACAAACTAAATTTCATGACTGAAGCCCTGCCAAAACCAACTGTGATGAATGATGCATCCAATTCGATAGACGACACTGCAATAGACAAACTAGAGGCGGCACCTCTTCCAATCAACGAAGCAGCTCGGTTAGAAGCGCTCAAGCGATACAACATTCTGGATACACCGCCGGAACTAGCGTTCGATCGCATTACCTCCTTGGCAGCTCGTTTATTTGATGTGCCGATCGCCCTCGTTTCGTTAATCGATGCATCAAGAGGTTGGTTCAAGTCTTGCTACGGCTTTGATTTGCGGGAAGTGCAGCGAGATACTACTATTTGCAACTTTACGCTTCTGTCTAATGAGGTTTTAGTCATTCCCGACACGCGACAGGACGATCGCCTTACCTGCAATCCATTTGTGCAAAACGAGCCGGGTCTGCGCTTTTATGCGGGTGCGCCCTTGCTGACCCAAGATGGTTTCAACTTGGGCACCCTCTGTTTATTAGATACAAAACCGCGCCCAACTTTAACCACCGATCAGCAAGCAACCTTAGCCGATCTGGCTGCCATGGTGATGGATGAACTAGAGCTACGCTTAGCCACTCACAAAATTTCTCAGATTGAAGCGGCGTTGGTGGAGGTGACTAAAAGCGTTGCAGTGGTGACTGGCAAAGCATTTTTTGATGCCTTAGTGCAACGCTTCACAAAAGTGCTAGGGGTCGATTATGCCTATGTTGGTTTAGTTAAAGAAGATGACCCGGAAGCCATTCGAGCGATCACCACCTGTGCCCAAGGAGAAATCATCGATAACTTTGAGTATTTGCTGCGAGATACTCCCTGTGAAGCGGTGATCCAGAAACGCAAGTTGTGTCGTTATCCCCATAGCGTTCAGACTTTGTTTCCCAATACGCTACTGCTGGCACCCCTCGGCGTGGAGAGCTATGCAGCCATGCCGATCTTTGACTCGGCTGGTGTACCTCTAGGAATTTTAGGCATCATGCATAGCAAGCCGTTAGAAAATGTGCAGCTTGCAGAATCCCTGTTGACGATCTTTGCGCTCCGAGTTGCGACGGAGCTAGAGCGCCAGCAGGCGGAAGCAACACGGCAACAGGCTCAGCGAAATTTAGAACATCAGGTGATCCAGCGAACCGCAGCGCTCTCTAAAACAAACCAACTCCTGTCGTTGGAGGTGATAGACCGCCAGCAAGCCGAAGCCACCTTGCAACAAGAACAAGAAGTGCTGAAAATACTGCTGGATAATGTGCAGGCAGGTATTGTTACCTGTAATGCGGACGGCATTTTGACGTTGTTTAATCAAGCGGCACGCAGCTTTCATGGCTTACCAGAGCAACCGTTGCCGTCTGAGCAGTGGGCAGAGCATTATGACCTGTATCTGCCGGATGGCAAAACTCGAATGGCTCAAGCGGATATCCCGCTATTTCGAGCCTTGCAAGGAGAGATCGTTAACCAAGTTGAGATGGTGATTGCACCGAAGCAAGGAATGGCGCGATCGCTGTTGGCTAGCGGACAAACCCTCGCCGATGCCCAAGGAAACAAACAGGGCGCAGTAGTGGTGATGCATGACATTACCGAACACAAACAGGCAGAAGCAGTGCGCTTAAGCCTCGCAGAAGAACGCGCGCAACTCATCCGCCAACAGGTTCAAGAACAGACTGCCCGGTTGGAAGCTGAAGCAGATCAGCAGCGATCGGCGTTTCTCGTTGCTATCAGTATGGCACTGGCAGCTTCATTAGACTACGAATCGACTTTGAAGAGCGTGGCTGATGTGGTCGTGCCGTATTTTGCAGATTGGTGCGCGATCGACCTATGGCAAAATCAATCAATTGAGCGGGTCGCGATCGCTCACCGTGATCCAGAGAAGGTGAAATTAGGCTGGGAACTCCAGCGAAAATATCCTAAACGGTTAGATGATGCGGCGGGAATCGCCAGGGTTCTCCGAACGGGGCAGGCTTATATGGTGGCTAAGATCCCAGATGATGCCCTTTCAGCGATCGCCCAAGATGCCGAACATCTGAAGATTTTGCGCGAACTGGGCTTAAAATCTCGCATTATCTCGCCATTGATTGCTCGCGGGCAAATTTTAGGCACAATTTCGTTTGTGACGGCTGAATCCAATCGCCATTACAGCCAAGTTGATCTGGCGTTAGCAGAAGATATTGCCCATCGCGCCGCCATCTCCATTGATAATGCTCGGCTTTATAGAGAAGCTCAGCAGGCACAACAAGCCGCAGAGCGATCGGCAGAGCGCATTGCTAGGCTTCAATCCGTTACGGCTGCTTTTTCCGAGTCCGTCACCCCCGATCAGGTAGCTCAAGTCATTGCCGATCAAGGGATTGCTGCACTGGGCGCTAATTTTGCGATCGTTGCTTTGCTGAATGAAGCGGCGGCTGAGCTAGAAATTGTCCGCCTAGTGGGTGATCAGTTATCCCAAAGTCAGGGGAACCAGCGATTTTCTCTCAATGCTCCGATGCCTTTGGCAGAAACCGTGCGAACAGGACAGCCGATTTGGGCAGAGCCGCCCGAATTACGAGCCGTTGGTGATCCGCATTTAGCTGAAATGTATACTCAACAAAATTTTGGTGCCTGGATTTCGATCCCCTTAATGGTGGAAGGGCACGCCGTTGGCGGGATGTCTCTAGGCTTTACTGAGCCACAGTTGCTGGATGAAGAGCAGCAAACCTTTATTCTATCGTTGGCTCAACAGTGCGCCCAGGCGATCGCCCGTGCCCATCTTTACGAATCTGAACGAACCGCCCGAAATGACGCGGTACGCGAAGCAGCCCGCAGCGCCAAAGCAAATCGCGTCAAAGATGAGTTTTTAGCCGTGTTATCTCACGAATTGAGAACTCCTCTAAACCCGATTTTAGGGTGGGCGGGACTCCTTCGCACAGGCAAATTAGATGCTGCAAAAACAACCCATGCCCTAGAAACGATCGAGCGCAATGCCAAACTACAAACTCAATTGATCGAAGATTTGCTGGATGTGTCTCGTATCTTGCAAGGCAAGCTCAAGTTGAGTATTGCACCTGTGACTCTGGCATTGACCATTCAATCGGCGCTCGAAACCGTGCAACTCGCCGCAGAAGCAAAGGAAATTAACATTAGAACGGAGGTAGAAGACCTTAGCAAAGAGGCTACAGAATCCTCATCTTCTACGGCTCAGGCTTCACAAATAATGGTTTTGGGAGATTCAGTGCGGCTCCAGCAGATTATTTGGAACTTGCTTACGAACGCGATTAAGTTTACTGACCCTGGCAATCAGGTTAGTGTTCGGCTAAGCGCCAGCGATCGCCACGCCCAGATTCAAGTAATCGATACTGGCAAAGGAATTCACCCAGATTTTTTGCCCCATGTGTTTGAATATTTTCAGCAAGCTGATTCAACCATGACTCGGAGGTTTGGCGGATTGGGCTTAGGTCTAGCGATCGTCCGTCATTTAGTGGAACAGCATGGAGGCACGGTGCAAGCGGACAGTCTAGGGGAGGGGAAAGGCGCAACATTTACCGTCAAGCTACCGCTCCTAGCCAGCGAGAAAGCGACAGCAGACCCCGCACCTAAGCTCTCGTCTTTAGTTGCCCCTGCGCCCCTGCCATTGGCGGGGATTCGAGTTTTATTAGTAGAAGACGATGCTGATGCACGAGAATTAATCGCGTTTATCTTGGAAGAGGCGGGAGCGATCGCCACCGTGGTAGACTCTGCGATCGCGGCTTTGAATTGCTTTTCTGACGTAAAACCAGACTTGCTGATTAGCGATATTGGGATGCCCGGAAAAAATGGGTATGGGCTAATCCAAGATATTCGTGCCCTGCCGATAGATCAAAGTAAACAAGTACCTGCGATCGCCCTGACTGCCTACGCTGGAGAAATCAATCAGCAACAAGCGATCGCCGCCGGATTTGAGATTCACCTGACCAAGCCCGTGGATGCTGAGCAATTGATGCAGGCAATCTCGCAGTTGATCCACGACCCTATAGTGCCACTGGGGCAATGAGACAGGCGATCGGGAATAGCAAATATTCTAAAAAAAATAGCTTCCAAATGAACTGGTAAAAGCGGCTGATGGAAAATTTGTCGCCTAAATCGACTTGAAAACTACGGAACCACAAAATTCCTAACAGCACCAAATGGGTTGAAATTAAAAAGGGACTATTAACACCTGGAAGACGAGCAAATCCTGCCAGAATCATGCCGACATAGCTTGCAGTAATCACCCAACGCGCTAGGCTAAAAACCTTTTTCTGCCCCAATTTGAGCGTGAAGGTGCTGATGTTGTATTGCCGATCGCCTTCCATGTCGGGCACGTCTTTGAAAATGGCGATCGCAAAGGTAAACACCACGACAAAGGCAGTCAGCGCCCAAACGGAGGGAGGAATGGCGAATGGCGAGTTATGAATGGCGAATGGCGAATGACGAATTACGGATGGCGAATGGGGAAATAGGGAGTGAAAGTGGAGGAAGAGTCCTAGGTTGACGATGATGCCGCGCACGGTAAAAATGCAGAGGGATGCCCAGAACGGAAAGCGCTTTAGCCGAATGGGTGGGAGGGAATAGGCGGTGCCGATCAGTAAGCTAATGCCGACCATTGCCAGTAGATAGGGGCTTTGCAGGGCTGCGATCGCGATCGCCAAAATTCCCATTACAAACACAATCGCAACGCCCTGCTGCCGGGAAAATTCACCCGATGCTAACGGTAATCTCGGTTTATTGATGCGATCGATGTCTATATCTTCAAGCTGGTTTAATCCAACAATGTAAACGTTGCCACTGAGACAGGCAAGAAGGGTGAGGAAGAGGGAAGAGGGAAGAAGAAAGAGGGATTGCCCACTTTCGGCGATCGCGATCAGACACAGTGCCAGCACGCTTAGGCTAGTGCCGATGATGGTATGGGGGCGCGAAAATTTCCAAAAGGCTTTTAACCATGCGATCGGCTGTTTGGCGAACTTGAGCGGTGCGCCGGACTCTATCTCTAATTTCATACTCTTCCTCACTCCTCAGACTCTCTCGATTTCCACTCGTCCTATTAGCAAGGCTCAACACACCCTACGCAATCTCTCTCGCCGCTTGCCCCTCGCCGCTTGCCTTCTTGCCACACAGCAACCCAAACCGAATTAGCCCCCGTTGATAGCCCCGCTGCATCAGTCCAAGGGAGAGCGCCGCTTGAATGGTGCCCCAGCCGGAGAACAGCAGCCCAAAAATAGAGGCGGGCGTGATGGCAGAATCGATCACCACATCCCAAAAAGGGGCGACAGCGGTAGACCAGTCTGCGGTGCGGATGTTTTGGAAGGAGAGCGATCGCGCCATCGCTTCATATTCTGGCAGCGAAACCACATAAGGCAAGCAGTAAACCCGATAGATGTCTGCCAAGTGCTTTTGCTCGTCGTCGGTCAATGGTTGTTGATCAATCGGACGATGACACCAAGTAACAAACAAGAAAGTGCCTCCCGGTTTTAGCACGCGGTAGCATTCCTGCAAAAACTTTTCCTTGGTGGGCATATGCTCCCCGCTTTCCAGCGACCAAATAAAATCAAATGAGTTATCGGCAAAGGGCATATTCAGTGCGTCGGCAACCAAAAACTGAGCAGAGCCAGATAAGTTGACAGATGGGGAATCTGAGGAGGTCGGCGCGAGTCCTGCGGCTTTTGCCCGTTGGGTTGCGCGGTTTGCCTGCACGGGACTCAGGGTAATGCCGGTGGCAGTTGCTTGAAATTTTTCGGCGAGGTAGAGCGTACTCCCACCAATGCCGCAGCCCACATCTAAGATATTTTCTGCCTGTTGAATTCCTGCCCAGTGCAGCAATTCTTCAATTAAATCAATTTGAGCTTGGCGACGCTCTTTCTTTTGAGTGCCGTCTGCCCCGTAGTATCCGTGGTGCATATGCTCTCCCCAGGTCTGTTCCCACAGCCCGGAGGAGGCATCGTAAAACTCTTGAATGCGTTGATTGAGCGTCGAAGTCATAGAGTTGAAGTCATAGAAAAAGGGCGATCGCTAACTTAAGGCAATGTTGGATTCTAAACAACACCCTACACCCTATCCCCTGCACACTTTACAACTTCCAGGTGACATTTCCTTTTTCATCATCAACTCGAACCGTAATTGGCTTGGTGGTGCCTTTTTGATCGGTCACTTGACAGGTAAACGTATCACCCGGTTTCACTACCCGAAGTTTGCCACCACAGTTGGTTTTCACCTCAATCTGAAACTGGGCTTTAATCCCTTTTTGAATCGTTTGCTCCAGTTTGGGCAACACCAGTAAGCCTTTGGTGCTCCATTGCAGTTCGCTTTTTTGAGTAGGGCTGAGGGGCTGAGCTGGGGGAGTTGGCGCGATCGCTGTCTTTGGTTTTGCGCCAGCCTGGGGAGGTAAAACAAACGGGGCTGCTTTGGGGCGCAGGGCAACCAAAAATGCTTGATTCGCTGCCACTGCCTGACAGTCGAACGGTTTCCCATCTTCTGGGTTAGCCGTGATAGGGCAAACAATGGATTGAACTGGAATCCCCGATTTTTTGGTCACTTCTGCTTTCAGCCGATATTCCAGCGCTTTGGTGGCAGCAGCTTTTTGGGCGATTGCCGCTGCACTCGGCATCACCGCTGGGCTGGTTGCCACGGTCGATGAAGCTGGCACGGTTGGCGCAGTACTGATGGGCGATCGCGGCTCAGTGCATCCCGTCAGTCCCACTAGCACAAATCCAGCTACGCTTAATTGAGCAATCCACAAAGAATTCATAGGCAACCTGTCAATCTTGAACTCATCTAGTGAAACAACTTTTGATGACAAAATCACAAAACCACCCTAACTTACACTATGACCCGTCAACGATATTTTTCTTAGACGATGTGAAAAATGGGACATTGAGAAATTAAAGGTGCAAGAATAAAATACTTTAATGGGACTTACGCACCTGCCCCCTAAATCCCCCAATACTGGGGGACTTTGATCTCTAGCTCCCCCAGTATTGGGGGTTGGGGGGCAAATTTCGGTTGATTTGCGTAAGTCCTGTTTAAATAATTTTTTAGATTTCCATTGTTCAGATCCTTCACTAACCAAAGCGCAATCAATTCATGACGGTTTCTCGCACCATTTGTTTAGGCTTTCTCGCCGTGATAGGGACAGG
>Ga0209490_10004648_pt1 | contig 12601 bp, 17 predicted proteins | sample MAT06_FD_187209 | JGI IMG/M metagenome (GOLD analysis project Ga0209490, IMG submission 187209) | Freshwater microbial communities from Lake Fryxell liftoff mats and glacier meltwater in Antarctica - MAT-06 (SPAdes) (version 2) | ecosystem: Environmental > Aquatic > Freshwater > Ice > Liftoff...
AAAAAGTCTTCAAGATTAGCTATTTAATCTTCTACCTTTTGAATTTTTGAGTAACAGCTTGCCTACTCTTCAAAGGCCACTACTTTTAGCTGCACTCATTTTTTAGTCTAAACTACAGTAATTTCGCCGAGCCTGTCGCCGATGTCATTTTTCAAGCGCGATCGGCTCGGTTCAATTCGAGTAAACACCCACTGCCAGAGCGCACGACGGCACAAGTCACTGCCGCCAACAACTTTAGATTTATGCAAATCGCCGCTGGATTCTTGTGAAGGAGCACAACCCAGGGCTTTCATAAACCGGCGCAACGAAAGGTAACGCTTGGTAGGTTTACCCGAATTGCGACCTTTACGAATCTTCACATCTGGTTTACCTTCAGCATCGAGGTAATTTTCAAAGGGGTAAATCTGAGAAAGCAAAAGCACTTCGACGCGACGACCAAAACCAAACCGGGCAAAAACTTTACGGTACGGCAGAAACTGCGGCAGTGCAACGAGCTTTGAAAGTTCAAATTCTAAAACCATTTCCTCTCGCTGAAGGTCACAAATCCGTGCAGCGTGCCGACAAAGTTCATCAGTTATCCCAAGTCCGATCGACCTTTCGAGCATCAAATCATACTTAACCGACTGTCGCTGACAACAAAGCCACCCCCAGAGAAGCGGCACCCGTTCCCCAGTTCTAAGCTCACGCACTAAAGCCACCTCTGGAAACTGCCACGCCAAGTCTTGCCGAGCGCGATTGATAATCGGACTTTGAACTCTGTTGAGATGAGCGAGCCGAAGTACGAGGCGACGAATCTCTACAACAGTTTTCGATCGAACTTGAACAAACCGGCGAGGATTGATAAAATAGTCCCATCCATAAATAGCCAGCGCCAAAGCATCAGCATCATCATCTTTGTCAGGAAGTCCGAGGTGATGCTGTCGAAAGGATCGGAGTTCGCTGTGTCCAACAAGACGAACTTCGACACCGGCGCGGGCAAGTTGCGTACCCCAAAGCTTTTGATAGTTAACGCCCGACGGCTCCATAATTGCGATCGTGTTGGTAACGTCACCACCAATCAATGAAAGCAAACCACTAATTCCAGCAGCAGTCGCAGCAAACTTGTAAAAATCACAGTCATAGTAAAACTGGCGAGGATCAGCAGGTTTCTCTAAAAGCAAACACGCGGAAACTGAGGCCTTGCTGATATCAAGTCCAAGAATTCTCATTAATTTTTACAGGTGATAGTTTTCCAAATCCCCACAGCAAAGCTTATGAATCACCCAAAGGCCACATGAGCCTAATTCACTCTTAAAGCTATAAAATGCCAGGGAAAACAATCAGTCAAAATTACAATTGAGCTTATGAATGTCGAAAAGCCATTACAGCTTGTTTCTAGCTAAAAGCCCTAAGTTGCAATTTTGACTAACTGACAAATGGGTTTGGACTCCATCTGCGACCCCCTTAAAAAGGGAGTTTCAACCACTGAGTCAAATGGCATCATCAGGCAGGTTTAAAAATTGCGATCGCAGCGCTACTCAGATTTTCCGCCAGTTGCTCAAATTTTCAGAACAAGGAATATCAGAAAAAGCATCAACTTCTTCATCATATCCGTCATCAATTTCATCAAAATTAATTGGTTTAACAATAAGCACACCAGTTAGCAAAGTGCCAATATCAGGATGAGAAGCGCCAAAATACTCTAAAAGATTGTGCCACTTGTTAGTAAAATCTTCAAGTTGAATTTTAGCCACATCTATGGCAGCAACTAAATTAGCAAGCTCAAGTTTTTTGTTTCTAATTTGAGTGCGAACAGTAGAAAATTCATCACCAAGGTCAAGTTCCTCAGCAACAAGCGCGCGCAAAGCATCCATATAAGTATCTATATACTCATCAGATTCTAATTCAGCCTCAAAGTAAACCTTTAAGTTATTGTAATTTCCAGTATTTTTGGTAGCGCCGAACCCAATTGTTTTAATTATCATGCTGAAGAAGAAAAAGGGACATAATCATCAAGCACAGAATTCCAGGTTTCAAAAGCATTCTGTGCAGCGGACATATTAGGCGGTGTGGAATCGTACAAAATCAGTTTGTACCCATCGCGCCAGTTAACAACAGAAGTAGGAACCAATTGTTTTGCAACGCGAAGTTTAGGAGCCTTAGATTTAGTTACTAAAAAATCACCGAACAAGTCAGACAAAGACCAAGATTCAAGACATAAAATATCCCAAATTTGAAGCAAACTTTTAAACTTGCGAGTCATAGACCCAAGACTCAACAGCCAACCACCCCCGCGACATTTAACCAAATCAAGGCAAGCAGCACGGGCAAGAATAAGGACGCTAAGGAAACTAGGGCGAGAGTAAGGAGTAATGTCCTTAGCACGGGAAATAGTCGCAGACTGTTCTCGAATTCGAGCCCAAGCCTCATCATTAGCTTGCTGTAATTGTTGAATCTGAGCCTCGGCAGCAGCTAACTTGGCTTGCAATTGTTCAAAAGTTTGTTCTTGCATGGTTAAAATTCGTCAGAATCATGGTCATCATCATGGTCATCATCATCCAAACAATTAAAAGGGATAGGGTTGTTTTCGACCTCTTCAGAATCATCAACAGAAGTATCAATGAGTTCAACCGGTCGAAATTCAGCAATAGCCTTAGTTGTAATATTCAGATGAAGATCCGATGCAGAAATACCCAAAGCTGACAAAAAGCGAGTTAAGCGCTCTAATTGCCTATTAGCCCGCTTAATCTTTGAACACAATGACTCAACCTGACTTTGTTTCTGAAGTAACTCATTTTGAACTTGCTGAAGTTCGACAACAATTCGACACTCTGCTTGAACATTAGCCATTAATTCAGCAATTTGAGGCTTAAGTTTTTCGTAAGAATCAGAAAGAGTGTCAGTTTCAGGCGAAGTGCAAACTTCAAGAATACCTTGCTCAGAAAGGGGTTCCCAGTTTTTGTACTTATAAATAGGAAGAGCAATTCTAATTGTGGTCATCGTAATGTTGATAATTGGTAAAGAAAGCGATCGCCCGTAAAGACGACCGCCCATAACAGGAGGGAAAAAGACATCAACTAGAGAAAGAAGTTCAGAAACTCATATTGTCACATCACCCCCTGGAGGCGATCGCCCTAAGTGACCGACAGTGCTGCCAACAAAACAGCTATGTGTTTGGTATGCGTTTGGTGTGAGCTTAGGATGAGACGGCGAGAAACTAGGAGGCTTAGGCTTAGGCAAGCGCGCACCCACGCCAGCAGTCGGAGGTTCGTCAGGGCGATCGCACCCAAACACAGGAATAAAAAAGTCCGAAGTGCTGGAACTTTCAAAAAACGCCAAAACGTGATCGAACTTAACACCGGGGGAAACAGCCAAAGTGTCAAAACTTTCGGGCAACGCCTGGACGCGATCGACACCGGGGGAATTTTCGCCAGCGGGTTCGTACCAATCGTCAGGACAAGGGGCCCAAGAACTGAAAGAGTCAAAGGATATATCGATCGGGTGCTGCAAGTCCCAAAGCGCGATCGTCTCAGGAAACGCATCGAGGGATTCAAAATCGTCAGGGTCTGGAAACTCTACAACAGCCTCAACCTGAAAATCAAGTAGGCTCAGTTGCCCGTCAGCTTCAATCTGATAATGAATCTGAACTTGCGGAGGAGTGTAGGTAGCAACGAAGCGATCGGACAAAATAACGAGCTCAAATTCGACACCGGGGGAAGTATCCGAAGTGTCGGAACTTTGGGGAACAGGGAAAAGCTGATGCTGTTCGATCACCTGTTCCCAGGTTTCGCGCTTGCGACGGTCGCCAACGGGTTCAACTCCGAGGTCACGGGCGATCGCCTTAAGTTCATCCATCTGTCGTTGAAAGTTCATATTTTAGAAAAAGGGCTTGAGTGCAAGCCCAGGGCAACGTTACAGGGTATGCGTATACAGATAAATTAACAACAGGGCAATTTCACGGAACCGTCGCAGCAAGCTCAGCTCAGTGAAACCCTTGTGCTGTCTACCTATTTATGAGTATACGCATAACCTTCTGAATTGGTAATGCGTATACGCATTACTTTTGCGATTATATGGTTAGAAGAAAACGAAATCAAGATCGTGAAAATATGCCCGCGTTGCAAATACTCATGGAACAAGCAGGGCTCAATCAAACAGCGTTAGCACGACAAATCCCTGACAAAACAGGCACTAAAACACTTAGCCAATCAGCCATTAGCAGATGGCTATCAGGAGAAGACTCACCAGAACTAACAATTCGCCAAGTCAAAGCCCTATGCCGCGCCCTAGGGAAAAAGCTTGAAGAATTACCCGACGATTTAGGACCAATCACAAACCAACAAGTAAACAACAATCACTCAGAAATAAACTAACAACCCCGCCCCACCGGGATTAAAGCCGTGCTGCCGAGTGGGATAACGGCAGTTTCCTTAAAAATCTACTGGCGACACCTGCCAGGACTCAGATCTAAGTCAGCTAATACATTGGGGAATATAGAGCTTGATTACCCCGGAAAATAGCCTCGTGTTTGGGAACCAGTCGAGAAGCTCTAAATAGAAAGTCCCAGTTAAAAGTGGTGCGACAGCCGGGAGAGACCGGCATTTTATTCTCAAATTAAAGCTACAAATAGTTAAAACTGTCAACAGCCAAAATCCTATGTATGGCAAGCAATAGAAGTTCACCGCGGTGAAGCTGTAATCTGTAGCAAGCAATAACACCAATGCAAAAAACTTACCCCCCAGAAGTCCACAAACAAATCAGTTACTTCCTTCGGTACAAAGGCGGAGAGCAAATAGTAAAACGATACCTAGCCATACTCAGCAAACCTGGGTACATAGATCAACCCAGAAAATCTCGCAGCAAAAAACCGTGCAACAACTAGAACTGTTCGCGCAACCACCACCAACGCCGCAGTACAAAACCGGTGACTGGGTGAAAACCAAACGAAAGCCAACAGTCGCAGCCTGGATTAAGCGCGACGAAGTTTTCAAGGTTAACGCTGTTCATCCGATCGACGGCAGCATCCAGTTTTGGAACCCACATATCAACCAGTGGGATTTTTTATATCCAGATGAAGTTAAAGCTTGTCCAGCACCAACCATCGTTGAGTCTGTTGTAGAGAATCTCAAATCCATATCAACCGTTGAGTCTGTTGTAGAGAATCTATCAACCGTTGAGTCTGTTGTAGAGAATCTAAAATCCATATCAACCGTTGAATCTGTTGTAGAGAATCTAGAATCCATATCAACCGTTGAGTCTGTTGTAGAGAATCTAGAATCCATATCAACCGTTGAGTCTGTTGTAGAGAATCTATCAACCGCTAGCGGCTGGATTGACTTCCACTACAAAATCCGTATTGACGGCAAGCAACATTCAACCCGACGACGACAAGATAAATCCACCGGCCCCTACTACATCTACCGCTGGCTAGAAGGCAAAAAACAACGAGCAAAATATGTTCCAAGTAAAAAGATGGGAGAAGTCTACATCGCGATCGGCATGAACAAACCAGTGGCAGAAATCCTAAAAATTATCTCAAGTCCAAACAGGCTAGACGCAATTCTTAAAAAATGAGTAAACCACGCACTACCCGCCCGCAACTGGTGACCGCTGCGCTAATTTTTCGGCGTCAATACAGCCGCCACACAATCAAACTTACAAACGAATCCCTACAACGGCCGCACTGCCACTCGAAAAATTTCACCAGTTGCTAAATCTCAAAATCTGAAATTTCAAATAATACCACCATTGGTGTTTTTTTAGGAGATAACCGGGTATTACTCAACCCGGTGGCCTGCGGCGCCTTAAATCTGAAGTGCGCGGCCGGGGGGAAAGGCCACAATCAGCTAACCCCCCGGCCCGCGATTTTCATTGAATCTCATATACCGATATATGAGATGCTTAAATGTTTAAATGTTTAAATTAAAAATGCTTACCGATTATTTTAGTATAATATGTAGTTTTTTCTTCAGCATAGGGAATCGGAGTAGAAGTTTTTATATTTTTTATTGTCTCTTCTAAACCTTCCGATCTAAATATTTTAATCACATCTTTAATTATTCTTATGAACGAAGAAAATTTTATAAAATGACACCACGTAAAAAATAATACCCTAAAGCTAACGGTAAATCGATACGAAAAATGCAATTTATTTATTATCTTTTGAACAGTTATTGTGCAGTGAAAATATTCATAGATTTCTTCTTCTTTTCTTTCTTTTGTTTGCTCAAAAGTTATTGTAATCATAATAATAATTATATCTAATTTTGACCATCTTTCAGACCACGCATCGCAGCCCACCATAACTCAGTAGGCTCACCGCTGGCATCAAAAAGCAAATAGTTCGAGTCATAAGCGGCATCAATCTGATTAACAAACCAAGCAGTGCTCTGATTATTGCCCCATTCAACGAAACGAACAGCTCCATAATGCACAGCCACGCGGTGTAACTGATAAATCTGATGCAGTACGATCGCCCGACGCAACCGCTTAGGTACGAATCCCTCAATCTGATAAAAAATGCGATCGACAGGCGATCGACCTGAGATGCGGCGCTTCCAAACTTGATCGTAGTTCGAGAACTCGGAAACACCCCAGGAATAACTGTGAACCTTGCTAAATTTTTGAAGCTCAGGCAATAGCCAACGATGCCGCACCCACCACGCATCCACCCATTGCAAATGAATCTGCAAACCAATTTCAAATTTAAGTTTTGAATGTTGCGACCGCAAAGCAAGAGCCCACTCTAAAAATTTAGCCAGCGATCGACGCTCAGCAAAAATACTAAACGGCTCAGAAATAACAACCAATGAACCATCGGGCAAACTTTTTAAAAATTGAGTAAGCTGCAATTCATCATTAATGGTATCTTTAACTACTAAATATTTATTGTTAGCCCACCAATCATCAAGCGTAAAATATTTAAATTGTTTCTTGCGAATGTCAGCGTAGCTCAAGCGATGAGCAAAGCATTTTTGAGTGCGACACCAATCAAGTAAGCGCAGAGATGTTTTAAAATAATCACCTCTCAATTGATACTCTGGCACAAAAAAGTCAAAATTATCTTGAATTTTCAACCAAGAATCTCGCTGCTTCATGGAAGGAACATCGCGATCGAAAATACGGCGAGAATCAGCAACAGTCCCTAATTTTAAAGGAAGCGCAAATTTGTCTAGAGGTTTAACTAGAATTAATTCAATTTAAAAAACATAAATTGCTGCAAAAAATAAACTCGCTAAATTAATAATTAATCCAAGCTTCGAGCCTTGCAAAAATATATTTTTCACTTAACTTTACGACTCCATCCAGGGTTCCACCCGCGACACTCTACATCAGTATGTTCAGCAGCCCAGTATCCCTTGTCCCAGCCTTGCACAGTTTCTAAATTTTTCCATTCATTATCTTTAAGGTTTCTAAATCTGTTGCCAGCAACTGAAAAAGGATTCATAGCGCGAGATTCTAAAAAAGTTTTATTTAACTCGAAAGGATTATACTCTACTTTCAATCCGTCCCAAATAGTGTAGGAATAACCAATTAAAAGACAGCTCTTTGTTTGTGTCGCAAATTCTGATTGACTAGCCCAAATTGTTTGCAACCAAACTTTTTTAGAATTGGGACAATCCATCGGAGTACAATTCGATTGAGTAATATATGGAATTATAGGATATGCAGGAAAAGGTACAGGATAAGGAGGGTGAGGAACACAATAATCATCATCAGGACCGCAACTACAACCTGAACGATCGCAGCCACAATTTCCAGAACGACGCTCAATTCCCAAACAAGGCGAAAGAGATTGAGAATAATTAAAGCTAGAAACTTGCCACGCCGCACTTTGAGCTTTCCAAGCTTCAATAGCTGGAATTGCAGCAACTTCAGCCGCTCTATTAGCTAATTCAATCCTTCTAAGCTCAGCTTGATAAGCGTCACATTCTGGCGTAGTAGTCGCAAATATTCCAGAAATAGAAATTAAAGTCGCAATTATCGGCCACAAGGTAACGCCTATGCTGCCAAGCGAAAAACCAACCAAATAAGCAGCAGACCGAACACTTAACAAGGCAGCGCTAGATGCAATTATAGGGGAAGCAGTGACAATTAACAGTCTTAAACCCGTAACTAATTTAGCAGCCTTAAAAAGTAACATACTTACCTCCGAGTTAACTTCCAAGCTTTAACAAGTGCAGCAATACTCATTAACGGCAATCCAGTAGTATACAGCACAACTGCTGCATACCTCATAATTGGTGAATTTACAGACTCAATAGCAGAAATCATCAACGCCGGAATCCTAATCGAGTCAGGAGAAGCAGGCATCAAGTTAATTGCAGCAGTAGTGGTAGTAGTTAAAAAATTGCCAGTAGTAGCATCAGTTTTGAACAAACAAGCATAAGTTTGTAATTCCGTAGGAGTAAGCTTACGCCGCCAAGTGTTAGCAATCCAATAATTATCAGGATTAGCCGTCGTAGACTCGCCGCGACTAAAAACAAGCTCCAGGGGCTTATCCTCAGCCCTAATATCGCGAGTGTAAAAACTCTGACAAAGGGCAGTTAAATCAGTCCCAGTTGGTACATTCCCCATGCCATACGCAGTGCTAATCATCTCCTTACTATTTACCTGAATCATCTGAAAAACGCACCAAGTATAAACCGGAGGCGCAGGCGGTGGTGATGCAGTTGCCAAATAAATTGGTAGCAATAAATTAATCATATCAATCGCTAAATATAAATTTAATCCCCAGACCTATGATCACAAAAGGCTTCAAAGCATTAACAATCATCCCAGGCAAGCAAATGCGATCAAAATTCAAACCAGAATTTATCTGAAAACAACCGTCACCAATATTATCAAGGTAGGCTTGCTCAGTAGCGTTAGGCATGGCAATATCGATCGGGAATTTCTGCACAAGCTGAGAACCAAGCGAAACTTGCGACGACGGAGGCTGTGCCGGACAAGTAATGCCAGAGGCGATCGCGCCGGAAGTCTGAAGTAATCTAAAAAATATCCCCGCAGCGGTCACACCAAAGAACCGAGCATTTTCGATAAGTCGGCGATGTCGAGACTTCATGCGGAGCTTGCCAGACCGCAAATTATTATCCATAAATTTTTGGTACTTTTCCTCACCCATAAACTCGTGGAGCATAGCAAAGGTTGCGCTATGCCGCTGAATAAAAGCGATCGAACGCTCAATATCAAGATGAAGCACTGGCGAAGGAAGTGTAACAACACCACGTCTATAAAATTTATCAAAAAACTCAATATCAGAACGCGATCGAAGAAAACGAATAGACCCACAAGCAACATCCTCAAGATATTTAGGAAGCTCAGACAACTGTAAATCAACTAAATTACACATTACAAATTTGGCAGTATCGCGTTTAAGCTCAAGCTCCAATCGATCAAAATGAGAGCCGTCAATAAATTTTTCGTAAATTCTAATGCACTTTTCAGACTCGCGGGAACCTAAATAAACAGTATTGCCATCACAATTACCACAATTCATAATACGACGAACACTGCGAAACCCAAAAAGTAAACCATCATCAACAAAATTTTCCCAAGCACGAAGCGAAAGCCGAGGAGAAATAACCGGAAAATCTACAGCAATATCAATTCTATTGCCAGTAAAACCACAGTCAGACTGTGCAAATAAAAGCAACTCTTGAACTGTTAAAAAGTTTAATTGTGACAAAGTTCGACCGTTCAAGTCAACAAGATATTTATGATATACCTCAACACCCGCCGAAGGTGCATAATTAACAGCAATTAGTGAACCTTGAAAATCATAAACCTCATGCCATATCTTATTTGAGGCTAACATATCATTATTCTTAGCATCAGGCAAAGATTCATTCTTGCGTTGAAACGGCAAATTTAGAATCTTAAATATATCAGAAATTCGAGTTAAAAACTCACTTTTAAATTGAAAACGCAGCCAATCAATTTTAACCTCTCTATGTAAAGATTCTACGTGCATCATGATTTTAAAACCTTTGTAAACAACACAAACAAACCACCAATTAATAATAGCAAAATCAACGGATGCTTAAACGGCAAAAATGAAAGTATTAAAAATGCAAATATAACGCTAGCAACGGTGATAAAAAATACCCTGAGATAATCTCGATCAGATTGAGGCAGGACATTCCAATTGATCAATTCCTGACTACATCTTAAGTCTAAACGCTTTAAACCAGGATAGGCAACAGCAGGGAACAATTGCCACAGTCTAAGTATATATTTTTGTAATGGGTGAGAGCCGGGGAAACCAATCTCGCCCTGCAATTTCCAAGCTACAAATGGGTAATTGTTATTAGCCTCATAAATTTTCTTTTTTTTAAGTCTTTCAGCTTTATAAAAAGTGTCTAAAATTTCCTCAATTTCCTTAAAAGTCCTGCCTTCTTCAATTAAATCACTGGATGAAATTTCAAGAAATGACGCTGAATCAATAATATAAGGAGCGTCACCAAAATCGGAAACATTGGCAAATTTAGAAGCTTCTAAGTCTTGTTCCTCAAGAAGTCCGAAACTATCATAAACACGAAACGTTTGGGCATCAAGACCGTTAATGATGCCTTTCCAGTGCTTAAGAGCCAACACCCAAACTTTAACGGGATTCTTACGAGTTTTAGGGTCACGAAACCAAACCTCGAATTCAGCAGGTAAGAATAAATGCACATCTTTAAACATAAGCCGTTCGTTTCTAAGCTGAGAATCCCATACCGCCAAACCCTCAGCATAAAGAATATTTGAACAAATTTGATGAACAGCCGAATTAACCTGAGAAGGATATTGAGCCGCATAAACTATATGCTGACATCGTTTGCGATTATTCGCCACAGCGTTAAAAGCTTCTGGCGGCAACGTCCAAGACTGAACACTCGGAGCATACAATCCCATCTCATCAAGAAGAATTACAGCTTGATGAATTTGCAGAAACTGAGCAAAATTCTTATTAGCACTAACATAGTAAACAATCCCTTTAGGTAAATTTTTCCCAAGCCATTTGTAATTATTGATTTTGCAGTAATAGGCAAGGTTAAGAGGGTCTAAGCAGAAATTGGTAACTATCCTCAACTGAGATTTTTCAGCAATTTCTAACCCGTGTTGCAGCATCAATAAAGATTTACCGCGACCGGGGAGACCATAGCTCGCGGTAAAAGGCATGATCAAACCCCAAAAAGAATCAACTCAACAAATTAAACGCGACTAAGAACCATGTTAAGAACGCGCAGTGTCATCATGAATCCCATCGGAGCCAGAGCTACGCCAAAGGCAGCCATCGCAATCCCATCAATTCCAGTGATCATTGCTGTAGCATTAGCAACACCACCAGCTATAGCAGCAACAGCAGTAGCACCAGCAGTAGTAGCACCAGCAGTAGCACTAGCACCACCAGCAGACAAAACAGACCCACTAACTCCCAAAACAGCCCCACCGACAACAACCCGCTGAAAAGATTTAGTCAAATGCCGGCGGTTAAATTCGAGAGTAAGCTCATCAAGACGATCGCGATTGACAACAATTTCTCTATCCAATAAATCAGTGATCATTTTATTTGCTCCAGAATAACAGGTGGAATCAAAATTTGATAAACGAGGGTTTTGAGGTAAAGCGTACACACCCCGATCAACAGCATCTGAATAATTAAAATCGAAACAATCAAGTTAGGATCGATAATTTTATCAGGCAGTTTATGTACACTCTCAGCGAAGGCACTAAGACAATTGAAAAATTCAGCTTGTTCATCAATTAATTTCACTAATCTAAAAACCTCTTACAAACAACAACGAACGCGTGAGTAGAAGTAACAGCAAGGGCGGCTTGCATCCCCCAATCCATCGCAAATTCAACAACAGGCTTTATATCTTCCTTAATAAAATTCAGTGATTCAGCAGCACTAGGAATTGTAGAAATTATCAAAGCAGCTAAAATAGGCACCACTAACTCCTCATTCTTATTGCAATTCCGAAAGCAGCAGCAATAGCCATAGTCCCAAAATGGTCAGCTATAAAATCCTGAGTGCTGTTCTTCATATCGTCAGAAAATCGTTGAGGACTGCCAAGAACCAACGACAAACGGGCTACAGCTTCAGGGCCTGTAATTCTACCGTTAGCTATTGCAGGGCTGACAAAATTGCCCAAAATCCAAACAGCACCACAGAGAATAATAAAAAGTGAGGCCACACCGCGAGGATAACTACTAATAAATCTGCGGGCATTTTCAAAACTCATGATCTAAAAAGCTTAACAATTCTTAGAATGAGTGCTAGCGAAAAAAACTGAGTAGCGAGAATAAACAAATGAGCCCAGATGAACTCGATAATGATTAGAATCAAAGTGTCATTACTAGGGTTAGGCAGCGCCGTTAGCAGGATGCTCATAAAAAAACTCGGTAAGTGGGAAACTCAGTGGCTTTAGCCCTGAGAGGGAAACGACACGGGTGGTTTTAACCACCGTGAATCTTTCCATCACCGCCTTGGGATTGCTTGGCTAGGTGTACTTTTGTAATGTACTCTCAATGGGACAATTACCATTTCAAGCTTCACAATCCTGTACGCATAATGGTTGCCTTTGTTGGGCCTCCCTTGCGGGGTAATGTTCGCTTGTCGGTCAATGTTATAAGG
>Ga0209490_10004653_pt1 | contig 12596 bp, 11 predicted proteins | sample MAT06_FD_187209 | JGI IMG/M metagenome (GOLD analysis project Ga0209490, IMG submission 187209) | Freshwater microbial communities from Lake Fryxell liftoff mats and glacier meltwater in Antarctica - MAT-06 (SPAdes) (version 2) | ecosystem: Environmental > Aquatic > Freshwater > Ice > Liftoff...
AGGGAGGCATTAGGCGCATGTTGAACGATGGGTGAACCGATATGTTCCCGCGCCGAATATGCCTCCACACAATCCCAGCCCCAAAAACCGCCTACCTGCATATAATCAACGATTTGGCACCCAATGGATGGATCACACATCAATGGGTTCACCCCCCGTCTGCCAACCCGTAATCATTCCCCCGCGTCAATGTAGGGAGGCATTAGGCGCACGTTGAACGGTGGGTGAACCGATATGTTCCCGCGCCTAATATGCCTCCACACAATCCCACCCCAAAAACTCTCTTACCCCGCCGCCACCACCTTCAACGACTCCACCGCCGCCTTCATGCGCCCCAACCCCTCCAGCAGAATCTCGCGAGTGGTGCCATAGTTCAAGCGCACAAAGCCCGCCCCATCGGCTCCAAAATCCGCCCCGTTGCTCAGCGCCACCCGCCCGCGCTCCAAAAACAGCGTCTGCGCCGCCATGCCTTCGGGCAATGCCAGCCCCCGACAATCGATCCACAACAAATAGGTGGCTTGCGGGCACGTCGCCTTCAGCGAGGGCAGGTGTTCGTCAAGGTATGCCAGCGCCGTGTCGCGGTTCGCTTGTAGATAGAGTAACACGTTGTCCAGCCACTCTTGCCCATCGCGATATGCCGCCTCGCCCCCGGCAAAGCCCATAATGTTGACGCCCGTCCCGCCGCCATACACCAATTCGCCCAAGCGCTTCGCCAAGTCGGGATTTTGCACCACCGCCAAGCTGCACTTCAAGCCGGGGATGTTGAACGTCTTACTCGGTGCCAACAGCGTGATCGTCCGTTGGGCGATCTCGGGCGACAGCGTGGCAATCGAGATGTGTTCGGTGCCGCTCGCCAGCAAGTCACAATGAATCTCGTCGGAACAAATGATCAAGTCATGGCGCACACAAAAATCAGCGATCTGTTCGAGGTCGTGGCGGCTAAATGCTATGCCCGCCGGGTTATGGGGGTTGCACAGCAAAAATAATTTCGTCTGGGGGGTGACGGCGGCTTCCAGCGCGTCCATATCGAGTTCATAGGTGATGCGCTTGCCATCGTCCTGACGGAGCGCCATGCTCGCCGTCTGCAAGACACGCCCTTGATTGGTGGGGGCGCTCAAAAACGGGGGATAGATCGGCGTCAGTGTCAACACCGCGTCGCCCACCGCGCCGATCATCTGGCTGACGAGATTCAAGCCTAAGACCAGCCCCGGCATGAACACAATATCTTCCGGCAAAATTGTCCAGTGGTGCCGCGTCGCCATGCGTTCCACCAGCAGCGCCTTAAACGAAGCGGGGGGCAGCGGATAGCCGAAGATACCGTGATCCGCCCGTTCTTTGAGCGCCGTCACCACTGCATCGGGGGATCGAAAATCCATATCCGCGACCCACATCGGGATCACATCATCGTCAAACCAATTCCATTTCGCGCAATGGCTGGCGCGTCGTTCCACATAAGCATCAAGATCAATCGGCATCGTGCATCTCCTTGTTAGATAGTATGCGGTGGGTAACATTCGGACGCGCCATGGGATTCTGTTGCAAAAGTCGGGCAACCACATTGGGTTGCCCCTACGAAGGATACCATTGTAGGGAGGCACCGTTGCGCGTCCGCTGCACGCAGAACCCTTTTTCAACAGAATCCAACACAGCATCCCTGTCAAAATAAGGGCGATTGTGTCGGCGTTTCGGGGTTGGCGTGCGCCGTCTTGTATTGTCGCGCTTCGCCCAACAATTCGCGCGCGCTTTGCAACCCGCTCTCGTTAACGGTGCCCAACATCGCGGCGATCTCCGCCACTTGATCGGCGTCGGCGGTCAGCGGCACGATCTGAGTTTGGGTGCGCCCACTGCTCACCTGTTTTTGCACGCGGAAGTGCTTGTCGGCAAAGCCCGCCAATTGCGCGAGGTGCGTCACCACCAACACTTGATGATCGCCGCTTAAGCCCCACAGCTTTTCGCCCACTACCGTGCCGACACGCCCGCCGATGCCCTGATCGATTTCGTCAAAAATCAGCGTCTCGGTTTGGTCGGCTTGCGTCAGCACCCGTTTGAGCGCCAACATGATGCGCGCCGCTTCACCGCCAGAGGCGACCTTCGCCAACGGGCGCAACGGTTCGCCCGGATTGGCGGACATCTGAAACTCGACGGTATCGATCCCAAACGCATTGAACGCCACACGCCGCGTCCCCACAAAACACCCATCGGGGTCGTCACGCTGCTCGATGCGTACCTCAAATTGTGCCCTCGCCATGCGCAGATCGCCCAGTTCGACGACCACGCCCTCGCTCAGCCGTTTCGCCGCCACGATGCGTGCGCGGCTGATGCGTTCGCCCAATTCACCGATATGCTTCAGTTGCGATTGTTCCTGCGTCCGCAAAACCTGCAACCGTTCCTCGCTATTTTCGATGCCCTCCAGTTCCTCGCGGCTGCGGTCGGCATAGGCGAGAATGGCTTCAATCGTCGGGCTGCCAAAACGCCGCTTTAGACTGTTGATCAGTTCGAGGCGTTCTTCCATCTCGTTCAGCCGTTCCGGGTTGAACTCGACAGTATCGGCATAACGCCGCATCGACAACGCCAATTCTTCCACTTGCGCCGCCGCTGCCTCCGCCAAATCGTAGTCATCGACCAAAGCCGGATCGATATTATTCAATTTATGCAACAGCGCCGCCACCTGTACCAATTGATCCAGTGCTGCCGTCTGTCCTTGTGGCACATCATCGCCATACAACAAGGTGACGACTTCCCCCGTCAATCGGGCAAGGGTTTCGCTGTTGGCAAGGCGGCTCCGCTCAGCTTTCAGGGTCTCGTCCTCGCCGGGCACCAGTTCCGCCGCGTCGATCTCTTCAATATCCGTGCGCAACCGATCCGCCCGCCGTTTGATTGTGGCGTCATCCGCCGTCAAGCGTTGAATCTCGCGCCGGACATCCCCCAAACGCCCGACCACCACCGATAGGGCGGCGCGCGCGTCCATCAGTTCGGCATAGCGATCCAGCAGATCGATGTGTGCTGACGGTTTTAACAGCGACAAATGGGCGCTCTGTCCATGCACGTCCACGAGGAAAGCGCCGATCTCGCTGACGACATCGAGATTGACCGAGACGCCATTCACCCGCGCCGACGACCGCCCGTTAGCGCGCACCTCGCGCGAGATGGTCAACACCGGTTGCGCCCCATCGTCGGCATGATCGCTCAAATTCTCGCGTTCCAAAATCGGCAGGATCGCCCCTTGTGCCGTGTCATCCAGCCGGAAAACCCCTTCGATGATGGCTTTGTCTTCGCCCGCCCGCACCATCGACACATCGGCTTTTGCCCCCAACAGCATTTGCACGGCATCGATGATGATCGACTTGCCCGCCCCAGTTTCCCCAGTGATCACGTTCAGCCCGTTGCCGAACGTCAATTCAAGGTGATCAATAATCGCGAAATTACGAACGCGGATTTCTTCTAACATGACACCCTCAATCCGAAAAGTTCGTGGATGGTCATTCACAAAATTGCAATGCAACCGCCATTGCCCATTTTAACAAATTATCGGGCACTGCGTTGGCTGCCAAACACCAATGCCATGCCACTCTTGTCTATACTGAGTCGCCCACGCCTACATTTCGGCGGGGGGCAGGGGACGCGGTTCCAGCCGATCTAGCAACGAGCGGTAAAAATAATTACGCTCGCGCAAACGTGCAAACCGGCTGACAAGTTCACTTGCGCGCACATGCACACGGTCACCAGACAACAATTCGGCGCAGGGCATCCCATCTGCTGACAACACCGTTTCTGCCTGCACCCGCGGCGACACCGTGATCGTCACTTGTGCGCCTTCGGGCAAGATGATCGGGCGGTCAAGGCTTAGATGCGGGGCAACGGGCACCACTAGGATATTGCGCAGTTCCGGCGGCAAAATTGGACCGCCGCACGCCAACGCATAGGCGGTCGATCCAGTCGCGCTCGAAATAATCAACGCATCGGCGTTATAGGAAGTCGTCCAGTCGCCATCGATATAGGCTTCCAGTTGGATCATGCGCGTCACGGTGCCCCGGCTGATCACAACATCATTCAAGGCGATGGTCTGCGCGACCACCTCCGAGCCGGATCCGCGTAGGACGCGCGCCTCGATCATCATCCGCGTTTCTACCCAATACTTGCCCGCGACCACCTCGTCAAGATGCCGCTCCCAATCGTCGGGGCGGGTGATCTCGGTCAAAAAGCCTAGGTAGCCCATATTCACCCCTAACACTGGCACCCCGTGATCCGCACAAACGCGCGACGCCCGCAACATGGCACCATCGCCACCAATGGCGATCACAAGTTTGGATGCGGCAAGGGCGGGGTTCACATCTTCAGGAGTCCATGTCGGCAGCATCCACACGTCTTGTCCCCGCGCCCGCAAAGACTCAGCGATTCGTTGTGCGACGGGAACCGTCTGCGGTCGTGTCGGATGCGCCAAAACGCCAATTTGCTGTCCAGTCACCATTTGCCCTTCAACGCCTTTAGAAACGACAGGGAGTATTGCTTGTCGGGATGCGCAATCGCCGCGATGCACATAATCGCGCGTCTATTAGGGTATCGTGCCCTTAAACAGCACCATGAGACACCTTATGGCTTTTATTTTCGCTGCCTAATCCATACAATAAGTCTAACCCTGTCCGGCGTTGTCGGCTAGACAGGGTTTTATTTTCGCTTTTCTGTTCCAAAATATCCAGATGAAAGTTTGTATTTATCTTCGTTATTTAACCTCGTCTTAAACGAAATACGCCCAACCGTTAATCAATCTATTGGAATTCATTAAAGGCACACGGTTAGTATAAGACCTCAGAGTACATGGTGTACTCGTATTTGATCTGTTGATTCAACAGGAGATTTACACAGATGGTTAAGCGTCTTTTCTTGATGGTCGTCGTTTTTGCCTTGGTTTTCCCTTTTGCTGTGATGGCGCAAGATGCCACCCCCGAAATGATGATGATGGAAGAAATTGTTTTGCCGGATGTTGACCCGCTGTCGGTCGTCGGTGACATCGTTGCTGCGGGTAGCTCAACCGTCTTCCCCTTGACCGAAGCGGCTGCGGAAGCTTTCCTCGCCGACGGTTTCGCGGGCAACATCACCGTTGATAGCATTGGTTCGGGTGCTGGTTTCGAACGCTTCTGCGTCGCCGGCGAAACCGACATCGCCAATGCCAGCCGCCCCATCCGCGACTCGGAAATCGAAAGCTGCGCTGCTATTAATCGTACCCCGATTGAATTCCGCGTCGGCACCGATGCGCTCGCGGTCGTCGTCAGCGCTGAGAACGACTTCGTTGAATCGCTGACCATCGAACAACTCGCGAAAATTTACAGCGGCGAATTCGCCATGTGGTCGGATGTTGACGCCAGCTATCCTGCCGAAGCCATTCAACTCTTCAGCCCCGGCACCGACAGCGGCACCTTTGACTACTTCGTTGAAGAAGTCTTGGAGGATGGTTTGGGCCTCGAAGGTGATGCCGCCGAAGCCGCGATCTTGAACGCCGCTGGCATTCAGTTCTCGGAAGATGACAACGTCTTGGTTCAAGGCGTCGAAGGTAGCCCCTACGCCATTGCTTACTTTGGTTTCGCTTACTTCACCGAAGAAGCCGACAACCTGAAGGCTTTGGCTTTGGATGCGGGTGATGGTGCAATTGAACCCAACATGGAAACCGCCGAAGACAACAGCTACCCGTTGTCGCGCCCCCTCTACATCTATAGCGACGCCACCATCATCGCCGAAAAACCCCAAGTTGGTGCTTTCATCAACTACTACCTGACCAACGTCAACAGCTTTATCGAAGCCGCGGGTTACTTCCCCGCCAGCGTCGAAGCCTTGAACGGTGCCAAGCAAGCGTTGATCGATGCCATGGAAATGGGCGGCATGTAGTTTTCTCACTTTAATGTGAAGGAGGGGAGAGGGGTATATCACCTCTCCCCTTTTTGGTTGTTTGGTTTAGACCCCATCCTCGTCGTCTGTGACCCGTAAAGGTCAAGATAAGGAGCATTTATGCAATCTCAAATCGAAGCTGGGCGCGAGTCCGGAATCATCAATGATGCTGTCGCTACCCGGCGTGCGCAGACGACCCTATTTAAGAAGCCTCATCTGGGCGAAGATGCTATCCGCGCCTTCTTGTTTTTCTGCGGTCTGCTCTCCATCTTTACCACCATCGGCATTTTGTTCGTCCTTGGTCAAGAGTCGCTCTTATTTTTCACCAGCGGCGTTGTTGATATCGGCGAATTCATCAGCGGCATCAAATGGCAACCACAAGTGGGTGAATTTGGTATCCTCCCCTTATTACAATCTACCTTGATGACCAGTTTCATGGCGATGTTAGTCGCCCTTCCGCTCGGCTTGGGTGCAGCAATTTACTTGGCAGAATACGCCCCGCCGCGTGTGCGCTCTGGCTTTAAGCCCATCCTCGAAGTGTTGGCGGGTATCCCCACCGTCGTCTATGGGTATTTTGCCCTCACCTTTATGACGCCGTTATTGCGCAGCATCTTCGGGCAAGACGCGGTGCAAATTTATAACACCGCCTCAGCAGGTCTCGTCATGGGCATTATGATCCTGCCGACGATAGCCTCCATGAGTGAAGACGCCCTCAGCGCTGTTCCCCGTGCGCTCCGCGAAGCCTCTTATGGCTTGGGTGCCACTAAATTTGAAACCATCACTAAAGTCATCCTGCCCGCTGCCTTATCAGGTATTCTCGCAGCGACCATCATCGGCATTTCGCGCGCGGTCGGTGAAACGATGATCGTGGCACTGGCGGCAGGTGCAGGTTCTAACTTCACCTTCCCGCCCAACTTCTTCGTCGCTGCCGAAACCATGACCGGGCACATTGCTCGTATCAGCGGCGGGGACATTAGCTATGACTCCATTGACTATAACAGCCTGTTTGCAATCGGCTTGACACTGTTCTTTATAACCTTTGGGTTAAATTTGCTCAGCCAATGGATCAGCCGTCGCTTCCGTGAGGTGTATCAATGAGCGCAGAAACCCGTCGTTCGCACATGCCCAATGAGGATACGTTTAAGCAACGATTGCAACGCCGCAATTTACGGGGGGGCGTTTGGTCGCGCTTTTTCTCACTCTCGTTGATTATCGCTATCCTCGCCTTGTTCGCCTTGTTCTTCAACATCGTCAACCAAGCTTTCGGCTATGCGGCCTCGGTCAGCGATGTGAATATCACTGAACTCACCCCCAGTGGTGACTTGGGCACTTTATCAAACGACGAACTCGTCGCCATCCTCACCCAATACCAAGAACGCCGCTTGGCAGTCTACATCCGCGATAATCTCAGCAGAGTTGATAACTCGGTGTACTCCACCTTGCCGATCAGCGAGTCGTTGACGGGCAGTAACATTCCCGAAGCGTTGGCGACGCTGTCAGCGGGACAACTGACCACCGAAAATCGCGCCGCTCTTCTGGTGAATAACCTGTCCCAAGATCAACTCATCGATTTGGTCCAGAGCGATGTCATCGGTGAAGATATCCTTGAGGCATGGTCGCTGAGCGACTCGTTGTTCAACAAGGAAATGATCGATGCAACGGTGGCGGAGGAATATCCCGAAGCACGCCTCTATTTCCGGTCATGGCTCAGTTTCGACTTCCTGACCTCCCCCGGTTCTAGCGATCCGATCCAAGCCGGTATACGCACCGCCTTATTGGGCACGATTTGGGTAGTCGGCATCACGATCTTGTTCGCCTTTCCGATAGGTGTCGGTGCTGCCATCTATTTGGAAGAGTACGCCGTCCAAAATCGGCTCAATCGCCTGATCGAAACCAATATTCGCAATCTTGCCGGCGTGCCGTCCATCATCTATGGATTGCTCGGTCTCGCGATTTTGGTGCGCAGCCTTTCCGGGGTCACCGGTGGGCGCACGATCTTATCGGCAGGTTTAACGCTGGCACTGCTCATCCTGCCGGTGATCATCATCAACAGTCAGGAAGCCTTGCGGGCGGTGCCCTCTTCTATTCGGGAAGCAAGCCTCGGCTTAGGCGCGACCAAGTGGCAAACCATTTGGAAACAAGTGTTGCCTTCGGCAATGCCGGGCGTCCTCACGGGCACCATTCTGGCATTATCGCGCGCGGTCGGCGAAACGGCACCGTTGGTCGTCATCGGCGCATCAACATTTATCGTCTCCGATCCTTCAGGTCCGCTATCGCAATTCACGGCGCTCCCGATCCAGATTTATCAGTGGACTGCCCGCCCGCAAGCGGAATATCGCGATATCGCCGCTGCCGCCATTATCGTGTTGATGGTCCTGCTGCTGTCCTTGAACGCGACAGCGATTATCCTGCGTCAACGATTCAGAAAGAGTCTTCAGGGATGACCGAAAACGGCGCATACGCCATCGAACTCAAGAACGTCAATATTTACTATGGTCCGAAGCTGGCAGTCAGCGATGTCAATCTAAACATCCAACGTCAGAAAATCACTGCCTTTATTGGACCTTCTGGGTGTGGCAAGAGCACGGTGCTGCGCGCCATCAACCGCATGAACGACTTGATCCCCAGTGCCCGACTCGAAGGCGAAGTGACCTTCAAGGGTCAAAACCTGTATGCGCCCAACGTCGATGCTGTCGAAGTGCGCCGTCGTATCGGCATGGTCTTTCAAAAAGCCAACCCCTTCCCCAAGAGCATCTACGACAATATCGCCTATGGTCCGCGTCTGTTGGGCGTGCGCACTAAATCGGTCTTGGACGAGATTGTCGAACGCAGCCTAAAAGGGGCGTTCTTGTGGGATGAAGTGAAAGACGATCTCAACAAGTCGGGCTATGCGCTATCGGGCGGGCAGCAACAACGCTTGTGCATCGCCCGCACCATCGCGGTGGAGCCAGAAGTCATCTTGATGGATGAACCCTGCTCCGCGCTGGACCCGATTGCCACGCAAGCGGTCGAAGACCTGATGCGGATTCTCGTCAAGCAATACACCATCATCATCGTCACCCACAACATGCAGCAAGCACAGCGCGTCTCGGACTACACCGCCTTCTACAGCATTCGCAAGAAGGAAGATGTCCCCGGCAAGGAAAATCGTTGGGGTATTCTCAACGAATTTGCCGTCACCAACGAATTGTTCAGCAATCCGCAGTCGGAAGAAACCGAACGTTATATTCGTGGTGAATTCGGCTAGTCCCTACACAAAAATCGACACCCTCTTAAAAACGCAAAGCGCGGTGGGGATAAATCCCCGCTGCGCTTTTTGTAGGCATCCCCCCAGCCCGATCACGCCCCAAAAATATCGGAGCGGCGATCCTCAAATACGGGAATGCGATTGCGGATGACATCGACATAATCAATGTCGATCTCGGCAGTCGCCAGCCCCGGCGTCTCGCCATATTCGACGACGATCTTGCCCCATGGATCGACGATCATCGAATGCCCACCGAAGTTTTTATCCCCCACCATTCCGACGGCGTTGGTGGCGGCGATATAACATTGGTTCTCGATGGCACGGGCAATCAACAACGTGCGCCAGTGATCGATGCGTTCGATGGGCCATTCCGCCGGGACGATGATCAGCTTCGCGCCTTGCACCGCATAACGACGGAATAACTCAGGGAAGCGCAAGTCATAACAAATCGCCAAACCCGTCATACCCCATGGCAGTTCCATCAATAAGGGTGCTGATCCAGCTTGTAACCAGCGATCTTCTTCCATGAGCCTAAAGAGGTGCATCTTCCGATAAACACCTAGCATTCTGCCGTTGGGGGCAAAGAAAGCGGCACTATTGGTCACTTCTAAGCCGCGCTTTTCCAACATCGATCCCACAATGCTCAACCGATTTTGCGTGGCTAATGTGGCAACCTGTGCGAACATACCGACATTAAGAGGGTTCGACAATTCCTTCGCGCGGTCAAGCGCATAGCCTGTTGACCACAGCTCCGGCAGTATGATGAGATGGGATTTTCTGTGCGCAGCTTCGGTAATGTATTCTTCTGCTGTCGCCAAATTCTTGCGTGGGTCGCCGAGGGCAATATTCATCTGCCCCAAGCTGATCATTAATTTTACCATGATGTTTTGCCTCATCTTCGCCAAGACCGGCTGCCTATGGATACGCCAGCCAATCCAATACAGGTAGCATATCCGATATGACAAAGTTATCCTATGCGAAAATTATCCTAAAAACGTCCTAAATCGACTACTCCAGAGCGTTCACGCCAGCGCGCCACAACCGTTTCGACCACAGCATCGTCGGATAGTGCGGACGTGTCAATTTCAATGATCCCCGGTTTAGCGCGCACTGCCCATTCACGCCGCAACAACCCGACAGCGCGCTCCCGTTCTGCGGGGTCATGATACCGCGCCCCCATCACCAAATGCAATCGCCGCAGAACGGCATCCAACGAGGCGACAAGACAAAGGACACTGCCGTTCACTTGCAAACGGTCAAGATAGCCATTTTGGGCGAGGACATGCCCGCTAATGTTCAAGACACTTCCCCGCGCCAGCGCCACCTCATCCATCACATCGCTTTCCAATGTTTTCAGACGGGTTTCCCCAAAGCGCAGCCGAAATTCCTCCATCGGAACTTCAGCCCGCACCTCTAATTTCATCTCAAAATGAATAAAGGGCATTCGCAGTTGTTCGGCGACACGGCGGGATAGAGCAATTTGCCCTAACCCGCTGTAGCCGGTCATGATGAGATTTTGATCAAATGGGGTAAACACGCCTTACTGTCCCATCGGCATGGAGTCGCTTTGCCAACTGGGAAACCAACTATCCAACAAATCAAGAAGGTCGAACAGGGTGCGAATCTGCCCATCAGGGATGATGCCATCAGTATCTTTGCCATCAGTGCGGGGCGTGATCCGCAAGACGGCACGCATCCCGATGCCTTGCGCGCCGACAATATCTGCCCCCAAGTCATCCCCGACAAAGACGGTATTTTCGACACTCACGCCCAGACAATCAAGCGCTTGCTGAAAGATCGCCGGATGAGGCTTCACAACCCCCGCATCGGCTGCCGAAATGCGACAGGATGGGAAATACTCGATCAACTGATGACTGTGTAATTCCACATCGCGCAAGATCATCGGTTGGTGCGCATTGGTGACGATCCCCACCTTCACCCCGTGCGCGCGAAGTTTTGCCAAGACTTCGGGCACTTCGGGGAAAATGCGGGTCCCCGGAGCCACCCCCCAACCATAGGCTTCGAGACAGCTATCCATAGACAGTGACCCCGCTGGCACGCCCATCGCTTCGGCAGCGCTCATGATCAAACGCCCGATATGGGGCGCGTTTAAGCTATCACGGGCATCTGTCCATGCGGCGATGAAGCGGGATCGAAACTCACCAAAATAAGCATCAAAATCATCCAGCGGGTGCCCTTGCTCGACGATGAAGTCGCTGACATTACGCAAATGTCGGCGTTCCATAGCCAGCCAATCGCCTTCAAAACCGCTCCAATCAATGAGCGTATCATCCAGATCGAACAACACTGCTTTCAGCATTACACTCACTCAAACTCCCGCCGCACGCCACGATAACAATAAGTCGTCAATGCCTTGACGATAATCGACAAAGCGGGGTGCCCATCCCAGCGTCGTCTTGGTCTCAGCAGTATTGACATCCACATGGATGGCGCTGGCATCGGCAGTGGGTGTGCCCAGCAAACTGCGCAAGGTGGGGACACGCCGCGAAGACGGCAAAGCAAACCCTTGCGATTGCGCAAAATAGGTCAGAAATGCCATGGGCGTGGTCGGGTGATCATCGGAGACATTTAAGGTCACGTTGACCGGTTGCACTTGCACCGCCCGCAACACTGCCGACGCCGCATCACCAGCATACGTCCAATAACTGTCGGACGAAGCTTGCCCGCCATTGACGGAACGCCCAATCTTCATCAAATCACGCAATGAAATCAGTTCCGACGATTCGGCACCGTACAAAAACCCAAAACGCAATACGCTACCGGGCATCTTGCCGCTGAGCGCCAACTGCTCGCCCACCCGCGCCGCATCAATCAGCGAATCGGAGAGCGCATTTTCGCCCCCGGCAAAAATATAGCTGCCATGAATCAAATACTTCACGTCTGCTGCTATCGCCGCTTCGATCAGCGCCGCAGTGCCTTCGACGAGGAGTTTCTCATCCCAATTGGCGCTCACTTGGGGCACATGATTCGCCACCAGCGGGGCGAGGTTAATGACGACATCCGCCTCTGCCGCCGTCATCGCACTCCGCAATTCACCCGACCGGAACAAATCCGTATAGGTAGGAATGCCACCATCGGCGCGTACTGATTTTGCGCCGAGGTTGGTCGCCGTCGTCGCGCCAAACACCCTGTGTCCTGCCGCCGTCAGCAATCGGGTCGCGGCTCTACCGACAACGCTGTCAGCCCCAGTGATAAAGATGTTCATCCGTGGTGTCTCTTGCGTGATTTCATTTGCCATGTTGTGTTCCTGCTTTACCGTCATTGACCCAATCTGCTGGGATCATACCCTATCCACATTAAAAAACCCGCCGGAAAACAGGGCTGTTGCAAAGTCTTGTGTGAAACAATTTCAGTGGATCACAAAGCACATCCCCACCCCGTCCGACCGAAGGTCGGCATCCCCTCCCCACTTCGTAGAGAGGGGACTTCTAAGAACCGTTGTGAGCTT
>Ga0209490_10004655_pt1 | contig 12593 bp, 11 predicted proteins | sample MAT06_FD_187209 | JGI IMG/M metagenome (GOLD analysis project Ga0209490, IMG submission 187209) | Freshwater microbial communities from Lake Fryxell liftoff mats and glacier meltwater in Antarctica - MAT-06 (SPAdes) (version 2) | ecosystem: Environmental > Aquatic > Freshwater > Ice > Liftoff...
ACGATTGGCGGCAATGTGGCGTCGAATGCAGGTGGAGCGCATTGTTTCCGATATGGAGTGACGGGAAACTACGTCCTCGGCGTTGAGGTCGTCCTTCTCGACGGCTCTGTGCGGAGTTTCGGCGGGCCGGCCGGGGGACGCGGACCATGGCGCGAGGATTGGAAGCGGTTTATGGTGGGATCGGAGGGAACACTGGGCGCGTTTACACGGTTCTGGTTGCGTCTTTCTCCACGTGCGGAAAAGTCGTGGACGTTCCGCGCGACGTATCCCGACCTGCAATCCACCGAAAGGGCCATTCACGGTCTCGTGCGACATCCGGCATTTCCCGTGGCGATCGAGCTAATGGATCCCCACGCAGTGGCCATGGTGGAGAGCAGCCAGATGGCTGTCGGCCTGCCCAAGGGTCATTTCATGATCGTAACTGAAATCGACGGACCAGCCGCACTCGTTGACTGCCGCGTGGAGTCCATAGCGGAAGTTCTCCGATCTGCAGGTTCCAAGGACGTGCTATTCAGCGCCGATCCGGCAGACCGCGACAGGCTTTTTAAAGCCCGTAAGGCGATGGGCGGGCTGCTCGGCCAGCTTGGGCTCGACTACCTCGTGCAGGATGCGGTGATCCCGAAACGCGCGCTCGCCGGGGTATTGCAGTTGATTTACGACGAGGCGGCCGCCGCAGGATTTCCAGTGGTAACGGTCATGCACGCCGGGGACGGCAATCTGCACCCGAATTTCATGTTCGATTCCCGCAACCCGGAGGAACTCGAAAAGGTCGAAGCCATTAGCAAACGTCTAATGGAGTGCGTCGTGGAGGTCGGCGGCGCGCTCTCGGGCGAGCATGGCATTGGCAACGATAAATCTAAATACACGGCCATGGTCTTCGGGTCGGACTCGATGCGCATGCAACTCGCTGTGCCGAAAACGTTCGATCCGGCCCACCAACTCAATCCACTGAAAGTTTTTCCAGAAAGGCGGTTTGCGACATGAATGAACGTTTCTTCGAGCCGTTCGTTGACGCCGTTGACGGTGTGATGTGCGTGTCGGCGGCAGCGGATGCCGCTGACATTGCGGGTCAATCCGCTCCGCACGGGTTGCGGTTCCCGCTGCTGCTACAGGGGGATGTCCCTCTGTCCGAACAGGTCGCCGCAAGCGCATTCGCGCCAGCCTCATCGCGCTTCGGTCCGTATTGTGATAACATTACGGGAATGAATTGGGAACTGCCTGACGGACGGCGGGTGAGGATTGGCGAGCGCGTGGTAAAATCCACGACAGGCTACGACCTCCTGCGTTTCCTTATCGGCACCGGCACCCGCTTCGGGCGTCCTTTGGATTATGTCCTGCGTCTGCGCCCGGCTTGCGATGGCGGAGGAATGTTTTCCCTCCACGGTTCGCCGGAGTCCCTGGAAACCGCCGCCGCAGAAATCCTGCGTTCGAGTTTTCTCCACTGGTTTGAGTCGGTGGACTGGATAGGCGGAAACGGAGAACCCTGGCTGCGCGTCGGGGTGCATTGCCCACAGATGGAATGGACGGTTTTTGCTGATTTCCTTTCCAGTCTCGCCGAACGCCACGGACTGACGTTGCAGACCGCGCCGGGCGACGGACAGGTAATAGACGGACTGCCTGATTTGGTTCTGAAGACAGCGCCGGATCGTGTGATCCCGCTGGCGCGCAAAATCGCCAACGATTCTGGCGTCCGCTGCATCGCCCTCTGCTACTGCGCGGCGGTGCATGTCTATCTGCCTGATGGATCCAATTTCCTGGAACGGATCACCACACTCGTTGAGCCTGAAGCTATTTCACTCAATGCCATCGGTGGCGACTGGCATAGCCGTCATGTGGAGCCGCCGAATCCCTGCGCTGAGGAGTCTGCATGGATCGAGACACTCGAAAAAGAATGGAGCATTCCGGCATGAATTCCGAAGCTCAACCATCGGTTTTAAAAACGGACCTTCTCTCGCAATGCGTGCACTGCGGGTTCTGCCTGGAGGTTTGTCCGACCTATCAACTCACCGGCAATGAAAACAATTCGCCGCGCGGGCGCCTTCGGCTTTGGCGCGAGGAGGCGGCGGGAAACATTCCGCCGGACGAACGGACAGCATTCTATACAAGTGAATGCGTCGGATGCCTGGCCTGCGAACCCGTCTGCCCGGCCAATGTGCCCTACGGCCATATTCTGGAAGAAACCCGCCATGCCCATGTCGCCGATAAGCGCTGGAGCCCGAAGCCAGAACTCCGCTTGGCCGCAGCCGCCGTGGCGCACCCGGCGCTTTTTGACCTCGCGCTGATGCCGGCCCGTGCAATGCGTTCGGCCGGGCTCCTCCCACATCCGCTCGTTTTTCCAGGTAAGCCTGCGGTGATCAAATCCACCGCCGCCTACACGAAAGAGTTGATGGCGCGGAAGCGGCCGACCGGTCCCCGCGTGGCGTTGCTCACTGGCTGTCTGATGGAAGCGCTTTTTCGCGAAATCAACTTCGCCACCGTGCGTGTGCTCATCGAAAACAATGTGCAGGTCGTCATCCCGGACGATCAGGGCTGCTGCGGCGCTTTTCAAGAACACACTGGCCTTGATGGGGTCGAGGGCCTGCGCGAGATCAACCGCCGGGCCTTTTCCTCGCTGGATGTGGATTGTGCGGTCAGCAACTCCGCCGGTTGCGGACTCTCGCTGAAAAAAACACTCGAAGGCAACCTTCCTGTGCGCGACGTGCTGGGGTTTCTCGGAGAGATCGGTCTCAAGAACCGCTGCGGACGTGAAGAGAATGCCCGTGTTTACGTGGATCTCCCGTGCCATCTCGTCCACGGCCAGCGCGCTGACGGGATTCCGTCAAATGTCCTCGACGCGACCGGCTACCGATGGGAACTTGCTCCGTGCGCGAAGGACTGCTGCGGCTCGGGCGGGATTTACAATATTCAAAAACCGGGAAACTCCCGGGAAATCCTCAAGATAAAATCTGCCTTCCTTAGCGAGGCCGCGGGCAATCCTGTCATTCTCGCCACATCAAATCATGTCTGCATGATGCAGTGGAATTCCGCGCGTTCTCTGGTCGGGCGACCGTTTGAAGTCCGCCATGTGATCCAGCTTCTCGATCCCGGCTCCCCCAACCTCTAAAACCTCAATCCCACCACTCATGATCGACGCACACATTCACCTTTGGGACATCCGACGCTTGGACTATCCATGGCTCGAAGGCGTCCCTTGTATTAACCGCACGTTTCTACCAGCAGATTATGACGAGGCGCGCGGGAGCACTCATGTTGACGCGATGGTCTTCGTCCAATGTGAATGCCGGCCCGCGCAGCACCTCGAAGAACTTGCCTGGGTGCAATCTCTGGCCGACGCCGATCCACGCCTCCAGGCCATCGTCCCGTGGGCACCGCTGGAGGACGGCGATGCGGTCGCGGAGGAATTGCGCGTGATCGCTGCCGACCCGCGAGTGAAGGGAGTCCGCCGGATTATCGAATTCGAGGAAGACATTGATTTCTGCATTCGACCCGGTTTTGTCCGGGGAGTTCAGTTGCTCGGTGAAACCGGCTTGCATTGTGAACTGACAATCGGCCCGCGCAATTTTCCAAGCGTGATGAAACTCGTTAACGCATGTCCCGGCACCCGCTTCATCTTAGATCACATAGGCGGTCCGAACATTGCCGGCGGAGTTTTGCAACCGTGGAAGGATTATCTCAAGGCCTTTGCCGGCTTAGGGCCGCATCCGTGTAAATTCTCAAATCTCGTCTGCAATGCCGACCTGGAAAAGTGGACTATTGCCGACCTCCGCCCGTTCGCGGACGCGGTGCTCGAGGCCTTCGGAGCGGAGCGCCTCATCTGGGGCAGCGACTGGCCTCATGCCCTCCGGGCGTCCTCATGGACCCGCTGGCTCGAAACCGCTCAGGAATTAACCGCCGGACTTGGAGCTTCTGCACAACAACAAATCTTCCACGACAACGCAAAAATTTTCTATCGGCTCGCTTAAAAACTGAATATCCGAATATGCACACACCCGTTCCCACCCACATTCCCTTTCCTAACCGCTTCGAAAACAAAGTAGCGATTGTCACCGGAGGCTCCTCCGGCCTCGGTCGCGCGATCGTCGAGGAATTCTGCAAAGAAGGAGGCAAAGTTCTTTTCACCGGGATCAGCGAAGCCGGATTGAAAACGCGGGAGCATTTTCAATCTTTGGGATATGACACCACTTTTCTTCGTGGCGATATGGGCGATGAAGAGTTTTGTAAAGAGATCGTCAGCAGGGCCGTCCAAACCTACGGCTCCGTCCAGTACCTCGTGAACAACGCGTTTGCCTTTACGGCCAAGGCACTGAACTCCACAACGAAAGACTGGATGCGCAGCTTCACCGCCGGCCCACTGGCATACGTGCGCATGGTGCAGAACATCGTTCCGGTTATGCGCGAAGGCGGGGGTGGCTCGATCGTCAACATGTCGAGCATATCCGCCCATATCGCGCAAGTGGACCGCTGGACATACAACGCCGCCAAGGGCGCGGTGAATCAGCTCACCAAATGCCAGGCGCTCGACCTTGCTCCGTATAACATCCGCGTGAACAACGTCGACCCCGGCTGGATCTGGTCGAACGAAACCGATAAAGCAGCCAACCTCGATGGGGGCGGACGGGCGAAGTGGGATCCGATCTGGGGAAAATACCACATGCTCCGCCGCATGGGCCAAGCCGTCGAGGTCGCCCGGCCAACACTTTTCCTACTTAGCGATGACGCCTCGTTTATCACCGGAACCACCCTAATGGTTGATGGCGGTTATTGCTCCATGGGTCCCGAAGGCCTTGGAGAAACTGCAGTTATTGCAGGCTCTGACTAGACCCGAATGGCACTAACTTAAGGCGGGGTTGGGATCACATTCTACACCGATTTTCCGATGTGGCAAGGGACCCATTTCACGACGCGGTTTGGTCATGAGGCGATAATTTTTTAGGCGGCGTTTCTTGACTCTTGGTTCGCTGCGTCCTGGCCGATGAAGATTGAGGTCTCTCGCGATGGCGAACAACATCTCATCCAGCATGGCCGAAATGATCTTGGGTTTCTCCTCGGCTCCGCTTGTGGCATGGGCGAACTGGCGCACGGTATCCAGGCACCCCTTGAATGAGATCCGGTTGAGATCAACACTGTGAGTGATCGCTGCTTCTTGCATGATACTGCGCAGGGCACTGTAAGCAATGAAGTGCATGCGCAACTCCCGCTCGATCATGTGAGGAATCAGGCAGCGAAGCACATCCATGTTGAGGTGGATCTTGATTTCACGGAAATGAATTTCAACACCCCAGCGGCGCAAATACAGTTTGGCGAGATCTTCGGCGGGGATGGAGCTTTCCAAGAGAGTGGTGACCAGAATGACGCTTTGGGTGCGAAGTCCCTTGTGGGCAATCTTGTAGCGCACGACGCACACGAAAAGGGTTTTTGGCAGGTTTTAACTCTTCGGGGTCATTGTGCGAGGCCGTTGTATGGGGCGCTTCCAAGAGATCTGCACATCGAAAATATAAGACTTTGGGAGTTTGGAACCGATGGCTTTCCTGATTTCGTGTTCTGGCAAGCGCATGAGCGTGTGGACCCCGCGAGCCATCAATGCAGAAATGGTTCCGTAAGAGCAGAAGCCCCTGTCACCAACACGGACATCGCCTTTTTTTAATGCGCCCCAGAGACTTTTGAAGAGCTTGGTTTCGTGAACAAAGCGGTTTCCGTGCGCTGCTTGAATGAGGGCTCCGGTGTGTAAGCAAAAGAGGCCTGTGAGATTCATAAGCGGGAAGCCACAGCCAGGTTTCTGGCTCTTTCTTTGAGGCCAGGAGGCCCTTGGTTTGCGATGAACGCCCCGTGAAGCAAATACCGGAGAGGTTCCCGCTGGGAATCTACGCCGCGCGCCTCGGCACCGAGCCTAGCGCTGAATTTGAGATTTAGGGGAATGAGAAAGGACTTCGCGATGGCCCGCGTGGGTCAATGGAGCAAGCGCGATCTCAACATTTGGACAATCAAACCGTCATTTTCGCAAAATAAATATTTTATTATTCTATTATTTCTCTTGCTTTCGATACGCATCCTGTGTTTTTCTTTTATTTCCCCAGATGCCTGTCGCATTCAGCTCAAAGTCCAACCTGAGACAATCACACATCGTATAACCCCCATCCCTCCCCAAAATGAACTCCTCAAAAAACTGCCGACCAATATCAACAATCGCCCTCCTTCTGTTCCTCGCGGCGGAAATATGCGCCACCGCCATTGCCCAAACACAACCTTCAGACTATCCCCCCGAGTTGCTGAATCGTACACTCAACACGCGGCAGACATATCTCCAATGGGTCAACGACGACATGGAATGGGCTGTTGCTGGAGATACAAGTTCAAAAAGCACGGTCGACAAATATATTGACAGATATAAAAACAGCGGGATCTACGCTGTGGTGGAAAACATGCCCCTAGTCGTGAAGCTAGCCGAAGCTACAGCGAACAGCCGCCCGGGCGTAATTTCCCCAGAAATGACTAAATATGGGAACGCAATCAAAATAGCACTTGCGAGCTTCAAAGATGGTCTCGTTAGGAAAGTCGAAACTGACAACCTTCAGCCTTGGCATCAGCGTTTTTATCTCGAGCCCGCCTATTTGCCACTTTACAGAAGCACTTTGATCGCAGCCGGGCAACTAAACGAACCAACCGATACTTGGTTCAGAGATATCTATCTCTACTATGTAAGAACACTTCATGTTTGGGCGGATGCCAACGACGGCGAGATTGCCAAAGCCACATTCTGGCGTGGAACAACCCATCGGGTGCAAGGTGAAGGAGTAGCATTTGGTCTAGCGGCACGCTGGTATTCAAACAGCATTACTGCATCAGAAAATGCCAAGTGGTCCGCTCACAGTCGACGGGTTTTTGATGACTACTGGAGGCCGCAGCAAGTTACGGGCTGGGGCGTAACAAACACGGGAGTCGTTACGACAAACCAAACCGATGGAATAAAAGGAATAATCCAGCACGACACCGGATACTCAATACTTGCCCAACTACCACAGATCGTGGCTGTTGATCAATTGTGGCAATTATGGGGCTTGGCTAATCCTAATAGGTATTTTGGCTACGGAGACTCGGCCGCAGGCTTAGATAAACTACATTCTTTGAATGAAATTACCGCTGATGGAGCAGTGCCTTGCTACAATTCGAACGGTGGTTGGAATGCTAGCGCCGGATTTCGCGTGCTGCTTTTTGAGCGCGTGGCTGACTACAACCGCGATGGGCGCTTTAAGTATGGAGCCACACTACTGACAAACTACATGCGCTATCAACGCCCGAGAATGCGCGACCAAAGCTCTAACAAAGGAGTTTATCTGGAAAGAGTGACCGCTTGTATGTCAGCTGCCTACCTTCTTTCTAAAGATCCTTTGCCAAATTATTGGCGGCAGGCTACGGCTGAAGCCATGCCCGCGTCTAGCTTGATGTCCAGAAAGCAAGCGATAAGAGTCGGCGGAGGCGGGCTGGCGAGGGGAACCAATCCTGTCATCAACTCTCTGTTCGTCGGCAACGCTACAACTCAGCCCTACAATCAACCAAACAAGGGATACTTGGATAACTCAATGGCCTCCCTGAATGTTTCAGTGCCTTCGATACTGTCGCTCCGTAGCGGATGGGGGGCAGGAGATATGTGTGCCTTGATCGATTTATACGTGGGCGCAGATCCGCTTAACCCCGGTGGAATTTTAAGCCTTACCAAATCGGGCGCCGCATTTACCCAGATGGAGGCTGGAAAAAGCGAACCCAAAGTGAACAATCCGCAAAATCGGATCATGTTGGAAGACCTCTCAGGATTTGACAACCAATACTTTTTAGATACACCCAACAAAACAATAGGAGAAGACTGGGGTGATGAACCAGGTTTATCAACTTCAGCCACAGTCTCTGTGCCTATAAATAATGAGTCTGATTTTGCCTGTTTCTCTGTAGTCAATACTAATAATTTTCAATCCTATAAAATTGATGTCCGTCGAGAGTTCGCATTTATTAAGAACCGATTTCTGATGGTTCGCGATACTGTTACTTTTCGTGAATCATTTCCTCTTCGATTGGGCCCAATATGGAATACCCGGAATTCTACGGTACGAGGCCCTAATGTCGCAACTGCGAGTTTAAGCACCAGTCCCTCGATTTCGGACGGTCCATATGATTCCAACTCATCTTCTCTCAAAATGCCACCTTACGACTTGCTAGTCATTTTCGCACCGAAAGCGGATCGAATTCTTACTGTAGATGAAAGGAAGATCACTCTGTCTGACGGGTCAGTCCAACCCTCGCCAATACCCATACGACTGGGATACAGATGGACGGGTACCCCAGTCCTAAACTCGAAGCAAGTCTTCACCCAAATCTACTATCCCTATTCGCGCACCAGCACTGCCAACGCTGAAAACCCTACTTGGTTAGCTTCACATCTGACGATCACGAGCGACACGCCAGATTTCACCGCCCTTGTCACGAACACAAATGCAGCAAGAGGCGTGGAACAGGTTATTTTTAATCCCACCAGCCTTTTGCGGACTGTGACAAGTGCGTGGGGCTCCAACTACACTATTGAGACCAACTGCCGGTATGTCTATCTGAGTAAAATCCCGAGTAGTGGAGCGATCAAGAAAAGCTATCTTGGGCCCGCCAGTGGCCAAGCCGTGCTCAAAGTGAATGGAGCATCTGTCCTTCCTTAAAAACTCCTATGGCTGTCTTCTCTTCATCTCCGATGCCCCAAGCTTCCGGTTTACTCAGACTAAGGTTTTTTTCATCGTGCCATTTGGGAGTCAACTGATCTTGGTTGATGAAAGGTTGCTCTTGCTCAAGAATTTCCTGATGGCTCGGTCCATCTTGCCGTGGAAGTTGGCGAGCGCCGTTTCGCACGGAACGTAAATCCAGCTTTGGAGGCGTGAATAACATTTTATTTTTTGCCAATGCATTTGATTCCCCTCAACCTCGAATTCCAGCTCTAGGCGGGGTGTCGAGGCGCGCGGCGCAGATCCCCAGCGGGGAACGTTTCCGGCATCTGCATCACGGGGCGTTCACCGGAAACCAAAGGCTTCCTGCCTCGACGCCACGAAGCTTCCGAGGGGAATCAAGTGCACAGACAGATGGTATTTTACCTTTCCCTGAAGAAACTAGGTTTCATGCACGTCTCACATAGCAATCAATTTATATTTCAGGCAGCCACTGACATTTCTTAAGGCCCCCCTCGCACTGGCGATGTGGGATTTTTCCTGGATTGAACGTCGTTGGCCTGGCGCGGGATATGAAAGTTGGGACAAAGCCCTCGATGAACTGGCGGAACCTTGTCACGGCAAACCAGACTCTCTCTTGTCACCACGGAGTGCTGGGGGATTGTGGAGTATAAGGACTGGTCGCTGCTCGATTGGGGCTGGGTCAAAGAGCTTTGCATGCTCGGTGTCCGGGGCTGCGGCGCGCACCGGTCGCTGGAGAGCACTGGCTACCAGCAATTTTTGCGGCCCGCAATTTGTCGCCATATGGTCTGATTTCAGCTTGCACCAACGACTCGCAGCGGTTAATCGAAACGGCGCGGTTCTGGTTGATCAAGTCGAGAAGTAATACCGGATACCGCGAGTTATTCCACCCTTTATGAGCACTACACCAGTCAAAGGCATTTTCACCCCAAACGTTGTTCCCTTTCACGGGGACTATCGCATCAACGAGAGCGAACTCCGCCGCTACGTCAACTGGCTGATTGAAAAAGGCGCCACGGGGCTTTACCCCAACGGTAGCACAGGGGAGTTCATCCGCCTGAGCTTTGAGGAACGGATACGGGTTGTCGAAATTATCGCCGACGAGACTAATGGCCGGGTTCCGATCCCCGCCGGGGCCACCGAACCCAACATCCCAATAGTTCTTGAAGCTCGTAAGTGCTACTCCGATCTGGGCTGCCGGGCCGTTTCGGTCACCGGCCTGTATTATTTCAAAGTCAGCCAACACAGCATCGAGCGTTATTTCCGCAAACTCGCTGCCAAGAGGTAGACCGACATCATCCTTTACAACGTCCCACAGTCCTCTTTGTCGTGTTCTGCGTCTCTTGCCGGTTAATTGCCCATTTAGGTTGTTTTTGATTACTCAAAGATTCTTCTCCTGTGCAGTCGTGTTTGTTCTCTCTTAGAACCTGTGAACCACCGACTCACCTGCGGATACATGGACCAAGGGGAGAAGATGGGCGTAGTTGGCCGGCAGTTTATTTTGACCTGCATGGACTGCGGATTCGACCATCACACGAACCCTCGCGGGAAAGGGCGTCATATTCGTCAGGCGCAAAGTCGTGCGGGTGGAGTCTGCCCACTCGGCTTGAACGTGATCGAGTGAGCGGATGAGGCCGGTGTCTGGCTGCGCGTAAACACCTGGCAGATCTGCCCATGTGAGCATCATCGCCACTTCGCACCAGCATGAGTATGCCGCTTGCTCACCTAGTGGTTCGTTCCACGACGGTGTAATATTGACGCGCTCGCACATCCAGCCAGAAGGAAGTTCCGCGACCGGGTGAGCCCAGGTGATGCGTGCGGGTATGGGGCGATCTTCCCGGGACAGAAACTGCGGCAACGCATGGGCAATATCGCGCAAGAGGTCGAGTATACGCTCGTCGCCGGTGGCGCGGAAGACTCGCAGCAGCCCCTGACCGGAGAGAGTGCAGATACCAGGAACGCCGCATTTGTTTTGTGCATTTGCCAAGATTGCTCCGCGCGCATCGATGCCAAGCTGAGCCAGAGAAGAGCTGGGTGGGAATTGATGCGGGTAGGAAATGACCCATGATGCAGCCTGAGCACATGCATGGCGCGCCGCTTCCAGCCAGCGGGCTTCACCGGTTTTTCCGTGAAGGAGAATGAAGCTCTCGATCAGGCCGAAAATCGATTCGCAGTCAGGGGCTTGGAGCGCATCACCCGGGCCGCCCGTGGTAATGCCCCAAGCCAAATCGTGGGTGCGGAAGTGTTCTGCGGAAGCTTCAGCGACTTTCAGATAAGTGTCCTCATTAAAAAATGCCGCAGCCAAGACCAGCGCGGCGGGGATGAGTGCGCCCGAAGTCGAGCCGCGAATCTCGAAATTCCCTGTCTCATAGTTAAGAAGGAAACCGAATTCCCGCTCCCGGTCCCAAAGATCGCAGAGTGCGGAGGCAATTTGGCGGGTCGTCGTCAGCCACTCCTCCGGTATGGCTTCCCCGCGATCGCGCAGCAACACGAGCTGACGGATCAAGAAGTAGAGGCATTCGCCCTGTCTGCGCATGAGCACCCACGGCTCGCGTCCGCCAAGTCGCCTGTCGCCAAACCATTCACCATCCTCAGACATAATGGCCTTGAAAAACCCACGCGGTGCCACGCCATCGGTCAGCAAAAACGAGAGATTGCGCAAGGCTCGGGCCAGAGATCGCGCGTCGCCGTCCTGTATCATGTGGCGAGCGTGGGAATTCCTCCACCGAGCCACGCGTTCTGCCAGAATTGCGTAGGCTGATTTGCCATCCACGGCAGTCCAACCTGATAGAGGCCGTGGCGTTCGTTCCAATTCTCAGTGTTGTGCTTGGAGTGGAGGATGTCCCAAGCCGCTGAGAACGGGATCACTTCGGGGGCAGGTTGCGATGTCGCGGGGAAAAGCGACTTTCGGTGCGAAAAAATCCGATCAAAAAACCCGTGAATGTCAGGACTGGTGAATTCATGCCATTCAAATTCCATTGTGATCTCATCACCAGCGGCTACGTCCGCCGGACGACCGTTCTCGGGGTGCAGATGGATCGCGGCAAGTCCTGCGGTCGTGGCGTCAGTGCCGGATTCGTCGGGCAGCGGATGCAGGAAACCGGGTGCCAAAAGCAGAAGTTCGGCGCAGTTACGCTCCGCGCTTTCGATGACTTCCAAGCCGTAGGCACCATGGATGTTTGATTGGGGTGTGAGCAGCAGAAATCCTGTTTGCTTTTCGGGGAACCAGACACCCATCCCCGGAATCGCGGCGTCCAGTGAAGTCTGATCCAGATGCGATCGTCCTGGCTCCGCGGAGAGGCGCGGTCCCCATCCCCGTCCCTCGGGATCAACCCGCATCTGCCAGCTTCCGGCAAGCGATACCTCCCTACCAGAGGATACCTGTGTATTGATGTCTCTCATTTGATTTTACACGGCATCATAAATAGCGGCGCATCATGAATTGTTTGGCATGGCCGACGCATGAAAGCATTAGCTAGATGTGACCATTCCCGGCGGCTGAAATGGGCGAAAACGCCAGTCGCTATCATATGTGCTCTCAGGCGCTTCCGCCTTGTCGGCAAAATTTTTCCGTCCGGCGAACTGGTCCGGAGTGACGACGTGGCGGTCTCCGTCGATGTGTTGGTGCGGTCCAAACCGGTTGTAGGTGCCGGGCACCAGTTCCAAGGACAGACGATGTTCGCTTTCGGTCAGGTCGCAGGGCAACGGCACACTCCAATCCGGGCTCCAGATCCAGCCACGATCGGTCCCGTCCAGTGTTACTCGCGCCGCATCGGCCGCTATCGTGGCAAAGGAGATGCCTGCTCCTGCTGGCATGGTGAATGCTCCCTGCACTGTCACTGGTTCGAGTGCAAATGGCCAGCCATGTGCCACGCG
>Ga0209490_10004656_pt1 | contig 12592 bp, 13 predicted proteins | sample MAT06_FD_187209 | JGI IMG/M metagenome (GOLD analysis project Ga0209490, IMG submission 187209) | Freshwater microbial communities from Lake Fryxell liftoff mats and glacier meltwater in Antarctica - MAT-06 (SPAdes) (version 2) | ecosystem: Environmental > Aquatic > Freshwater > Ice > Liftoff...
AATAGTTACATGTGCGCATTGTGCTTTAAAAACTACTTTATATTCTTTTAAAGTAGCTGAGGCTTCAATATTTGGTGCACATATCATGTAAGTTGAAGTGTTTTCTGCAATTAATTGTTGAGATGGACCTTTATTAACTATTCTACCATCTTTAATTACGTATAATGTGTTACAAATTTTACTAAGTTCTTCTATTATATGTGATGAAAGTATTATTGCTAATTTTTCTTTTTGAGCCAAGTCGACTATTAATTTACGCAAAGCGCTTACACCCAAAGGATCTAATCCAGAAAAAGGTTCATCTAGCACTAAACAAGCAGGATTGTTTAATAAAGCAATTGCTATACCTAGGCGTTGCTTCATTCCTAATGAAAAATTACGAACAGGGTCTTTTCTATTTAAAGGTAATCCAACTTTAATTAAAGAATATTCAAGCGATTTTTTATTGGTGTTTATTCCTTGTATGCTTCCAAAAATTTTCAGGTTTTCATAGGCATTTAAATAATCGTATAAAGCAGGGCCTTCAATTATTCCGCCAATTTTTTTATTACTATTTGAGTTAATTAGAACGGTTCCTGTATCTGGGGTAACCAATCCAAATAAGATCTTAAATAAAGTTGTTTTGCCGGCTCCATTTGCTCCTAAAAGTCCGCATATTTCACCTGCATCACAACTAATACTCACATGATCCAATACTTTTTGAGTACCGTATGATTTACTTAAATCATTTCCAGCAATGATCATGATTTAAGTTCTAATTGAAGTTGATTATAATCGAATTTTGGGGTGTAATGTTTTTCTAGAAAAGTGCGTGACCAAAACTTTTTTTTAATTAAAAAGAGAGGTTCTTTTATCATAAAGTAGGGTACATAATGGTACCATTTAACTCCAGCTTGAATATAGTAGGCTTTTACTTCCTGAACTATTCCTAATTCTTCAGCAGCTACTTCAGCAGCCATTCTTTGGCATTTAGATCCTATGTAAGTATTGGCAATTTTTTTATTAAAGCCATGTATAAAGAACTGATCTTTGACTCTTTTATAATTTTGGAACCTCGACCATCCATCTGCCAAAACTAAAAAAATATGAATAAAAGAGAACATAAAACTCCAAATCCAAAAGAGTACCCATGGGGTAGAAGATTGATAATAAGCATTAACTAGTTTGCCCCAATAGAACCATGCTTCTAAAATAAATAGAATAAGCGAATAATAAAGTAGACGACCTACTCTTATATACGATGTTAACTGGCTGGGTTGTTTAATATACACTGTCCTCAAAATCTACTCTAAAATAAGTAAAATAGCCTTTGTAGGCAAAAATTTATGTTTCGATTCTTTGCTTCTTAAAAAATATAGTCCACGTAATTTAATAAGTGGACTATATCAATCAATTAAATACCCATCTTGATATTATGGTATAAATACTTTTGCTTGTAATGTTTTTTGAAGTTCGGTTGATAATTTCGAAAGAATATCATACTTGGTCGATTTCTCTATTGCATCTACTGTAGTGATGTATTTTGTCCAGTCTGTAAGTATTGTATTTTCATTAGGCGTATCTACAGCTAATATTCTTGTATCTGCGTTAACTCTATTTAAATCGCTGTTGCCGTTTGGAATAATTACAGCCACTTTCCAAACTCTGTTGGGTACAACTACTTTGCCTCCATTAATTGTTTCAGCAGTACCATTTGCTCCTGTTCCACCTCTACCGTAGCTTCCCATAATAATATATACTTCATTTCCTTTTTGAACTTCTGCCCTCAAATAACTTTCTAAAGTAGCCCAAGCTTTTTGGTTATTATTTGGTGCTTGAGGTATCATATTAGTCATTAAGAAAGTTGCAGAGTTAGCATCTGTACTACTTGTTCTATCTCCAGAGGGGCAGTTGTGCCCACGATCAAATCCTGATCCGCTGTAGCTATTGCTTTGTACTTTATAAAAACTAAAGGGTGTCATAATAAATGCAGCAAAATCATCTTGCCTAGTAGTAGTTCCTAAATTAGTTGCATCTAAATGCCAGCTAACCCAATTTGGAGTACCTCTTGAACTACTATAAGATTCAGAAAAGTATTTCATATCGATCAAATAGTTCTCTACAACTGTAGAATCTGTAACTGCATTAGATGGGTTGCCAAAAAGGAGATTGCTATTATCACCTGATGCTGGTGGAACATCTAGGCCAATAGCAAGTGGGAAGCCTCTACCAGGCGCTGCAATTGAAACAAATGGATTGTCAATAATATTATCAGGTATTTCATTAAAAGTTATTCCAGGATTTCCAAATCCAATAAGTGTTACATCATCTATATTAACTCTAGTTGTTCCAGTTTTTCTAATTTGGAACCTAATTTTTTTAAGACCCACTAATTTAATTGTATCGGTTTTAAATACAGTAGGAGAAGTTGTTATTGATTGTCCTAGTTGATCGTAGGTTAAGCCGCTATTTTCAGAAGCCCATACACTTATTTGAGAATTAGCATCAGTTCCGTAAGTGGCATGTTTTATTACAATCATAGAAAGGCTATCGATATCGAAATTTGTACTGATTTTACCAGCACGTAATCTCACACCTTGCTTATCATTAAACACATCGGCAGTTAAACTTCCTAATAATGCATCTTCAAATGACCATATACCGGTTTTTAAAGTAATATCAGCTATGGCATAAGCTGTTTTTTTATTTAATTCAAAATCTTCCTTAATTACATATTGTGCAGGCACGTATATTGGCAATCCGTCATCTGGTTGATCGGTATTTTTTTTACAGGAAATCAAGGTAAGTACCAATAAAGTACTTAAGAGAAATTTATACATTAGTAGGGGTTTTTATATTCGAAGCGCGAATATAACCCCCCTAAGTAGAAATACTCAGTATTTATACTTAAGTAATCATTAAATAAAGTAGAATGAGTACAAACTGTGTATAAGCATTGACTTTATTCTTTTTTAACGTCTTCATCCTTCAATAAATCTTCAATAATAGGTTTAACTGCATTCATGAATATTATTTTTTTATTGGCATCAACTCTATCGTCAGAAAAGAGGTTGCCAATTAAACGCAATAAATCCGTGCTTGGTTTGCCTTCTACTCTCGCCACATATTTAGTGGAACTCATTGTATTAAACTCTCTTACTGTAGCAATAATGAATACAATAAAAAGTACAACAATAATACTTGTTAAAACAATGATATCTGTATTGTTTTCCATAATAGTTTTTTATTGTTTTTTCATATTGAAAAAGATGAGTAATCCTAGGATGGTTGGAGGCCAAAGTCCAATAAAGATTGCCCGGTTAGGGTCATTTAGTACAACATAGTAATATTCTGATACAAAAATCAGGATAATCACCATTGCAATAATTAATAATTCTGAAGCTTTAAATTTCTTGAACATTGAGTAAAGTTTTATTGTAACGAATTATTCTTTTTTGTAATATAGTTTAATCTTCCCTGTGTAAATATATTGTGTGCATGTGTAACAGCAATGGCAAACAGCACGGCAAAAATTGCCAACAGGGCATTATAGTAAACAGGCGCCAACAACGAAAGTCTTATAAAAACTGTAACCAATACAAAAGCTGCGTATCTAAAAACATCTGGGTAATGAAGTGTGTATTTAAATGCAACTAGCATAAAAAGCAAATCAGCAAAAATAAGCATCATGTAAAATAGATCTATAGAGTGAACCAAAATTCCAGTATTTATAAAATTGAAAACATCATTAATCGCAAGAAAAAACAGTGAAATAAATACAAACAAAGCAATATACTGTTTAAGGTTGGTAAACTGTAATTTATCTTTTGGAGCTGTTACTGGTCTGTGTTTTTGCAAGTGGTAATAAAGTGAAAGTAGCAGAAATACTACAGATGAGCCTAATCCATCGGAAACCATTTTATAAACTGGCTGTAGTTGATCTTGTACTGGAATATGAAAATTAAAATGTGAAAACTCTTTAAAAGCGGAACGCAGGAGTACTAAGCTCAAAATTTCTATTTGTTTACCGATTGAATTAGCAATGGATTGGGGAATAACAAAAACAAGACTAATCATTTCAAAAAATAACAGCAGGGTAAAAGAGATTTCAATTGATTGTAAAAAGTTCAATCGAGCTAGAGCACCAGGCAATACAAATAAACTAAAATGATTTATAATTGCAAACCCCATACTTAAAATGAAACTTGTAATCAACAGTATGCTTTGCAGCCTAGCTACTTTTTTCCCCTTCCAGAATAGCTCCAAAGGTCGGTAAGTATAATCCAATATCAAATCTAATGAGACCATATATTAAGTACTTTAGACTTGGAAGATATTTTTTATGATTATGAAAGTAAAACTTTTTAATGAGTGGTTAATTCTCTACTGCCTTTATTTTCCTTAAACTGTTGTACATATCATGCATAATTTGCATGTGTGGTGCAGTTAAAACGGCAAGGCCTAAAAATAAATAACCCACAACCGCATTACTACTTATAAACATAAAACCAGTTAAACCAAATAAGGCAATTCCAACAATTGCTAAAACACTATATAATAATATTTCCTTCTTTATCCTATTTTGGGAATACGAATTATTTTTTCTTAAATAAGTAACAATATTATTGAGCGATAAAACCGAATGCCAAACAACAAAGTAGAAAGTAAAACCAAGCAGCATAGGCAGGTTGAAAAGGATAAACAAAATGATGGCTAATCGGATTAAGAATTGGCCTTTGTCTTTTTTGTCAGTGTTTGTATTTCGGAGAAAATAAATAAATGTTGTTGTGAAAAATAAAATTCCTGCAACAGAAATGATATTATAACGGTGAATATCGAGCCAGTTAATAAAAGCGATATTGTCTTTGCCCGCTTGGAACATTTGGTACAAAGGTTTTACTTCTTCAAAATGATGAAGTAGGATAACCGAAAGGATCAGCAGCCCATAAAAAATAACGAATAATTTGCCTAGGAATGTATTTGTCTTGAATTGGTATAAATCTGTTTCTCCAAAATGATAAGCAGCAAAAAAGATAAACAAAAGATTACCTGCTAGTGGGAAAAACCATAAGATTGCTGCAAATGCAAAAAGCCGTGAAATGTAAACAACTAAGAATCTAATTTTTGAAAATGATTGTTTGCCAGTTTCGGCATTTTGTGAGGCTACTAACAAATCTGCAGCGCCATGAGGTACACCCAATAAAAGGATGCCTATTAAAAAAATCAAGAATTGTGTATTAGTATCAACTGGTAATATGTATTGCTGAAAAAGTAGCAGCAAACAGCCCGACAGTAATAAAGCAATCCTTAACATAAAACATCTTTTTAAAATGATTTTTAAAAAAGTAAGAAGTGCAACACTAATGGCATTGCACTTCTATACTATATTGTTAAGCTTAAGCTTCAGATGTTGAATTGTCAGATTTTGCTAGTGCATAGATCACTAATCCAAATCCAATTTTGTTGATAGCGTCACCAATGTTGTATACTATATCCATTGAAAGACCTTCAAAAACTCTTACCCCAAATAAACCACCGGCAGTACCAGCAATATATCCTACAGGATAAATAGCCCATCCAACCAATACGAACCAACCAAGTGTTTTTACTGCTTTGTTAACAGCAGGTCCTGCATTACCTGCAAGTTTAGCTACTTCACCAAACCACACTAAGTAAACGATGTAGAAATAAGCAATACCGCTTATTAATCCCCAAATCCAGCTTTGGGTTTGTGTACCATAAATAGCTTCACCAATGTAACCTGTTACTAACATTACAACTGATGCTAAAATCAGTTGCCAAAGTAAACCAGCCTTACCACCAGCTTTTTTGGTAATAAGATAGAATTCTACGCACATCAATGGAACTGTTAAAATCCAGTCAACATAACGGAAGAAAATTGGAGATTCGCCTGTTTCTAAATTGTAACCTCTCATGTAATAATAATGCACTGCAGCAATAAAAGTGATAAGACCAGAAACAAGAACAGATGTTCGCCATTTTTGCGGAACGTTGTTTAACTCAAAGAAAAAGAAAACAGAAGCGGCCATCATAGCCATGGTGCCTACAAAAAATGTAAACGCCACATAGTTGTCGGTTGCAATCGGAAGAGCATTCAAGAGTGTTTGATGCATAAAAAATGGTTTAGGTTAAAAAATGATTGTGTTACCCATAATGATTAATTGTTTTACTTTATGAGAGCTTAAATTTAACAGTTTATTTATTGTAATGTTTAAAAAAGTATTAAAATTTTAATCTTTTTTCAAAAATTAATTTATTATGCCATATTTTGTTAAGCTTTTCTAATCGGAAGTGATTTAATACATAAACGATAATCTTAAATACATTACAAAATTGTTTTTTATTTATTTCCGTACTTTTTTTCTTGCAAATCAAATGTGGAAGTTATTTAATATAATATTAAACAGAAACGGTTTGGTTAGAGTATCCGAATTTACTTCATCAACTTTTCACACTTTTTCCAATGCGAAAAAAAGGAATTGTAATAGCCAGATACTTCGGGAAACATCCATTCTCTGCTGTCTTTTTTGCCGGGATAATGAGTAAAGGCCGGATGCTCTTTAGAAAAAATTATTTCTCCTCCAATTATATTCGAATTTTTATATATATCGATTATGTCAGCAATCTCTCCAGTATAAATCTTAATACCGTGAATGTTTTTAGATAAATCAATTGCAAACTGAATAACTTTTTCACTTACAGGATATTTCTCAAAATGGGATGGTTCAAATAATAGCAACCTGTTTGCATCTTCATCTTTTCGCCAAAGTAAATCTAAATTATAGGTGTTATATATAAGTGTGGGCTTGTTTATATCTATCGACGGAGTTTCTGTAACTGGCAATTTGGTTTGTAGCAATAAATTGCTAGTTGTTTTTAAATTATCAGGTATAAGCATAGCCACTATTGCTTCATAGCTTTTATCTATGAAAGTATTTTGCTGCTTGCTAAAACTGTATTTATTTATATTCTCTTGGTTAAAATAATATTTCTTAGAAGCAAATGCAGCAGCCACCCATTGCCAACTGCAATTGTTGCTGGCAATATCTCCGTCTAGCAAATGGTAATACATCCATTTAGAAGGTTGCAGCCAATGTGCTTTTGCCATATTGCAAACCATCGAAGCGGTGTACATGCGTATATGATTGTGCATATAACCGCTGATATATAATTTTTTTATCTGTTCATCTATTACTTCAATACCTGTTGCAGCTAATTCTATTGCTTCAATCATTTGATGATGCAAGACTTCTGGTTGTGGTTGTTTAATATCTTTCCAAATATCATCTTGCTTATGTTGCCATATTCTTTGATAATATTCCCTCCAAGCAAGCTCTTGCAAAAACTTTTCAATTTGATAAGGCTTGTAACCTTTTTGTAAAACAGTATCCATCACTTGCTTTACAGAAATAATTCCTCTTGAAATATAGGGTGATAAATAGGTTACAGCACCGTTGATAAAATTCCTTGTTTTGCTATATTGTAAAGGATCTACGTGGTTCATCCTTTCAATGATACTCTTATAATCTGTAGGAAAGATAATTGCTGGGTTTTGTTCCGTTTCAGAAAATAAATTTAAATTCATCTTAACGCTTACTTATTTTATTGTGGGTAATCATTCGCTGACGGCTGCATTTAAACCGGTCAACATCATTTTCTCGCATTACTTCATGCTTAGTGGCTCGCCCTTTGGTACGCTCACGCCAAAGTTTAAAACTAGAAGGTTTTAACTCAGTACGCATCAATTTTATTACATCCTGCTGTTTTAATCCAAACTGCGTTTCAATTGCTTCAAAAGTAGTTCGGTCTTCCCAAGCCATTTCAATGATTCGATCTTTATCGATCAAACTTAAATTTTCTAGCGTTACTATTTTCATTTTGTTGATTTCATTTTTTGTATCCTGCATTTGTCGCTACAATATTTTACTTCTTCCCAAACTTTATCCCACTTCTTTCTCCAGCTAAATGGTCTATTACATACAATGCATATTTTAGAAGGTAGATTTTCTTTCTTTACATTTTTCATTTCCCAAAATTGATTTGTAAGGTGATATCTTTCTTTTTACTTTTTCTTTTGGTATGAATTGCTAAAATATTTTCATTATTTTTTTTAACTTCTTTCGACTTTTTTGTATCCCATAATTGCTTTCTCGCATATGCTGCTACAGTTTTTAAGTCTATAATTGGTTCTGGATAATCTTTCCCTATTTTACATTCATAGAGTGCTTGTTCCATCTCTGACATGATCCAAGGTTCATGAATTAAATTTTCGGGTAAATGTTGCAAAGCAATAATCCATTTTTTAATAAATATTCCCTGAGGATCATGGTCTTTCGATTGCTTTACAGGGTTATAAGTTCTAATAGTGTTTACACCCATTGTCCCTGCCTGCATTTGAAATTGCGAATAATGAATACCCGGTTCATAATCTAAAAATTGTTGTGCCAAATGATGAACACCAGCTTGCCAAGGCTGCCATAGATGGTGAGTAAGAAATGAAACCAACATGCTTCTCATCCTAAAATTCAAATAGCCCGTTCTAATTACGCATTTCATGCAAGCGTCCACCAATGGGTATCCGGTCTCTCCATTTTTCCATGCTGTTACGTAAGTTTCATTTTCGATATTTCGGATATTATCAAAACCTTTGTTCAGATTTTCAAACTCAATCCTACATTCACTTTCAAACTTTTGAATAAAATGGCAATGCCAATGAAGCCTATTTATAAAAAAATTGATATTAAACTTATCTCCAGTTTGCTCAATTGATTTTAATGCTGATTGATAAATTTGCTTCATGCTTAGGTTACCCCAAGTGAGGTAAGGCGAAAGTCGACTGCAACTTTTTCTACTTTCCAACGGTTTGCTGATATGCTTGCTATAATTTATTTTTCTATGCCTTAAAAAACTTTTCAAGTAATCATTTGCATATTCTTCACCTCCAGGTTGAATAATTGTATTATTAGAGGTGATGATTTTGTAAAAATGGTCATTTTCTGTAACAGAAGTAAGTAGTTGACTTATCTCTATTGTTTCCAATCTCTCTAAATTAACTTCATATACAGGGGAATGCATTACAGTATGCCAATCTTTGCTAAAATCTTTTCTGTTTTTTAGTCCTCTTATAACCCCATTAGTAGGTGATTCTATCCAATTTATATTATTGGTTTTGCAAAAAACTTTTATCAATTTATCTCTATTAAAGCTTAATTGATTACCAGTTTCTTCATGAGAAAAAATATGTTTAACCAAATAATGGTCAGTTATTTTTTGAAAAGCGATGATTGCCTCTGAATAGATAATATTGATGACTGCATTATATTTTTCTAAACCTTTTTGCATTTGTTGGAGCGATTGATATACAAATCTCCAATGTCTATCAGAACTATCTCCATAATTTATAAGCGATGGTTCAAAACAATAAAGCAAAACGACAGGCAATCCGTTTTCAATAGCTAATTGCATTGGTTTATGATCGTTAAGCCTAAGGTCTCGTTTAAACCATATTATATTTATTGCCTGCTTCATTAAATACGGATCATTTTTTTTTCTCTTAAAGTATCAAGCGTTAATATATTTCCTTCATTTAGATTTTTATAGGCAATAACATCGCATAAAAATCCTTTGTGATCTCCTCCCTCAAAACTGCTGATAACTTTTAAATGCATTACAGCCAAACAGTTTTTTAAAATATAAAAATCGTTCCATAGTTCTAGTTCATTTCTTTTTTGTAACCTGCCTATTTTATTAATTGTTTTCCCCGATTTTTTACCTAATAAATCTACCAATCTGTATTGTGTATCAGCTAGCAATTGTAAAATAAATTCGCCCGTAGCATTAACATTTAATAAAGTTTGTGTGCCATGATAAATACCACATATAAAACGCTTGGGCTCCATGCTAATTTGAGAAGCATAGGTAATTATATGCATATTGCAATTAGCAGTCATTTTACTACTAATGCTATATACAGGAAGGTTTACCCGGTTCCAAGGTCTCTTTCTTATCATAAATTGCTTAAATATTTTTCTGCATTTACTAAATGGGTATTTCTTTTTTCTTCACTCATTTTATCAAAAGTGCCTACCAACATACCCAACCGAGGGTTTTGTAAAAAGAAATCGCGGTGTTCATGCATAAAGCGCCAGAATAAACCATCCCAAACTTGCTGCCAGTCACCTTTTTCATAATTACTCATTTTCATTAAATAATTGCTTCCACTAATATATGGCTTGGTTGTCATTAATCCGCCATCGGCAAACTGCGTCATTCCATACACATTAGGTACCATAACCCAATCATATGCATCAATAAATAATTCCATAAACCATTTATACACTTCGTCTGGGTCAAACTCACAAAGTAGCATAAAATTCGCCAATACCATCAGTCGTTCTATATGGTGACAATATCCGGTTTGCAAAACTTTTTTAATAGTAATATCAATAGGAGCTATGCCAGTAGTTCCAGTCCAGAAACTCGAAGGAATTTTTCGTTTAAATTTCCAATAATTAGTAGTTCGTTGTTTGCTGCCTTCTCTTTGGTAAACTATTCGAATAAACTCGCGCCAGCCAATAATCTGACGAACAAAACCTTCTACAGAGTTCAAAGGTGTGTTGTATTTTTTAGCATGAATTAATACCGCATCTAAAATTTGTTGTGGTGTTAGCAATCCGGTATTAATCATTGGTGATAGTACCGAATGATGAAGGATTATTTCATTGGCAACTATTGCATCTTCATAAACGCCAAATTTCTCAAACCTATTTTTTAAAAAATCATTTAGCCAATCTTCCGCTTCATCAAAAGTGGATACAAAATAATGCGGTGCTGATTTGTTGCCATAATTTTTAGGAAATTGCTGCTGCACATATTTTGTTGCTTCGATAATGTAGTTGTTTGCTTTCGGAAAATTTACTAACGGAACTACTTCTTTTTTAGGAAACTTCTGCTGGTTTTCTGAATCAAAAGTCCATTTACCTCCAGTTGGTTTACCATCATTTTCTAATAATAGTTTCCGTTGCTTGCGCTGATAAGTGTAAAAATCTGTTTGGAAATACCTATTTTTTTTGTTGAAATAATCATCTGCATCCTCCATTGTATTTAAAAAAGAGGGAGATTCATAAACTTTTAAAGCAATTGAATATTTCTCACAGGCAGTTTGAATACGCTTAGTTAACCAATAATCTACTACATCTACAATATGGATGCTAATTATATTTTGGAGAGATAAAAATTCAACTAATTTGCTTATTTCATTTCTTTCATCTGTTGATTCTATGTATTGAACAGAGTAATGTTGCTCTTTTAAATAAGCCTCATAAAACTTCATGCTAGAGCGATGTAGTACAATTTTCTGTTGATGAAAATTATACTGTCGGAAGAAAAGCCATTCTTCCACCAGCAAAACCTTCCTGTTTTTTTTCAGGATTGGATTGAGTTTAAACAACTGATGGGGAAAAACCAATGACACTTCATTCATGTATAATATTGAACAATTTGTGCTCTATAATGTTTAACATTTTGATAATTTACATTATAATAATATAAAAATTATTTTTAATGTTACTTTCTACAGTAATTTGTGTGTTATAATGAAATCACAACATCAGGTAACGATTGCCGTTTTAATGGCCACTTACAATACACCTTTCAGTATGACTAAAAGAGCTATTGATTCGGTTTTAGATCAAGATTTTCAAGATTTTGAGTTAATTATCCTCGATGATGGTAGTGATTATACTATTAGCACCAAGCTTCTTGATTATGTACAAAAATTTGATGATAAAATAAGTTATTTTAGACATACAAACAGAGGGCAATCTAACAGCATTAATAGGGGAATACGACTTTGCAACAGCTCTTTTGTTAGCATTATTGATGCAGATGATGAATACAAACCAAATCACTTATCTACTTGCTTAAAAGCAATGAATCATCACGATTTAATAGCGACTCATACCGACACTATTGTAAATGTATTTGAAGATTATTATGTGCCTGACAAATATAATAACAATAAGAATATACATGTAGATGATTGTATATTGTTTGCTACACTTTTTGGAAAAACGGAGATTTTCAAAAAAAACATTTTCGAAAATAAATATGCGGCAGATAGTGAATTTTATGAACAGGCTTCAAAAATCTTTAATGTAGCTAAACTTCCAACCCGTACTTATATTTACTATCGAAATCATATCAACAGTATTACCGCCAATATGAAGCAAAATAATGCTCTTTTAAATATGAATTATGTAGATAATGCTTGATAATATCCCTCAAAAAAACACAACAAATTTTATTTTTGCTACCTTACTTACTGGTGTTTATGATGTAAATAGAAACGAAATATTAAAAAGTAATGATTTTGGAATTATACAAAAATGGTATGATTCTATTGTAAAACTCCAATTAAATGCGATTGTTTTTCATAATAATTTTTCAAACGATATTGTTGAAAAATATACCAATGAATATATTAAATTTATAGAAGTAGAATATGATCAAAGTTTGAATACCAACGTGTTTCGTTATTTTTTATACCAAGATTATATTAATCAAAATGTACAAAAAATTAGTAATCTTTTTA